>JGI20154J14316_10001362_pt1 | contig 21486 bp, 18 predicted proteins | sample COG_04_FD_14316 | JGI IMG/M metagenome (IMG submission 14316)
AGCGTATTTATGGCATGCCCTATGCCGATTGGAAGACGCTGTACCAGACGCCGGCGAGCACGGAACAAAGCGCAGAGTTTGTTGCGAAAACCAGTGATCCGACCTAAACCGCCATTTTGGCCTTGATGGCGGCGTGGCTTTCATAGTGCGCAAGCGTGAGGTCTGCAAGTTCAAAATCATCGATTGTGGTCTGGCCCCGGTCTTTAATAACGAGGGTCGGGCTGGGCAGCGGCGCACGTTGCAGTTGCGCCTTCACCTGCTCGACGGCGTCGAGATAGATATGGGCATTCCCAATGGTGTGAATGAATTCGCCGGCGACCAGTCCCGTTACCTTCGCAACCAAGTGTAACAGCAGCGCATAGGAGGCAATGTTGAACGGCACACCCAGGAACATATCCGCCGAGCGTTGATACATCTGTAGCGACAAGGTCTTGCCGGCGACAAAAAATTGGAAGAAGTTATGACAGGGCGGTAACGCGACCTGACCCGGATCAATCTCGGCAGGATTCCAAGCATTCACAATAATACGCCGGGAATTTGGGTTGTGCCGGATCAGCTCAATTGCATCGGCGAGTTGATCGATGACGCGCCCAGAAGGCGATTGCCAAGCCCGCCACTGAACGCCGTAGACGCGCCCCATGTCGCCATCGTTTTCGGTCAGCCCGAGACGCGTTAAATAGTCCGCATAATTTGCGTCCCAAATTTTATTTTGGGGATATATTTTTTTGAGATCATCGATCTTGCTTGAGCCTGAAATAAACCACAAAAGCTCGGAGGCCATCACCTTCCAGGCCAGTTTCTTCGTGGTCACGGCGGGGAACCCAGCTCGCAGGTCATAGCGCGCGTGCAGCCCAAAATAGCTGAGTGTTCCAACACCGGTGCGGTCATCGCACTGGGTGCCATGCTCTAGTACTTGCTTGAGCTGTTGAAGATAAGTCTGCATGAGTTTGCGTTACGTGGGGCGCTTAGCCGCACTTAGAATCTCCGCAGTTCAGGCAGGTCATGCAGCCATCCATCATGACCATCGCGGTCGTCAGGCATTTCTGGCAAAGCTGTGCGCCTGGCGGGAATGCGTTTGACTCAGCTTCGGCTGGCTCAACGCCTTCGGCTTGCGCGCGCTTTTCATTCATCATTGCGACGTGCTCACTCGACAACGCTTGATCCGTTATGAGACCAATCCTACGCATATGACGATCCAATACTTCTCCGATCTCGGCGACAAGCGATGGCATAAACCGGCCGCCCTTTTTGAAATACCCGCCCTGTGGATCAAAGACCTGCTTGAGCTCTTCAACCATAAAGGTGGCATCGCCCCCTTTTCGGAAAACCGCTGAAATCACTCGCGTCAGCGCAAGGATCCATTGGAACTGATCCATGTTCTTGGAATTGATAAAGATCTCAAAAGGCACTTCTTGCTCGTGTTCTGTACCACTATTGAGCACCATATTGTTAATCGTGATGTACATCGCATGATCAGACAGCGGTGTTTTGATCTTATAGGTATAGCCTTTGAGCTCGTCTGGTCGCTGCACTTCTTCGTGCATGATTTCTCGGGTGGGCGCAACTTTCGCGATCGGCTCATCTTTCTTTTTAATCGAAAAGCCGACGATATTCTTGGAGATTTTAACAGCCATTTTCGTCCTCTACAGTCATTGAGTGGCTCTGATTTGGGCGCCACTGTGGTGATCCTATGTCAATTGTCCGCGTGCACCTGCGGCAAGGGTTTATGCCAGTAAACCCAGGCCTTAAGCGCATGCCATTATCTTAAAATTTCCCGTAGTAACCTTCTTTCATTGCGTCAAAAAGGTTTGCGGCAGAATGGAGTTCACCGTCGTATTCGATCTCCTCGTTGCCCTTGAGTTCAACGACTTCGCCATCTTCGAGTTCGAATTGATAGGTTGTGTTTTCAAGATCTTGCTCTTTCACCAAGACGCCTTGAAACGCTTCGGGGTTAAACCGAAAGGTCGTGCAACCCTTAAGCCCTTGCTCGTACGCGTACAGGTAGATGTGCTTGAAGTCCTCATAAGGGTACTCGGTTGGCACATTCGCTGTTTTCGAAATGCTGGAGTCGATCCACTTTTGCGCAGCAGCCTGAATATCCACATGCTGAATCGGGGAGATGTCGTCGGCCGTAATAAAGTAGTCAGGCAGTTGGTGGTCCGGATTATCGGTGTAAGGCGCCGCATCCGGATTCACCATCGCGTTATAGGCCAATAACTCGAAAGAGAAAACGTCGACTTTTTCTTTCGACTTCTTACCTTCGCGAATGACGTTGCGCGCGTAGTGATGGGCAAAGCTGGGCTCAATGCCATTACTGGCGTTATTGGCCAGCGATAGGCTGATGGTCCCGGTTGGGGCAATTGAGCTGTGGTGCGTGAAACGACAACCGTGCTCGATGAGCGCCTCAATCAAGCCAGCGTCCTCAGTGGCAATTTTCTGCATGTAACGAGAATACTTTGCGTGGAGCACGCGCCCAGGCAATTTATCGCCAAGCTTGATGCCGTCTTCTACCATCTCGGGTCGCAGTCGCAGCATTTCACCGGTGACCTCGAAGATCTCATCCATAATCGGGGCGGCGCCTTTTTCCTTAGCTAGTTCGAGCCCGGTTTGCCAGCCCACGAGAGCGAGTTCCTTGGTCACGCGTTCGGTGAAGGCAACCGATGCGGGATCCCCATAGCTCATGCCCATCATGGTGATGGCGGAACCAAGGCCTAAGTAACCCATGCCATGCCGACGTTTACGTTCAATCTCATGACGCTGCTCCGGCAGCGGAAGACCGTTTATTTCAACCACGTTATCCAGCATGCGGGTAAAAATAGCGACGGCTTCACGGAAGGTCTCCCAATCGAAGTCAGCGTCTCCGTTAAAGGGTCGCTCAACAAAGCGTGTAAGGTTGACCGAGCCAAGCAGACAACTGCCGTAAGGCGGCAGTGGTTGCTCACCGCAAGGGTTGGTTGCACGAATGTTTTCGCAAAACCAGTTGTTGTTCATCTCATTGACCTTGTCGATCAATATAAAACCCGGTTCCGCAAAATCATAGGTCGAGGCCATGATCATGTCCCAGAGGCGCTGGGCTTTTACGGTCTTGCTCACTTTACAGGCGACAAGGCCTGCATCATTCGTGACGTACTTTGCTTTTGCCGGAAACTCGCGCCAGAGCACTTGCGAGGGATCATCCAAATCCAATTGATCCGATTCGAGTTCACTTTGCGTGATTGGAAACGATAAGGCCCAATCGGTATCGTTTTTAACCGCTTCCATAAATTCAGCGGTGATCAGCAGGGATAAATTAAACTGACGGAGTCTCCCGTCTTCGCGTTTGGCTTTGATGAAGTCCATTACATCCGGGTGACCGATTTCGAAAGTTGCCATTTGCGCGCCTCGTCGCCCCCCGGCGGACGAGACGGTAAAGCATGTCTTGTCATAAATATCCATAAACGATAGCGGCCCTGAGGTGTAGGCGCCGGCGCCCGACACATAGGCGCCTTTGGGGCGCAGCGTCGAAAACTCATAGCCGATGCCGCAGCCCGCTTTCAAAGTGAGTCCCGCTTCAAGATTCTTCTGCAGGATGTCTTCCATTGAATCAGAAATAATGCCGGAGACCGTGCAGTTAATCGTTGATGTTGCTGGTTTGTGGGCCTGGGCACCGGCGTTTGAGGTAATCCTGCCTGCAGGAATAACGCCATGACGCAGGGCCCACAGGAATTTTTCATACCAGTCTTGGCGGATGTCTTTCGCTTCGACTTCAACCAAGGCTTTTGCCACCCGTTGATAGGTTTGATCGATATTTTCATCGATGCGCTCGCCTTGTTTACTCTTTAAACAGTATTTGTTTTCCCAGATATCGAGCGAAGTTGGTTGAAGCTTGATTTCATTCACGTTAGCGGGAATGGCTTTGAGATCAGTTTTTTGGGCTGTGGAATCCATATGTCAATATTGCCTCTCATCAGTTGATGGTAATGGGTCGTTGTTCTGTCTAAGGCCTGTCGTAGACCGGTGTTTAATCTGTTTATTAAAAGCTTTTCGCTCAAGGCTGTTTATTAAAAGCTTTTCGCTCAAAGCTGTTTATTAAAAGCTTTTCGCTCAAGGCTGTTTATTAAAAGCTTTTCGCTCAAGGCTGTTTGCTAAAAGCTTTTCGCTCAAGGCTGTTAGCTAAAACCTGTTCGCTCAAAGCTGCTCGTCTATTTCGGTCTGATCGCTCATAAATTTAAGCGCTCTTTGCTCCGATGTTCTTTGCTCCAATGCTCTTTAGTTCAACGTTCTTTACTTCAACGTTCTTTATTTCAATGCTCTGTGTACCCAAAGTGCTCTGTGTACCAAAAGTGCTCTGTGCCAGTCTGGTCCGTAAGCACTTCTTTGCCGCTTACGAGCACCGCAAATCCTGCGGGTATTGTGTGAGGTCATGCCATCAATGATTAGCCTAACCTGTGGACGCCCATCAAAGGGGTGTGTTGCGCTCAGGTTGCTGTCTTGACCCTCTTTTGAAGAGTGCGGCAGATGTCCTGAGTCGATGGTTTGAAGTCCTAAAAGCCCAGATATTGTGCTACACGACCTTTCTGAGCACAAGATATAGTTGTCCCGAATCGGCATAAAATGCCAAAAAAAATCAAAAAAAAGGGTCAGGTCTAGCATAATTTAACCATAATCGGCTGTTTACAGCGTGCCATCTTTCGCGGGACACTCAATCAAAGCATCAATACAACCTTGGGATAACATGCGATGAATCAGTTAAAGACGAAAGTGGCGATTATTACCGGTGGCGGCAGTGGCATTGGCGCCGCAACTGCGGAACGTATTGCGGAACAAGGTGCCTCGGTGATGGTCACCGATATTAATGGTGCCGCCGCGGAACAAACGGCGCGGGTGATACAACAGCGTGGGCAGGCCGCAAAAGCATTGGCCCAGGATGTGGCTGATCCTGATGCTTGGGCGGCGGTGTTTACCGAGACCAAAAAAGCCTTTGGCCCAGTCAATGTCTTGGTCAATAATGCCGGCGTCAGTGGGGCCGGTCGGGATCGCTTTGAAGAGCCGGAAGGGCTAGATGCATGGCGACAAATCATGAGCATCAACCTAGATGCTGTGAATTTGGGTTGTAGAATGGCAATTCAGGAGATGAAGGTGACAGGCGGCTCGATCGTCAATATTTCATCCGTCATGGGTTTGGTGGGGGGCGCGGGCCCAGCCTATAACGCCAGTAAAGGGGGCGTTCGGCTACTGACCAAGTCTATTGCGAGCTATTGTGGCCGCATGGGTTACCCGATTCGATGCAACTCGGTACATCCTGGCTATATCTGGACGCCAATGGTCCGTCAGATTGCCGAGGTTCATGAAGAGGTTGAAACCGAAGAAGCGTTACAGGAAATGTTACTGCTGCAGCATCCCATCGGCCGTTTGGGCGAGCCCGATGATATCGCCAACGGTATCCGGTTTTTAATTTCAGATGAGTCCAGCTTTATGACCGGTAGTGAGTTGGTCATCGATGGCGGCTATACCTGCGTTTAGGCGGCGGCATTTGACGAAGCCATAGCCTTTTAGCAAGCAGTATGGTTTCATCCGGAGAAATCTTGGCAACGGCAATGCCGTAATGGCCTGGGGTCCTACCTTGTCCAAGACAAAAGAGGGCTTTGAATCAAAACCTTGAAAATGTGAATGGAGTTCGCGCATGCACCTATCCCAGATAGCCTCACAAAACCCCAACAAGCCGGCTTATATTATGGCGGGCAGCGGCCAAACGGTAACCTACGAAGGGCTTGAGGCCGGATCAAACCAATTGGCGCAATTGTTTCGGTCGTTAGGGCTTATGCGCGGTGATCACATTGCCATTCTGCTCGAGAATCACGCCTTGTTCCTGCAAATCTGTGTTGCGGCACAACGCGCTGGAATCTATTACACCGCGATCAGCTACCGATTGCAGTCCGATGAAGTGGAATACATCGTGAATGATTGTGGTGCACGGGTGTTCATTACCTCGATTGATCGTCGAGCGGTGGTTGAGCCTTTAATCGGCCGTCTCGAGAATTTGGATCAGTTTTTTATGCTCGATGGCGTGATTGCTGGGTTTGAGTCGTTAGAAGCGGCGATGTCGAATCAGTCCACCCAGATGATTGAGGACGAAAGTATCGGCACGTCCATGCTGTATTCTTCCGGAACAACCGGGCGGCCCAAAGGGGTCTACCGCCAGCTACCGGAAGGCGTTTGGGGCGAAGAAGACGCCGGCGCGATGTTCCGAGCGCTGTACCAGGCCCAAGAGGACAGCATCTACCTCACCCCGGCGCCGCTTTATCATGCGGCCCCCCTCACCTTTACCATGGCGTTCCTACTAGGGGGCATGACCTGTGTCGTCATGGAGCATTTTGAAGCAAGTGCCGCGCTAGCCGCCATCGAAACCTACCGCGTGACGCATTCCCAGTGGGTGCCGACCATGTTCATCCGGATGTTGAAGCTCGATGATGCGGAGCGCTTGAAATACGATGTGTCGAGTTTGGTGTGCGCAATTCATGCGGCCGCACCGTGCCCGGTTCCAATAAAAGAACAAATGATCGAATGGTGGGGGCCGATTATCTACGAGTACTACGCGGGCTCAGAGGGCAATGGTTTTGTCGCCATCAATTCCGAAGAATGGTTGGCGCATAAGGGCTCGGTTGGGCGCGGCCTGACGGCGGTTCTGCACATTTGCGATGATGCGGGCGATGAAATGCCCGTTGGTCAGTCCGGCACCATTTACTTCGAAGGTGGTGGTGATTTTGAGTATCACAATGATGCTGAGAAAACCGCTGAGTCCAGGCACCCGCGAGGTTGGTCAACCTTGGGGGATGTTGGGTATCTCGACGAAGAAGGCTTTTTGTATTTAACCGACCGCAAAAGCTTCATGATTATTTCTGGCGGCGTCAATATTTATCCTCAGGAAACAGAAAACCTGCTGGTCACCCATCCGAAAGTAATGGACGTGGCTGTTTTTGGGGTGCCGAATGAGGAGTTTGGTGAAGAAGTGAAGGCCGTCGTTCAGCCTAAATCCTGGGCGGATGCCGGGCCCGAACTCGCCGCGGAGCTGATGGAATTTTGCCGCGAGAATATCTCGCACATTAAATGCCCTAGATCCGTAGACTTTGAGCAAGAGCTGCCGCGTCATCCGACGGGTAAGCTGTATAAGCGCTTGCTTAAAGATCGGTATTGGGCTGAGCAGGGCAAATCAATTTAGGCCTAAGCAGGCGCCATGCCTCAGCGGTTTTTAAGTAAGTTGGCTGGAGAGAATTGGTCTGTCAGGATGGGGGCCGTCTGATCCCAGTCCGCGCGCGTATTGAGATAACGCGGAAAACTCTCAATGGCAACACCAAAGCGCGTCAGCGCCGGCGCTAAAGCGCGCGCATTGGTCTCAAGCGTTTGCCNGTCGGGCAGTCCTGCGGGCCNGGCAATAATGACCCGATTGCCACTAGCCGGGAGTTTGAAGTTGAAAAATTCGTTAAACACTGCTTTGTAAGTCTGTGATTCATAGTCATAAAGTTTGGACGAAGAAAAGGTGTTGGCCACCACGACGCCGCCCTCAGATAAGAGCGAACGCGTTTCGGCCAAGAATTCTTGGGTCATTAGATGCTCAGGAATATACTCTCCAGTAAACGCATCCAGAATCACCAAATCGTACTTCGAGCCTAATCGCACCGCGCGCTTAATAAAGACCCGCGCATCTTGTACCGCGACATTAAGCTGATCGTTCGCTTTAAAATTGAAGAAGCCCTCGGCAACCCGAACAACGGCGGCATCGATTTCAACCACGTCGATTTTGGCCGTCGGATAGAGCGCATTGAGTGCGGTCGGTAAGGTGCCCCCGCCTAAGCCAACAATGAGAATCGCGCTGGGGTTGGGTTGGAGCAGCAGTCCGCCAAAGGTCATCCGAACATAGGAAAACACCACGCGATCCGGGTTCTCGGTATCAAAACAGGATTGTCGCCGATCATCCCGGCGGACGGCGAACACCAAGCAGCGGTCATCGCCTTTTTGCTGGATCTCGATATTTTGATAGAGGGACTTCTCCCGATGAATAACCTCGCCCAACACGTCGCTTGGACATAGCAGACACGCAAGCGCAAGGACCCAAACGCGGCTCATGAGCGCTTTCGATTAAAGGCGATGGCAAGGCTTCCGGCGAGCAACAAAACCGCGACCATTGTGATCAAAATGGTATTCATGTCAAACCACAGGACCAAATAAAATGAGGTGAGCAGGGTGCCTAGGGCGCTGCCGAGGGTCGACACGAAATATAATCCGCCAGCGACTTGTCCGCTGTGCCGGGTATTATCGACCATCAACCGAACCGAGTAGGGCGCGATCATACCGAGTAGCGCGGTTGGAATGAAAAACAAAAGGGTAGAGGCCAGTAGCGAGCCGTAACGAGGATCATCAATCGCGGAAAAGACCGCATCCATGGCATTGTCAGCGAAAAAGACGATCGGCAATAAGCCAATGGCCGCAAGTAAGAAAAACAAACCATACAGGCCAAGATTGGGGCGATTGATCGATAAGCGTCCGCCAATAAGGTATCCCATGGCCAGCGCCACCATAAAAATGCTGATAATACTGCCCCAGACGTAGATGCTGCTGCCAAAGTAGGGCGCCAGTATGCGACCGCCGAGTAGTTCCACCGACATGATGATAAAGCCACTGGTGAAGGCAAGCAGTAACACCAGCCAGCCAATGCGCTCTAGTTTTGTTTCTACCTGTTCGTCGGACATACCGCATACCACCTTGTATTTCCAACAGTATAACCGCTCGGCAAAATGGCGCCAGCGGGTCAACGCACTGCGCGGGTAATCTATGGCATACTGGCGCGGCAAAACCCTAGGACAATCCGCTTTGAAAGCTCTGCTACGCCTCGTACCCTACATTGCCCGATATCGATGGCAGGTTGTGGTTGGGTTTGTGGGGTTTTTTTTAGCGCGCTTTTTCGAAGTGAGCACCTATTATGGTGTGGCGCTCGGGATCGATGCCATTGGCGCCCTCGTCCAAGAAGAGTCGCTACCGTTTGGTCTTGAAATCTGGGAAATCGTTGTCGGCATTGTCAGCGCGGTTGTCCTGAGATTTATTTTTGTCTCGAGGGCGAGGCGGGCCTTCCGGCTCGTGGGGCAGAAGGTGTCTTTTGACCTGCGGGAGCAACTCTTCGCCAGCGTCTTGGTTCAAGGGCCTGCGTTTTTTGGGCGTATTGGGGTTGGGGATTTGATGACCCGTGCGATCCAAGACATCTCACTTGTGCAACGCCTAATCGCCTTCGGTTTAATCCAAGTCGTCATCATGGTGTATGCGCCGCTCTTTGGTATGACGGCGATGCTGTTTAAGTCCGTGAGCCTAACGGTGCTGATCTTGCCGCTTCTACCGATTTTATATTTCTACGCGCAGTACGTGGCGACGCAAATGGCCGAGTCTTCCCAGCAAGTGCAAGAATCCTTGTCCATGCTCGCCGCCCACACCCAAGAAAACCTGAGCGGCATTCGGACGGTCCAGGCTCAAGCCCAAGAAGAAAACGAAATCAAACGATTCTTTAAAACCAACAATCAATACGCGTCGGCATTTTATGAGCAAGCCCGAATCAATTCGCTGATGACGGCCTGGACGCCGTGGCTCACGGCGCTTGCGCAGCTGGCGATCATTGTTTACGGCGGCAATCTCGTGCTGACCGGGGCCTTGAGTGTGGGCGACCTGATCTTTTTCCTTGCGTGCTTGAATATGTTGTTACAGCCGATTCGAATGGCCGGCTTTTTTATCACGATGGTGGCGCGGGCGAAGGTTGGCGTCGAACGCCTGTGTGAGGTCTTCGATGCACCGCCCGAGATCATTGACCGCCCAACGGGCGAGGCGCCGGCTTTGATCGGTGGTGCATTTGTTTTTAAGCAGCGTCTTTTACCTATCCGGGCGCCGTTGTGCCGGCCCTCACCGATTTGAATTTCAGTATTCAGCGCGGCGAGTCCATTGGTATTGTAGGACGGGTGGGCTCGGGTAAATCGACCCTGTTAAAACTGTGTACTCGGTTGCTTGAGCTGAGTGAGGGCTCCGTTGAACTGGATGGCGTTCCGATTGATCGTTATGCGCTGGCGCAGCTGCGATCACAGATTGCCCAGGTCCTGCAGGATCCTTTTCTGTTTGGCGAGCCCCTGTCCGCAAATATCAGTTATGACGACCCCGAGCGGGCCCTAGACCTGATTTGGGATGCCGCCGATGCCGCCGCCTTGCGAGAGACCGTCCTGACTTTCCCCGAGCAAATGAGCACCTTGGTGGGCGAGCGGGGGGTTACGCTGAGCGGTGGTCAAAAACAACGCACGACGCTGGCTCGCGGGTTAATTCGTAATGCCCCGGTGCTGATTTTGGATGATTGCTTTAGCGCGGTGGATACTGAAACAGAAGAACACATCTTGAGTCGGTTAAAGCGCTTGCGCGCGGGTAAGACCACGATTTTAGTCAGTCATCGGGTCTCAACGCTGCGGCATACCGATCGCATTTTGGTGCTGGACGGGGGGCGCCTGATGGAATCAGGCTCGCATGATGCCTTACTGGCCAAGGGCGGGCTGTACGCCGAACTCGAGCGGCTGCAGACCCAAGGTCAGCGGTCAGATTTTGAGCCGGAGCTGGTTTGATGAATCAAACGATCCCGCCGAATACGGGCCCCAAAAAAGACGACAAGCCCGACCGGGATCACGCCATGTTCGATGCTGAGCTGTCGGGCAATGTGCTGAATTTTCAGTTGCTAAAACGCGTCCTTTCCTGGCTCGTGCCCTACCGATTAAGCCTTTGGGTGAGCGGCGCGCTGGTCTTGGTGGCAAGTTTTGCGGCTGTTTTGATGGAGGTCGTGATCAGCCGAGTGCTGGTGGATTACATCATCGTTGGCGACGCAAACAGCCCCATGCCAGACCTTGGCCTCATTGCCTTAACCCAACAATTGGAGGCAACCTTTGGCTTGCCTGCGCTGTACGTGGCCGGTGGTTTGTTTTTTGTCTTAATGTCCATTGTTGCCTTGCTGGGGCACTGGCACCGGTTGACGCTGATCGACGCCATCGTGAAAGCGCTTCGGGATCTGCGTCAGGATCTGTTCGCGCACTTGGAGTCTCGGCCCAGTTCGTTTTTCGATCGCGTGCCCGTCGGGCGGATCATGACGCGGGTGACCAATGATGTTGAAGCGCTTTACGAAATGCTCCGGGGCCTTGGCAGCTTGGTCGGTGAGTTCGTGCCGTTTTTTGTGGCACTCACAATCATGTTGTCCACCAGTGTCGAGCTGACGCTTATTTTGTTGTTACTGGTGCCCGTTGTGGGATCGGCCACTTACTTTTTTCGGCAAGCCTCGCGTGAGATTTTTCGACAGGTTCGAAACAGTGTGAGCGGGCTCAACCAATTTCTGCAAGAAAACCTTTCGGGGATGCAGGTGGTACAGCTCAGTCAGCGTCAAGACCAGAATCGGGCGGCGTATACCAAAATTAACCGTCTCAACTTAGAGCAAGAAAATCGCTCGATCAATTTAACCACCTACTATGGCGCGTTCAATGACTCTTTGGCCTCCATAGGCCTCGGCATCATCATCTACTACGGTGGCGGGTCGGTTGTGCAATCGGAGATGTCCCTCGGCGGCGTGATTTTGTTCACGCGGTTTATGAACATGTTGTTCACACCGGTGGTTTTGTTGGGTGAGCAGCTGAATGTCTTGTTTCGCGCAATGGCAAGCGGCGAGCGCATTTTTCAAGCTTTAGATTGGGATGAACAAATCCGCGAACCCAGTCATCCAGCGACGTTGCCCGAGCGTCTTGAGGGACGGGTCGAGTTTAGAGGGCTATCTTTTGGTTACTCGAAAGACACGCAGGTATTAGACAACGTGAGTGTTTTAATTGAGCCGGGTAAAAAATTGGCTATTGTGGGGCCAACGGGTTCAGGTAAGAGCACGATGATTCGATTGCTGGGCCGTTTTTATGATTTTCCGGACGGCATGATTTTTCTCGACGGGATTGACTTGCAACACATCCCATCAAGGTTAGTCCGGCGCAGGATTGGCGTCGTGCTTCAAGATTTTCACATCTTCTCAGGATCGATTTTGGACAACATTACGTTGTCCGACCCATTGATCACGCGAGCGCGGGCTGTAGAGGCCGCCAAGACGGTNAATGCCCATCATTTTATAGAGGCGCTGCCGGAAGGTTATGACGCGCCCTTGGTTGAACGTGGCGCCAATCTNTCGCAAGGTCAGCGTCAGTTATTGGCTTTTGCGCGAGTGCTGGCAGCCGATCCCGAAATTTTGATTTTGGATGAAGCCACCGCCAGTATCGACACCGAGACCGAGCAGTTGATTCAAGAGGGCTTGCAGCGTTTGATGCAGGGTCGCACCAGCATCTTAATCGCCCATCGCCTACAGACCATCCAAGAGGCCGATCATGTGATGGTGCTCGAGCTTGGCAAAGTTCGAGAATACGGCACGCATCAAGCCTTAATCGCGCAGGGTGGTCTGTATAAAACACTGCACGATCTCCAGTTTCAGGAACTCTCAACCGACGTTACAGCCCCCGGTCTTGCGCCTGAGTAATTGCCAGCCACGGCGCCATCACCACAAAGCCTCGAGACGTCTCAACGCCATTGTCGTCTAGCATCGCGATATGATGCGCGTACTGCTCCCGGCTAGATGATAGGGCTGCCATGCATTCGGTGGCCGTCAACTGCTGATCGATCGGGCTCGGTTGCAGCGCGCTCAACCAGTCTCGTTTGGTCAGCGGCCGAAACCGCTGGGGGCTAAATTTAAACCGTTTGATAAAGTCTTCGTCCGTTAACCACCAACCTCGAAGATGATCGGCAGTGATGGTCTCGGGGTAACGCCAGTGTGCGTCCAGCCAAGCCATGAAAGGATGAAAAAGCCGGCCTTTGACGACCCCTTTGACCTCAGTATTTGATGTCCCAAACTGGGTTTTGAGCAAACTTTGGCCTGCCGGCGTTCTGGTCAACGCCATTTGATGACTGCGCAATCGCTGCAGCTTAAGGTCCAGGCGATCGGTTGGATTGGGGCCGAACCAAGCGCTCTCTTGAGTGGTATCCCCAGTGCCAAGATAAAACTTTACCGCCAGTTCCCAATGCTCGAGGGCGTGATCATGGCGAACAATGAGGTCAAATTCACCGAGCGTGCTGGCCGGCCCCTGCACCTGAAGGTTACTGGCGAGCAACTCATATCCCTTTAAATGCACCAGGGCGCATTGCCAGAGTCGTTCAAACTGAATCCCTAACCGGAAACGTTGCCAATCGGTTGGCGCCGGCCAGGCCAGCGGCGCGTTGTCAAAGGCAAGCGCTGTGAAAAAGGGTTTGTCGGGAAAGCCCTGGTTCGGTAACGCGATCAGTGGGGGACTATACACACACCAATGGCCATCCCGTTGGAGCTGTTGATGATCGGGATCCTCTATTAAAGGGATTGTCATATTTAACCGTGCACCGGGGGCGTTGTAGGCAAGCTGTGTATTATACTGCACAACCTCCTGCAGTTTTATTGATAGAGAGTGACTATGAGCTTTAGAGCGACGTTGATCAATTTTCTCCTCCGCCGAACCCTGAAAAAGATGCTGATCCAGCAGGGGGCGGATATTCCGGTCTTGCGGCAACGACTTGGCGCCAGTGAGCGCGCCACCGGCAAGCCCCGTGTCGGAGTACAGGTCGAGACGATCGATCTTGACGGGTTATGCCTTGAAAAAGTCGTTCATGATGCCTGCACGTCGCAGCAGGCGGTATTGTATTTTCATGGCGGGGGTTACGTGCTGGCAGGTTCAGCCGGCCACATTGCACTTGCGGGACGATTATCAGAGCTTGCCGGCGTTGCCGTCTATTTGGTCGATTATCGTTTGGCCCCAGAGCATCCTTTCCCGGCAGCCGTTGACGATGCGCTTAAAGCGTATCAAGGGTTGCTTGATCGGGGTTATGAGGCCAGTAACCTCATCTTAGCAGGCGACTCCGCGGGCGGTGGGTTGGCAGCAGCCACTTTGTTGAACCTCAAAAACCTAGGGTACGCCCAGCCCGCAGCGGCACTCCTGTTATCACCTTGGCTAGACCTGTCGCTCAGCGGCGACAGCATGACCCGCAACGACGATCAAGATGTGATGCTATCGACAGCCGTACTGACGGCTTGGGCCAACGCGTATTTAGACGGTCGGGATCCACTGGCGCCCTTGGCATCACCGATCTATGGGGATCTGGCAGGGCTGGCGCCCATCCTCGTCCATGTTGGGAGTACCGAAGTCCTGCGTTCGGATGCTGAAGACTTTGTAGATCGAGTGATTGAACAGGGTGGTTCTGCCGTCTTGAAGGTCTGGGATGACTTGCCGCACGTGTTCCAAGTGCTGCTTGGACGGGTCCCCGAAGCAGAGGATTCCATTGCATTGCTCGCCCAGTATTGTATTCAGCAGCTCAAGCCGAAAACGTGATCTCGTCCGCGGTAAAATTAAGACATTTGGTCTTGCTCGGGGGTGGGCATGCCCATATTGGCGTTCTGCGGATGCTCGGAATGCACCCTGAGCCTGATTTGAAAGTAACCTTGGTCAGCCCGAGCCGAGAAACACCCTACTCTGGGCTCTTGCCCGGTGTGGTTGGCGGACATTCCCCAGAGCAAGATTTATACATCGATTTAGGCCGTCTGTGTCAATTTGCCGGCGCCGATTTGGTTTTAGCGACCGCAACCGCCATTGACCCAGGTGGCTCCGAAATTGAACTTAGGAATCGGCCCAATCTAGCCTACGACTATCTGTCAATTGACGTGGGCATTGAGCCGGCGCTCACAGATCTCGCTGAATTTGATGAGGCCCTTGTGCCCGTAAAGCCCATTTCCGGATTTATGGCGCGTTTCAATCTGGTCTATGAGCAATATCGCGGCGGGGGCGCCTTTGCCATTGTTGGGGCTGGGGCGGCGGGTCTTGAATTGGCCTTCGCACTGAATCATCGCCTTGGCATCAAGGCCGAAAAAAATGGTCTGCCCAAACCGGTCCTGTATTTATGTCAGGCTGCGGCAGAACTTCTACCTGAGGCGCCGCCTCGACTGCGAGCGAAGGCTAAAAACGCGCTGGCCGCGCAGGGCATCCAATTTCAACCCCAGTTTCGTGCGGTGCGCCAAGGCGCAGGCCAGCTGGCGTCGGCAAGTGGCGCTGTCTTAGAGGTCGACCAGGTCTTTTGGGCAACGGGTGCCGCGCCCCAGGCGTTTCTGCAAAACAGTGATTTAGCGGGTACCCCATCCGGGTATATCGCGGTGAATGCACAGTTACAATCGGTCAGCCATCCCAATGTCTTTGCGGTGGGTGATGCCGCCGATATGGTCGAGCAAGCTCGGCCAAAAGCCGGCGTTTATGCCGTCCGCCAGGCCCCGGTTTTGTTTAAAAACCTAGTGAGGATGCATCGCGGTCAGTCATTGATACGCTTCAAGCCGCAGCAACGGGTTCTGTCGTTGATTGCACTGGGCGAGCAAACGGCGCTGGGCTACAAAGGGCCTTTTTGGGGTTGGGGACGCAGCCTTTGGCGGCTGAAACGCCGCATTGATTACAAATTTCTCGATTCGTTTAAAAATCTGCCGCTGATGACGCCGCCGAGCGTGTCGAACGGGGAGGCGCTCGATCCCAATATGCAGTGCCGAGGGTGTGGCGCGAAGGTGGCCTCGAGCATCCTGAGCGAGGTGCTGTCTGAGCTGGACCCTGATGGCGGGCGGGTACTCGATGACTCGGCGGTTCTGACGCCGCCGGCTGGCGAACTCATGATTCAATCGGTGGATGCGTTTCGCCCCATCATTGATGATCCGTATGTGCTGGCAAAAATTGCGGTCGTGCATGCCGTAAGCGATATTTACGCCATGGGCGGGCGCGTCGGGCCGATCATGGTCAACCTAACCTTGCCCTACGGCAGTGAATCCATCACTCGATCGCTACTGCAACAGGTCATGGCAGGCGTGCTCAGCCAGACCAAGGCAGAAGGGGGACAGTTGGTCGGGGGGCACACCGCTGAAGGCCTTGAGCTCAATATCACGGTCAGTGTGACGGGTTGGGCGCCGCCGGATGACATCAGAACCAGTCGTGGGACGCAGTTGGATGATCACTTAGTCCTGACCAAAGCACTCGGGACGGGCACGTTGTTTGCCGCTTCAATGCGCGGGCAAGCAGCGCCTTCCTGGATCAGTCACGCCGTTGCGATGATGTTGCAATCTAACCGACCGGCAGGCGCACTCATTGCAGCGCCTTCGGTCCATGCGGTCACGGATGTGACCGGTTTTGGTCTAGCGGGTCACCTGCAGGGTATGCTGGCGGCAGGCCAAGGCGTTGATTTGATCTTGCCGCATCTGCCGGTGCTCAATGGGGCATTAACCAGTTTGTCAGAACTGGGCGTTTACAGCACCGCCCATGACAAGAACCAGCGCGCCGCGACTTTAGTGCGCACGCAGGACTTTTCGGATCCTGAACTGTTGGCTCGGCAATCATTATTGTTTGATCCTCAGACGTCTGGTGGTTTGTTAATCAGCGTTGCCCCAGACGCCTCTCAGGATCTTGTTGCTCGATTAAAGGCGTCGGGCTTTGATCAAGCGGCCGTCATCGGCAGGATAACGGATCAAGCGGGCATTGCTGTTAGCGCTGGCGGGTAAGGTCCGCCGCACGGTTAGCTTGCGCAACGAGGGGTTAATTGTATGATGCAAGAAAAGCAGATATTGGCAGGCCCCGCATGAGTGCAGAATACAATCCAGATTTTGACCCGACCGGGATAGAAGGCGGCGTCGATACCAATCAATTACCTTGGCTCGAGTTGGCCTGCGCACCAGGCTGGCAGTTTAAGCCGCTGCGGGCCAGTCGCGAAAGCGGCATGTTCTCAGCGATTGTTAAACTGAATCAAGGCGTTAGCACGACGAATTTGTTGCACCTTGGCGCGATGGATTTGCTCATCCTCTCGGGCGAACTCAACTTTATTGACGGGCCGCTGGCCGGCAGTATCGGCCCCGGTATTTGGGGCTACGTGCCGGCTAATGCCTGCGTGGCTGGATTGCAGGCGGTGCAAGACACCGAATTCCTCGCAAATTTTTATGGCCCGGTTGCGTTCTTGTCAGAGCAGCGCGCTGTGCTCAGTCTGTTAACGGCGATGGACCTGCAACAGGGCGCGGACGCGCATGGCATTACGTTAGTGCCCAATACCTTGGCCGAATGCATGCAGCCCAGAGCGCAATCGGCGCACACCGCGGCCATGCCACTGGCCATTGCAGGCCCTAGCGCCGGTGATTGGTTAATGCGCAAGCGGCGACGGCTGAGTTTGTGCATCCGCACTTTGTCGATACCCGCGCCATTGCCTGGATTGTCGACCCAACCTTGCCGGACATCGGCTTGAAAGTGTTGCGGGTGAGTGAAGAAACGGGCGTCAGTTCACTGATTGTTCGGCATAACGGCGTGGCGGGCCCGCATTACCATTTGGGGGCAGCCGATTTTCTAGTGCTCAACGGCCACATTGGTTACCGAGCGGGCCCGCCGGAAGGCTACGGGCCCGGCGTTTGGTTTTATGAGCCTGCCGGGGCTCGCCATGAAGCCACCCAGCGGGTCGGCGATCATGAGGATCTCATTTACACCGCGAATGTTTATGGTCCGATTCAGTTCGATGACGGGCCCGGCACGCCGATCAATGCTGTGCAGTCTTGGATGCAATACAAGCAAGCCGCGACGGCTTTTGGCATCAAGCTTGTGGCCAATCAATTTGAATCTGATTCGTCGCTACTTGCCTGGGCGCCGATAGGTTCCAAAGGATGAGTCAATTGCTGATACCGAAAGGTTGAGTGCCCTAACGGCGCATAAAGGAGATGAATCCAATGGAATGGCGCATCCGAAACAGAAAAAAAGGATGAACGCGGCGGATTATAAGACGACGCTATCCGACGCATTTAAGCTCGAGCGCCATCTCCCTGGGGTCATGTGCCAAGGGATGCGTGCCGCGGGCGACAACCCGTTTAATGGCGCGAGCATCCGTACCGCGCCGACCGCGCCTCGAGGCTTGCGGGGTTGTGCTGAATTTGTCCGCCCAAGACGACGGGCAATTAACGTGATCTCAAAGGAGCGCCAACATGACGCTTGAAACCGCTGAAACCATCGATGTCCACGCCCACGCGGTGCTTGAAGCCACGATGGGGGCCGCTGGCGCGCATGGGCCGACCCTAAGCTTTGATGAACGACCCAAGTTTACCGTGGCCAATTACGAGCTTACCGGCGTCAAGTATCGCGGCAGTCCGTTTATGGACCCTGATCTTCGAATCCAGTCAATGGATCGGGCAGGTATCGATTTTCAAATCCTGTCGCCGAATCCGTTAACTTATTTTCACTTTATTGATGCCGTTCAGGGTCAGGCGTTTTGTCGCACTCACAATGACGCTTTGGCAGATCTCGTTCAGGTATACCCCGAGCGACTTGCCGCTTTTGCCAGCGTGCCAATGCAGGATATTGGCTTTGCGGTCGAGGAACTAGAGCGGGCGGTGCGAGAGCTTGGGTTCTTGGGCGCATACATCGGTACGGACTTTGGGATGCCGCTGAATGATGTGCGGCTTAATCCGTTTTATGAAAAGCTGGTTGATCTGAATGTCCCACTCTTTATCCATCCGGCCCCAGCCGGCATTGACGGGCCTTTGGGCGATGCCAATCTTAAGCAATTTGACTTGGATATTATTGTTGGGTTTGCCGCCCAGGAGACCATCGCAGTGTGCACCTTAATTTATGGCGGCGTTTTGCAACGCTACCCGGACTTGGACATTTGTCTGAGCCATGGTGGTGGGGCAACCGGTTATGCCTATGGGCGGATGCGCATGGCGGCTCAAAAGCGGCCCTGGGCAAGTGCGGAATTGCAAGTTGATGGCGCTTTTGATGCGCTCCTGCACCGGCTTTGGTTCGATACCCATGTTCATGATGCGGCATCGCTTGCGCTACTCACCCAGCATGTTAACGAGGCGCGCTTGGTGTTTGGCACCAACTTTTCTGGCTGGGATCAACAGGACTATAATGTTCGCCAGGAAGCAAAACACTACACCCATAACGCCCAAAGACTGCTGCGAGCAGGAGGAACAACTTGATGAACACGGCTGTAACCCTTGCGTCGTTGGCCGCGCGTTTAGATCGGCTTGAGTCAAAAGACGCCATTCGGGACATTGCGACGGCCTATGCCATTGCCTGCGATGAGCACGATATGCCGCGTCTCATGAACTTGTTCACGGTAGATGCTTGTTTCGATGCCCCGAATGGTTCCATGGTGGCAAATGGGAAAGCGGCTATTCAAACGTTGTTTGAAAAAACCTTCAAGATTCGAGGCCCGGCCTACCATTGGACCCATGATGTCACCATTGAGATTGATCCCGCGGACCCCGATCGCGCGACGGGATTGGTTCTGAGTCATGCAGAAACCACGCCAAACGGCGTCGTCTCGATTGCCGCGATGCGCTACCAAGATAACTACCGCCGCGAAGCAGACGGCCAGTGGCGCTTTGCCAAGCGCGTCATCTCCTTTTTGTATTATGTCCCGGCGAGCGACTATTCCCAGGGCTTAAATCATCCGGATCGAGTGGTGATGGGCGGAAACCGGCTGAAAGCCGATTATCCAGAAGCGCTGCCAGCCTGGCAGGCCTTTATCAAGGCGCATGGCCCGCTAGACTTGGATTAAGATCACATGAAAACCCAATCAAGACACGATGAGATGATGGGGCTCGCAGCACGGGCTCTACAACACTTTGAACATCAGACAACGGATCTTGCCCCCGACATCATGTCTCAGCCGGTGGCCGCCTATATTGATCCCGCGCGCTATCAGGCAGAACGCGAGGGCATTTTTAAACAGTTGCCCTTAGCGCTTGCCCTGACGCTGGAGCTACCCAGTCCCGGCGATTACAAAGCCATGACGGTGCTTGAAACCCCGATTATCCTTGCGCGGAATCAAACCGGCGAGGTGAAGTGCTTTTTGAACGCCTGCCGTCATCGCGGGTCGCGGTTATGCGACGATGGTTGCGGTGCGGCCCGCGTGTTCTCCTGCCCTTACCACGCCTGGACCTATGATGCAGAGGGTGCCCTGATTGGTCGGTATGGGGCTGAGACCTTTGGCGAGGTTGACCCAGCGGATTTTCATTTAACGGAACTACCTTGCGCCGAACGTTCCGGGCTGATCTGGGTCACGCTGACGCCATCTCAATCCATGGATATCGACGCTTGGTTGGGTGATTTTGCGGCGGAACTGGACACCCTCGCGCTGAGCGATTGGCACCTGCACGAGGTTCGAGTGATTGATGGGCCAGGCTGGAAGGTGACCCTTGACGGCTATTTGGAAGCCTATCACCACAACCTGGTGCATGGTGCGACGGTGGGGCAGCATACGGTGGGGAACCTCTTGGTGCTCGACACCTATGGGCCCCATCAACGGCTGACGTTCGGTCGCAAAACCTTAGGGGCATTGAGTAACCAAGCGCCGGCGGACTGGGCGCCTGCTGACCACATCAGACTCATCCATTCTTGCTTTCCGAACTTATCAATCTCCGGGATCCTAGGGGACCACTGTTTGGTGAGCCAGATTTTTCCAGGGCCCAGCATCGATAGCACCCAGACCATTCAGTTTATTCTCTCGGCGCGCCCGCCAGAAACGGAAAGCGACCAGCAAGCCACGGAGAATTTCAGCGCCATGGTCTTACAAGCGGTTCAAGATGAAGATTACCGAATTGGCTTTGGCATTCAGGAATCCATCCTGACCGGCGCCAATGAGGCTTTTGTTTTTGGCCGAAACGAACCCGCGGTTCAAAACTACCACCGATCAGTTGCGCGGTTTATGGCAGATCTTGGCAAGGCAGAAGCAGAATAGGTGGCGCTGCTCGATGGGGTGGTTAGACCATTTGCTTGTAGGTCAGTCGTAAGGGTTTAGATACATCGTCTGAGCGTTAGCAAGCGTCTGCGCAAGGTGTAATCTCACGGATTCGGCCGTGAATAAGCACGCTTTTTAAAGACCCTGAGCAAAGACTCATCGTTTAGGCTTTTATTAAATGCGCTTGTTAAAGGCTGTGATTAAAAGCTCTGACTAAAGGCTCTGAGTAAAGGCTCGTATTGCACGCTGTATTGAGGAAGAGGATATGCAAAAGCATCGTTGCCAGTGGTGCGGGGAGGATCCGCTATATGTGCGTTACCACGACGAAGAGTGGGGCCTGCCCACGTATGATGATGCAACCTTGTTTGAGTTTTTAATCTTAGAAGGCGCACAAGCTGGCTTGGCCTGGATCACGGTTTTGAAAAAGCGTGAAGGCTACCGCGCTGTATTCGACCAATTCGACCCGAATAAAATCGCGCGCTTCAGCGATGCCAAGCTGGCCGCGCTGAAACTGGATGAGCGCATTATCCGTAACCGCTTAAAGATTAACAGCGCGCGACAAAATGCGCGTGCGTTCCTCTCAGTACAAGCTGAGTGGGGCAGTTTTAGTCAGTATCTTTGGCATTTTGTCGACGGGAAACCTGTTATCAATCAGGT
>JGI20154J14316_10001369_pt1 | contig 21419 bp, 12 predicted proteins | sample COG_04_FD_14316 | JGI IMG/M metagenome (IMG submission 14316)
TGTCAGCGTGACCTATAGTGTGCAGGTTTTCGATCAGGTCGATAGCAATGTTGCGCTAGTGTGTTTACCTTCTAGCGGTAGCAGCTTTCCTGTGGGTACGACGATGGTGGAGTGTGAGGCCAGTGATGATGCACGCAATACCAGTACCGCAACTTTGTCAGTGATGATTGCGGATACAACTCCGCCGGCTCCTCCACCACCAGAGGAGCCGCCTGTGAATATGGCTCCAGTTGTTAATTTTTTTATGCCGGCCGTTAACACTGTTGTTCAAACCGGTGATGGGCTTGCAGTGGAAATTAATGCCAGTGATGCAGACGGATTTATTGAATACTGTAACCTCTATAAAAATGGCAATCTAATCAGGCGCGAGTCGTACGCTCCTTACCAGTGGAATTCGAACATGGATCAGTCACTTGCCGGATTAGTTGAGGGGAGTTTTAGTCTTGTTGCTGAATGCTTTGATGGCTTGGGTTTGAGCGCCACTGCAGAGCTTGCGATAGTGGTTGAGGCTGCTCCAGTAGCTATAGTTGCGAATGTCTTACTCGATTGGGTGACTCCAACGACACGTGAAGATGGTACCTACTTGGCCGTGAGTGAAATAGACGCATACGAGATTTACTATTATTTGGCCGATCAAATTGATACTGGCACCAGTAGTAGTATTGCTGCCCAAGATGGTCTTGGTGGATTGGTGACTAGCTATGAAATTCAGGCACTGGCGTCGGGCAACTATTATTTTTCCATTGCGACTATTGACACTAATGGCAGTGTTAGTCGTTTTGCTGATCCGATAAATCTTGTTTTACCTTGATTTTTACCTTGGGGTTCTCATCAGCAATTCATGTATTGAATTAATGCGAGGGCTATTTTTTAAAAAGCTTAGTTTGATAAAGCAAGTAAAAAGGCAAGCAATGCTCGGTTTTCTAGGCGGGTTAATTGCAAAGGCTCTACAGCATGCTCTTGTTTGGCTTGGATGATTTTTTTATTGTGAACGCCGGTTTGTTTTAATCGGTGTGCGTCTTCAGCATAGTACTGAAGCACGCCTTCTAGCGTTTCTAAACGCCCGTTGTGAAAATAGGGCGCGGTATGCACAAGACCGCGAAGTGACGGTGTTTTAAAAGCGCCGACCATCAGTGTGTTATCTTTTTCATCGTTTAACTTGGATAAGCGACAGTATTTTGCTTTTTTGTTATCGGGTAAGTCGCTGTATTTGCCAAGGCAGTTAAATGGGTCATGGCGCGCTGCGTCGAGTCCTAAAGCGCGACCATAGTCCATTCTTTTGCCGTCAAGCTTAGCGGTGTTGATATCGTAAAACTCACTGTTGCTAAATGAGCGGCCGTTGTGGCAATTGCGACAGTTGGTTTTTTTGTCATTTAAATAAAGCTTTAACCCCTGTATTTCTGATTCGGTCATCAGATGTGAGCTAAATACAATGGGACGCGCTCTCGAAGCTGTCGCAGTTTTTAATAGCTCGGCAGCATAACGATCAAATCGTGTGGGCTGTAGTTGTAAAGTGCGCTCATAAGCGGCGAGAACTTTGCCAATGTTGGCGTAAAAAGTATTAATTTGATGCCTGATTTTTTCAGGTAGTTGGTACCAAGCTGTTCGTGTGGTTAGGTCGCCTAGTGGGCCTGCATGTTGAGGTAGGTTGGCAAGCGTGGTTGTGGCAGGCAGATCGCCAAATAATTGTTGATAGTGTTTCGCGTATTCTGGGTCATCCATGATGGTTCGTAATATAGCCACGCGACTGCCACCCATTTCGTCGGCTGACTCTAACGGAATTAACGCCTGAGACCATAGCGAATCGCTGCGGCCATCCCAGTAATGCCATTTGTAATTAGCGCTACCGACAAGGGTCGGCGTGTTGCGCATAGCTGTTCCCATGCCGGCTGCTCGTGATCGTCTATCGGTAAAGGCATAAGCAGGTTGATGGCACGTTGCGCAGGAAAAGTCATTGTTGCGACTTAAACGAGTATCGAAAAAAAGTTTTTTTCCTAGCTGAACTGCCTGCAAATTGTCGGCTACACGATTGCTTGGGCTGGCGGGAGCGGCTAGCGGCTTGCTGATGTACAAGCGTTTGAGCATGCTTAATTCTTTTGATGACCAACTGACTTCAGTGTTAGTTGCGCCCGCAGCATGACAGATAAAAAATACAGAGATACACAGCACGTTAAACCAGCTTTGCATGAGGCTATGGCTTAGTCTGCGTATAACTCTTGATCTTGGTGCAGGCAGTTCACCGAGTAAACTGATTATCAATGTTAAAGGCATAGGTCTATTACACGAAATATTGAACGTAGATTCGGGGCTCTGCTAATCGGAGCGGAGGCGGTCTTTATTTTTTGAAAGGTTTAGAGCGATAACTATAAATACCAAACATGATTAAACTTAAAAGCCCAAATGCCCAAAGTGGTAATGGAATAAAGGCGTCGAATTGGTTGGGGTTGCGACCCACAGCGATTTCTTCGGCGTCGGTAATACCGTCCCCGTCGGTATCGATTAATAACGGATCGGTTCCATATTGTTGTTCTTCAATATCGGTTAAATTATCGTTGTCATCATCGGCATCGCAGGCATTGCCCTCACTATCACCATCGGTGTTGAGCTGATCGGTGTTTGGTTCTGTCGGGCAGTTGTCGATCTCACCACTAACGGTGTCGCCATCGATGTCATTGTCGGGGTCGTTAGGGAAGGCATCACATACATTGCCCACGCTGTCATTATCATCGTCTAATTGATTGCTGGCATCGTTAGGCCCGTTTGCAACAGACGGGCAGTTGTCGATATGTCCGCTCACCGTGTCATCATCAAGGTCGTTGTCTGGATCGTTGGGGAATGGATCGCAGGCATCGCCCTGAGCATCACCATCAGTATTGGTTTGATCAGCGTTATCTTCGGCGGGGCAGTTATCTTGCGCCACCGCCAGCACACTGCTGCTATCGACAAGATCTCCATCAGGATCAACCGCTAGGCCGGCATTGAGATCATCGACGTCATTGGCGCTAGGCCCTCCGGCACCATCCCCGTCAAAGCCATCACCATCGGCGTCGGTATCGCAGGCATCGCCGAACGTATCAGCGTCGAGGTTGAGTTGATTGCTGGCATCGTTAGGCCCGTTCGCCACAGCAGGGCAGTTGTCGATGTGCCCGCTGACAGTATCATCATCAAGGTCGTTGTCTGGATCGTTGGGGAATGGATCGCAGGCATCGCCCTGAGCATCGCCATCGGTATTGGTTTGCTCGGCGTTAGCTTCGGCGGGGCAGTTATCTTGAATTACGGCAAGCACACTGCTGCTATCGACTAAATCTCCATCAGGGTCAACCGCTAGGCCGGCATTGAGGTCGTCGACGTCATTGGTACTCGGCCCACCGGCACCATCGCCGTCAAAGCCATCGCCATCGGCGTCAGTATCACAGGCATCGCCCTGAGCATCGCCATCGTTATTGATTTGATCGGCGTTAGCTTCGGCGGGGCAGTTATCTTGAATTACGGCAAGCACATTGCTGCTATCGACTAAATCCCCATCAGGATCAACCGCTAACCCGGCATTGAGATCATCGACGTCATTGGCGCTAGGCCCACCGGCACCATCGCCGTCAAAGCCATCGCCATCGGCGTCAGTATCACAGGCATCGCCGAACGCATCATTGTCGAAGTTAAGTTGATTGCTGGCATCGTTGGGTCCGTTTGCCACAGCAAAGCAGTTGTCGATGTGCCCACTGATGGTGTCGCCATCCAGGTCGTTGTCTGGATCGTTGGGAAATGAATCGCACGCATTGCCAAGCCCATCGCCATCGGTATTGGCTTGGTCAGCGTTAGGTACACCGAGGCAGTTGTCGGGGCCATTGAGCGTACCGCCACCTGCATCATCAACACCATCACTGTCGGCATCCGTTGCTATCGTATTATCGAGGTCGTTAATATCGGTTCCCGGTCCGCCACTGCCGTTGCCGTCGATGCCATCACCATCGGCATCAATGTCGCACGCATCGCCCGTGTCATCACCATCGTTGTCGAGTTGATTACTGGCATCATTGGGGCCGTTTGCTACCGCTGGGCAGTTGTCGATGTGTCCGCTGATCGTGTCCCCATCAATGTCATTGTCTGGGTCATTAGGGAATGCATCGCAGGCATCGCCGAAGCTGTCATTGTCGGCATTAAGCTGGTTGGGATTTGCGACGTTAGGGCATTTATCTAACGAATCAACAATGCCGTCGGAGTCGGCATCAAGCTGTGTGGTAAGTATTTTTATGTTATCGAGGCCAGCTTCAACAATGTTGCTCGTGCCGTCATCTGCAGCTTCTACTATTAGTGCTACATCTTGGCCTTGGTAGGCATTTAAGTTAATGTTGTTGACTGTTATCCATTGGCCTTCACGCACGGCGCTAGTACCCAGTTCTTCGGCAATCACTAAAAGCGTTGTGTTAAATGTATCGACTAGCTTTAGACGAAAGTAATCAGCACTAGTGGCATTTGCATCATGTGCGAAGAAGAAATCAAAACTCAATGCGATATTGGTGGCTGACGGCAGCGAAATGAGGGGGGATTTTGCAGTGACCGCGCCACCATCAATATCATTTGCACCTACCGAACCACCGGCAGGATTAGTGATTAGTGCTTGTGTGCCTTCTGAAGAGTCTGCAGGTTGGATAATGCCTTGTGAAATTTGCGTTTGAATGGGATCGCCTGCGCTCCATTGCCCGCTAGTAGCGCTATCTGTTCCAAGCGGGTCCGGCGTCCAGTTGTTTGCGCCCTCGAAGCCTTCCGACCAGAACTGATCGTTGCTGCTGGTCGTGTCGCCGGTACAAATTTGCAAGCCCCAGCTATCGAGAGAGCCACCATCATCATTAAAAGTATCGGCTATGGTAAGTGTCCACTGGCCGCCTGCCGATTGCCCAACAAATGGCGCAAGAGAATTACTGGGCAAATAAGTTCCTCCACCTATAGGCGGGCATGGGTAGCTAGAATTTGCACCATCGTCCAGCGTAAGGTCAAAATTATCATTGCCGCCACATGATGACTCGATAATGGTTACACTCGTGTTTGACGGGTTTGTCAGAGTGAAAATCAGGTCGCTCATGTAAGTGTGAGAGCCTACCAGATCAATGATGGCTACACTGCTCAATGCCCCATTAAGCGTAACGGACAAACTCGATAGTACCGTGGGCGTGCCCGATGTTGAAATTGCTTGAGGCACGTCAGCACTGGCAAAACTTGCGCATGCTCCCAGAGGTGTTTCATCACAGGCATTACCATCGCCGTCCTCATCGGTGTCGAGCTGGTTTATGTTAGGGATGGATGGGCAATTATCGATGCCGTTTGGTAGGCCATCATTATCGGTGTCTGTATCTACCGACCAATTTAATTCAATGGTATTACTGGCATTGCCAGAGTTTGTGACGGTTATGCTTACCGGGTAAGTACCTTCCGCAGCCGTAACTGTCCCGCTAATCAAGCCAGAGTTTGCATCGAGGGTGAGTCCTGCAGGCAAACCGCTTTGTGTGTAGGTAATTATTTGATTGCTAGGGTCATCGGCAATAATTTGCAAGTTGATTGTTTCACCGAGCAGATTGTTTTGATCGCTAATATCAATAATGGCGGGTGGAAAATTAACTTGGCTGTTGACTGATTCTGCCGTCCAGTCACGTGGGATGAGTCTGAAATGATTCCAATGTGCATGCATGCGAGGCTCATCTTCGTCGCGAGGTATGTGATGAAACGTAATACCAAACCAAACTACAAGGTCTTCATTGACAAGAGATTCGCCGTTGACAAAATCGCTCACATGTTCGTTAGCTAGGCAGCCACCGGGGTCGGATGGGTTGCGCGATGCAAATCGTTCGCAAGCACGATGTTGCGTGACATAAATATCATTTTCTGTCCATGGTTCGTCGGCTGGGCCTATATCGCGGTGGCCCGTATCCAGCGGAAGAATGTCGTAGGAAACTGGCAGACCATCAGCGTTATTATCCGTGTTATCGCGCACACGCCAAAAGCGGCGTGTATCGGCATTGATAGATCGTGCTACTTCGGTAGTGAAATCGGTGACAGATTTCGCAAAGCTGGTGTTGCTGCCACTTTCGGCAACGAATTCAATTTCTTCAAAGACATCATCGGTGCCACTAGCGCCGAGGTCGAAATCGAGGCGCCAATAATAATTGTGTAAATGAGAGATGCCGACGGGGTTGCTACCGGTGCGGACAGTCCAGCCTTCTGCGGTATTACTGCCATAGCGCTGTAGCGTGCCGGTTGCACCCATGACAGGCTCTATAACGCCCGTGTCGTGAAAGCGGTATTCAGGAATATAGTTGTAGGCACCCACATGAGAGACGCTGAATACGCTTAAAATCTCGCTGGGTGTTGTGGCGTTGTTGGTAAGTGAACTAGTTTCATCAGTATAGACCGAACGACAAATGACATTCTTGCCATTTTCCTGCACGCGGACACCGTCAGGGCAATCGGCAGCTTGTAAGTTATTGAGATATTCAGATGTACCTAAGCCGTAGTCGCTTACGTCATGATAGCGAGCGCCATCATCATCGTAGGGTACGTGGATCTGTGCGATGGCGACACTATTTAAAATTTGACGCGCTGATCCGCCGGGCGCAGTGTAGTAAATGTCAGAATAAATAATGCCTTCACGATTTTGTCGCTCCCAGCACATATCCCATTGCGCGCCGTTAGCAAACGAATGACTGATTTGGTAGCTCGCCGAGCAATTGAGTGTCGCTTGCGCCTGGATACTAGCTGAAAACCCCACAAACCAAAAAAAGCAGCTGGCGACAATGAATCGGTGTTTATTAATAGCGCCGGGTCTTACAAAAGGATCCGTGATAGGCCAAACCATTAGCCTAACTCCTGGCACAAGAGTAGCGGGGCATTAACGCACTTGTTGCTTGATGAATCGTCGTTGTTTAATGAATGGTTGTTGTTTGATGAATGGCTGTTGCTTGATGAATGGCTGTTGCTTGTGCTCGAATAATTTAAGGCAGGCGAAGTTAATGCCGCTAGAGGGTTGGTGGCCGTCCAGTCTCTGGGGGCGATAAAAAAACCATCCCAATGTATTTGTACAGCCGGCTCATCTTCGCTTCGTGGCAGGTGGTGATAATTGATCTTATACCAAAGGACTACATCTTCATCGTCGATGCTCTCGCCGTTGATGAATCCCGACACGTTATCCGCGCAGCCTCCATTTGTGGGGTTATCTACAATGAAGCGCTCGCAAGCATTGTAGCGTGTGAAGTAAATGTCATCCTGAGCCCAGCTTTCGGTTGCAGCACCTGTGTAGCGATGCGCCGTATGCATAGGTGATAAATGATAGGATATTGAGCGGCCGTCAGCATTCGTGACGCCCGTACCGACATCTCTGATGCGCCACGAGCGTTTTATATCAGGAGCTACTGAGCGACTCGTTTCACTGCTTAAAGTGGTTACGCTCAAACTTTTTGTGCGACGATCTGCCGATGAAATAACTTCAAACTCTTCGATGCTTTCGTTGCTGCCATCGGCAGCCAAATCAAAGTCTAAACGCCAAAAATAGCTGGTGTTAAATGCCACGCCAACGCGATTATTTTGATCTAACGGCCAGCCATAGTTTGGATCTGAGCCGATTTTTGGCAGCAGACCCGTCAGCCCTACGCTGGGTTCAATACTGCCGTCGTCATACAAGCGCCAATGAATGATATAGCTGCTAAGTCCCACCGTTGCTCGACTTTCCAGCACCAGCATGTGCCCCTGTTGCAGCAGAGCATAAGACTTGTAGGCATAGCCGCGAGGCTTAGTTTTCACACAAAGCACAGTGTTGCCTGCACTGGCGTGTAAGCTGCCATCAATGCAGTCGAGAGGGGAGAGTGAATGGATGTTGAGGCCGAGTCCGCCACCATTGGCAATGTCAGTGACGTGGCGTTGGCTGGGCGTGCCGTCGTCGTAAGCCACATTGATTTGCGCTAAAGACGCCTCTTTTAGAACGTTGCGAAAAGATCCTTGCGGGGTCTTGTAGGCGGCTTCTTTAATGACGACGCCTTCTTCGTCACGCAGCTCCCAGCAAAGCTCCCACTGTGCACCGCTAGGTAATGTGACATTCACAAGTGCATCGCCGGTGCACGATGCAGCATGCGCGCCAGAGGCTGATAAAGAAAACCATACAACGCTTATGATTAATGCGAATGCATGCGCCGAAGCGGCTCGTACTACTTGATGAACTAACCCCTTAATGCGGCAGTGCATGTTGCTCACTCCCGTTAGTTTGTTCATGCCTGTGCACCGGTTCTTGGGGTGAGTTTGCATTGACGGCTGGTATTGCGCGGTCTGCGCTTCGTTCGGTATTACCCTGAATAACTTGACCTTTAGACAAGTCAATAATAGGTGTGATGTTCAACGCAATATTTTCTTCAGTGTGAATCAACAGTTTTGCGCAGCGCGAGCGACCGCAGCGCTTTGTGGCTGCATTGAGTCGCGTCATGTTGGCGCTGCCATGGAGTATGAAGGCTTTAAAATGCAGGCTACTAACATCAATTAACGATTGCCCAGTGGCTTCGCGGTAGGCATCGGCTAATTCATTGCGATGCGAGCTCTGTAAGTAAATAGTAAACGCCCGTTCAATTTCTTCTTCTACCAAGGGCAGCTGAAGTTCTACAGTGCGGAGCTCTTCAATAATAACGCCTGTTTCTGGATTCACTATGCAATGAATTGTTTCATTGGTTTTGTAATCGTAGTAGTAGGCATCGGCGAGGCGAGGGCTATTTTGCTTTTTATTGCTGGGGCGTTTTTCAAGCAATAAGAGAATAGGCTCTTCAGCCGAAAAGTTGCTTGCAAGGCTCTCTTGCTGTTTGAAATTGGGGTGTTTCTTTTTGATGCTTTGCAAAACGCGAGCACGTTCGCTGTGGCGCAGTGCGTCGTGTTTTTGAGGAATATTTTTTTGAACAGCAAAATCAACGGGTCTAGTGGCGTTATCGACGCTCGCTTCAGCGGCGCTGGTTAAGCTCACTGGCGCTACCAACACAACGATGCTGCCCAAACAGCACAAGCTCATAAAAATCGAGCGGGTAAGTCGCAGATGCATACTCGCTTTTCGCGTGACACGGTTGAAGATGGTCGAGCAAATGCAGGGTGACGCGACGCGCATGCTAAAGGCCTATAAGCAATATCCGAACGTCATTAAGAGAAAGGCTGGTCGGCTCTAAAATAGCGCTGGAGTGTTCAATTGAATACATCGAATTAGCACGGAGATTCTAGCTGCTATACCGATTTTTTTCTAATTTAAGTGGTTAATTATGATCGTTTTTTGTACGAGTAGCCAGCAGCAATGTGAGTGGCTGGCGCAGGTGATAGGAGTCGGCTGTTATAAACCCACCCTAATACAAATGAGAATGAGTTGCATTTAGATTAAGATTTGCGTAAAATCAATTTATGGCTTATGCAATTCACTCTGATGCCTGCAAAATGGTTCGCATTAGCTTTTTTTACGCCACTCTTAAAATACATCGGACGACTGATATTATGAACAATAGACCGCTTTTAACCGCATTTACCGTCTTTTTACCAACATTTGCTACTTTTTGTTATGCCGATCATGCTGAGCAAGCCGAGTTCTTTGAAGAGGTGACCATCTTGGGTAATCAAGAACGATTGGAGGCGGTTACTGGTTCGGCCCATCTTTTGAGTGATGATGATCTAGAAATATTTGAATATGCCGACATTCAACGTATTTTGCGAACGGTACCCGGTGTGTCGGTTCAGGTAGAAGATGGTTACGGCTTGCGGCCAAATATCGGTATTCGCGGTGTACCCACCGAGCGAAGTGCTCGAGTGGTTTTGTTAGAGGACAACGTTTTAGTCGCTCCAGCCCCGTACTCTGCCTCGTCTGCCTATTACTTTCCCACAATGGGTCGTATGTACAACGTCGAAGTCGTTAAAGGCCCCTCCGCAATTACTCAAGGCCCTAATACGGTTGGGGGGGCGGTAAATTTTGTGTCGACGCCTATTCCAAAAGCGACTGAAGGCAAAGTTAACTTGGAAGTGGGTAGTGACTCTACAACACGCAGCCATGTCGTTTATGGATCGACTCATGAGTCAGGCTTTGGCTTTATGCTTGAGACGCATCAATGGAAGTCAGATGGATACCAAAAAATTGATCGAAGTAATAACGATACGGGACTGGATGTTGAAGACTACACATTGAAACTAGCTTATGCGCCGGATGATTCACGCCATGCGGTTGAGTTTAAATATCAATATGCTCAGCAAAACTCTAATCAAAGCTACCTAGGATTAACTGATTTAGATTTTTCTAACAATGCCTATCGACGCTATGGTTTGTCGGATTTAGATAACATTGCAACTGAACATAACCAATTTATTTTGCGGTATGAATATTCCATAAGTGAAGAGGCGCGCATTGCTGCAACAGCTTACGAGAATACCCATAAGCGAAGTTGGTTTAAAACTGAGAAGTTTGATATTGATACCGATGTAACAACAGACTTCGACAGTTGGTTTGATATCGTTCAAGGAATTAATCGAGGCCTCACACTGGGAGGGCTTTCCTCTGCAGATTTACAAGCCATTCTTGATGGGGGAGATACGCCAGACAATACTAGTATTCAACTTCGTGATAATAATCGTGAGTACTATTCAAGGGGTGTGCAGGTGAAGCTCGACTGGGACTTAAGCGGGAATTCTGTTCAGCATAAATTAGAGATGGGTATCCGCCATCACGAAGATGAGGAAGATCGTTTACAGCAAGATTTTTTCTATGCACAGCAAAATGGTTCGCTGGTTTTTTTATCGGCTAACGCGTTGGGCGATGCGGGTAATCGCGTGCAGCAAGCGAAGGCGACTTCACTGTATGTGCATGACACGATCACTTTTGGTGATTGGGTGCTTACTCCAGGTTTGCGTTATGAAGATATCGACCTACAGCGAGCCCGTTATAACGACGGCGCTCAAAGAAGCTTTCGTGACTCGCGTAAAAATCATGTAGCCGTTTTACTGCCGGGTTTTGGCGCTCTTTATCATGTTAGCGAGCAACTGACTATTTTGGGCGGTGCACATAAAGGCTTCAGCACACCTTCAAATGAGCCAGACGTCGATGAAGAGGCGTCGGTCAATTATGAATTGGGTGCGCGCTACAAAAATGGCACTTTATCGGCTGAGCTTGTGGGCTTTTACAACGACTATGAAAATATATTAGGGACTTGTACAGCATCATCAGGCAGTAATTGTGATCCTGGGGATACATCCAATGGCGGTAAAGCGATGGTTCGCGGCGTAGAGTTTACTATGAGCAATGTTTATGACATCGGTCGCGACATTTCTATGCCGCTATCATTGGTTTATAGCCACACCCACTCTGAATTCGACTCATCCTTTAGCGACACTGCATTTTTTGGCACCGTAACGAAGGGAGATGTCATTCCATATATTCCTGAAAATCAGCTGGCAATTTCATTAGGACTCGAAATGGATCGCTGGGCGCTGAACGCGTCAATGAGCTATGTTGACGAAGTGTGCACTAAGCCCTCATGCGATGCTTACGAAAAAACCGAAAGCAGTACAACACTTGATTTGATTGTGAGTCGGCAGGTTAATGATGATTTAGGGATATATTGTCGTTTAGAAAATGCAACTAGCGAAGAGAATATCGTGGGGCGTCAGCCGTACGGTGCGCGTCCTAATAAAGCAAGAACAGCAACGGTAGGAATGAGGCTCGCTTTTTAAAACTGCAAGGCAGATGACGTTATGCTACCACTTGATTTTGTATTCAAAGCCCACAGCTAGGTTGTTGACGTCTTCTTTCCTGTATTGATTCGATCGGTACTCGGTTACAGCAAATAAATTTTCTACAATTCTAAAGCCCAGTTGTGTTTCCATGACTATTGGATCGCTAGGGACATTGGCTGATGATTTCTGATTGATCGTATGGTCAATAAATCCAGAGAGATAGAGTCGCTCGTTTAGTTGTGGAAAGCTTAGGCGATAGACATGCTCCATTTGCCACGCATGTCCATCATCGTTGTCTAGTTGGAGAACATGAAAATTAATCGAATAGCTAAGATAGATTTTATCAAACGTAGCTTTGAAAGCTTGTGTGTCGTTGAGTCTCCAGCGAAAACCGAGTCGTTGACGATCATTGTCTTGGCCCGAGCGCAGGTTGAATTGCAGTGTGAGATCCAGTGGTGATTTGTCACTGATTTGCCAGCGAATATTTTGCTCTGTATAAAAGCTTTCAAATTCTTCGAGTTCGCTCTTGCCAGCTTGGTTGGCAAAGTTTGTTAAGCTGAAGTAAGAAAATCGATGCGCCAAAGAGGCAGCAATGTTGACGGTTGCACTGCTGTCAGAATCTACGCTGTTTAAGTAGGGGTATAAGTTGAAGTCAATAAACCCCGCTTTTGTATTTATGCTATCAGCATTGGCCGGCGAAGATAGAAGCCCAAGTAGTAGGGCAGCTGACTGATAGTGTGTTTTAACTTGCATGGGCGCGGAGAGCCCTGCCTAAAGTTTTTTTGCCTAGTGCGTCGGTCACTTGATCGTTACGCCACACGCATTCGCCATTAATAAAAACATTACTGACTACGCCATCGGAGCGTGACAGGAGTTGTTTGTGATTAAAAATATCTCGATGTTCATAAATCCTTGTTGCCATGTCATCGTGTTGGCGAAGTGCATTAGGGTTGATCATGGTGATATCTGCTTGTGCACCAATATCGATGGTGCCGGTGTCTAATCCAAAAAACTCGGCCGGCTCGCGAGTGAGCCGTTTTACAATTTTACTAAAAGTAGCAACCGAATCATTTAAAGCGTGCTTAAGTGACATAAGATTGCCATCAAAAAAAGCAAGGTTGGTTAGGTGTGCGCCCGAATCATTGAAGCCTGGTAGCGTATTCTTGTTCAATAGTAGCGGTAGGATGGCCTCTTCGCGGTCATTGGCGACATCGGCATAAAAGCGAAATTTTGTATCGTAAGTGCTCAGCATATGTAGCATGAAATCGGCATCGTCGAGCAGAGGATTCGGAAACAAGGCTAAAGCTTCGCGCTCGGCATCACTGCGCGCAGCGCTTTGATTGCCTTTTTGAAAGTCGTGCAGTCGCTCAATAACTTGTAAGAATGTTTCGCCATTCCAATCGGCAATGGGGGCGCCATCAAACGTGAGCAAATGCGGTTCACGTATTACATTTAAATCCGGAGCACCCATCTTTGCTTTTAATGTGGCTAAAGAAAAACCTTTGCGACCAAGATACCAATCATGCCTAAAATCTTTGATAAATTGTGGGTCCTTAAGCATGGCTTGCCTGGCGGCCACGTCGTCATAGTCGGTAGCAATGAGTTTACAAGTAGCCGGTAGCTCTTCGTAAAGTGGCGATACGACGCCGTCTGACCATATGCGAAATTTAGTACCGAGTGATTGAAAATGCATGCGACCTTTAAAGAATTTATTGTTCATTAGGTTGGCAAAGCCAAGAAAAATATGCACGGCACGACGGAATTGTGGGAATTCAACAGCAGTGAGCGCCGACGTTTTTAAAGGTTTGCCATGTAGTAAACCGCTAGTAAGCGCGAAGTACCTAAACATTTTAAGTTTATTTTCAATGATGGCGGTGGTCTGCCAAACGCGGCCGCGATCGCGTACCACTTGGAGCAACTTTTTGTACTCGCCAAAAGAGCCGTGCTGCGTAGGTATGCGCACATCAGTGTTGGGGCTGTTGGAGAGGTAGTGAAAGGGCAGGCCGTCGGTGCTCAAGCCCATGTAGCCTTCGTCAATGCCGCTCTTAACCAAATCCGACATGGCATCGAGCTCTTTGTTGGTCGGTTCGCGAGTAATACTGTCGTGTAAGCCCATCACCTCAATGCGCAACATCGAGTGGGGTATAAACGCTGCGATGTTTGGGCCCAATGCTAGCTGATCAAAATGGTCAAGATAGTCTTTGCTATTATTCCAAGTCGCGGCCTCAACACATTTTGACAGAACGCTTTTAGGCACATTTTCAACGCGAGCAAAGCAATCCACTATAGGGTCGGCGCCATCTTTTTGTTGTGCACCGTAGCATAGACCTAAGCTGCAGTTGCCCACGAGTACGGTGGTGGTGCCATGGCGGACGGCTTCGGATAGCCCCGGGTCAATTTCAACTTCAAGATCGAGGTGGGTATGAATGTCGAGCAGCCCAGGCATAAGCCATTGATCTTTGCCATCAATGATTTCGTTGGCGCATGCAAGCGGTAAGTTTTGACCTTTAGCAACAATCTTTCCCTGCTTGATGGCAATGTCAATTTGCTCTGGGGCAGCTCCAGTTCCATCGAAAACCAGTGCATTGCTGATGATAGTGTCCCAGTGCGGTATTTGAGCATTCATTTGGTGCGCTTCCATAGTGGCTGATTTGTCAGGCATTGTATTACAGTCCATAACCTTCGTTGATGACTATTGGTTTAGAATTTTCTTGTGAGTTGAGTTTTACCTGTGGTTAGCCGGTGGCTAATGTTTTGACGCTCAGATGCAGCACTTGTTATTGCTGATCTATAAATCTGTCAATGTGTCGGTTCGCTCTACTGGCATCCCAGTAACGCGCATGATTTAATGCCCACATCAGCAAGCCTAGGCGCTTAATTTCAATTATTTGGCAGGAAAAAACCATGAAAATCGTAAATGACAAAGTTGTTGGCATCCATTACACCCTCAAAGATGCCAGCGGCGATCAGCTCGACACATCTGATGGTGGCGACCCGCTGCGCTATTTACATGGTGCGGGTAATATCGTTGAGGGTTTGGAAAAAGCACTAGCCGATAAAGAGAAAGGCGATCAGGTGCAGGTGGTGGTTGAGCCGGCCGAAGGTTATGGTGAATATAATGAAGGGTTAAAGCAGTCGGTGCCTAAGGCCGCTTTTGAAGGCGTTGACAATATTGAGGTGGGTGCGCAATTTGAAGCCCAAAGCGATAATGGCGCCGTGAGTGTGGTAGTGACAGAGGTGAGTGAGGATACCGTTGTTGTTGATGGCAATCATCCTCTAGCCGGCCAAGCGCTGCATTTTGATGTAACCATTACCGATGTTCGCGACGCAAGCGAGGAAGAGATTGCCCACGGACACGTTCATTAAAGATCATCACAGCCAATCCAAGCTCTTGATCCTGCGGGGCGAACCGTAGCTATGCATTTGTGGGTTGATGCGGATGCCTGTCCTGTTGTGATCAAAGAGATTTTGTTTCGTGCCGCTGAACGCACCAGACTAAAACTCACGCTCGTGGCTAATGCCCCTATGGCGACGCCACCCTCAGCGCTCATTAATAGTGTGGTTGTTTCAGCGGGTTTCGATGTGGCAGATAATTATATTGCCGCTCAGGTTAAGCCCGGCGATGTGGTGGTGACTGCCGATATACCGCTAGCGGCGGAAGTTGTGGATAACGGCGGGGTTGCTATTAATCCGCGGGGTGAATTGTATTCCAAGGAAAATATTCGCCAGCGGCTACAAATGCGCGACATGATGGAAGAGTTGCGTGGAGGTGGCGCTCAACTCGGTGGCCCCGCACCGTTTTCGCGGCGTGACCGGCAGCTATTTGCTAATCAGTTAGATCGCCTATTGGCGCAAAGTTAGTAAGCTTTGGGCGGCGACCTAACACTTTTTTCTAGCGCAAAGTTGTCAGAAGTTTAGTCATTAACGCCACTTTACTGGCAGCTCCTGCCAGTCTTCCCAGTCAGTGGGTGCTCCATGCTCAAAGTTATGCTGTAGTGCTTCAATCGATGCGCTGACGAATGCACTGGTTTCATTTATTCGATGCTCGAGCTGCTCTAACGATTCCATGCCCATATCTTTAAGCAGATGTGGCTGCATATGAGGTGCTAGTTGTGATAATGCCATATCGTCTAGTCCCATCACTCGACTCCAAATTTGTAAGCGGCGCCAAAAGTTGGTTGCCTCACTGATTTTTGCAGAAAAATCAGTGAGGCTTTGTTCATGGTGAGGGGCGACTGAAAATATTTGATGACCGAGTTGGCCGGCATCGCACACCTTTTTAATCATCTCATCGTAAGGGCGGGCAATCAATGCCTCGCCGGGCTCTGCTAACAAGCAGGCACAGGCCGACAGATAATCAAGCTCCATAAGTCCGCCAGAGCGCAATTTGATATTAAGGCCGGGCTTGTTTTTGTTGCCTATGCGTTGAGTTTGCAGGCGCCGCAACATTTTTGCCGCATCAAATTTAAGCTGTTGCTGCTCGCGTGGTTTACCCAGCACACTGGCACGTATCGCACTAATATTATTTTGTAGCTCAAGAGGTCCTGCCACGGGTCTTCCTGCACTAAGAGCAATGTGCTCCCAAGTTTTAGCATTGTTATTTTGATAGTCGGCAAAACTGCGCAGCGAGACCGTCACCGGTCCGGAGCGCCCTGAGGGGCGCAAGCGCATATCCATTTCATAGGCCCGACCTTCTCGGGTGCGTAATTCCATAAGGTGCTGAAAGCGACTCGAGTATTGATTAGCGTGCTCTAACTCGACCCCATCACGAGCGATAAAAATCAAATCTAAATCTGACTTGGGCGCCATTGCCCGCATTCCCAGTTTACCCATACCTATAATGGCAATGGGCACATCACTCACATTCATTTCTTGATTGGTGATGGCTAAGCCTAATTCAATAGTGTGCTCTGCCAATGCAGTTAAGCGTTGCTGGAGTTCTATGGAGGATAGTTGGCCGTGCACAAGCTGCAAACAGTGCAGGTAAAGTTGCTCGTTCACAAAGCGACGCAGTCGCTCTAGGCGCGTTTCAAAATTAGTGGTTTGCAGTACAAATTCACTATCGAATGCTATTTGTTGTAATGGCGTTGAGTGAGGTTCTAACAGCAAGTCAACAATATGAGGTGATTGCTCTAATAGGCTCGACATATGTGGTGAGTACAACAGCGGCTGCACAATATCATTCAGTAGCGCTGGATGCTGCGCGAGCAAGCGTAAATACTGTCCGCCTTTAGGGATTGTCCTGAAAAAATCATGGAGTTTAATAATGGCGCCGGCACGATCGATGCTAGAAGCGTCGAGCAGTTCAGCTAGCTGAATAAACAGTGGCTTGAGCGGGTCACTTTGTGCATGACTAATTCCATACATGGCAAAGCCATTGTTCCAGCTTTCAAAAATATCTTTTTCGGTAGGTGGTAAATCAGAGACCCAAGTCAGTGACTCGGCGTGATCAACAGCCGAGTTTTTGTCCTCGCTACTGCCTATGTCTAGTAGCCCGTCAAATATAGTGATGACGTGCTTGCGATGCTGACTTAACTCTGCCCACAGCCGTTTTGTATCGTATTGCTCCAGCAAACCCAGTAACTGCTGTAGCTGCTCAGTCTCACGCGGCAGTTGATGGGTTTGGCTATTGTCGAGAATTTGCAGGCTATCTTCGAGCAATCGATAAAAAGCGTAGGCTTCAGACAGTCGTTGTGCGTCATCATTCTTAAGCAGTCCACACTGCTGCAGTTGTTGCAACGTGGTTAATGTGCGCGGCGAGCGTAACTGAGGTTTTTTTCCGCCCCATAAAAGTTGCATGGCATTGGCAATAAATTCTATTTCACGAATGCCACCGCGACCGAGCTTCAAGTTAAAGCCGTCACCTAGATCTTGGTTGTGGAGAGTTCCCTGGCTGCGGGCATGCTTAAGCTGGGGGTGTTCTTGATTGATTTTTTGTTTGAGCAGGAATATCTCATCGACCATCTGATAGTCGAGATTTTGCCGCCACAAATACGGTTCCAAGCCAGCTAGGAATTCATTGCCTGCTGAAAAATCACCCGCAACCACGCGTGACTTGATCATCGCCAGCCTATGCCACGGGTAGGAATGGAAGAAATAAAATTCCTCGGCTGCCGTGGTTGACATCGCTAAGTGCATTGCNGAGGCATTGGGTCGCAGGCGCCAGTCGACACGCCATACAAATTCATTGTCGATTATTTTTGCAAGAAGTTGGTTGAGCTTTTTAATAACACGCGTAGTGATGTCCGTGCGGCCATGCATACTTGCCACAGGTAGAGTGGCTGGATCGTAAAAAGCGACTAAGTCGACGTCGCTAGAAAAGTTCAGATCAAAGCCGCCCAGTTTACCTAGGCCTAAAATAAAGAGACCGGGCACCGAGCCATCGGGCTCGCGTTTATTAGGAGGTACAACTCGATCAAATTGCTTGTCGGCCCATGCCGCTTTGAGCGCCGTATTAATCGTTGCTTGGGCGAATTCAGTTTGCAGTTGTCCAAGTATTTCAGCGGCAATGCTTTTTTTTAGCCGCGCTGTGGCCCAGCGATAGGCAAACTGTGCTTTGAGGCTTCGTAGATCGCTAGCAGGCGCGGTAGTAATATTCAGCGAGTGAGTTTTTTCGATGATGAACTGTAAGGCTGTTTTGTCATCGTTTGGCAATGCATCGAGAGCCCCGGCATATTTTTTTTTGATGCCTTGTAAATAGCTCGAGCAAGCTTCATCCATCGTGTCATATCTCTTAGCTTATGGCGGGGCTTAGTGGCGCAAAACAACCACGATTAATATCAAGATAATTGTGGCAGCAATAGTCAGAATATTGAAATAGCGGTCTATCCAAAGCTTTACTGCCGGCCCAAGCCACATGACGAGGCCGGCCAAAATACTAAAGCGCAGTGCTCGACTAATGACCGCACCCACCACAAATAGCAAAAAAGGCACGGCAGCTGCGCCTGCTGCAACGGTAAAGATTTTAAACGGAATAGGTGTAAAGCCGGCAGTGAAAATAGTTAAAAACGTATTATCCGCAAATTGCTGAGCCATGAGATCGAATGTTGCGGCGCTAAAGCCTGGAATATAGTTATAAAAGAAGCTATCCATACTGCCCCATAGCCCCCAGCCCATTCCGTAGCCGGCAATACCGCCCAGCACAGATCCTGCTGTTGCCACGAGTGCAAATTGCATAGCGCGAGCGGGCGCGCCCATGGCCATGGCGAGTAATAGAATGTCAGGTGGTATGGGGAAGAATGACGCTTCGGCAAAGGCAATGATAAACAATGCCCAAGTGGCCTGTGGGTGCTCGGCCCACAGTAATACCCAATCATAGAGTCGCCGAATGGCATGAGGCCTGATTGATGGGGCGGCGGCTATGCTGGGCGTTGGATTTGAAGCGTTATCGCTGTCTTGAGTCATAGGCCTTTGATTTCGTTTGAGATGCTAGAGATTTACAGTGATTTTTGATGCTTGCCCAACGACCAGTGGCACGCCGGATTCTTAATTATATCAACGCATTTCTCAAAGCCTCTGACGTTAATGCTTGCTTGCTCAGGTGTGGCAGTGGTGATTAAATAATCAATCATGACGCGTTGATAGTAAGGTTGAGGCCTGCTGCCTTTGTTTTAGTAAGCTTAGGCCTAAGTATGATAACGCGAAATAGTGCACATTTTTTCTACGAAAGTATACAAACCTTGTTTAAAATCATTATATTAGGCTCAAGTCCTAACAATCAACTTAATTAGCCGGGGCTCTTTCTCAATAATCATATACATGAGCATGAGTATACAGGGCAATGTTTAGGGTTAGGTATTCGAAGTGAGCGATCGAAATCGATCGTGGTTTGGCCGCTATAGTAAAGCGGTGTTGCATGCGGCAATCATGTTGCTGAGCAGCACCGTATGTATGATTGGCTTGACGGGTTGCGCGGGTTCATCAAGCATCCCGGTCGTTGAGCGACAGCAACCGCCCAGTGAAAAAATCAACACACACTGGGTCAGCGAAGGAGAAACACTGTATGCCATTGCTTGGCGCTACAATTTAGATGCAGAAAAATTAGCTGCTGCCAATGGTTTGAACGATGATTTCTATTTAGCGCGCGGGCAGATATTGAGGCTCGACATCCAGCGGGCATTGCAAGAGCGCCAGCGCTTTCGAAAGAAGGCTGTAGCGAAGAAGGGCAGCTCTTCTTCAACGTTGGCAGAAAAGCGCGCAGAAATAATGGCGCAGGTGCCGGCCAAAAAAAGAATGCCAGAGCCTGCAGCCGCCGCCAATTGGCGTTGGCCTACTAGCGGCAAAGTTATCAAGGTTTTCTCGCTGGCGGGAAATGCGGGGCACAAAGGGTTGGATCTTAGCGGTAACACAGGTCAGGCGGTTTATGCAGCTCAAAACGGTGTGGTTGTTTATGCTGGCGCAGGTTTGCCAGCCTATGGTAACTTGTTGATTGTTAAACACAGCAATGCCTATTTGAGTGCTTATGCTCACAACAGTCGATTGATAGTGGGTGAGGGTGACAGCGTCAAGGTTGGGCAAAAAATTGCTGAGCTAGGTCGAAGTGGAACGTCGCATGAGCACCTTCATTTTGAAATTCGTAAAAAAGGTGTGCCAGTGAACCCGCTGACGTTGTTACCTAAAAAACGACCGGTAGTAGCTCAATACTAAGTTCGTAAAGCAGTTTATAACGGTGTAGAACAAGATGTAACGTTGTAGAAAAAATGCTCATTTCTATAAGTGCCTGAGGGTAATCTGGCTTAGTTCAGATAGCCATTAGAGCGACAATTAAAACGAGGGGTTTGACTGATGAAAGCGGCCGAAAAAAAGCAAGCAAAGGCTAAGCTGGACGCCAAAAATAGCGACGAGGCCACGGTTAAAGATGTGGTTGTTGAAGCGGTAGAGGATTCATCAGATGGCGAATTCAAAGATATTGCCGGTAAGATGGACGATCGTCGCAAAAAGGTTGAAAAAATCCCCAAGTCGCTTGATGCGACGCAAATGTACCTCAATGAAATTGGTTTTTCACCGCTATTATCGGCCGATGAAGAGAAGCACTATGCTCGTTTAGCATTAAAAGGCGATGAGGCCGGACGCAAGCGTATGATTGAATCGAATCTGCGTTTGGTGGTGAAAATTTCTAGACGCTACTTAAACAGAGGCTTGACTCTTCTCGATTTAATTGAAGAGGGTAACCTTGGTCTCATCCGGGCAGTTGAAAAATTTGACCCTGATCGCGGCTTTCGCTTTTCAACGTATGCAACATGGTGGATTCGTCAGACAATAGAGCGAGCCATCATGAATCAGACTCGCACCATTCGCCTACCGATTCACGTTGTTAAGGAGCTCAATGTTTATTTGCGCGCCTCGCGTGAATTGAGTCAAAAGCTTGATCATGAACCGACAGCCGAAGACATCGCCAACTTACTTGAAAGGCCGGTGGCTGATGTTAAGCGTATGTTAAAGCTTAATGAACGCGTTACATCCATTGATGCGCCCATTGGTCATGAGTCCGATCGCACGATAGTTGAGACTATTGCAGATTTGCGGGTTTCGGATCCTTCCGAGATTTTACAGGATAGCAATTTGCGCAATAGCGTTAATCGCTGGCTCGATGATCTTTCTGAAAAACAGCGCGATGTTATTGTTCGTCGCTTCGGTTTACGTGGGCACGAGACGGCAACTTTGGAGAATGTAGGCGCCGAGATTGGTTTGACGCGCGA
>JGI20154J14316_10001376_pt1 | contig 21379 bp, 22 predicted proteins | sample COG_04_FD_14316 | JGI IMG/M metagenome (IMG submission 14316)
TCGGCGGGCATGCCTATCAGCATCAGCGCCGGCAGTGTCAGCATAGAACCGCCACCCGCCAGTGTGTTGATGAATCCGCCGATCACGCCTGCAGCCAACAAGGCTGCGATACCGGTAATACTTAAGGAAACGTCCAAATTGGTCTACCACAAACAGTAAGAGAAGGCGCATGGTATGCGAGGCACCCGGAATGTCAACGTTGGTCGTGCAATTAGCTCTGGCGTCATTGCCGATCGGGCCGCGGCGACCCCTGATAGACCTCGTAAAATTGACAGATATGTATTTTATAACAACAGCTTATACAAGCTTCCTCAAAACATTATCGAAGCCGCTGAGTCGATACCCGATACCACCGATAGCGACGTTATGGCGCGACATACCGGGGAACAGATTTGCGGGCAATCCAGTACAACTCACCCTCCTCGTTGCCGATCACCAGTTGCTCATTATCAGCCCAAGCCACCGCTTCCACTTGTTTCGACTCGCGCCACGGCAGGGGCAAGCGATAGGCCGTACCCGATAACCATTGATCATTGGCGCCAGGCTTTTCAAACAACCAAAGATCTCTGTAACTAATCACCGCCAAATACCGACCATCGGGCGACAAGTCAGCGCCGGTGGCCACCGACATTGCCGAGTGGGTATCAACTCGGGTCAGTATATTGAAGCGATCCGTATAACGTGTATCCAGTCGGTATAATACTGCGCCAACTTCAAATTTATCGATTTTGCCAGGCTGACGATGCTTGGTAATAAAGTACAACTTATCCTGAAATACAAATAGCGCCTCACTGTCGTAGTGCCAAAGCTTGGCTGGATACTCCCGCTGTTCCGGGTAGCGTATCGGCAGAAAGCTTACTGGCCGGGTTAATTCCGCCGCCCGTGGATTAGGCTCCGGGATCACATAGACCCCCAGATCACGGCGCGCATTGCCGTTGTTGCCCATATCTGCAATATAGAGGTGCTCAGCATCAGTGGCGATGTCCTCCCAATCCACGTTAGCTGCTACGAGAATAGGCAAACCCGGCCAAGGGGTCTTACCTCGAGCGCTAACCTCGCCATGGAATTCTCCCGCCAAAAAACTCGGAAAGATAATCTTGCCCAAATGATCAATGGCAAACAGTCGAGCTTGGTCGCCGCTGTCGTTATGGGCCCAGTAGACGTCATCGAATCGACGACTTTTAACGAGACCGCTTAACTCATTAAGGGTACTGAACTTGATCGCCGTGGGTGTGCCAAGCACCGAGTCGGCTGCTACCGACAAGGACCACAAGCAACTCACGATAACCAAAAGATGTCTTAAATACATAGTCACTCCTTCCTAAAGCATTACTTTGCGCGCTGGGCCAAGGCACCGGCGAGTATAACGCCGGCTACCAAAAAACACTTGCAACATTGCATCAGGTCGCTATCATAAAGCCCATGTGCAAAATTAATCGCCTCCATTTTTATCGTGCCGCGACGCCGCTGACCACCAAAGGTGTCGTGGCTAACTGTGTTGCGCAGCCTTATTGCTTCTATACTGACAACTTCTATACTGACAACTTCTATACCAACAGCTTCTTTACGAACAGATAGAGCGCTTGATACAAGATTAGGCGGTCATGACCGCCGACAGGAAACCCCGATAGGCGCAGGTCAATCGGGGTTTTTTTTTAGTTATAGCTTTACGTAACCAATACTTTCGAAGAATTGACAGGATCTGCGGATCAGGAAATCAAGATGACAAACGTGATAGTGGATGATTTAAACGTGTTAAGTGAACAGACCCTGATAACGCCTAACGAACTTAAGAAATTAATTCCGGCCTCAGACACGGCGCTAGCCACCGTTTCTAACGCCCGGTTAACCATCAAAGATATCCTCGAGCACAAGGATTCACGCCTATTCGTGATTATCGGACCCTGCTCGATCCACGATATTGATGCCGCAATGGAGTATGCGCGGCGCCTTAAGGTTCTCGCTGAGGAAGTCCAAGATTGTCTGGTCCTCGTGATGCGCGTGTATTTTGAAAAGCCTCGCACCACAGTCGGCTGGAAAGGTTTTATCAACGACCCGTACATGAACGATTCTTTTGCCATTGAAGACGGCCTCAAGCTTGCCCGGCAATTACTGGTGGATTTAGCCGAGATGGGCATTCCGACTTCAACTGAAGCCCTCGACCCTGTTTCGCCGCAATATTTGCAGGACATGATCAGCTGGAGCGCTATCGGTGCGCGTACCACTGAGTCGCAGACCCACCGTGAAATGGCCAGTGGCTTGTCTTCTGCCGTCGGCTTCAAAAATGGTACCGATGGCGGCCTCGCGGTCGCAATCAATGCCTTACAGTCGGTCTCAGCGCCCCATCGGTTTCTTGGTATTAATCATGAGGGTCAGGTCGCGGTGATTCGAACTCGTGGCAACCAGCATGCCCATATCGTCCTGCGCGGTGGTGGTGGCAATACCAACTATGACTCTGTGAGTGTCGCCGTTTGTGAGCAGGCACTGGCCAAGGCGTCAATTGATGCCAATATCATGATTGACTGTAGTCACGCCAATTCATCGAAGAACTATGCATTGCAGCCGCTCGTCATGGAAAACGTCGGTAATCAAATTGCTGAGGGCAACCGCTCTATCGTTGGCTTGATGGTGGAAAGTAACTTGAATGCGGGTAACCAGGCTATTCCCACCAAACTCGAGGACCTTGAGTATGGCGTCTCAGTGACTGACGCTTGTGTCGACTGGGCAGCCACAGAGAGCATGATTCGAGACCTAAGAGACCGAGTCAAAACCCACTTGCCAGAACGTCAAGCGCTTCGCGCTGCAGATTTTAAGGCGAAATCAGCCTGAGTGGTGACGATCCATGGGAGATCTACCTTGACGTCGATGGGGTCTGCGCCGACTTTATCAGACCGGCGTTAAACCTTGTGGGTCTAGATCCCGACGGCACCATGCAACGCTGGGCCGCTGAGTTTGCGGGCGACTTTTATCCCACGGAGCTCATCGGCATGCCGCGAGAGCAGTTTTTTGAGCAAATCGATGCACACGGTGCCAGCTTCTGGCGTGAGCTGCCGGCTTACCCTTGGTTTCCAGCGCTACACCAGGCCTTGTCAAAGCTAGGTCACGTGGTGTTTTTGACAGCCCCTACCGGCTTTCCCGACTGCCTGGCTGGAAAGTACCAATGGCTTTGTGACTATTTTGGCGAGGGTTACACCGACTGTATCTTTACCGGTCACAAAGACCGTTTGGCCCATCCCCGTGCGATCCTGATTGACGACAGCGACAGCAATATAGCCTTATTTAACCGGCGCGGCGGCCAGGGGCTGACATTTCCGCAGATGTGGAATCTTGCCGGGTATGCAGACAACCCCGCAGAATTGATTATTCAACAAGTTACCCGCATCGTCTCGCCGCCGCCACGCTAGCTAACCCCTAACGGGCTAGCTTTGGCTGACGGCTAGTCATGAGACTCGGCAACCGCTAAAAATAAGCGTTTTCCGTTACTGTATGGTCCGTGACATCCTTGACTGCTGTGAGCTCAGGAATCAGTTCAAGCAGCGTCTTCTCGACCCCATCTTTGAGCGTCATATCTACCATGCCGCAACCCTGGCAACCCCCGCCAAACTGCAGTACCGCGATATTCATATCCACAACTTCAACCAGGCTGACATTACCACCGTGGCTTGCCAACGAAGGGTTGACCTGGCTATGCAGCACATAGTTAATCCGATCTTCGATGGGACTATCATCTGAGACTTTCGGTACCTTGGCATTCGGTGCCTTAATCGTGAGCTGGCCACCCATCTTGTCTTTCGCATAATCCACCATCGCGTCCACCAAAAACGGCTTGCTGCGCGAGTCGATCCAGGCGCCGAAGCCCGTATAGTCGACTTTTTCATCAGTGGTTTGTTCTTCGCCAGGTTTACAGTAGGCAATGCAGGTCTCTGCCATAGGCGTGCCTGGGTCAGAGATAAAAATGCGAATATCGTTGGCATCGTCTTGTTTGGACAGCAAACTGACCAGATATTCCTGGGCTGATGGTGTGATTTCGACCATGTTCGAGTCCGTAGGCAATTGATTAGGCGGCAATTGTAACTAATCAGCCCCCTCATGAGCAATGGCCGCGGCCCTAAGCTTCTGCTTTTAAAAGATTTTCAAACTCGCCAAGATGAAGCGGATTCATCTTCGCAAAGACGGATCTTCAATCCACGGTAGCGCCACACCTGCTAAACTCGCGACCTGTAAATAACCGCCCATCAAGATACCTGAAAACATGAAACAATCATCGCGCTCGGCCCTCCTGCACGCCCAACTGCAACAACGCATTCTGGTAATGGATGGCGCTATGGGCACTATGATCCAAGAGCTGAAACTCACTGAAGCCGACTTTCGCGGCGAGCGATTCATTGACCATCCCTCTGATGTTAAAGGCAATAACGAGTTGCTGACCCTTACGCAGCCGGAGGCCTTGAAAAATATCCACATGGCGTATCTGCGGGCTGGATCAGATATTATTGAGACCAATACCTTCACGGCGAATCGTGTCTCTCAAGCAGACTATGGCACCGAAGAGTTTTCCTACGAGATCAATGTGCAGGCGGCCCGCCTCGCCAGACAGGCAGCAGATGAGATCACTGCGGAAGATCCTACCAAGCCACGCTTCGTTGCCGGCGCCGTTGGCCCCACGACTCGTGCTGCGAGTCTGTCACCTAACGTCAATGACCCAGGTTTTCGGAATATTACCTTTGACGAACTCGTTGAAGATTACAGCGAGGGTATTCGCGCCTTGATCGAAGGCGGCGCCGACATTATTCTGATCGAAACGATTTTCGATGTCCTGAACGCCAAGGCGGCGATCTATGCGGCTTTGAGCGTCTTCGAAGAGCTTGATACCGAATATCCGATCATGATCTCCGGCACCATCACAGATGCGTCAGGTCGACTACTGTCTGGCCAAACCGTCGAAGCATTCTGGGCCTCTATTCGCCATGCCAAACCCATATCCGTTGGCTTTAACTGTGCGCTCGGGGCTGACGAGTTACGACCCTATATCGCCGATGTCAGCCAGATCGCAGATTGCTATATTAGTGCTTATCCCAATCGCGGCTTACCCAACGAGTTTGGTGAGTACGACGAAACTATCCCGCAGATGGTCGCATCGATTGAAGATTACCTGAGTTCCGGGCTGATCAATATCATTGGTGGCTGTTGTGGTACTGGGCCAGATCATATCCGTGAATTCACTCGTATTGCAGCCAACCATGTGCCGCGGCCGATTCCTGTTGTCAGTCCCAAGTTGCGGCTCAGCGGACTCGAACACTTCAACATTGATGACGACTCGTTATTCGTCAACGTCGGTGAGCGAACCAATGTTACAGGCTCTAAAAAGTTTGCTCGCCTGATTATTGAAGAAGACTATGATGCCGCCCTGGAGGTTGCCCTTTCCCAAGTCAATAATGGCGCGCAGATCATCGACATCAATATGGATGAAGGCATGCTTGATTCCAAGACTGCCATGGTTAAATTTCTGCATCTAGTCGCCTCTGAGCCAGATATCAGCCGAGTCCCAGTGATGGTGGATTCCTCAAAATGGGAAATTATTGAGGCAGGACTGAAGTGCCTGCAGGGAAAATCTATCGTCAACTCTATCAGCCTCAAGGCTGGCAGGGCTGAGTTTGTCGATCAGGCAAAAATTTGCATGAAGCATGGTGCCGCGGTCATCGTTATGGCCTTTGATGAAGACGGCCAAGCAGACAATTTGGCTCGTAAAAAAGACATCTGTCGGCGATCCTATGACATTCTCGTCAACGAAGTCGGGTTCCCGGCGGAAGATATTATTTTCGACCCGAACGTGTTCGCGGTTGCTACAGGGATTGAAGAGCATGTGACCTACGGCAAGGACTTTATTGACGCCTGCGCATTTATTAAAACGGAGCTACCCGGTGCAAAAATTTCGGGCGGCATCAGCAACGTGTCGTTCTCCTTTCGTGGCAACAATCAGGTTCGCGAGGCGATCCATGCGGTGTTCCTGTACCACGCGATCAAAGCCGGACTGACCATGGGCATTGTGAACGCAGGGCAATTGGCTATCTACGAAGACATCCCTGCCGATCTGCGGGACCGAGCCGAAGATGTAATTCTGAATCGCCGTGAAGATGCCGCCGAACGACTGCTTGAAGTCGCGAATCAGTATTCTGGGGGCGCGAGCAAAGGTAAAGCTGAGGACCTTTCATGGCGCGAATTGCCCGTTGAAGAGCGCCTGGCGCATGCCCTGGTCAAGGGTATCAATACCTATGTAGTGGCTGATACGGAAGAGGCGCGATTAAATTACGACCGCCCTATCGAGGTCATCGAAGGACCCTTGATGACAGGCATGAACCGCGTTGGCGACCTGTTCGGTGCTGGTAAAATGTTTCTTCCCCAGGTGGTCAAGAGCGCCCGCGTGATGAAACAGTCAGTGGCTCACCTTGTGCCCTTCATTGAGGCGGCCAAAGATGGCAAATCAAAGCCGCGAGGTAAAATCTTGATGGCCACGGTCAAGGGCGATGTCCATGATATCGGCAAAAATATCGTTGGCGTGGTCCTGCAATGTAATAACTACGAGGTCATCGACCTGGGCGTAATGGTCTCCGCAGACAAAATCATCAAAACCGCGATCAGTGAGAAGGTTGACATCATTGGCCTCTCTGGCTTGATCACGCCGTCTCTGGACGAGATGGTGCATGTGGCCTCCGAACTAGAACGTCTGAAGATCAACCTGCCGTTGATGATTGGCGGCGCCACAACGTCGAAGGCCCACACCTCCGTAAAGATCGAACCCTGCTATACCGCTGATGCAACGGTGTATGTGGCGGACGCTTCTCGAGCCGTTGGTGTGGCGACGAAGCTACTCAGCGAAGAACTCAAACCCGCATTTTGTGAAGAGGTGCGCGCAGAGTACGCCATGATTCGAGAGCGTAATAAGCATCGTCGCGCTAAAGGTAACCTGTTGTCTTATGCCCATGCTCAGGATAATCGCACCCATATCGAGTGGCAAACTCCTGCCGTACCCGCTTTCATCGGCACGCGGGCATTCGAGGGCTATGCCCTGGCTGAACTGGTTGACTACATCGACTGGAACCCGTTCTTCAATACCTGGGAGTTAGCCGGCAAGTTCCCAGCGATTCTTGATGACGAGGTCGTTGGTGAGACGGCGCGAGAACTGTACAAGGATGCTCAGGTCATGCTTAAAAGCTTGGTGAGCCAGGATCTGATCCGTGCCAATGCGGTGATTGGCTTCTGGCCGGCCAACAGTATCGGTGACGACATACTGGTTTATACCGACGAATCTCGAACGCAGGTAAAAACGCGTTTGCACCATCTGCGTCAGCAGATGTCGAAGCCCAACGAGCAACCCAACTACTGCTTGGCCGACTACATTGCCCCCGTTGATTCAGGTCTGGCAGATTATATCGGTGGGTTTGTCGTGACCACCGGTCTGGGTGTGGATGAGCTCGCAGCGCAATATGAGGCGAATCACGACGACTACAATTCGATTCTTCTCAAAGCCCTGGCAGACCGTTTTGCTGAGGCGTTTGCTGAACGCATGCATGAGCGGGTGCGGAAGGAATTCTGGGGTTATGCGGCGGATGAAATGTTGGATAACGAGTCATTGATCAAGGAGAAGTACCAGGGCATACGTCCAGCACCGGGTTATCCAGCCTGCCCTGATCATACTGAAAAGGCCGCCCTGTTCGACTTATTGGACGCCACGGCGCAAACCAGCGTCAGTCTCTCGGAAAACTACGCTATGGCGCCTGCCTCGGCAGTAAGTGGTTTCTACTTTGCACACCCTGAGGCGCGTTACTTTGGCTTGGGCAAAATCGATCGTGACCAAGTAGAGAGTTATGCTGAGCGCAAAAGCATGACCGTCACTGAAATCGAGCGATGGTTGGCACCCGTGTTAAATTATCAATAGTTTGCGACATTTTTTAAATGCTCGTGGCCTTGATAAAAAATCCCCCACTTATGCATGACATTAATGGTAAACTAATTACCCGCAAATCTGCCGGGAACCGCACTATCATGACTACTACCAATGACCATCTCACCGAAAGCCGTACCGGTGACACTGAGCCATCTCAACAGAAACCACCGAGTTTTTTTCAGGTAATGCTAAGTGTCATTGCTGCCGCCTTCGGCGTACAAACCAACAAAAATTATGAACGCGACTTCAGTACGGGTAATCCCCTTGCTTATATCGTCGGCGGCTTGCTATTCACGGTACTATTTATACTTACGATTGCCGGCATCGTTTCTTTAGTGTTGCCTTAACCGTTACGGTGAGCATTCACAACAACCGGTCACAAGGCACCTGCAGACGCGAGACGCCTGGGACTTAATTGACGGTCATGAGCCCGCAAACCCGGCGACAACCTGCAGGCTGTCGCCGCCCAAACATTGGGTGTCTTGCTAATCTAGTGACCAGCGACCCAATAGACCATCGCAATGACGGCTATACCGATCAACATGACTGCACAAATGGCATCTACGGTACTATCTGATTGTTGTTCGTTCTCGCTCATGTTGACACCTGTTATTGGCTAGCGTTGATGGGATGACCCCGAACCGTGATTATACGTAAGCAGGCTACCTTGACTCAAGGTGTTCAGCACATAACCGCCAGCCAACGGTGCAATTAACGTCGAAACGACGTTCTTCGACAACCTGGCATACTCACTCGCCGCAGCCCTGCTGGAACCCTTTAAAACCAACGAGTCTATGGATATGACTAAATGGTCATACGCCGGACTGAGCCATTCTGTTAATTTACCCGCCTACACCACTGTCCCAGCGTCAAGGCAGGCGATCTTATGTATATCTACGACAATTATGACCAGACCATGGTCGATGAACGGGTCAACCAATACCGTGATCAAACCCAGCGGTTCCTCGCCGGCGAATTGGCCGCTGAAGAATTTCAGCACCTGCGACTGAGGAATGGTCTTTATATCCAGCGTCTGGCACCGATGCTTCGCGTGGCGGTCCCTTACGGCATGCTCAATTCGCCGCAATTACGCAAACTTGCCTACATCTGTCGGCATTTTGATCGTGGCTATGCGCATTTTACAACTCGCCAAAATGTCCAATACAACTGGCCGAAATTGGAAGAGGTGCCGGACATTCTCGCTGAACTTGCCAGTGTGCAGATGCACGCCATTCAAACCAGCGGCAATTGCATCCGCAATGTCACGTCCGACCAGTACGCCGGAGTCGCCATCGACGAAATCGAAGACAGCCGTCCATGGGCAGAATTGATTCGGCAGTGGTCGACATTTCATCCTGAGTACAACTGGTTACCACGGAAATTCAAAGTTGCGGTGACTGGCGCCAGAGAAGATCGCGCCGCGATTCAGGTACACGATATTGGTGTGCGTCTAGTGGAGCGGGATGGCAAAGTTGGCTTTCAGATTCTAGTTGGCGGCGGACTGGGGCGGACCCCCGTGATTGCGCCCGTGATTCGAGACTACCTCGACAAAGAACATTTGCTAACCTATCTCGAGGCAATTCTGCGGGTCTATAACCGCTTTGGTAACCGAGAGAACAAGTACAAGGCACGCATCAAAATTTTGGTGAGAGCCATGACCCCAGATGTTTTCGCGGCCAAGGTGGAGCAAGAATGGCTAGCCCTGCGAGACGGCCCAGATACGCTGACCGAGGCCGAAATCAATCGAGTTAAAGCCTGTTTCAGCCGCCCGGCATACGCCGATTTAACCAACGACCCGCTGGTACTAGTCAGCGCGCTGAAGGAGAATTTCGCCTTTAAGGCCTGGTGCAGCCGCAACGCCAAGCCGCATCAACAGGCTGGCTACGTGATCGCTAACCTGGCAATGAAAGCCACGGGCGTCGCGCCTGGGGATGTTACCGATGAGCAACTTGAGACGATAGCTGATCTGGCTGACCAGTACAGTTTTGGCGAGATCCGCGTCACGCACGAACAAAATGTTACCTTCAGTGATGTACGCCAGGATGAGCTCTACAATCTTTGGCAAGCGTTGTGTGTGGCAGAACTCGCCTCGCCTAACCTTGGTCTGCTGACGGACATCATTTGTTGCCCTGGCGGAGACTATTGTTCTCTGGCGAACGCCAAGTCAATTCCCGTAGCCGAAGCCATTCAGCGCCAGTTTGATGATCTTGACTACTTGCACGACCTGGGTGATTTGGATATCAATATCTCAGGCTGCATGAATGCCTGCGGACATCACCATGTTGGCAATATTGGCATTCTTGGCGTGGATAAGAAAGGCGCTGAATTCTATCAAATCTCCATCGGCGGTTCTGCCAGCAATGATGCGGCACTGGCAAAAATTCTGGGGCCGTCTTTCGCACAAGAAGCTATTCCTAGCGTCATCCAGAAGCTCGTCGATGTGTATTTAACTCGGCGAGAATCTGACGAACAGTTTCTCGAGACCTACAGCCGTATCGGCATACAACCCTACAAAGACAGTGTCTACGCCTAAGCCGGAAACTTACTTATGCCATCCATTATCAAAGATCAAGTCATTATAGTGTCGCCGTTTGTCACATTGAGCGTGGCAGATGCCAATACCAGTACAGCCAATTGCTTGTTGCCTATGGCGTATTACATTGATCACCATGCCACGCTGCGAAACCGCCAAGATATCGGCATCTGGGTTACTGCCGGCGAAGCCGTTGAAGATATTGCCGCTTATGTACATCAATTAGCGGTTATTGCCTTGGATTTTCCACATTTTGGCGACGGTCGGGGCTATTCCAGCGCGACGATCTTGCGTCGACAATTGGGCTATCAAGGTGAGATCAGAGCTATTGGCGATGTCCGCCGGGATCAGCTCGAACAGATGCAGCGTTGTGGGATTAATGCCTACGAGCTTGCGGAAGGGCAAGACATTCAATCAAGTGCAGCAGGACTGGCGGGCTTCAGCTTTAATTATCAAGCTTCCATTGATCGACCGGCTCCCCTGTTCCGCCAGCGTTAACTGACCAGGTCGAGGGGTGCGACGCTGACACACCACGGATTTGGCCAGTAACCACGCGCCGTCGATCTGAAGTCTCATGGCAAATGGCTTCTCCATTACAGCCGGATCACTTAATATTACACCTATGGCAAGCGATCCCGTCCTATTTTCATTTTTTCTGATTTTCACCTCTGCGGCGGTGCTGGCAACGCTTGCGCTGTTTACCCGCCAGCCCCTGGTGGTGGCCTATATCGCCATCGGTGTAATTCTCGGTCCGTCTGGTACCTCTTTGATTTCTGATCCGTCCCTGATTAGCAGCATCGCTAAAATCGGCATTATATTCTTGCTGTTTTTACTGGGTCTCGATATGCAACCGTCGAAGCTTGGCAATATGCTGGGCAGCGCATTGCTCGTTGGCTTAGCCAGTTGCGCTGCTTTTTTTGCGGTGGGATTCTCTGTCGGCTTTCTGTTCGGTTATACCCAATTAGAAAGCCTCATCATCGGTGTCGCCATGATGTTTTCCAGTACTATTATCGGTATCAAGCTACTGCCGACGACGGTTCTGCATCATCGACGTACGGGCGAACTGGTTGTCAGCTTACTGCTGATTCAGGATGTCATCGCAATCATCGTCCTGTTGGTGCTTACAGGTGGTTTCCTGGAATTCAGTAGTATCGACAAATTACTGAAAGTTGGCCTCGCTTTACCATTATTGATTGGTTTCGCGTGGGTGTTCGTTAATTTCGTTTTGCTCAAGCTGTTGGCGAAATTTGATGCCTTTCTCGAATATGTTTTTCTACTGGCCATCGGCTGGTGTTTAGGCTTGTCTGAGCTGGCAACCTTTGCCGGGTTGTCCCACGAGATTGGCGCATTTATCGCCGGGGTTTCGGTGGCGACCAGTCCCATTGCTCAATATATTGCGGTTAACCTAAGACCTTTACGGGATTTCTTTTTAGTCATGTTCTTTTTCTCGCTGGGCGCCGGCTTCCAGTTGGGCTTGCTCAGCCACGTACTCATACCTGCATTGGTGATGGCAACACTCGTATTGGTGCTTAAGCCCATCGTCTTTCACGGTTTACTGAGAAACCGCAGCGAGTCCAATACCAACAGTTGGGAGATTGGTTTTCGGCTTGGTCAGATCAGCGAGTTTTCGCTGCTCATTGCCTATATCGCCAGCGCCGAGCTGTTGATTGGCGAGGATGCGTCACACCTGATTCAGGCAACGGCAATCCTCACATTTCTGCTGTCGTCCTATATCGTCGTGTTCCGTTACCCGACACCCATTGCGGTCTCAGATCGCCTTCGCCGTGACTAGCTTCGTCGCTTTGTGCCACAAGCGCAGAACCCGCAGCCTCGCGGGTTTCGTCGACGCAACGCCGATAGGTCGCACTGCACAGCAGCCGGCGTACGCCCACCAATTGCCGCTTACTTATCTAGATTAACCAAGGTTCTGCCTGTCACCTGGCCAGCGAAAATCTGATCAATCACCGCCGGCAGATCTGACAAGCCGATTTCAGTGGTCATAGCATCCAGGCTATCCAGGTGCCAGTCTGTGGCCAGACGCTGCCAGATCGCAGCCTTTGTTGCCAGGGGCAATTGTACCGAATCAATACCCAGTACATTGACGTTGCGCAAAATGAAGGGCAACACTGTGGTCGTAAATGCTGGCGAAGCTACCAAACCACAAATCGCGACACTACCACCATACTTGAGGCTTTTGATTACATTTGAGAGAATCTCGCCACCGACAGTGTCCACTGCGTGAGCCCAGGATTCCGCCAGCATCGGTCGCTTATTCTCCGCACTTAATTCATCCCGACTGATCACTTGTGTGGCGCCCAGAGACTTTAAGTAATCTGCCTTGTCAGCTTTTCCAGAACTGGCGACCACTTCAAACCCGAGTTTGTTAAGCAATGCAACCGCGACCGATCCGACACCACCCGTGGCCCCAGTGACCAATACCGGACCATCTGCCGGTACCGCGCCCATTTGCTCTAGTTTGGCGACGCACAGCGCGGCGGTGAAGCCGGCAGTACCAAGGACCATGCTCTCACGCGCGGTCAAGCCAACCGGCAGCTTAACAACCCAGGCCGCTGGCACGCGAATATACTGACCATAGCCACCGGCGGTATTCATACCCAGGTCATAGCCGATGACGATGACTTCGTCATTAACAGTGAAATCTCCGATGCTGGATTCAACCACAACACCCGCCGCATCGATGCCTGGAGTATGGGGATAATCCTTGGTGACCCCCGGTATACCCTTGGAAGACAGGGCATCCTTATAATTAACGGACGAATATTGGACTCGAATCAACACTTCGCCATCAGGCAAGTCAGCTGTGTTGCGTTGAATGACCTGCTGTTGCATGCCAGCCTCGGTTTTTTCTACCCAAAATGCGTTGAACTCAGTCATGGTACTCTCTTCATATCGATATGATTATTAATGATCCAAGGTGAGTGAACTCACCACCGACTAGAACCTAAAGGGCTCATGGTTACGTAAGGCTTCGGCACCCTTCAGGCGTGTCAGGACGGCCGTAAAACGTTCTACCAGTTGCTCGACTCGATTTCGGTCCTCAACATACTTCACCTGGAAGACGTCAGCAGCCTGACATTTATCCACGATGTATTCATCGCTGGTTTTAAGCTCATCGACCAGTTTGTGCTCAAGGGCCCGCTTGCCGTACCAAGCTTCGCCTGTAGCAACCTCGGCAATATTCACCGCCGGGCGGTTTTCAGCAATAAATTCCTTGAACAAGACATGGACATCCTCGAGCTCTTCAAGAAATTTTTGTCGACCCTTTTCGGTGTTTTCGCCAAACATCGTCAAGGTTCTCTTGTGCTCGCCAGCAGTCAAAATCTCCACGTCAACGTCCTTGCTCTTCAGCAGACGGTGGAAATTGGGGATTTGTGCAACCACGCCAATCGAGCCTAGCAAGGCGAAGGGTGCTGCGATAATGTGAGTCCCTATACAAGCCATCATATAGCCGCCACTCGCGGCCACTTTATCTACCGCAACTGTCAGCGGAATATCCTTGCTCACGATTCGACTCAGCTGAGAAGCCGCCAGCCCGTAGCTATGCACCATGCCGCCAGGGCTCTCAAGCCTTACCACCACTTCATCAGCTGGGGTTGCTATCGACAATATGGCGGTGACCTCTTCTCGAAGTTGATCCACCGCACTGGCCTGCACATCACCCTCAAAGTCGATAACAAAGACACGTTGCTTGGCGTCCTCACCGGTCTTGACTGCCTGTTTCTGACTTTTCTGGAGTGCCTTGGCGCGCTTCTTCTCATTCTTAATGTCTTGCTTCAATGCTTCAGGATTAAGTACCGCGTCTTTCAGCGTGAAGCTGACGGATTCGATGGCATCGTTTAAGCTTCGGACCTCGATATGGCCCCGCTCAACCCGACGCTGCTTGTGCCCCACACTGACGAGAATCACTAGCAGGATTATCATTGCAATCAGCAAAGTCACCGTCTTCGCCAGAAATAGGCCATAGTCGTTAAGAAATTCCAATCGTCCCGTACTCCAACTTGGTGAAAAACCGAGGTATCCTAACACAAAACATATACGTTAAACTTCGGAAAAACTTGGGTTGTTTATGTCGACTAACACATTGATTATGGAATTGCAGGCCAAGCAAAAGCTCCTTGCTGGACGCTTCAGGCAGGGCTTTCTGCAGCGAGACCACGCGGTCTTTCAGTTCAACTTTGAAACCCAGGAGGCCTTCCATCTCATTATCGACGGCGCCGACCTCGATCTGTTGCCTGGCTACCATCCACAACCGACGATCAACCTGTATATTGATAACCATGCGACCTGCTGGGGTCTTATTGATGGTCGAGTTGACGGCATGAACGCGTTTTTGCAGGGTCAGTACCGAGCTGATGGCAATATCGTCTTGAGTCAATTGCTCCTGTATCTGTTTCGTAGTCATGACTCAACGATAGCCTACGAGGTGCAGGATTAGACTCCAGTGCTAATTGCCGCCTAGACATCAGGCACCGGGTCGACCTAGTGGGGCCTGATAATCCAGACTATTTGAGTTCACTGCCGACAACCAAGAGTGACCGGTTTTTAAGCCAGGCGAGCATTCAGCAGATTAATGGTCAGCGGCCCCTGCCGCCATCATCGATGCTCAATCGACAAACACGGCAGCATCTTTGCGCTGCCGTTTACCCTTGGTGAATTAGATGATTCGGTGATCCCGGGCCATCAAGATGGCCTGGCTGCGGGTTTTGACTTTTAACACCTGATAAACCCTATTCAAGTGGGCTTTTACGGTCCCCTCAGCCATGCCAAGGTGTTCCGCAATAACTTTGTTCGGCATGCCATCAAGCAGGCGCATAAACACGGCATGCTGCTTAGGCGACAAACCGAATTGGGCAGGTGCTTCTGGGCATACGGCAAGAAATTTTGCATTGAAATTTAACTTTTTCGCAAGATTCACTGGTATGTAAAGGCCTCCGCGCATGATTAACTCGATTGCGCTTAGCACCATCTCCACGGGAGACGACTTAAGGATAAAACCGCGGGCTCCGCAATCGTAGACTTGCGCAGCAACGTCGATGGTGGACTCGTCCGAAAATATCACCACCGGTATAGCGGGATACAAGCTTCGCAAAACCACGACACCTTGGGCGCCGATTGTATCATCGAGGTTAAGGTCGAGGGTGATTAAGCTGAAGTCCTTATCCTGTCGCAGAATTTCTTGGGCGGCTTCGAAGCTTCCACAGCCTATCGCCTCTGTAAACAGGCCAATAGACAGCAGCGCCGCTTTCACCGCATCCCTGACAATCGGATGGTTCTCGACAACTAGTACTTTCATTAACACGTTACAGCGACTCACAGTGATCGCCCGTTAGCTCGGGTCAGTAATGTCTGACTTTAACCGAGGGGGGTGACGTCTGGACACGTGGGAATAGGCCAGTTTCCAATGAGTGTTTGGCTTATCAGGGCAAGCCAAATCAGCCAGTTGAACACCTTCGCCAGGTTGTAGGACCGCTGCACAGCCCTTTCCGTAGCAAAAGGTCAACTGCAGCAAGATACATGATCGTTTTCACTCAGCCGGTGCTTAGACTTAGTCTAGCTCCCAGACTTTAGCGTTGAAAACTTTGGTTGCTAAGTTCACGGTAGAAATATGCAGTATCCTCGCGGAATCATCGTCATCAAAGCCATACACCTTGAGCGATGTACCAGACCTGGACCATAAGCCGAGAGTCATTGCCTGTTCTAAATGACCCGAGTCGTCAATAGCTTGCACTGTGCCGGTGAAGTACCCCTTGGTGTGCGCTGCATTTGTGCTAACCATGTTGTGGGTTGTGTGTACCAGACCGTATTTCCCCGCAATGCCCTCGTAGGTAATACTCATGCCATCGTCATTCATCGTGATTGACGCGACATTGAGAGAGACTTCCAGAGGTTCGCCAAATTTTACTTCTGCTGCTAGAGTTGGGCTGGAAAATAATAAAGTTAATAGCAATGCCGTAAGAATCTTGTCAGCTGTCATGATGGCCTCTTCACCTAGCGTATTTATAGTGAAGGCAGGCTGACATAGCTGACAGCTCAAGTATATATTCGTTCGGTATTGGTTAGCAGCCTAACTAATGGGCAATCAATTGCGACTTAGCTTGGCGGGTTTCTCCAAAATACGAACCATGGCAAAGATCCAACTGGCGCCTCCCAATCTACGATTTAGATCGCCCGCGTAAAACTGTGGCGGGTTACGGCGAGCATCACCTGTCCATCCGTATAACGCCTATACCAGATAGCCCGTGCGCGGCCAGCACTGCCGCAGCCTGTTGAATACAACTAAAGTCCACCGAGCAAACATGCTGAACAGAAATTATTTGACTGACCGTCGTGTTGAGCTAAGGCAGAATTTTAGCCCTGTTGTTCGCGCCAGGTTGATTGCCAGTCAACCCGTCGGAACTAACAATCCAAAAGTACCGACTCGGCTTCAAAGCTTTGACCACCTTACAATTCATGAACCTTAACCATCAGTTCAGTATAACCTTTGACGAAGGTTGAGTAGGTTCGCTTGGGTTCGGCGACAACCTCAACCTTGCTGAAACGTTTACTGATCTCTTCCCAAAGAATGCGTAGTTGCATTTCGGCCAAACGATTACCCATGCAGCGATGAATACCAAAGCCAAATGACAGATGATGACGGGCCCTGGTACGGTCGATCAAAAACGCGTCAGCGTTCGGTATCACATCGCTGTCACGATTACCCGACACATACCACATCACCAGTTTGTCGCCTGCCTTAATCTTTTTACCGCCCAACTCAGTGTCAACGAGCGCCGTTCGCCGCATATGGGCGAGCGGCGTTTGATAGCGAATAATCTCTGAGACCATATTCGGAATCAGCTCAAGATTGCCGCGCAATTTGTCATACTCCTTGGGGTTCTGATTCAAGAACAACACGCCGCCAGAGATGGAATTACGAGTGGTGTCGTTTCCACCAACAATCAGCAGTAGTAAGTTGCCAAGAAACTCGAAAGGCCCCATGTCTTTAGTGTCTTTACCATGGGCCAGCATGGAAATCAGGTCAGCTTGGGGCGGTGCCGCGGCACGGGTGTTCCATAACTGCGTAAAATATTGCAGGCATTCAATCAACTCAGCCCGCTTCTGCTCGCCAGACTCGACGATCCCTACCCCTGGGGGTGTCGTTGCGATATCAGACCAGCGCGTCAGCTTTCGGCGATCTTCAAAGGGGAAATCAAATAAGGTTGCCAGCATCTGGGTGGTCAGCTCAATCGACACCAGATCGACCCAGTTGAAAGCTTCACCCCGCGGCAGGCTGTCAAGAATCGTCGCCGCCCGCTCTCGAATAGTGCCTTCCAACACAGCCAGATTCGGCGGCGCAACCGCCGATGCTACCGTGGCTCGCTGCAAGTCATGTTTCGGCGGGTCCATGGCAATGAACATACCGAAGCCATCCCATTGCTGTTTCTTCTCGCTCGCGCCATCTTCCGGCTGTTGAGTCGGTACGCCGCCCAGGCCACCGATCGTGATGCCCTGTGCAGAGGAATAGCTATGAAAGTCCGTATCGACCTTAACGATATCCTGAAACTTGGTGACCGACCAATAAGGCCCAAAGCCACTGTCAGCACAATAATGTACTGGATCTTCCTCACGTAGACGCTTGAAGTAATCCCACTGAGCGTCTTGTTGGAAGATGCTCGGTTGAGCCACGTTGATCTCATGCAGGGGCAAGGAGTAGGGATCCGGAATATCCACATCAATTGGCGCTGAATCGGGGTTAGGGCTTGCGTGTTCGCTCATAGGGCGTCTCTAAAATGATTGCGTGGTATTGGGCTAAAACCCTCGCCTCCAGCATACTCCAAAAGGCGGTGCAAAAAAGGCCCCTCGGGTTCAAGACCTTCGCTCACACCCTGCAGTTTCGCTTAAAATCACCAACCTACCCCAAGAAACACCCGCGCTTCTGCATTCACCCATAGCCATCGCCGCCAGATTTGGTATCATCCGTCTCGGAAGAGCGTCGTCCCCGGTGGGGCGCGCGGCCTTCAAAGCCGTTGAGCTGCTGTTAAAGTGGCTGGTCGGGTTCGACTCCTGCCTCTTCCGCCAAATTACTATATAAATCAACAATTTATAAGATTTACTGATTTGTGGGGTCAAGAATGGGGTCGACATTAATTCCGAGTATATCTTTGCCCCGATAACACCCCCACCACTTTCACCCAATGGAGCTAAAGACGATGTACTCCACGACCATCAACACACTCAAAGACCAGCTCGCGATTGCCGAAGCAGACCGGGACTACTGGCGCGACCAGGCACTGATCGCCCAGGCCGAGTTAAGCAAAGCGCAACTGCTCATCATGCGCCACCTGGATCAAACCCGCTAAAACCTAATACAGATCACGATCTCGTTACCAAAATCACCTTATTTGGTTTTTTGAGAAGACGTGATACGCCCGACTGCTCCCCCAAAAAAGGCAATCGTGATGATTAAATCGAACGAGATTAATTTGNATTAGTGTTGAATCTACGCGTACTACTGCGTTTTTTCCTGACGACCTTTCCCCATCTTAAGTGCCCTCTCTTCGATGAGAATTTTCGACTTTGTGCTGCTTGCTGTGCGAACACAACAGGTGGCAAATAGTTAAGTGAGCTATGCGGGCGAACATGGTTGCGGTGCTCTCGCCATCCCAGGCGAGTAAACGCAAAATTTCATCTTCGTCATGATTATAATTTAGGGGGAAAGGTCAATTACATAAATTTGGAACACCCTTAAACTTAAGATGCACGTTTAGTGCAGCTCGCGATTACGGCAGTTATTGAATCTACTAACGCTGCACTAAACGTTAAATACATTGTTCCGTTTGTCCATAGGCCACCAGTGTTTTTAATATTACTGTTTTGGAGAGGATGCAAATTAAACCTAAAATATTCTCCAGTTTTTTCAGTAGGATCTGGTTGTTTTTCTATCAAGTACATTACTTCCGACATAATAAGTTCTGGATGACTTGGTATCCATAAAATTTCTTCGGTGCTGTTTTTCGGCGAGTCCCACAGAATTTCGAATTTCACTGGCCTGTACCTATTCACTTCGCCATCTTTTTTTATTTCCATGTACTGAGAGCTAATGCAAATATACTTGTCACCTATACCCGCAGTCGCAGACAGTGATGCGAGTGTGACTGTAGTCAACAGCAGAAGCTCGAACGTCTTTTTCAATCTCATCGCTCTAAAGTCCTGAAAAAATTCATTTAATTGCGGCCTTTACTAAGCATTCAGGTATTTTTGAACCATTCTCGTTCCTATTCTCCGACATTCTCTTACCACTTAGTCGATATCCTTAGCACTGAATCAGGTTATCTTTGCAAGTGTTAGCATGAGCCTGCGCATCAAGAACTAGTTGTGTTGGAAGTCTGGTTTCTAACTGATTGAGTAGTTCTGGCGCATCGGCATGTCCATTCTTAGCAGCGATACTAAGCCACGTATAACCCTTGACGATGTCCATTGCTGTATTAGATTTAATCTCATTATCCATACTCGCACCTGCCAAAGACAAATAATGCGCTCCTAGCGAGTATTGTGCATCTGAATATCCAAGCAAGGCAGCTACATGGAACAAAGTTCGTGCTTTCTCATAATCTCTGAGTACACCTAATCCATTTTGATATATCTGTGCCAGAGAATATGCGGCTAGAACATCACCCTCTAGCACTAATTTTTCCCAGATCTTAATGGCTTCCTCATAATTTCCTGAAATTGCGGCCTCTCTTCCCGTTGCATAATCTGATGCTAACAACGTATTTGGCAACATGCAGACAAATAACGACATAAAAATAAAACTAACATACAGAACTAGTTTGCTCACTCAAAACTCTCCAAGCTTATAAAATCCCACTGCGATTGTGTTCCAAACCGTAAAGGAAGGATGCTGGTCCCTACCCCACTCGTCACGAACACAGTCCTGATGCTGTCTTGATAAAGTCCACAATGCGCCAACGACGGCGCGTCAGAGGGCACCCATAAGGGGCCAATATATGGCAAGCTAACCTGTCCGCAATGAGTATGGCCAGCAATCACCAGGCCTGTTACGCTGCGGTCAAACGCTCCAGCCGGATCATGCGTAATAGTCAGTTTGGAAAGCTCCTTACAGCCAGTGGGATAATCGACATACCGGAACCGCTTGGTAAATTTATCACCTAATCCGCGGATACAAACAGGTCCTTTCGCAGTCTCCAATATGGTGACCTCATTCTCCAGCACATCAACACCAAGTCGCTCAAACTCAGCTAGCCATTTGTCTGCGCCAGACCAACTTTCATAGTTCCCAAGCACAGCTGCCCGGGGAATAGGATCCACTAACTTGAGTGAATTAATCACCGCTTCGCGATGTTTCGATATGTTGTCTACTCGATTGGGGCGCGTGATGTAATCACCGACAAAAATTATAAGGTCAGGCTTGCTGGCTTTAATTTCAAGCAGCAGCGCGCGGAAGGCTGCCAATGCCTCACGGCGCTCAGTTAGATGAGTGTCGCCAATCACAGCTATGGATAATGATACAGGTTTAACGTCACGATCATTGATTGAAATTGAAACATCGTTACGCTCAGTTTGCAGGTTTTTGATCATGTCATAGGCAAAAAATGCCCCAACAATACCAAGGATAATCGCCAGCCAGAGCCATTCACGCATACGCTGCCCTCCTCTTCTTTGTGATGAATCCTTGTTTGTCCGACTATAACTGCCTTGTTTGTTTTAATGCCTCGTTTTGTAGTGGTCAACCTTTAAGGATCGGTTAGCTTGAATTTTTTCCCATACTACGAACAAAGGGATAAGCGAATTCGAGGACACAAACTCAACCTGGCGCACAATGAGCGGTAAGCCATTTGTAAATTTTACCCCGACCCCATTCATATAGTGGTCAACCTTTA
>JGI20154J14316_10001378_pt1 | contig 21333 bp, 18 predicted proteins | sample COG_04_FD_14316 | JGI IMG/M metagenome (IMG submission 14316)
CCGATATCAAATCCCGTCATAACGTCACTGATATCTCGTTTATTTAACTTGCCGTGAGCAATTCCTATATTGAGGTTAGGTAAAAGCTTTTGTATCTCATCTTTNAGCATGCCCATTTTTGAAATATCGTTNTGTACGATAAAACATTGACCGCCTCTCAATTTTTCTCTTGATATTGCCTCTTTTATCAATAGTTGACTTTGTACTTTNAAAAAAGATTTNATACTTATTCTATTTTTTGGTGGGGTATGGAGAAATGAAAACTCCTTTAAGCCAGAAAATATAAAATTCATTGTTCTTGGAATTGGGGTTGCGGATAAATATAGAATATGGATATTCTCTTGCTTGCTTTTAATTACATCCTTTTGCTTAATCCCAAATTTATGTTCTTCATCCACAATTAATAAACCAGTATTTTTAAAAATTATTCCAGATGTAAATAGAGCATGAGTCCCAATAACAATATCAATATTATTGTTATTAAATCTTTCTATAATATCCTTCTTATCAATCATTTTTGTATGTCGCGTTAAAAGCTTAATATTAACTGGAAAGGATTTAAATCTTTCTAGAAATGATTCGTAATGTTGGTCAGCAAGAACAGTTGAAGGGCATAAAACTATCACTTGGTTTTCGGAATGAACGGCTATGTAAGCAGCCCTCATAGCAACCTCGGTTTTGCCAAAGCCAACATCACCACATAAAACTCTATTCATTGGTTTTATTAAGCTAATATCTTTCTTAATAGAATTCACAGCTTCAAGTTGATCATCAGTTTCTTTATATGGAAACTCATCATTAAATTTAGAAAAATCTTTATCTGATATACGTAAAACTGCTGATTCAGCCACCTGTCTTCTTGACTCTATATCTAATATTTCTGCAGCATGGTCATATGCGCGTTTTGTTGCTTTTTCTTTATTTTTTAACCATCTTGTAGATGACAATGAATCTAAAAGTATGCCTCGAGATCAATATTTTTATGGTACTTTGAAACCAAATCTATACTTCTTAAGGGAACGTATAGTGATTCATTTGATGAATAAATAATCTTTATATATTCATTAGATATATTATTTGCGGTAACAATCTCAAGACCTTCATATCTACCTAAGCCATAGTTCTCATGGATAACAAGATCACCTTTATCAAACATAATATTTTTATCTTGTTTTGATCGAAATGATGTATTTTTTTCTTCATGTTCAACATATGTGTCTATAAAATATTCCCTATGAGCTACAAGTAGGTTATTTTTTTTTGAATAATAAGGCCTAATAACTCTTGAGTTAATTATATTTAATCCTTCTTTTGCATTTTGTATATTATTTATCTCATTAATATTTGGTATAAATCTTTTAATAAGCAATTCATACTCACTAGATATTGATGTTGAAAGTACTATCTTTTTTTTATCATTGCTTGGTATTGAATTTTTGAGGTCTTCAAAATCTTTATATGGAAAATTATTACTTTCGTCGTTATTAAATAATTCTATTTTATTTAAATGAGAGGTAATAATATCTTTTGATATAAACATATCTTTTGGTTCTAAAATTGGTCTCTGACTATCTATATTTTCATCCTCAAAGCGTTGTGATATGAATTCTTGATACTCATTAACAGATTCATTTGTAAAGCCTGTACTTTTGAGAAATTTATAGTTACCAAAAAGGTCAAAAAAATTAGAATGAGTTTTTAAAAAGAATGGTAAATATATTTCAGAACCTTCAGGGTTTATACCACTGTTTAATTTTTGAAAAATTTCACAAAGTCTTTCATCATTATGTTGAAAGTACTCTCGCCAATTATCCTTAAATATCTTAATAGATAATTCATCTAATGAAGGGATTGATCCTTTTGAAATATTAAAACTATTAATCTTGTCGATAGAGAGTTGTGAGTCAGGGTCAAAATATCTTATTGATTCTATATGATCATCGAATAGTTCTACTCGAAGAGGATTCTTGTATATAGGTGTGTATATATCAGCTATACCTCCTCTTAATGAATATTGATTTATCCCATCTATTTTATTAGTTTTTAAATAATTTAGAGAGCTAAGTATTTCCTCAAGATTAGTAATTGAGAGTTTATCTCCTATATTAAATGTTTTTACTGATTCAAAAAATCCAATTGTTGGATAGATTTCAAATAGGTTTTTTACCGTTGTTATTAATATATTTTTTTTTAAAGATAGAGAGTTAAGTATTGTAAATCTATCTATTAATATATTTTCAGGTGTTGAGAAATGGTCATAAGGCAAAATTTCATTTTCTGGAAAATGATTAATCTCACCTTCACTTAAATACAAAGATAGCTCATTGGTAATAAATTTTGCTTCTTTATTGTTATTTACAACAAGACAGATGGACTTTTGTGATTGCTGATAATATTTGCATAATTCATATGCATTTGATTGAGATAATTTTTGATTCATTGATTATGTAAATTAGTTACAATTTAGTAGCGTTATTTGTATAATATTCGGCGTATTCTAACAATCAATTATATATAAAGGTAATTATGGATTTAAATTTTTCAAAAGAAGATATTCAATTTAGAGATGAGGTTAGGGATTGGCTTAATAATGGAGGCTATCCTGAACATGTAAAATATAAACAAGACAATGATGAGGCGTTAACCAGGCAAGACATGGTTGACTTCCACAAAGCTGTATCAGCAAAAGGTTGGATGGGTTATAACTGGCCAGTTGAATATGGTGGAACAGGTTGGACTCCTACTCAATTGTATATTTACAATCAAGAGTTTGGTAAGGCGGGATGTCCTCCATTACTAGCTTTCGGTGTAAGCATGGTTGGTCCTGTTATATATACTTTTGGCAATGATGAGCAAAAGAAAAGATTTTTACCAGATATCCTTGAATTTAATACTTGGTGGTGTCAAGGCTACTCTGAACCTGGTTCAGGTTCTGACCTAGCTTCGCTTAAAACCAAGGCAGTTCGTGATGGCGATCACTATATTATCAATGGCTCTAAAACATGGACAACTTTAGCACAAAGTGCTGACTGGATTTTTGTATTAGTTAGAACAGAATCAACAGGAAAAAAACAAGAAGGTATTTCTTTTATCTTGGTTGACATGAAGACTCCAGGTATTGAAGTTAAGCCAATAATAACTATTGATGGAGAACATGAAGTGAACTCTGTATTCTTTACAGATGTAAAAGTACCTGCTGAAAATATTATAGGTGAAGAGGGCAAAGGTTGGACCTATGCCAAGTTTCTTCTTGCTCATGAAAGATTTGGCATAGCTGCGATTGGTACCTCGATGAGACAACTAGCTAAACTTAAAGAGGTTGTTTCTGACTTAGATAACTCTGAATTAAATAAAAAAGTTGCTGAAGTTGAGTTATCTATTTCTGCGCTTGAACTTACTGAGTTAAGGCTCTTATCTGCCCTAGAAAATGGTGGTAACCCAGGTGCTGAATCTTCAATTTTAAAAATTAAAGGAACTGAAATTCAACAAAGACTGACTGAAATATTTGTTGAAGCTGCTGGAGAATATGCCCTTATGTACCCTGGTGCGCATGGTTATGGTTCAAATGATAAACCTTCAGGACCAGAGTTTGCTGCTGCTTCATTATCTAAGTATTTAAATATGCGAAAAACATCAATATACGGTGGAAGCAACGAGATACAAAAGAACATCATTTCAAAATTTGTATTAGGAGTATAAGAATGAATTTAAACTATAGTGAAGAGCAAACTATGCTTCGTGAACAAATTCAAAAATTTTGTGAAACTGAGTATGATTTTTACAAAAGAGAAGATGTTGTTAAATCTGATAATGATTTTGATGAGAGTGTTTGGGCGCTTTTTGCTGAACAAGGCTGGTTATCTATGCCTTTTTCAGAAGAATCTGGCGGTTTTGGTTTTGGGCCAATTGAATTATCAGTACTATTTGAAGAGTTTGGTAAGGCTCTGGTTATAGAGCCATACTTATCAACAGTTGTTCTTTCTGGAACTTTATTGGATAAGTCTAACTTTTCAGGAAAAGCTGATGTAATCCAGTCAATATGTGAGGGTTCAATGCATGTCTCACTTGCATATGCTGAGGCGGCTAAGTCCTATGAATATAACTCACCGTCATGTTCGCTATCATCTGATATGAAGCTTAATGGTACAAAAACCTTAGTATTAAATGGCTCAAATGCTGCAAAAGTTATTGTTACTTGCATGAAAGATGATTTACTAACCTTAGTTATTGTAGATACTAACTCTGAAGGTGTTTCGCAAAACTCATTTAAAACCATTGATGGACAGTCTTGTTCTGAAATTACTTTTGAAAATGTAAGCTTGTCTACTGATTCTATAATATCTTCAGGTGATGAAGCTTCAACTTTACTTAAAGATGCTTTAAATTTAGCCACATTGTGTGTAGGCGCAGAAGCGGTAGGTTGTATGACATCTTGTTATCTTAAAACTGTAGAATATACAAAAGGTAGGGATCAATTCGACCAACCTATATCTAATTTTCAAGTCTTACAACATAGAATGGTAGATATGTTTATTGAAAGTGAATTAGCAAAATCTTTACTTTTTAAAGCTATGCTTGAAGTTGATGTAGATTCAGAAGAAAAATACAAACATGTTTCAGCTTTAAAGGCTCATGTTGGTAAATCTGGTAAATTGTCTGCACAAGATGCAGTTCAACTTCATGGCGGAATGGGTGTCAGTGATGAAATGATGATAGGCCATTATTTAAAAAAAATGATATCAATCGATGCATTATTTGGTAATGCTGATCATCATCTAGCTTTATTTTCTAAATAAATATCTTACACAAAAGTTTTATAAAAATTAATGTATTTTTTTAACACTTTTGTGTATTTTTTTAATGCTTTTATTGTTTTTTTTATCTAAAATAAATCCATAATCTAAATTATTTACATAATCATGTCAGACATTAAAGATTCAACTTTTCAATCCACCAAACGACAAGATAGAATCCTTCCCGATGACTCATTTGGAGACTGGAAGTGGAGAGAGGGGCTTGCTGAAATGATGGTGCCCATTGTTGGTGACCTTTATAGGAATGGTATAAATATTCTTATTTATGGAAAATCTCTTGTAAATCAATCACCTGTAGAAATAATGAGAGCTCATAGGTTTGCGAGGCAATCTGATGATAATGAATTAAGTGAACTTGAAACCTTTCCTATTCTTCAATACCTATCGCAAATTCAGATGGCTGATTGTGAGATTGATGTTGGTGAGTTAGCAGTCAGATATCCATATTTTTCAGATTTGAAATTAGATGCATCAAATTTACCAAGTTATTTAAATACAGAATTATCTGAAGTTATTGATAAGTCATCTAATAGACCAGATCACCCAAAAGACATAGTTCTTTATGGTTTTGGAAGGATTGGCAGACTTGTTACTAGAATGATGATTCAAATGACTGGCCCTGGTAATTATTTTAGATTGAGGGCAATAGTCATTAGAAAAGGATCTGATGATGATATATATAAAAGAGCTAGTTTACTCTCAAGAGATTCCGTTCATGGATCATTTGATGGAACGGTTAGGGTTGATGAAGCTAATTCTGAATTAGTCATTAATGGTAACCCTGTAAAGGTTATATATGCTTCCAGTCCTGGTGATGTTAAATATAGTGACTATGACATTAATAACCCAATTGTTATCGATAATACTGGTATCTGGAGAACAGAAGAAGCGCTTGGGTTGCATCTAGAGTCTGGGGCTTCTCATGCTTTATTAACAGCTCCTGCTAAAGGGGATATCAAAAATATTGTTTTTGGTATCAATGACAAGACTTTAACTGACGATAGGATTATTTCGGCTGCCTCTTGCACAACAAATGCAATTGTTCCTATTTTACAAGTAATTAAAGATGAGTATGGCATTAGTGGTGGACATATAGAAACGGTTCATTCTTATACTAATGACCAAAATCTAATTGATAATTTTCATAAAGGAGATAGAAGAGGTAGAGGCGCTCCTTTGAACATGGTAATCACCTCAACCGGAGCTGTAGCAGCTGTTGCTAAAGTTATTCCAGAACTTGCTGGCAAACTAACAGGAAATGCGATTCGAGTCCCAACACCTAACGTTAGCTTAGCTATACTTTCTTTAGTTTTAGACTCAGAGGTAACCAAAGACGGTGTTAATGACTATCTTAAATCAATGGCTTTTCATTCAAAATATAGAGAAATTATAGGTTTTGTGAACTCACCTGAAATTGTATCAACTGACTTTTACTCCAGTCCTTTTGCTTCAATTGTTGATTCACAGGCAACAATCACAAGTGGGAATAGAATCACTTTGTATTGTTGGTATGATAATGAATATGGTTACTCTAAACAGGTTATTAATTTAACTAAGAAAATAGCTAATATAAAATTACAAAGATTGCCTAAACCAATTGAGTAAAACTATAGAATCGTTAAGGTTTTAGTTTTATAATCACCTCGTTTTTAATTGATTATTCTTATTTAAGGCATAGCGCACGTGATTAAAATAAAAAAAGGCTTAGATCTACCTATTTCAGGCATGCCTTCACCTGTAATTACAGATACACCAACTGTAAATTCAGTTTCACTTCTTTCTAATGATTTTATTGGAATGAAACCAACTATGTTAGTTAAAACTGGAGATCTTGTTAAAGTTGGCACAAAGATCTTTGAAGATAAAAAAAATCCAGGTGTATTTTTTACCTCACCAGCTGGTGGAACTATTTCATCTATCAACAGAGGAGACAAAAGAAAATTTTTATCTGTTGAAATTGATATCAGTGTTGATGAAGAATATATTAATTTTAATTACGATAATAATGAGTCTAGTTTAAGAAATTTACTTATTGAATCAGGTTTGTGGAATGCTTTCAGAACCAGGCCTTTTAATAGGACACCATCAATTGATGCTATACCTGATGCGGTATTTATAAATTGCTGCGATACTAATCCTCTTTCAGTTGATCCTTATGAAATAATAAATTCTGATTACAAAAATTTTGAATTAGCATTAGATGCCCTCAAGATTTTATTTAAAAGCCCACTTCATCTTTGCTATCAGAATGCTAATTTCAATACTGCAAATGATGGAATTAATTATCATCAATTTACAGGACCTCATCCAGCAGGTTTATCTAGTACACATATTAGTAGTATCTATCCAGTTAATCTGAATAGAACTGCTTGGACAATAAGCTATCAAGATATCCTTTCTTTTGGCCATCTTTTAAATACCAATATGCTTAGAACGCATAAAACNATTGCCATAGGCGGACCTTCTGTTCACGAGCCTTCTATGATGAATGCAAGAATTGGTGGCAACTTAGACCAATTAACTGCAGGAAAAATTAATGATGGATCTAGAGTTATATCCGGATCTATAATCTTTGGTCATAAATCTGAAGGGGTTATGAGTTATCTTGGTTTTTATGATTCACAAATTTCAGTTATTCCTGATACTGCTAACGATATTTTCATGAACTGGTTGATGCCTGGAAATGAATTACATTCAAAGCTTAATGTATTTATTTCAGCTTTTAAAAAGCCTAAGGATTTTATCTTTAATACATCTGTTAATGGTGGTGATAGAGCTATAGTTCCGGTTTGTTCATATGAAGAAATCATACCAATGGATATGTTGGTAACTCAACTACTCAAGTCATTGGTTGTGTCAGATATTGAAATGGCAGTAGGCCTCGGTATGCTCGAATTGGCGCCAGAGGATTTAGCTTTATGCTCATATGTTTGTCCTAGCAAATATGACTATTCATCAATTTTGTTAAACAATTTAAATAAACTTTATTTAGAACAATGAAAATATTAAGAAATTATATCAACTCAGTAAAGCCAAGTTTTATTGGTGACGGCAAATATTCTAAATGGTTTCCATTATTCGATGCTGTAGAAAATTTATTCTTTTCTACACAAACAAAAACCGCTAATCCTGTACATGTTCGAGATGCTATAGATATTCAAAAAGTAATGGTTACAGTATGGCTTGCAACATTTCCAGCTATGTTTTTTGGGATGTATAACCTTGGATCACACTCTTTAGAATACTTAGATTCAATAAATCAATTAAATACAGGAGACTGGCATCATTACATTGTTAGTTTAGTTGGCTATGATTCATCTAGTTTCGTTGCCAAAATGTGGTTTGGGGCTGCATATTTTATGCCCATTTATATAACAGTTTTTGTTGTCGGTATTGGATGGGAAGCTCTTTTTGCTATTGTTAGAAAGCATGAAATTAATGAGGGTGCTTTTGTATCTACTATTTTATTTTCATTAAGTTGCCCACCTGATTTGCCTTTATGGCAAGCTGCAATGGGTATTACTTTTGGTCTTGTAATCGGTAAAGAAATATTTGGTGGGACTGGTAAGAATTTTCTTAATCCAGCACTAACAGGTAGAGCATTTCTTTATTTTGCATACCCATCTCAAATTTCAGGTGACAAAGTTTGGATAGCTGGTTTGGCTGATAATAATATTGTTGCTGAGGGTTATAGTGGAGCAACTGCTCTTGGTGTTGCAGCTGAAAGTGGTATGCCAGGTATTCTTAATCAATACACTTGGATGGATTCATTTTTAGGGTTTATACCAGGCTCAGTTGGTGAAACCTCAGTAATAGCAATAGGAATTGGTCTGGTAATATTACTTGTTACTAAAGTTGCTTCATATCGAATCATACTTGGTACTTTTGCTGGTATGATTTTTATGTCTTCTATACTAAATATTATAGGGTCTGATACGAATCCTATGTTTTATGTCCCATGGTATTGGCACGCGGTTATCGGAAGTTTTGCATTTGGATTAGTTTTCATGGCAACAGAGCCAGTCTCTGGCTCTGGTACTAATACTGGTAGGTGGATATATGGAATTGTTATTGGCATAACAGTTATTCTGATTAGGGTTATTAATCCTGCATTCCCTGAAGGAATGATGCTGGCAATACTATTCGCCAACCTATTAGCACCAGTTATAGATCATATGGTCGTAATGTCGAATATAAAAAGAAGGAGAGCATTAAATAATGAATGATTCAGTTACTAAAACTCTTGGTGTTGCATTTGTAATATGCCTAGTTTGCTCGTTAGTTGTCTCATTTGCTGCAGTAAGTCTGCGTGATATACAAAAAGAAAATGCAACAAATAATCAAAGTATTAAAATTTTACAAGCTGCAAAAATTTATGATGAATCCATAGATGTTAAAACTCAGTTCAGTAAACTTGAAATGAAGTATGTTGATTTTAATACTGGAAAAATTCTTGATACATATGAGGGTTTTGTAATCGAGGAGTATGATCAACTTAAATCAACAAGAGATCCAAACCTATCTACCTCTATTAGCGCCTCTGATGATATTGCTATTATCAAGAACCGTGAAAATGTAGGCAAATTCTTTATAGTTCGTAATGATGATATGACTATTGATAAATTAATCCTTCCTATTAGAGGTTATGGATTATGGGGAACACTTTATGGTTATATGGCTATTGAAGAAGATTTTAATACTGTAGCTGGGCTTGAATTTTATGATCACAAGGAAACTCCAGGGTTGGGAGCAGAGGTTGATAATCCAAGATGGAAAGCCATGTGGCCAGGTAAAAAAATATATAAGAATGATGAAGTTAAATTAACAGTTATTAAGGGCAAGGTACAAAGTGATGATGCAAATAATGACTACAAGGTTGACGGTTTGTCTGGTGCCACATTAACAAGCAGGGGAGTAACAAACATGATTACTTATTGGTTTGGCGATTCAGGCTATTCTAAACTTTTTAAAGAGTTAAATTATGAATCTTAGTAGATATAAAGAAGTAATAATAAAGCCTCTTATTGAAGAAAATCCAATAACTCTTCAAATTCTTGGCATCTGTTCAGCATTGGCAGTAACTAATAATTTATCAGTTACGATGGTTATGTGTATTGCACTAACAACGGTAGTTTCTTTCTCTAACTTATTCATCTCTTTGATTAGAAATTACATCCCAAGTAGTATTAGAATTATTGTTCAAATGACCATTATTGCTTCTCTAGTAATTGTGGTTGATGAACTTTTGAAAGCTTACAGTTATGAAACTAGTAAAAAATTATCTGTATTTGTTGGATTAATAATTACAAACTGCATAGTAATGGGAAGGGCAGAAGCTTTTGCTATGAAAGAAAAACCACTTTTAAGTTTTTTTGACGGTCTAGGCAATGGTTTGGGTTACAGCATAATCCTTATTGGTGTTGCTACAATTAGAGAGTTATTTGGTTCAGGTACACTTTTTGGTTATGAAATTCTTCCTTTAGTCTCAAATGGTGGCTGGTATATGGGCAATAATTTATTATTACTTCCTCCGAGCTCTTTTATAATCATAGGTTTATTTATTTGGGCAATACGATCATACAGACCAGCTCAAATAGAAGAGGATGACTTCGTTGTATCTAAGCACTCAACTGCACCTGATCTAACCAAGAGAGAATTAAATGTTTGAACATTACCTAAGTATTTTTATTACGACTGTTTTTATAGAGAATATTGCACTATCAGTTTTTCTCGGAATGTGTACCTTTATAGCTATTTCAAAAAAAATAGAAGCAGCTATGGGATTAGGTATAGCTGTTATCGTCGTTTGCCTTATTACTGTTCCTCTTAATAATTTAATATATAACTTTGTTCTAAGAGAAGATGCCTTGTCTTGGGCTGGTATTGAAGGAACAGATCTCAGGTTTGTTTCTCTTATTAGTTATATTGGTGTGATAGCAGCTGTTGTTCAAATCCTAGAAATGTTTTTAGATAAATATGTTCCAGCTCTTTATAATGCTCTTGGAGTATTTTTGCCACTAATAACAGTTAATTGTGCGATCCTTGGTGCTTCTTTATTTATGATCGAAAAAGATTTAATGTTTGGAGAAAGTGTTGTCTATGGACTTGGAGCTGGTTTTGGTTGGGCCATGGCTATAGTTATCCTTGCTGGTATTAGAGAAAAACTTAAATACTCTGATATACCAGAAGGCCTTAAAGGGCTTGGAGCAACATTTATAATTGTAGGTTTAATGAGTTTTGGCTTTATGTCATTTGGGGGAATCTCACTTTAATAAGGTTTATATTATGCAAATTGATTTAATACTAGGTGTTGTAGCTTTTTCAGGAATTGTTCTTGCGCTTGTTGGAGTGATTATTGGAGCTAGGTCTCAGCTTGTGAGTACGGGTGATGTGTCTATTGAAATAAATGGCGATTCAGATAACCCTCTTGTAGTTCCAGCTGGATCAAAACTTCTTCAAACCTTAGCTGATAATAAAATTTTCTTATCATCTGCTTGCGGCGGCGGCGGAACATGTAGCCAATGCAAATGTGTGATACTAGATGGTGGAGGCTCAATCCTTCCAACCGAAGAATCTCATTTTAATTCACGTGAAAAGAATGATGGCTGGAGATTGTCATGTCAAGTTGCAGTAAAAAATGATATGAAAATCGAAGTACCGGAAGAAATATTTGGAGTAAAAGAATGGGAGTGTGAGGTTCTTTCGAATGATAATGTAGCAACTTTTATAAAAGAACTAATTTTAAAGCTGCCTGAGGGTGAAAACGTAGATTTTAAAGCTGGAGGTTATGTTCAGCTTGAAGCCCCTGCATATGAAATAGACTATAAATCGTTTGATATCCAAAAAGAATATCAAGGAGATTGGGATCATTTTAAAATTTGGGATAATAAAGCAGTAAATTTAGAGCCTGTAATCAGAGCATACTCTATGGCTAACTATCCAGAAGAGAAGGGTGTTATTAAATTTAATATAAGAATAGCATCACCGCCTCCTGGTACAGACTTTCCTCCAGGCGTAATGTCGTCATGGACATTTAATTTAAAACCCGGAGATAAAGTTAAAGTTTTTGGTCCATTTGGTGAGTTTTTTGCTAAAGAAACTGCAAATGAAATGGTATTTGTTGGTGGTGGTGCTGGAATGGCACCAATGAGATCTCATATCTTTGATCAATTGCTTAGAATTGATACTAATAGAAAAATTACTTTCTGGTATGGCGCAAGAAGCCTTAAAGAAATGTTTTATGTTGAAGAGTTTAATGATTTAGCAAAAAAATATGATAATTTTGAATGGCATGTAGCACTTTCTGATCCTCAAGCAGAGGATGATTGGGATGGTGATACAGGTTTTATTCATAATGTTTTATATGAAAATTATTTAAAAGATCATGAGGCTCCAGAGGACTGTGAATACTATATGTGTGGGCCTCCAATGATGAACAAGGCTGTAATTGATTTACTGCTTAACATAGGTGTTGAACCAGAAAATATAGCACTTGATGATTTTGGTGGCTAAATAAAAGTTGGTTAATAGATACATACTATCTAAATTTTTAGCATTGCTGGTTGGTCTTCTTTGTATATTTCTTGCCTATAACTTTAATTCTAAAAATACTTTTCAAGTCTCCGGTTATGCTTACGGTACAACTTGGTCTATAACATCAACTGAATATATCGCAGATCATCACGAAAAGAAGATTCAAAATATTATCAACAATATTGATATGATGGCTTCCAACTATAAGCCTGACTCAGAAATTGCTCTTATAAATAACAGCCCTGTAAACACAGATCTCCTGGTCAGTGATGGCTTGTTTCATATACTGAGTATAGCCAAGTTGATATCTCAAGAATCAGATGGTCATTATGATATAACGCTTGGAAAAACTTCAAGCTCTATGGGTTTTTCACCTGATTTTGAAAAGAATGTTGAGAATAATCCACTTAACAGGAGTTATGAGCTTAATAAATCTAATCAGACAGTAAATAAAAATTCTCTTTTTTGGTTTGATTTATCGTCTATAGCAAAGGGTTATGCTGTTCAAAGAATACATGATTACCTTATAAAAAATAATTTACCCAATCATTTGATAGATATAGGAGGAGAGGTAATTATTAATGGTACCAATTACTCTGAACCATGGAAGGTTGGTATACAAGATCCAAATTCATTAGCTAGTAATCCGATATACATTATAAAAAATACAAACACATCATTTCTATCAATAGCTACATCTGGTGAGTATAGAAATTTTAAAACTAACTCATTAGGTCTTATCGATACTCATACAATTAACCCAAATTCACTCAGATCAATTAAACCTGATTCACTATCAGTTACTGTGATTAGTGCTAAATCAGCTACATATGCAGATGGATATGCCACAGCATTTAATGCAATGAGTGTAAATAAGTCTCTAGAAATTGCTAACGCTAATGATATTGCGTTAATGTTGGTTGTGCAAAACGGTAGTGATATTGAACTACTTTTTTCAGATAAATGGTATGATTTTGCTTATGAGTGATATCTTTTTAGGATTTATAGTTATTGGACTTTCTTTTACTGGTCTTGCACTGGGATTAATTATGAGAAACGAGCCAATCAAAGGTTCCTGTGGCGGCATGGCTAACCTGGAGGAGGGTGCACCATGCCAAATATGTGGTAGAACTGATATCGAGATCTGTGATCAGAACTGATTCATAGTATTGTCTTCACCAGCAGCCTTTAAAGCTGCATCACCTGCAAAATACTCTTTATGGTCATCACCCATATCAGAACCTGACATATTTTGATGCTTAACGCATGCTATACCTTCTCTAATTTCTTTTCTTTGCACTCCAGCAACATAACCAAGCATTCCATTATCTCCAAAGTATTCTTTGGCTAGATTATCTGTAGATAAGGCAGCTGTATGATATGTAGGTAATGTTATTAAATGATGAAATATCCCTGCTTCTCTTGCAGCATCAGCTTGGAAAGTTCTTATTTTATTATCAGCCTCTATAGCTAAATCAGAAGTGTCATAGTTTTCATTCATTAAATCATCTCTATTGTAAGATGAAACATCTTTACCCTCATCAGACATAGTATCAAATACTTGTTGTCTAAAATTAAGAGTCCAGTTAAAGGATGGACTATTGTTATATACAAGTTTTGCATTAGGAACTACTTTTTTTATTTCATCCATCATTGCTCCAATTTGTCCAATGTGAGGTTTTTCAGTTTCTATCCATATAAGATCAGCACCATTTTGTAAACTCGTAATAGAATCTAAAATACATCTAGCTTCGCCTGTACCTGCTTTAAATTGATACAAGTTACTAGGTAGTCGTTTTGGTCTTACAATTTTTCCATCTTGACTAATCATCACATCACCATGATTCATTGTTTCTGGTGTAATCTCATCTACATCTAGAAAAGAATTATATTGATCACCTAAATCACCTTTTTCACTTGTTACAGCTATCTGTTTAGTTAGGCCAGCACCTAGTGAATCTGTTCTTGCAACAATAACTCCATCATCTACGCCCAACTCAAGAAACGCATATCTTACTGCATTAATTTTTGCCAAGAAATCAGCATGTGGAACAGTAACCTTTCCATCCTGATGTCCACATTGTTTTTCATCTGATACTTGATTTTCAATCTGAATACAGCAAGCCCCAGCCTCAATCATTTGTTTTGCCATTAAATATGTTGCTTCCTCATTACCAAATCCAGCATCAATATCTGCAATAATTGGAACAACATGTGTTTGAAAGTTATCAATTTTGTTTTGTATTTCTGACTTTGCCTGTCCTTCAGAGGAATCAAGCTGTCTGTATAAACCACCAAGCTCTCTTGCATCAGCCTGTCGTAAAAATTGATACAGCTCTGCAATAAGGCTTGCTACAGATGTTTTCTCATGCATTGATTGATCAGGCAAGGGTCCAAACTCTGATCTTAATGCCGCTACCATCCAGCCTGAAAGATAAAGATATTTTTTATCAGTTGTTTCAAAATGTTTTTTAATAGAAATCATTTTTTGCTGACCAATAAAACCATGCCAACAACCTAATGACTGTGTATAAGCAGACGTATCACTATCATATGAATCCATATCTCTACGCATAATACCAGCTGTATATTTTGCAATATCAATACCGGTTTGGAATTTATTTTGCATTCTCATGCGAGCAACATATTCTGGATTTATGGCATCCCAATTAGGAGTATTCATATCTGGAATGCTAGATGCATTATTAAAATGGTTTGTATGGTTTGTCATAATAGTCTCTGAAATTAATATTATGTAGTGAAGTAGATAATATAACTAACTAACTGTCAATTAATATTTAATATGCCTATAAGATAGGCCTTTATCCAACTAAAAATATGTAGCTTTACTACAAAAAATAGCAAAATTAATCTATTTAGATAAAGTAGGGGCTATACCAATATAAGTTGATGGCGTTAATGCTAACAGCTTGGTTTTAGAGACATTTGATATATCAAGGTTTTCAATAAAATCAATATAGGAGTCTTGAGTTAATTTACTTCCTCTAGAGAGCTTTTTAAGTTGCTCATAAGCGTCAGGAATACCTTCATACCGCATAAGTGTTTGCACTGCCTCTGTGAGAACTTCCCAATTATTATCTAATTCATTTTTTATACTTGAAATATTTGGTGTTATTTTGCTCAAACCCTTATTTGTAGAACTTAAAGCCAAAGATGAATAGCCAAAACCTAACCCAATATTTCTTAAAACTGTTGAATCTGATAGGTCTCTTTGATGTCGTGATTTAGTTAATTTATTTGCAAAGAATTCAAATAAAGCTGAGGAAATACCAAAATTACCTTCAGCATTTTCAAAATCTATTGGATTTACTTTGTGTGGCATTGTTGAAGAACCCACTTCATTCTTGTTTAGTTTCAGTTTAAAAATATCATTAGATATATACATCCAACAATCTTGAGATAAATCCGTAAGAATATTATTTATTCTAACGATTGAATGAGAAGTTTCGGCTATCCAATCATGAGGTTCAATTTGAGTTGTGTATAGATTTTGTTCAATACCAAATTGTTTTAAAAATCTCTTATTCGCTTTTGGCCAATCAATCGAGGAATTAACTATATCGAATGTATGAAAATTTCCAGTAGCGCCACTAAATTTTGCAAGCGGTTTAATAGCTTTTAATATTTGTATTTCCCTTTCAAGTCTGGCAGAGAAAACTTTAAATTCCTTACCTAAGGTTGATGGAGAGGCTGCCTGACCATGTGTTCTTGCTAAGAAAAGATATATTCGACCAATTTTTGGTATGTTTGAGCAACGTTTTATTTGTATTTAGGCTTTCATTTACAAATAATAAAATACCGTTTTTAATTAAGCATGCATAACTTAGAGAGTTAATATCCTCACTAGTTAAGCCAAAATGGATTAGATGGACATACTTGCTTAATACCTTATCTTTATTGAAATGATCAGCAATAAAATATTCAACAGCCTTAACATCATGATTGGTTGTAGATTCAATTTTTTTAATCTGAAGAACATATTTGTCATCAAAATTATTTTTAAAGCGATTTATTTTTTTTATAGATTCATTACTAAGTGGTTTAAAAGATTTTGATAGTTTTGTGCATAAAAATAAAAGCCAATCGATTTCAATTTCAAACCTTATTTTTATTAAAGCAGACTCACTAAAATTATTTCTAAATGTAGATATTTTATTGGCATACCTATTATCCAGTGGTGAGATATTGTCATGATCATATTTCATAATTTATTTTATCATCCTTTAAATTTTATTTTAAAAAGTTTCTTCAATTATCCCACCACCGAGGCAGATATTATCCTTATAGAGAACTGCAGATTGGCCTGGTGCAATAGCCCTAATTTGCTTATCAAATTTAATTACTATTCTATTTGATTGCTCATCAACAATGCATTTAACAGGAGTATGTTGATGTCTTACCTGAATGTCACAGGTTAGAGGCAGCTGATAATCTATTTTATTGATCCAGTTTAATGACTCGACAAATAATCCATCATTCATCAATAAATGATTGTTAACACCCTGACACACGTGTATTTCATTTTTTTTGATATCTTTTTTGAAGACGTACCATGGCAGCTCGTCAGCACCTTTAACGCCGCCAATTTGAAGGCCTTGTCTTTGGCCTTCTGTATAAAGAATTGAGCCATGATGTTCACCAATTATTGCACCACTTTCATCCTTTATGGGTCCCTTTGAAAAATCTATAAACCTATTTAAAAAGTCTTTCAAGTTTCTTTCACCAACAAAACATATTCCAACCGAATCTTTTTTATCAGCAGTTATTAAACCCTCTCTCAAGGCAATATCTCTCACCTCAGTTTTATTTAAATCTGCAAGTGGGAAAATACACTTATTAAATTCAGTTTCGTTAACCTCATGAAGGAAATAAGTCTGGTCCTTGAATAAATCCTTGGCTCTAGATAAAAATTTTACTCCATCTTTATCTATTATTTTGGCATAGTGACCTGTTGCAATAAAATCTGCTCCAATTTTAAAAGCATATTCTAAAAAAGATTTAAATTTTATTTCTCTATTACAAAGTATGTCTGGGTTAGGTGTTCTGCCTTTTTCATGCTCACTTAAAAAATTAGAAAATACTCTCTCCCAGTACTCATCTGAAAAGTTTGCTTTGTGAAGGGGAATACTTAATTTATCACAAACTTCTGATGCATCATTAAAGTCAATTTCAGATGTACATATTTCTCCTGGTTCGCTTTGCCAATTCTGCATAAATAAAGCTTTTACATCATACCCTTGTTGTTTTAATAGATAAGCGGATACAGATGAATCAACTCCACCTGACATTCCAACTACCACGGTCTTATTTTGCATATTCCTATCTTTTCTAAGTATTATATTAAATTAATTAAGAGTATAATTATGACCGATTTGGAAGCTAAAATCTTAATACAGAGGTCAATAAGTAAATGAAATTCGATAAAATTAAAGAACCAGAGTCAGGATCAAAGATTACTATAACTGATGGTCAAATAAACGTACCAAANAATCCAATCATTCCATTTATAGAAGGTGACGGTATCGGAGTTGATATCACACCTGCAATGTTAAAGGTTGTAGATAATGCCGTGAAGGTTGCTTATGAGGGTGAAAGAAAGATTGAGTGGATGGAGGTTTATTGTGGAGAAAAATCAACTCATGTTTATACAAAAGATACATGGCTTCCTGATGAGACTATTGAAGCACTAAGAGAATATGTTGTTAGCATTAAAGGACCACTAACAACTCCAATTGGAGGAGGTATAAGATCCTTGAATGTCTCATTAAGACAAATTCTTGATTTATATGTTTGTTTAAGACCTATTAGGTATTTTGATGGTGTTCCATCTCCTGTTAAAAGACCGCAAGATACAGATATGATTATTTTTAGAGAAAATTCTGAGGATATTTATTCTGGTATAGAATTTAAGGCTGAATCAAACGAATCTAAGAAGATAGTTGAAATTCTAAAAAAAGAATTTGGTATTGATCAAATCCGTTTCCAGATACTGTTGGTATTGGTGTTAAGCCAATTTCTAAGGAAGGAACTGAGAGATTAGTCAAAAAAGCTATAGATTACGCAATTGATAATGATAGATCTACTGTAACGCTTGTCCATAAAGGTAACATAATGAAATATACAGAAGGCGCTTTTAGAGATTGGGGTTATGAAGTATCTAAAAATGACTATCAAGCTGAAGATCTAGACGGTGGACCTTGGCAGGTTATTAAAAATCCAAATAATGGTAAATCTATAATTATAAATGATGTAATTTGTGACGCTTTTCTTCAACAAATTCTTTTGAGACCAAAAGATTACGATGTGATAGCTACTATGAATCTTAATGGTGATTATATATCTGATGCTCTTGCAGCTTGTGTTGGTGGTATTGGTATAGCGCCTGGTGCAAATCTTTCAGATGATTATGCTGTTTTTGAAGCAACTCATGGCACAGCCCCAAAATATGCAGGTCAAGATAAAGTCAATCCTGGAAGTTTAATACTATCGGCAGAGATGATGCTGAGACATATGGGGTGGGTAGAAGCTGCAGATTTAATTATTAGTTCAATGGAAAGAACTATCGGAGCAAAAAAAGTCACATATGATTTTGAAAGAATGATGGATGGCGCTGATCTTGTTTCATGTTCTGGTTTTGCAGATGAGATGATTAAAAGGATGTAATGATCAAACTTTCTATAGAAGAGATAGATAACGATAATGATTATGGGTCATCTGTATTAGAGCAGGACCCAGAAGTCAAAGAGCCACCTCTTTATCAAGTAATACTTCTTAATGATGACTATACTCCTATGGAGTTTGTTGTTTATGTCCTTCAAACAGTCTTTAACCACACTCATGAACAATCAACTCAAATAATGATGGCAGTTCATACTAAAGGTATGGGAGTTTGTGGTATATTTTCTAAAGAGATAGCTGAGATGATGTCATATGAAGTTAACGAGATGGCAAAACATCACAATCATCCTCTGCTGAGTGAAATAGAACCATTAACGGATTAATATGTTTAGTAAAGAATTAGAAATTTCAATCGCGAGTCTTTTTGATCAGGCTCAAGAGATAAATATTCAATACCTTACTGTAGAACATTTATTTTTGATGATCTTGAATGATTTTGATGTAAAAGATTTTATTGAGTCTAAAGATATTCAAATAGAGTCATTAAAAGAGAGTCTTAATGACCATCTAAAACAAACAAGCATACTCAGAACCGATGCACAAAAAGCTGTTCAACCAACATTAGGTTTTCAAAGAGTTCTTCAAAGAGCCGTTTTTCATATTCAATCATCTGGAAAGGGCGTGGTAAAGCCAATAAATATACTTGTAGCAATTTTTTCTGAAAAAGAATCTCGGTCTGTTTATCTACTAAATAAAAATAATATTAATAGACTAGATGTTGTTACTCATATTTCCCATGGCAGTCCTGAAAAAACAACTACTGAAGAATCAGTAAATGAGGAGCAATCAGAATCCGATCCTATTAAAGCAAAGAAAGAGAGTTCTTATTTAATAAATCTTAATAGTCAGGTTGAAGAGGGCAAAATTGATAAATTAATTGGAAGAACAAAAGAGGTTGAAAGAATTGTTCAAATTTTATCAAGACGGACTAAAAACAACCCTCTTTTAGTTGGTGAGTCCGGCGTAGGAAAGACAGCCATAGCAGAAGGATTATCCTATCTTATTGTAAATAATAAAGTTCCTAAAATTCTAAGTAATTCAACCATATATGCACTAGATATTGCAGCATTAATTGCTGGTACAAAATATAGGGGTGACTTTGAAAAACGTTTAAAGGAAGTTTTAAAATTTTTAGATAAAGAAGATAAGCCAGTTCTATTTATAGATGAAATACATACCATTATTGGAGCAGGCTCAGCATCAGGTGGGTCCATGGATGTTTCTAACTTATTAAAACCTGCTCTAGGTAAAGGTCAAATTAGATGCATAGGCTCTACAACTTTTCAAGAATATAGAGGCATATTCGATCAAAATCAGGCGCTATCAAGAAGGTTTCAAAAAGTAGATGTCCTTGAACCAAATTATGATGAGTGTGTTGAAATTTTAGATGGGATAAAGTCAATCTATGAGGATTATCATAACGTTAATTTTTCTAACGAGGCTATAAAGACATCAATTGACCTATCCTCTAAATATATTAATGATAGATTTCTACCAGATAAAGCAATAGATGTTATTGACGAGACTGGAGCGATGCTCAATATTACCAGGAAAAATTCAAAAAAAATTACTGTAAATCAGTCACATATAGAGAAAACTATATCTAAAATAACAAAGATCCCTGAACAAAGCATTACAGCTGCTGATAAAAAGAACCTTAAAAATATAGAGGAAAGCTTGAAGCGTGTAATATTTGGTCAAGACGCTGCTGTTGAAACTTTATCCAATGCAATTAAACTCTCCAGGGTTGGTTTAAGAGACGACAACAAGACTATAGGTTCATTTTTATTTACAGGACCAACAGGTGTAGGAAAGACTGAAATATCAAATCAACTGGCTGACATTATGGGTATTGACCTTGTTCGTTTTGATATGAGTGAATATATGGAAAGGCATACTGTTTCAAGACTTATTGGAGCACCTCCAGGTTATGTTGGTTTTGATCAAGGAGGCTTGTTAACAGAAGCAATAGTTAAATCTCCTCATTGTGTGCTTTTATTGGATGAGATCGAAAAAGCACATCCTGATATATTTAATATATTACTGCAGGTCATGGATGCTGGGGTATTAACAGATAATAATGGCAGAAAAGCTGATTTTAGAAACGTTATTTTGATTATGACAACCAATATTGGTGCTGAGCTCTTAGGTAGAAGAAATATAGGATTTAGCTCAACCTCCAATGAATCTGATGCTATGAATTCCTTAAATAAGCTATTTTCACCTGAATTTAGAAATAGATTGGATGAAACTATTCAGTTTAACTATCTCGATAAATCTATAATAC
>JGI20154J14316_10001384_pt1 | contig 21305 bp, 15 predicted proteins | sample COG_04_FD_14316 | JGI IMG/M metagenome (IMG submission 14316)
CGTCGTCGTCGTCATCGTCGCTGCTGTCATCTTCATCGCCGCCATCTGATTTATTATTATCATCGTCTGATCCTCCGATACTGCCACCATATGCTTCAGATGTTTCTACATCGGCATCATCGTCTGATCCTCCGATACTGCCACCATATGCTTCAGATGTTTCTACATTGTCATCTTCATCTGATTCTTCAATACTGCCGCCATATGCTTCAGATGATTCTATATTGACATCTTCATCTGATTCTTCAATACTACCACCATATGCTTCAGATGTTTCTGTATTTATGTCTCTATCTGATGATTTAATATCTGGTTTAGGTTGTTTGAATTGAGAAAATAAATTGTTATTAAGTAAAATATTTTCAGCATTAAGATTATCTTTTTTAATATCTTTAATCAAACTGTCTATTAGTTTTTTATTATCAGTTTTTGTAGCATCTTTAAATAACATTAATAAATTGATTAGATCCTCGGATTGTGATAATTTATTAGTTTTAGGACTAAGAGATTTATTTTCCAATTCCTTACTAATAACAGAATTTCTTAAATCATGAAATCGAACTTGTAATCCATTATCAGGGACTACAAAATTTAAATTATTAACAAAATAATTGAATTTTCTATCTTGTTTAGGTTTAATATATACCATTAATCCTTTTAAATCATCCATGTTTAATCTTAATTCTGGATATTTTCTTTGATGATGAAATAATGCATATATAAGATTTAATAATAATATTACTAAATCATCTTTATTAATAACTTTCAAGCTATTACTTAAATCATCTAACTTATAAAATAATTCTGTAATTTGAATAGAAACAACAGGTGATTTGCATTTTTTCATTATTTTTAATGCATCATCGAAATTAGCTAATTTATCCTGTATTTTAGTTTTAGCTATATCAAAATTATTCATAGGCAAAGTTATATATGACATTTTACCACTATTTGTATATAATATAAATCGATTAATAGCATTAATATTAATATTTGAATTATTTGAATCAACGTCTCCTGAATTTTTATATAAAAACATAGTTACTAAAGACATATTGTTGTTATTAGTATTTTTTCTACTAAATACTAATTTATCAGCACAACTACCATCGATATATGTTAATTCGTTATTAAATAAAGATTCTAATAGTTGGTCAGATTCTGAAGATTCGCGATCAAATTTAAATAAACTATTCTCAGCCAACACTTCTTTAATTAAAATTGGTTTTTTTGAAAAATTTTTTGATGTGTTTTTATTAAAGAAAGCTTTATATGCTAAATCGACAATTTCGTCTACTTTATTGGAACTCATCCTAATATATATAAATATAGATTTTTAATTTAAATATTAATATTAATTAATAATCTATATATAAATATATGAGTATATTAATTGTTATATTAATTATTCTTCTAGTATTAAGTATTATTAATAATTTATATATGTATCATTATAACTATAACGAATCATGCCCTGATAAATATATTTATCAAGGTAATTTACCAAAAAATATTAAATTTAAAACTATTACTTTTTTTTATAAAGATGCAGTATTTAATAAATGTCATAAAAATGATTACAAATTAACGGATGTACCAATTAGAGATGAAGGAGAAATGACTCTAACTAATATGTTAGAAAAATTAAATAATAAAGTAAAATATATTATTAATAAAAATAATACAACACCTCTGCAAATTTCTGAATTAGATTATTTAAAATTAAGAAATTTTTAAAATTTATTATTAGATACTATCTAATAATTGATTACTTTTAGAATAGACTTCACAGAAGTATCTGTAGTAATTGATCATTTTTCTGCATCTAAAATGCGGAAATTACTATATTTTTTATTTACAAGTACTTACTGATTTATTCATTATAAATAGATGATAAGTATTCGCCAATTATTTGTCCATATTTTGAATCGCTTTCATAATGAACTCCTGCGTATTCTCTATTTTCTGCAACACGTTTTGCTATTTTAAAATATTTTTTCCTGTTTTGTGGTTCTTTTTGTGTCATGTAATACGCTATGTAATATATTTGTGTTGCATGACCAGAAGGATAAGAAGGATGACCTGGATATTCTATAGTTGGATGTATATCTTTATCTAAATGATAAGGACGCACCCTATTAAATTTAATTTTAATATGCATAATAATTGGATCTATATACGTGTTTATATTATTTTGTATTTTCGCAATGTAATTTGGATTAGAAGTCATTTCACGTGCGAATATTTCTATATCATGCTTACTTTCCTGATATATTTCTTTTCTATGATCAGATGTTAATTGTCCTTGCTTTTTTTTAATATTCTCTAATTCGTTTTTTATTATACTTGGATCAGACGGATAAGGGATATAATGCACAGATGCAACAATTTTTCGCAATTGTGGAGTCACACGATTCAAAGTCTTCTTTGAAAGGGGGGTCAACTCTTCTGTTTTTGAAAATGTAAGTGCATCTGTATTTTTAAAAAACTGTTTAATTAACAAAATAAATATTATCCCAAATATTAAATATAATAATTCTTTTTTAAACATATTATATTTAATTTAGATAATTAAACAGTTTTTAATCTTATTGATTGAATGGTATTGTTATATTGGAGGGTAATTCATTACTTTTAGAATAGACTTCCATAGACCTCGCAGAAGGATCTGTCGTTGTTGACCATTTTGGCATCCAAAATCCCGGAATTATATTATTAAATGAATTACCATACAATTCTGTAAATATATGTCTAAAATAATATGACTCTTTTGTTTTAGGTGTACAGTAATCATATTTAATATTCGCAGTTTCCAACTCTTCATCTGTAATTAATTCATCACATACTGATTTTATTATTGAATGCCATGAATTTTCTTGTGAACTTATGCCATCTGAAAATGCTTCTTTTTGTCTCCATAATACTTCCTCTGGTAAATAATCGTCTTTGAAAGCTTGGCGTAATAAATATTTCTCACATTTATTATTATCTGGTTGTCTTAATTTAGGATCAATATTAAGATAATAATTTATAAATTCTACGTCTAGGAATGGGACTCTGAGTTCTAGTCCGTGAAGAGATGTTGCTCTATCTGCACGTAATACGTCATAATAATGAATTTCATCAATTCTTTTAATTGCATGTTTATGCAATTCGTCGACATTTGGTGCTAAAAAATTCTCTAAATAACCACTAGTAACTTCGTCACTCCCATCACCTGATAATACTACTTTGAAATCAGTATTATCGGCAATATATTTAGATATTAAATATTGTCCAGTTGATGCTCTAATTGTTGTAATATCATATGTTTCCGTCGCCCAAATAACTTTTTTTAATGCGACAATTGCATCATTCTGACTAATAGTTACTACTGTATGTTCTGAACCAATATATTCAGCTACCTTCTGTGCATAGATATTATCTGTACTACCTGGAATACCAATACTAAACGTATATAACTTTTTACCATATCCCTTTAGTATTTTACTCGCTATTGAACATACTAAACTACTATCTAATCCACCTGATAGCAATGCACAAACAGGTCTGTCTGATATTAATCTTTTTGTAACTGTTTTAATTAATATATTCTTAATATTTAATAAAATAGAATTTGTATTATAGTCAAATGTTATTGGATGGTTTAAATACACGTTTATATCATAATATGTATTAGACGTTTCATTATACTGTCCATCTGTATATGTAATTGTTTTATATGTGCCAGGTTTAAATTGTTGAGATTCTATTGCTAAATCTTTCATACCCTTTAATTCACTTGAAAAGATAAAATTATTACTTTTATCTTTTCCTATGTATAATGGTCTTATACCAATTCTATCTCGAACAATATAATATTTAATATTATCACCACATTCTTCAATTAATATAATACTAAATTCACCATCCAAGTGATTAACCATATTTTCCTTGTATTTAATATATAATGGTATCAATACTTCACAATCAGATGATGACATGAAATTAAATTCATTTTTCTCAAATTGCCTTTTTATTAATGCAGCATTATATATTTCTCCATTACAAATACAGGTATATTTTATATCTGTTTCATTATCATAATATTCAAATGGCTGGCTTCCTTTATATGAAGTATCCATTATTGATAATCTGTGAAAACCAGTCATATATTTATTTTTATAAAATTCAAAATTTAAACTATCTGGACCACGCCCACTCAAGTTCATAAAATTATTAAATATTACATTATATTCAAAGTCTATTTTATTATGTAATAAATAAGCCCATATTCCACACATTATTATTAATCTAATATAAATATATTGTTATATTGCAATAATGTCAATTTTTATTTAAAGAATATTATTAATTTTGAGGCGCCGGAGTTTGATTAGGTACTGGAGTTTGTTGAGGTGCTGGAGTTTGTTGAGGTGCTGGAGTTTGATTAGGTACTGGGGTTTGATTAGGTACTGGAGTTTGATTAGGTACTGGGGTTTGATTAGGTGCCGGAGTTTGTTGAGGTGCTGGAGTTTGTTGAGGTGCTGGAGTTTGATTAGGTACTGGGGTTTGATTAGGTACTGGAGTTTGTTGAGGTACTGGGGTTTGTTGTGGTACTGGAGTTTGTTGTGGTGCTGGTGTTTGTTGAGGTGCCGGAGTTTGTTGAGGTAAACTATCTTGTACCACGGTAGTAGTATCTATATATTGTATAAATGAATTATTTTCCAAAAATAAAATTTGCCATTGGAAATTATTATTATTTGGATATTTAACTCTTAATAATCTGATACTAGAAGATTCTGTATTATCTAAAATATAATGCTTATTGCTAATAAAATCGACACCTAGTCGAGTTTTTAATTCTATTAAAATATCATTATTAGATATTTCAGATAAAGTAAAGTTATTAGATTGGTAAATAACATTATCAAAATATTCTTTTGTTATAATCTCTAAATTTAATGGAACATTATATTGTTTAATGAATATATTGTCCTTAAATGAATTATTATCATACTTACCATTTTTAATTGAAATTATTTTTAAATCATCTATTAACTTCATATATTCTATTTTAGTAATAGTTTCCTTCGTATTAATTATATTTATACTATTAAAATTTGTTTCATATATTTTCTTATAGTTTCTATCTAAACTATTTGATGCTTCTGAAATTAGATCACCCCACTCTATAAGCAATTTCCAATAGTAACCGTCTGCTTGTGGTTTAAATAACATAAATTTCATATTATTATATACAAAAGAATGATATTTCAATAGAATGTTTGTAATATTTTTATTAGTAATAACATAACGTTTACGAGAATCTTCTGGAAAATCTATTCGATTTGTAGTTATTATGTTTTGTACTTGTTCTTCTGAAAAGTTAAGTGTTGTAATATTGATATCTGGAATTGCTAAATATAAATTATTAAAATTTATTTCATTATATTTAGGAGCAAAACTATAATTAGACCCTGTTTTGATATCATTTAATCCATATGCCAAATATTTGTTAATGTTCGCCATTTTTTCATCACCAGATGAAACACTTATAATTCTAAATATTTCTTTTATGTATTCTTGAACTTCATATTTAGTTAAAATATCTTTGTTATTTACATTTTGAAAAATACTATAATTTGCAACAGACTCTTTTAATAATATCATTTCAGATTTAGATAAGCATGTATCTTGTACACAGAATTTATCATTATCTACTGTAAAATTATTTAAATGTTCATATAAGTTTTTTTTAATATAAGCTCCATCTGCTGTCCAAAGATAATTAGACATATATAAATATATAAATATTTTAATATTTAATTAAGTCTGTATAATATAATTAAAATATTAATATTATTAATGGAATTAAAACCAACTACAAAATTGTTAAGATCAACAATTATATTACAAAATAAATTCAGATATAATTTAGAATATATTCAATCATATAATTTGTCATTTGAAAAAACAAAAAATAGGTTAATAGAAATAATCGATAGAATCCAAAATAATTATGACACAGGATTGATTAATCAAGATAAATACAATACTACTATGCAAAAAATAGAAGTTGTTTTATTAAAATTAAATCAATTAGCATATCCTTTAAATTTAAGAACATTTTCTAATATAAATATTGTAGATTTGAAAATTAACTTATATATGTTAAAAGAAGAGGTAATACAATTAGTATGTGAGTGTGGAACATCTTCATTAATGGCGGTTATTAACATTTTAGTTAAAGATACAAGTAAAATATTTAATACATCTACATCAAAATATTTATACTTTCTTGATAATGTATTTATTCCTATAGGGATAAAAATATTATCACCGAATAAAGAAAACGATAAAGATGACGAAAATAAAAAAGAGAATGAGAATGATCGAATCGTAATACAAAATTTAGATACATTAAATGCTTCATTAATAGAAAAAATTGATGGTGCTATTATTGAAATTCCATGTGATAAAAAAAAATTAGTTATTAATGGATATTTTAAAAAAGATCCATTAAATGTATATAAAAATCATGAAATTCTTAAACAAAAAATCGAAACTATCAAAGATCAAACAAAAATGTTGGATATACCACAGACATTTATAATATCATATGTTTATCAATTGAATACACGAGATATCGTTGTGTTGACAACGGAGAAAATTGTAAGAAAATTAAAAAAAGATTATGAACATCTTAATAATCTTAAAAATCAATTATTATCTTCATTGGTTAAAGAATTTTTAATGAGTACCTTACAAGATCAAAGAAAAATATTAACTTTATTTTTAATAAGTGATAATGATGAAACTAAACATTTAGCTTATTTATTATATGACATGATAACTACTAGTTCAGATAGTATAAAACCTCAATTTATGGCTGATGATATTTTCAAAAGTTTACATTGGTCAGTTCAAAAGAAGTTTAAAGTTGCATTTAAAAGTGTTGATGATTATAGAAAGAAGTTATTATCATTTAATGAAGAAAATATATCTTATGAAGATCGAATTGTGCAGTTAAAAGCACCAGATAATGTTAAATCAAAAGCATTAGATAAACTAAAAGAAATAAATACAAGTAAAGAAAGTACAAAAGCTATCAATTATTTAGATGGATTGCTAAAAATACCATTTGGAATTTATAAAAAAGAAAAAATTCTATCATTCTTAGAGGACTTTTCTACAAATATTAAAGTTCTTTTAATTGATCTTAAAACATCTACACTACAATTAAATGATATTGATCATACGATTAAATATGTAAAAAATGAATTATTAGAATTATATGCATTTTATGAAGAAGATAAGTTTGAGACAGAAAAGAAATTAAATGATTTAATTATTAAAATTGAATATATATTATTTAAAATTAATAAATCAATTTCTGAAGATAAAAATTATGAAAATATGGATTCAGAAGATAACAGCTTAATTAAGAACGATTCACAATCATCTTTAATAAAATTAGATAAAATGAAACAATTAAACAAAGAGATTGATGATTGTGAAGATGATGAGAACTTAGAAAAGATAGAATCAGAAATTAGTTATAATATAAAACAAGAATTAGAAAATCTTAAAAATAAATTATATGGATATCCTAATTCACCAAAATTAGTTAAGAGTAGAATATTTAATACAACAAATGAATATGAATATGAAAATGAAAATACTGATAATGAACAATTTAATCATCAAATTTTAGAAGAATTTAATAAATGGAAATCTATTGAAAGTCAATTAATGAATTTATTTAACGAATGGACAAGGTACAAACATTCAAAGAAAGATTATATGGCTAAAATAAGAAAAACATTAGATACATCAATATATGGCCAAGTAGATGCAAAAAAACACATCGAACGATTAGTTGCACAATGGATAAATGGTAAAATGGAAGGCAATATATTTGGATTTCAAGGACCTCCTGGAGTTGGTAAAACAACATTATGTAAAAAAGGATTGGCAAAATGTTTAATTGATGAAAATGGGAATAGTCGTCCATTTGCATTCATTGCATTGGGTGGAGCAACCAACGCATCATTCTTAGATGGTCATAATTATACATATGCTGGTTCAACATGGGGGAGAATTGTTGACATTTTGATAGAAACAAAATGTATGAATCCAGTTATATATATTGANGAATTAGACAAAGTAAGTAAAACNGAAAACGGTAGAGAAATTATCGGTATGTTNACACATTTAACNGATCCTTCACAAAATCAGGAATATTCGGATAAATACTTTTCAGGTATTAAATTAGATTTATCAAAAGCATTAATTGTATTTTCTTATAATGATTCCAGTTTAGTAGATCCTATTCTTAGAGATCGAATAACTGAAGTTAAAGTAAAATCAATCACAAAAAAAGAAAAAATTCATATAACAAAAGAATATATATTACCTGAAATATTAGAAACTGTTGGTTATGAAATCCAAGATTTTATTTTTAGTGATGATGTAATCAGTTATATTATAGATACATATACATATGAAGCAGGTGTAAGAAAATTAAAAGAAAGATTCTTTGAATTAATCCGAGAAATTAACTTAACACGTGTTTTAGGCGAAGAAGATGTCAAATTACCATTTGAAATTACAGAAGAATATGTTAAGGCACAATTTTCTGATAAGGGTAGTGTACAATTTACCAAGATTGCAAAAGAACCACAAGTTGGATTAGTAAATGGTCTATATGCTACATCTGCTGGAACAGGTGGTATTACAATTATTGAAGTTATGAGAACTCCTTCTGATACTAAATTAAGTTTAGAATTAACAGGAAATCAAGGAGATGTTATGAAAGAATCAATGAAATGTGCTAAAACTGTTGCATGGAATTTATTACCAGACGTTGTTAAGAAAAAAATTAAGACTGATTGGGATGATTTCGGTAGTTATGGATTACATATTCATTGCCCAGATGCAGCTATGCCTAAAGATGGACCTTCTGCTGGTATTGCAATTACTAGTGCTATATTATCTAGATTATGTAATATTAAGATTCGTAATACTGTCGCAATGACTGGCGAAATTGACTTAAATGGTAAAGTTCATGCAATTGGAGGTTTAGAATCTAAACTAGATGGAGCTAAACGAGCAGGGGCAACTAAAATATTAATACCTGCTGATAATGAAGATGATTATAAAAGAATACTAAGTACACTATCAGAAGATGAAAAGAATATATATATTGATAATTTTGAAATTAAAATAGTAGAACATTATAGGGACGTTATTAATGAAGTTCTAGTAGATAATACATTGGAATTTTGTTTTGATAATTAAATATATAATAAAATAATAACTATTTTATAATTATTATTTTATATAGAAATGCCATAAAGACGTGATAATCATTATATGATAATATGACATGTATTCGTCGTATTATAATAAAGAAAATAATTATATATAATATATATTTTGAATCCATATATATTATTTACCATATTTCTTATTTAATAATTCTAAAACACTAAAAATAAATGCTTCTAAATGAATAATTGTACGTTTACCTTTAGATAAAGAATTCTCATAATGTGTGCATCTATCTATTATTTCATATGTTATATCTTTGTCTTTTAATGTAAATAACATCTGATTTAATAGCTCCTTTATTATCTCCGTTCCATTTACATTTGTTATAAAAATCTTGTATAATATATCCCTAATTTTAATTATATGGGTCTCATTAATCGTATTCTTAATTGCTTTATTAAAAATTTTAATTATATCACTTAAATATATCTTCCATGATACTGTAATCTCCATTCCATAAAATTTCATCTCTAAATACTGGATCGCTAGCTTGATATTATTATTACACTTAATTATTATATCATTGTAATCCTCCAAAGATAGAAATTTATTCTCTTTCGTTGAAATATTTAATAATACTCTCATTATATCGTCATCATTTGGCAAAGGTATTCTCATTGATAAACATCTACTCCTCAATGGTTCTATTATCTTTGATAACTGTTTACCTGTTAGAATAAATTTACATGTTTTACAATACTTTTCCATTGTACATCTAAGCGCAGTCTGTGCATAATATGATAATTCATCTATATTATGAATCCATATTATTTTAAATGTCCTTTCACTATCAAATAATAATAAATTTTTTGATGCATATTCCTTAATAACTTCCTGTACCAAATATTTATCTAATCCAGTTCCTGTTGGAAATATTTCCATGTGATATAAACTTTGAGGAATCTCCACTTCAATATTATTACTACCATAACCACTAATTATATATTTAACATTTAATTTCTTTAAATTCGATCCATATATTCTTCTTATAAACATTCTTACCAAATCCTTCTTACCACATCCTTCTTTCCCATGTATTAATATATTAGGCAAATTATCAAAATTCCTCTCAACTTCTATAGAATCCGTATACCAAGAACTTAAAGAATTCAATCTTAGTAAACGTTTATAAATATCATGATTATACATAACATCCCACGGATCCTTAATGTCATACTTATCAATTAGAAACATTTATTTTAAATATGATTTAATGTTTAAATACTAAAAAATCAACTTTTTCTATTTTATTAGGAATATTATACACCAAAAAAAATACTCCTTAATAGAAGTATTTTTAACTAATTGGTTACATTTATATTACTTTTATAAAATATTGCATCATCTGTTTTTTTCTTTAATTTAATACAATTATATTTTGGCTCACCCACATCTACAGATAAATTTTGTTTTAATTCTCCACCATATATTGATCTATTATTATATGTCTTACATGTATTCGAAATATCATCGTATTGTACTAAATTATTTTTATCCATCAATTAAATAATTATTATTTATCTAAGTGTATATAATGGACAACTGTTTATTATCAAATACCAAAATTTTACCTAATTGGTATATTAAAGTATTATCTTATTTCCCAAATTACAGAACATATAATAACTTTTTTAATGATAAAGATTTCGATTTATATAAAATGATAAAACCAACATATGGAATATACTCTTTAAAAAATATATACGATATATTGAAAATACATACGACACTTAACAATCAAGACATAATTATGCTTAAATATGATAAAGATATACTTACACTATTTGAGTACAGTGTTACATCTAAGAAATTTGAAGTTAAAAAAATTATAAGTAATAATATTAGCATTGACTATGATTTTATTAATTTAGTTAATGCTATATTAACTAATGATCCAAAAGTTATGTTATCTGAAGAATTATTTATTGGCACGTTATATGCATTAAAGATTAAACAATTACAAATTCCAAATTTACAATCAAATTTAGCTAAACTTAAACATGATGAGTGTTTAAAATTTTATAAAACCTCAAAGAATTATCATTTTATATATAATGCATTAGATGGATTAATCCATAGTTATGCTGAATCTGAACCCTCCCATAAATATAAAATTAAATTTACTATTCCTGATAATATATTAATTGCAAATATATTATGTAGCAATTCATTAGATGTATTTAAAAATGGATCAACTACTGCTCCTAAAAAAGATATTATATATCATATCATTATTTTGTCAATTATTATTGGACGCTTTTGTAAACAAACAGGCTTTAAACAAAATATTCTAAAAATAGAATATGTATTAGAACAATATCTTAGTACATTAAATCTCCTATTACGCAATGATTTATTAATTATGATAAAATTATTTGAACATAATAGAATATTATACAAAAAAGATAATCAATATTATATTACACCAAATTATGAAGAAAGTATTTATACGTTTTTTATTAATTCATCCTATTGGTGGTCCTTAAAAAATAATTTTAAACAATCTTTTAACATTAGTTATAATGATATTAATGATATTGCTAACAATATTTATGATAATTATGATGACATATCTAAAAATAAATATATTCATATATCATGTCATTCAGGATGCGATAATACATTTATTGAAAAATGTAATAAAATAGATAATTCATTACTATTTATAGAAACACTACCTAGTTTATTTTCATCTGAAGATTACGATAGTGCAGCTATCAATTCAAAAGGAATGCCATATAATGACATATCAATAAATTATGGTATTAATATTAACATATATACATCTGACGGAAGTGTTTATCTAGACTTGAATGATAATAAAAAATTAACATTAATCCCAATATTTTCAAAAGAAACTGTAATCGATCATTATAAAAACGATGATGTGATTGTATTAGAATATAATTTAATTAAAATGCGTTTTACAATGATACAGTTAATTAAATTAGATATAGCTCAATATTTATTATTTATAAAAGATTCTATTCAAAATAAAAATGTTATTTATACATCTGATCCAAATATGAGATTACTTGCACATTTATATGGTATTAATTTAATATATGAAAAGATATCAAACGGTAAACGATATTTAGAATTATATAATAGTATATCATCTAATTACGATATATAAAAAATTGAAATAAAAAAAATCAAATATGTTATCTATTTATTATTATCAAACACCACTTTACGAGACTACATCATCGATGCAACCGAATATAATATTGCCTCCTATTTTGCATGTATATAAAAACCCAGATAAAAAAACAGAACATGTTTGTAATCTCAAAAAATTACTCCCTATAGGGAGTACTAAAAAGAAGAAGAAAAAGAAGAAGAAAAAACAATCAGTTCCTCGGCAATCAGTTGAGGAACTACCGGTTACACAGCATTCAGTTAAGAAATTACCGGTTCCTCGGCAATCAGTTGAGGAGGACGATGAAGAATATATTTATGAAGATTATGACAGTGGCGACAGTGGTGAGTGGTGAAGATTGGAATTAAGTATATAAATTTTTGTATACTTAATTTAAGTTTGATATATTTTTAAATATACTTAAATTAATAAATCTATTTATAACATAATGAAAAAATATAAACTTATAGCTTGGAATATAAATTCGATTAGAGCTTTATTAGATAAAGTGGATTTAAATGATTTTTTAAAAGATGAAAATCCACATTTTTTTTGTATGTCAGAAACTAAATTATCATGTCCCGATTTAGTCACTCGACAAAATTTAGTTAAAAAAATAAAAGGTTATCGTTATAGATTTTATAATACATCTACTGCTAGAAAAGGTTATAGTGGGACAGCTATTTGGTCTAAAATAAAACCAAAAAATATTAAATTCGGGATTGATAAACCAGAACACGATAAAGAGGGTAGAGTACTAACTTTAGAATTTGATGATTTTTCATTAATTCATGTGTATACACCAAATAGTGGTGAAGCATTACAAAGATTAGATTATAGAGTTAATAAATGGGATAATGCATTTTGGAAGTATGTTGAGAGTGTACAGAAGAGAAACCCGGTAATTGTCTGTGGTGATTTAAATGTAGCGAGATCTGAAATTGACATTCATTCTCCTAAAACCAATTTAAGATCTGCTGGTTTTACTATTGAGGAAAGAAATAGTTTTAGTAAATACATAGAAAAATTAAAACTAACAGATACTTTCAGATATTTACATCCAGATGATAAAGATGAATATACATATTGGTCATATATGAGACAATCGCGAAATAATAATAAAGGGTGGAGAATAGATTATTTCTTAGTCAGTGATGTATTTAATAAATCAATTAAAAAGTCATATACTTTAAAAGATCAAATGGGCAGTGATCATGCTCCGATAGTATTAACATTGAGTATCTAATTATATTAAAATTGAATTTTAATATAATTTAAATAAATAATTATTACAATTAAACGATGCCTAAAAAGATCTATCATTTAACGATTGAGCATTTATATTATTTAATTCAATATGAATGTTATTTAACGTTTAAAGCAGATGGTGTTTTTAAAACAAAAGAAATATATGACGGCGTATGTGAATATGAATTACTTGATAATGGAAAAGAACTTATATTTGACTATATTACAGAAACGAATACTGAAAGTAATATAATGGATCGACTTGATGAATATTGTAAATTATCTAATTTTAGTTATCCGGATTTTAATACGCTAACTTCTGATAATTTAGAAACTGTAATTGATCAATATATTGAATTTTATAATGATCATACAGAAAATATTTTACCAAAACTTTATTTAAAAATATCTGAAACATCTAAATTAGATATTATAAAAAAATTAAATAATTATTTTCCTATGATTAACTATCCAACAGATGGATGGGTTGTTAGTCCAACTGACTGTAAATATTCCGCTAAAATCAAACCATTAAATCAAATGACAATTGATTTAAGATTTAAAAAAGGTAACTTTTTTGATTCTAATAATAATATATATTGTATTGAAAATTCAAATGCAAAGAATAATCGCATATATAGATGTCATTTTAATAAAAATAAATGGATGGCAAGAGAAGAAAGGCCAGATAAAAAATACCCAAATTCGAAATATATAATTGAAATTATACAAAATCAAATCAATTTTAAAATGAATTTAGATACAATTGATAATTCAATACTTTATAATGTATATTATTCTTACAAAGAAAATATTAATCAAGACATTTTCGGATTCTTATCACACCTAAAACAATATAATATTAATTGGTTATCAGAATGTAAAGATAAAACAGTTCTAGATGTTGGATGTGGTAAAAGTTCAAGTATTATCGGATGGAGAAAAATAGAACCAAAAAATATTGTTGGAATAGATATTGATCCAATATGTATATTTAAATCTACCATTTTATCGAATTCTAATAATTATTTATGGTTTAATTTAAATAAAGACTGGAATATACGATCACAAAAATCATATTTTGGAAAGATTTGGGAAGATACTCAATTATTTAAAATGAATAATTTATTACAATCATTTGATTATATAATATTTAATTTTAGCATACATTATACAACTGATTATATAAATCTAATTAAAAATTTAAATAATAGATGCAATAAAGGTACAATTATGAAATTTAATTGGATTGATTATAAGAATATTTCTATTTTTGATATAAAAATAGAAGATGATACCGTATCTGTAAATTTACCATGGAAAACAGACACTCATACCGAACCCTATTTTGACTATCAAAAATTTCATAGTGTTCTTATAGATAATAATTGGAGTTCTATAAACCAAAGTAAGATTATAGAATTACATAGTAAATATAAGGAATGGCAAGAAAACATATATTACGATACATGGATATTTAATTGATTGACTGATATACATATTCTGTTTTATCATAATCTAAAAAATTTAATTTATCACCGTTTCTTAAAATTTTATTCTTATATTTATGTAATTTTACTATCTTATTATTTTTTTTTACATAATAATCCCATAAATTATTACCAGATGTACGTCTATATAGGGATAAATATTTAGGAGAATTTAAATCGTGTGATTTTAGATATCCATATTTATTCGCATATAAATTTACAGGATATAATGGTTCTTCATATTTAAAATATGAATTTCTATATAATGGATTATATTTATTTTTATTTCCATCTAAATGAACTCGATATCTGCTATTATTTAATTTAACAATACTATTATTATCTAATGCTGTTTTTGTTAAAAGTCTATTATGTACATATCTATTTCTTTTATTTAAAAATTTAACATAATAATGATTTTGATTTTTTCCATAACGTACAAATAATTTTATTTCTTTATTTCTATTTTTATTAAATAATATATTATTATTCACAGCATATAATGAACCAATCGCATTTCTATATTTCCTATTTGCTAGTAAATATTTTTTACATAAAATGTGATTACATCCCAAATTATTACAACACTTTAAATAATTATGCTGTTGTATATAGTTCATACCATAAAACGTTTCTGTTATATTTTTTTTAAAGATACATAATACTAAAATAATAAATAGTAAAATCCACATATATATATATATATCTATATTAAATATTTTCAATTAATAGATTCATGAAATCAAAGTTCGTATCATTATCTTCATTTATCTTAAAACTTAACGTGATTGACGGAGTATCTAAATTAACAGTTACCTTGTCTTTCATTTTTTTAATTGTTCCTAGATTTTTATCACCTTTATTCATATAATATAATGAAGTATCATGTGTTATATTAATATTATACTTACTTAATAAATCAAATAATCTACTTATAATATGATAACACTTATCCTTTTCACCTATATTTAATAATACCTCTATTTTAGTATCAATATATTTCTTATCAATATCTTTCAAATCATCAAATAAATTAACCCATATTGTTTGCATTTTTTGTTTGAGTTCTATCTCATAATTTCTTAGATGATTATAAAAAATATCAAAATTTGATTTCATTGATTTTTCTAATTTATCATATTCATCTCTCAATTTATCTGTTTTATTTATAACAGTTTCTAGTTCATTAAAATTAGAATATATTAAATTTTTTATTTGATCCATTTTTAGATCTATATTGTCTTTCTTATTTATTTTATGTAAATTTTCTAATAATAAAATTCCACAATCTAATTTTAATACCTCATCCATTATCTTGGATATATAAACAATATGATAATATTCATCATTCTCTTGATACATTTCATAGTCTATGTTATTTTTACCACAAATTCCTGTCTGCAATGATATGAAAATTCCAAATTTATTTCCAGTATATTTTAAATCATATTTAAATTTAGTAATCTCATCTTTATTTACCGTATTAGAATAATTTTTAATTTCTACTAAGCATTTCATACCTGTTGGTGAGGTTAATTCGCCATCTGCATGATGGGCAATATGTCTTCTAACATCATAACAATAATTTGGATATTTATCACTTAACATCTTGTAAATTAAATTTTCTGAAATCTCTCCTTTTTTAGATGAAGATGCAGATATTCCAAATAATTTCTCTAAAATTTTAGAGAAATCGTCGATTTTTGAATTTATATCCAAACTATTCATATTATCTTGTAAATGCTGGATTCTATCTTTTATTAATTCATTTTTAGAATCAACGCCATTTACGACATCATCTTTAAATCTTCTACATATATCATCCATACTTTTAATTAAATTCTTTTCATTTACCGACGAATATACATTCTGATATCCAATATTTAATAAAAACAAAATTGTATCATTTAATTTATTTTTTTCCAAATCAAAGAGTTTTGGAAATAATTGTTCATTAATATTTACGTTAACAATCATTATACTTAATAAAGATTAATGCTTTTATATATAAAAAGATTTAAGAAACTTAATTTCTATTATATACTATAATGGATAGTGAATCGCCTTTAAATTGGAATAATATTCTTAATACGAATTTATCAAAACTAATATCATCTCCTGATGACCTTTTAGATTCTGAACAATATAATAGTTTTAATTTTACATATATATTAATATGTCTTATTTTTTTATTATGTTTCTTTTTTTGTTTATTAATATATCAAAATAATAAAATAATATTTAATAGAAAAAGTAAATATACACCTACAGAATTAGATGATGACCATACCATGTGGTGTTAAATAGTCTGCACCGACGTCTTTGGGGTTTTACTCTTTTTTCTTTTAATTGATGTTTTTTTCTTAAGTGTAGTAATCTTCACATTTCCACTAATATTACTTTCAAATTCCTTTGCTTTTTCATTATGCCAACTAGTGTATAATTTCAATAACTCTGTCAATTCTTTTCTCCATACATCGATTGAAGGTGTAGTCTTAACATATGCTAATTCTTCCTCCTTCTCTTTGAGTTTATTATTTAATTCGTCTATCTTTTCTAATGTAAGATGAAATAGTGGAATATTTATTATATAATCATATGATTTATCTTCATCTTTATTAGTTGATAATTGTGGAAATTTCAGTTTAACAATATTATCAAGAATCAATTGTTTCTTTTGTTTAAAAACTACAATTGTGCCATCTAGTACATATTTTATAAATAATGCTTTGTATTTTAACAAATCCAACTCATTTTCAATCTTGGCAATAATATATTTCTTTCTGTCTTCATACTTTTTTAATCGTACAGTATACCATTGTTCAAGTATATCTTCAATATTATTGAAAGTTTGGATTATACCATTCTCATTGAATAAATTCATATTTGACGTTTTCAACTTACGTACTAACTTTAATTTTGATTCAATTGTATCATTATTTTGATACAATGATAATTTCTTATCTGGGAATGATACCACGAAATGTACACGCTCATCTGTATTATTATCAGTAAATCCTACGATTACATTCTTCTTTGAATCAGCATCATATTGGATTGTTTCTAAAAATTCCTTATAAGGAGTTGTTGACCATCCTAAAGGTAATTCATTTACTATAATACGATTCGCATCCAATATATCATACTTTCCATACACATCATATGTATTTTCATCTACTTTCAGTATCTTGCCTCTGAAATTATTATACCATGGAGACATCGTTTTAACTTTCTTTGCATCCATCAAACTAAAGATATTTTTAATAATATCTTCCGGATTATAACATGGAATAGATGTACTAAAACCTGTTCCGATACCCTCCGCACCATTTACCAAAACCATCGGAATAATTGGATAATATTGCTCAGGTTCAATTGCAACGCCATCATCATTTAGATAATTTAATATAGGCTCATCTTCGGATCTAAAGATAAACTTGGTAAGTTTTTCCAGATATGAATGAATATATCTTGCACTTGCCTTATCTTTACCAGCAAGTAACCTAGTTCCAAATTGCCCTGAAGGGTGAAGTAAATTAATATTGTTTGATCCAACATAATCTTGCGACATTCCAACAATTGCATCACATAAACTTTGTTCACCATGATGATAACATGTCTTGTCGGAGACAAATCCTGCTAATTGAGATACTCTTAATTCATCCTTCTTTGAATGCAATTTTCTTAAGAATGCAGAATATAAAATCTTTCTTGTTGATATTTTTAATCCATCACATAATGCAGGAATAGAACGATGCAAATCATCATTTGAAAAATGTTTTAACTCCTTATGAATAAATTCAGGAATTGGTACTATCTTCTGATCATTATCTAATACAACGTCCTTATCATAGTTTAATAGCCATTCTTTTCTATCATCTGCACGCTTTTTCTCAAATGCTAATTTAATCGATTCGGTTGTTTCATCATCTGAATCTACCTCAATTGTTGCCTCGAAATTATTTTTAGATTTAGGTTTTTTCTTTTTAGAATCAGTTGATCCAGCTGAAGCCCCGGATTCCTCCGAATCTTGCAATGAATCTGGATCATTCGTCGTTCCACCTGTTTCCCAAGTATATTTAATTAATTTCTCCTCAACTGATTCAAAATATTCCTTTGCTTCTTTTGAATTACTCGTTCCTAATCCTTTATAATACTTGATATGCCAACCTTTTGTATTATTCTCCTCTTTCCAATTATCATAATCTGATATATTGTAAAACATACGAATATCCTTATTTTTGCTAACCTTTACAATGGGTGTAGCCAAAGCGTAAATAAATAAGTTTAACTTAACAAGAGATGGCCAAAAATAATGTAAAACATTAATTAATAATCCTTTAATATGAAATCCATCAGGATCTTGATCTGTCAATATGATTATTCCACCATATCTTAATTCATCTAATGAATTATAAGATTTTCCTTGCTGTAGTCCAAGAATTTGCTTAACATTTTTTAGTTCTTCATTTTCTAACAATTGTTTAGGAGATGCATCACGTACATTTAATAACTTCCCTTTTAAAGGAAAAATACCATACTTGTCATTCCCAATTACTGACCTACCAGCCATTGCAAATGCCTTTGCTGAATCTCCCTCGGTAAGAATTAACTTACATTCAGATGACTTTTTAGTACCAGCCCAATTTGCATCTTCTAATTTTGGTATTCCTCTAATATTATTAACTTTCTTGCCATCAGTCTTCTTCTTCATCATACTCTCTTCTTTGAGCTTCGCGTATAATAATACTTGATCTGCAATCCCTGTTTTTAATATTTTTTTAATGAATACATCACTTAGTTCGCATTTTGAACCGAATTCATTCTGTTTTGTTTTTAATTCTTCCTTTGTTTGCGAAGTAAATGCAGGATTTACAATTACTGCATTAATAAAAAATACCAAATTTTCTTTAATATTCTGTGGACGAATATGTATATTCTTGTTTTTCTTCATAATTTGATCTTCTATCTTTTTAATTATATCACCCTCTACATATTTCACATGGTTGCCACCTTTGAATGTTGATATACAATTTGCATATGAAATTTGATCATGACCATTATCTGGTAAGTATAGTACTCCTACACTCCATCTATCATTTACATCTTCATAAATAATATTTTCCTCTTCATAAAAAAGACTAACATAACTTTTAAATGTATTAATTGCAATTTTCTCAGAATTATAAAATACTTTAATATTTCTTTCTGTTGTTGCTGCAATATCATAAACTCTTTTAATCATTAAATTAACAATATCATCTGTTAATTCACTTAAACCAAATCTTTTTAAATCTGGCTTAAAAGTAATTTGTGTATATCCAGATTTTGGATTTTTTACGGCTGTTACCTTTGGCTTTGTTTTATTACTCATATTATCTGAAAATGTTTGTTTAAATTTTTTACATCTTGCCTTATCAACTACCTCTATGTCGAATTCTAATGAATAAATATTTGCCAATTTCGCACCATAACCATTTCTTCCACCAGTAACTCTTTGCTCAGTATCATCATAATTTGTTGATGTTAATAATTCTCCAAAAATCATTTCTGGAACTAATACTTTGTGTTCTTTATGAAGTTCAACATCAATACCTTTACCATTATTCCAAACAGAAATTGTATTTTCTTCTTTACTTATACTTACTTTAATGGTATCACATGTTTCGTCCTCCTTTGTATTATCCGCAGCATTAACCAGAATTTCATCAAATATCTTTAATAACCCCGGAACATATTCTACAGTTTTCTTATGCATTCTATTATTTTCGGGATTGAATGTCCATAATATATCTGTTTGTTTTTTGATATCACCGATATAAGAATCGGGTCGATCAAGAATATGTTCCTTTTGGGTCTTTTTTTGATATTTCTGCTCTATCGTCTTTTCGGTATTAGGCATGTTAGTTATTATAATATTAACAGTCTTTAAGTATTTTATTATATATTCAATTTTTTAATAATTAATTTTTAAGATTATTAAAAATTAATTTTTATTATATAATTTAAACAGCAGTTGCAGCTTTCTTACCTCCTTTCTTGGAAGCTTTTTTACCTCCTTTCTTGGAAGCTTTCTTGGATGACTTTTTGGAAGCTTTCTTGGATGACTT
>JGI20154J14316_10001396_pt1 | contig 21209 bp, 18 predicted proteins | sample COG_04_FD_14316 | JGI IMG/M metagenome (IMG submission 14316)
GTTGTCCACTATGCCCAAGAGCAGGTTGCTGAGATAGGGGGACAGATTACCCTCGCCCACGATACCGCCCAAGATGGCGACCGAGTTAAGCCCGATTTGAACAACCGTGAAAAATTGACCAGGCTGTTCATGAATACGGAGTACCCGGATAGCTTTGGGGTCGCCTTTCTCCGCTAGCTGTGTGAGGCGNAGACGGCTAGAGGCCGCCAGAGCAATCTCTGATACAGAGAAGAAGCCGCTGACGAGGAGCAGCGCTAAGAGGGCCAGTAGACTTTCAGAAAAACTCATACATTTTTTGTAGCCGCGCGTAGGCGGATAGCACCCTGTTTGCAGCCCCCTAGTGTAACGATCCTTGGGTGGGCGTGACGCTTGTCGCGTGCTACGCAGGCCGCTAATGAGTGCCGCACTACAATCGGTCGCCTTGTTGGCAAGTGACCGATATCCTATGACGGAGAGAGCCATGCGCGCTGCAGATGCCCCCGATTCCGACGACGTGATACAGACCGATGTGGTGATTGTCGGGGGAGGGCCTGTGGGTATGGGGCTCGCCATAGAGCTCGGCCAACGGGGCGTGCGGTGTGTGGTTGCCGAGCGTTATATCCAGCCACAGCCGATACCTAAGGGGCAGAACCTCACCCAGCGAACCATGGAGCACTTTCATTTTTGGGGTGCTGAAAAGGCGTTGCGCGCCGCTAGAACGATACCGCCAGAGTATGGAATTGGTGGCCTGACTGCTTACGGAACGCTTTTGGGTCCTTACTTCTATGACTGGTTGCAACGCGACTTGGTGAAGGCGTACTACTTCGCAAAAAATGAACGTCTCCCGCAGTATGCAACTGAGGCGGTCATGCGCCAGCGCGTCAGCGAATTGCCGGCGGTGGTGACCCTCTATGGGTGGTCAGCGGCCTCTGTGGCACAAGACGCCCAAGGGGTCACGGTGACGCTGACCGAGCGTAACGATGGCGCGCAACGCACGGTGCGTGCAGCCTACGTGGTGGGGTGTGACGGTAGCCGATCCGTTGTGCGAGAGCAGGTGGGGTTGACACAAACCCTCAGCGACCACGACCGCATGATGGTGCTGCTGGTGTTTCGCTCGCGCGCCCTGCATGATCTGCTGGCGCGCTATCCCGGGAAGTCGTACTACAACGTGCTGCACCCTGAGCTCGAAGGCTACTGGAAATTTTTGGGGCGGGTGGATCTGGGGAACACGTGGTTTATGCATGCGCCTGTGCCGGTCGGGACCACGGCGGATAACTACGATTTCAAAGGGTTTTTGCACGATGCCGTCGGGGCGACCTTTGAGGTTGAGTTTGATCACATCGGATTTTGGGATTTACGCTTTGCCGTTGCGGACTCTTATCAAAAAGGGCGCGCGTTTATTGCCGGCGATGCGGCGCATAGCCACCCGCCATACGGTGGTTACGGAGTCAACTCTGGGTTAGAGGATGCGCGTAATCTGGGCTGGAAAATAGCGGCAACGCTACAAGGCTGGGGTGGTGAGCGGCTCTTAGCCAGTTACGATGCCGAGCGTCGACCGGTGTTCCGCTCAACCGTGGATGACTTTATTGCTAAATCTATAGAGAACGACAAACAGTTCTTAGCGGCGTGTGACCCCGCCGTTGACAAAGAGAAGTTTGAGAGTGCCTGGGAACAGCGTGCCAAAGGTGCGATCGGCGAGGTGAATGCATTTGAACCGCACTACGCGGGCTCGCCCATCGTCTCCTCAGGCCATGCAAGCCCGCAGCCATGTAGTTCGGTGGGCTCCCACCAATTCGATGCGCGGGCGGGCCACCATCTCGCACCGGCATTGTTGTCTTCGGGCAAGAATGTGTTTGAGTCGCTGGGAGCGGGGTATACGCTACTGGCGCTGGGTGAGGGCCTGTTAGAGGCCGACATAAGCCGTTTCGAGGCTGCGGCAAACAAGCGCGGGCTGCCGCTGACCATTATTCGAGAGGCAGGCACCGAGGAGACGCAGCGTTATCAAGCACGCTGGGTGCTTGTACGACCAGATCATTTTGTGGCTTGGGTCGCGCGCGATGCCGTGCTGTCAGCCGCCGTGGTGGAAGAGGTTCTTGCCGTGGTCAGTGGCGCTAACGACTAACTGGCGCTAGCGGCTGGGGCATAGGCGCAGCGAAAGCCTATGTACACCGCATAAAAGTGCGCAGGCTTCCACGCGGCATCGCTGGCTTGCATACGGAAGTTGCCGTACCACCACGAGCCGCCCATGGTGCGACGCTCATCGCCACGTGCGTCAGCCACCCATTCCCACACATTGGCGCCCATGTCGTACAGCCCGTTGACGCCCGCCTTGGTTGCGCCCGCAGGTGCCGCCCGCTTCCAAGGGTCATTGCCGGATGTATTGGCGCCAGCGGGTGAATCGCCTGTTGGCCAAGGGTAAGTGCGCCCGCGCACGAACGGTGCCGGGGGTGTAGCGCGTTGTTCTGTAAAGGCGGCATGTAGCCACTCGCGCGCGGTGGGGAGTCGACCGCCACGCCACGCGCAATACGCAACCGCTTCTGCGTGATTTAGATGCACGGCAGGTAAGTGGGGGTCGGCGTCGGCCTGGCCATCGGGCGATTGCCAGCTCCACCCCGGACGTCGCTCCCAACCCGCGCCATATTCAAACCCGCCCCCTTCTTGCTCTGCTTTGCTGCGTTGCTTGGTGGCCTTGACGAAGGCGCCGTACTGCGCAATGGTGACTTCTGTTTTGTCTATGGCGAAGCCTTGCAGCTGGACGGGTTCGCTCAACGCATGACCTGCTGCACTGGTTGGCCCGGTGATCATCAGCGTGCCGAGGAGGGTGATCGCAGACAACAGGCGCTGGCGGGGTTGGGCTCTTCTTGTGTTGTCTGTTTGTCTCATGTGGTTGTTACCCCAGCGTTTGCGCGATGCCGACGTAGAACGGTATCCCGAAAATAATATTCAGCGGAAAAGTGACCCCCAGCGATAAGCCAAAGTAAAGGGACGGCTGGGCCTCTGGAATAGCAAAACGCAAAACCGCTGGTACCGCAATATAAGACGCGCTTGCGGACAAGACCATGAGCAGCGCTGCGTCTCCCACACTGAGCGAGAACCATGCGCTGAGCGCAAAGGCGATGCTGGCGTGCAGCAACGGTCCCAACACGGCGTAGGCAATGAGCTTGGTCGACGCATCCTTTAAGGTTGACAGGTTGCGTGCGGTTAACAGCCCCATGTCTAGCAGGAAGAAGGCGAGCATGCCCTTGAACAAGTCGACGGAGAAGGGCGCCATACTTTGTTGACCCGCCTCACCAGTCATAAAGCCAATCAGCATGGCCCCAATGAGTAGCAGCTGCGCCCCATCGGTGAAGGCCTCGTGCAAGACTTTGCCGAATGGCGTTCGGGTGCGAGACGCGTCGGGGTTGGCTTGTTGGCGCACCATATTGGCCAACAAGACCGCCAAGATGATCGCGGGTGACTCCATCAGCGCCATGGCCGCGGCCATATGGCCGGAATAGGCAATCCCGTTGGTATCCAAGTATTGAACCGTTGTAATAAACGTCACCGCGCTAACGGAACCATAGGTGGCGGCCAGCGCGGCGGCGTTTAGCGGGGAGGTCACACGGCGCAGATACTGATAACCGATGAGTGGCACCGCAATCGCCAACAACACAGCCGCCCCCAAGCCTTTGAGTACATCCAGTGAGAACCCGGACTCGGCGAGTGCAAAGCCACCTTTGAGCCCGAGTGCCATGAGCAGGTACAGCGACAAAAATTTGGAGATCGCAGGCGGAATCTCTAAATTGGAACGAATCAAACCAGCCGCAATTCCGAACAGGAAGAACAGAATGGCGGGGTCGATTAAATTGTGCAAGGGAAGCTTCCGATCCTGTGAATCTGGTGTTGCAAGCGCAACGCCGCGGATTCTATCAAGCGGGTTAAATCCCCCTATGCGGTGGGTCCATTCAGAACAAGTTGACGTGCCTGAGCGCGAGGCGCAGGCGTATCGGGTCACCCGCCCGCACGGGGTCATCACTGGGAATACTCGCAATGAGTGGTTGGCCGCAGGGGAGCTGCACCGTGCAAAGCGCATCAGCGCCACGGAAAGATCGCTTAACCACCTGTCCCTGAATGGGGCCTTCGCTGTCCGCAACCAGCTCCTCAGCACGGACGCGCAAATGCGACGTCTCTGTTGGCAGCGTCTGCGCCGACACCGAGAAGGTGCCCAGCGCAGAGTCAATCACCCAGTCGTCACCGTGGGCGCGAGCGGTGGCGGGCACAAAAACGCTGTCGCCAATAAACTCGGCCACAAAGCGCGTCAGCGGTTGGTTATAAATCGTTTGGGGGGGTGCCCACTGCACCAGTCGACCGCCTTGCATGACGCCCACGGTGTCCGCGATGGTGAAGGCTTCGCGCTGATCATGCGTCACAAAGAGGGCCGTGGTGCCAGCACGCTTCAAGATGGCACGCACTTCTTCGGCGAGTTGCTGGCGTCGATCAACGTCTAGATTAGAAAACGGCTCGTCCAGCAAGAGAATGTTGGGCTTGGGTGCCAAGGCACGCGCCAAGGCAACACGCTGTTGCTGTCCGCCCGATAACTCATGAGGCAGTACCGCGTCCGCACCGACGAGGTCGACCAGCTCGAGCATCTCTGCGACGGTTTGCACACGCTCGGCCTTGGATTGATGACCGAGACCATAGGCCACATTGGCGGCGACGGTGAGGTGGGGGAATAAGGCGTATTCTTGAAACACCATGCCAACCGGGGACGAACGGCCAGCGCGCATGGCCGGCCCCGGTGCGCCATCGACCCCCAAGGGGGAGAGGGTCACCGTGCCGCTTGCGATGGGCTCCAGTCCGGCGCAGGCGCGGAGCAGTGACGTTTTGCCACAGCCTGAAGGGCCTAATAAAACGCCAATCTCACCCGGTGCCAGTGACAGGGATACCGCATCAACCGCTGGGCGATCGCGTTGCGCGTAGCGGACGGACAGTTGGTTAATGCGTAACGTCATATGGGCTATTTTAGATAGCAAAGGCGTGTAGATTCAGGGTCACTACAATTCCCTTTTACGTTTCAAGACCATGCGGACGCCTTTTACAGGGGTTTGTCCGTGTCGGTAACCTCTGCCCAAACCGTGACGCTAAACAAATCGCTACTTTTGCTACTGGGTGTCTGTGCGCTGATGCTGGCGCTGCCGACGCTCTCGATTTGGGGCGCTTGGTTCACTTGGAACGACTCCGGCGATGGTCTCATCAGCCACCTTGTCGCTACGGTGCTCCCCGACTACGTGGTCACCTCCCTGTTGCTCTGTCTGGGGGTGGCCTTTGGGGTTACCGTACTGGGTGTGGCGTCTGCTGTGTTGGTCACTTTCTTTGATTTTCCCGGGCGCACCACATTGTCTTGGTTGCTACTGTTGCCCATTGCAGCCCCTGCGTATATCGTGGCATTTGTCTACACAGACGTCCTCCAGTACAGCGGCGGCTTGCAGGTTGGCCTGCGTGCGCTTACCGGATGGGAGGGCGCTTTATGGCCAGACATCCGCAGCGTGGGGGGCGCGATCATGGTGTTCTCAGTCACGCTTTACCCCTACGTTTACATACTCGTGCGTGCCGCTTTGGTGGAACGCGCCAGTAGTTTATTTGAGGCCGCTGCGTTATTGGGGGCGGGTATGCCCCGCCGCCTCGCGACACTGGCTATCCCCTTGGCCAGACCCGCTTTGGCTGCGGGCGTCGCGCTGGTGCTCATGGAGACCTTGGCCGACTATGGGGTTGCAAGTTATTTTGGTATTCAGACCTTTACGACCGGTATTTATAAGGCGTGGTTGGTCATGGACAGCCCGCAGGTTGCGGCCCAGTTGGCCACCATTTTGCTGCTGCTGGTCCTTGCCATCTTGACATGGGAGCAGCGTGCCCAGCGCCGTGTTCGCTTTGCGAGCGGGCGTGCCCAACGACCCACCCAAACGCGGCATGCCGAGCGGGTCATGGGTCTGCAAGGGGTGGGCTTGTTGTTATTGGGTTTGATTCCCGTGTTGTTAGGCTTCTTATTGCCCGCGCTCGTTTTGATGAGCCTGTTCTTTGCATCCGACACCACGCCCGCGTACGGGGACTTTTTTCAGTGGACGCAAAACAGCGTGCGTTTAGGGCTGATCACGGCGGCGCTCGCCGTTGGGATCGCGCTGACCTTCGGCGCGGTTAAGCGTATGCGAGGCAGTCCGTTTATCGGCGCGATCGGTCAGGTTATAAGCCTGGGTTACGCCGTTCCGGGTGCGGTGGTGGTCATTGGCATTTTGTTGCCTGTGGTGTGGTTGCGCACCGTGGGTTGGGGTGCAGATTGGGGCTATTGGGTGACCGGGACTAGCCTCGGGCTGATTTGGGCCTACCTTGTGCGTTTCACCTCGGTTGCGATGCAAACGGTGGACAGTGGCTACACCCGGCTGTCTTACCGCCTTGATGAAACCTCTCAAACCTTGGGCGTCCACGGGGCGTCCATGTTTCGGCGTGTCCACATGCCCTTGCTGAGAAAGAGCACCTATGTGGCGGCGCTGTTGGTTCTGGTCGACGTGCTCAAGGAGTTGCCAGTCACCTTGGTTTTGCGTCCGTTTGACAGCGATACGCTGGCCGTTGCGGCCTACCAATTGGCGCGTGATGAGCGTCTGGATGCCGCCGCCTTGCCCGCACTCGCGCTGGTATTGGTGGGGCTGGTGCCCGTCATATTACTGAGCCGCGAGTTGAAGAGTAGCGACCGATAAGCGAAGAAAACCCTTGTCGTAACCCTATTATTCTTATTGCGAATGAGAATGGGTCTCATTTGCGATAAGATCCATTCTTTATTTCAATCACGGTCACCCCATGGCTATCCTGCGCGCTCTCTTCTTGTCCACGACCCTTGCATGGGCCGCCTTCAGCCATGCGGCTGATAACGAGGTCAATGTCTACTCTGCGCGACATTACCCATCTGACACCGCCTTGTATCAAGGCTTCACTGCGGCCACTGGCATTGCGGTGAAGCGTATCGATGGAACTGACGCGGGCATCTTGGCTCGCTTGAGGGCGGAAGGGACGCGTTCTGCGGCGGATGTGGTGTTGCTCGTGGATGCAACCCGTTTGTGGCGCGCGCAACAGGATGGCTTATTTGCGCCCATTCGCTCCTCCATCCTTGAGACGGCTGTGCCGCCTGCTTATCGAGCTGAAGCTGATGCGGACGGGGCCACCGCGTGGTTTGGCCTGTCTAGTCGCGCACGCCTGATTGTGTACGACAAGACGCGCTTTCAAGCGCAAGACGTGGATACCTACGAGAAGCTGGCGTCGCCCGCCTTGGCGGGAGCGGTTTGTCTGCGCTCTGGCTCGCACCCTTACAACCTCAGCTTGTTTACGGCCATGGTGAACCACACGGGCGCCGAAAAAACCGAGCGATGGTTGCAACAGTTGGTTGGCAACATGGCGCGGGCACCCAAGGGCGGGGACACCGACCAAATGCGTGCCGTGGCTTCGGGTGAGTGCGGCGTTGCGGTGGTGAATAGCTACTACCTCGCGCGCCTCATGTTGTCCGAGAAGGCTGACGACCAACAAGTCGTGCAACGCTTAGCGACTGTTTTCCCGAATCAAGCCAGTTGGGGTACGCACATGAATATCGCCGGTGGTGCGGTCGCAGCCCATTCGCAGAATAAGACCAATGCCGTTAAGTTTTAGAGTACCTGGTGTCCACGTCGGCGCAACAACACTTCGCCAACGGCAATAACGAGTGGCCAATTAAGGCAGGCACGGCGTATAACAACCGCGCCTTATCTGAAATGAGCCCCAATGGTTTTAAGGCGGACGCCTTGCCCGTAAACAAAATGGGCCCCTATGTTGCAGACGTGCAGCGCATGCTCGATAGGGTCAAGTTTCAATAGCCGCGCGGCCTCTGTCGGCAACTGCGGCTTCCACACAACATCATTACAAATTGACGACCTCTGGACCCTTAGTTCCCGCAGCGATCACCTTCCTAACAACAGACTTTCTCGATACTGCTCTGCTGAAGCTGTGTGAATAACCTCCACCACTGCGTCGTAGTTCGCGCGAATTACTTGCTCAATTTCCNTAAGATCAGCGCGGAAAAATTCTTTACGCCCGTTGATTTTATTTAACCTTCCTGCCGAAAATCGAGCGTGAAGTTTAGCCTCGAGAGTCGGGGCAGGCGTTATTGAATTATTGTGTGCTCACTTGGATCCAAGGTGTCTATCTTGCATTTGTATTTCTGCCAAATCACCTAGGGAGAAAAACTGAAGAAGATACTATGGCTTGGCCTGCATTGCTTCGTCAGGTGGTTATTACTCGAAATCTCTCAGGTTCCATGCTACTCACGCATCTGTGCATGGGTCTCAATTCACACATTGAGCACTATCTGTTCGGCACACTACCAGCAACACGTATTTCTGAAGCTCGCAAGACGACGCGGCTCTTGTGCCAACGCTATGGAGTTCCATATTCGGAATGCAGTGTACTTGAGGCATTGGGTGAGGTCCAAAGATATAACAGGCAGATNGCCTCAATAGCGCAACACGCCCGCTTTTTGCGACGCGGGTTGGTACAAGTGCCTCGGTTGTTGTGGAGCGGGAAAAAATGATGGGAATTTTGTCGCAGTTCGATGGGCGGTTTGGCTGCCTAGATAGTTGGTACTTCGCTTATCACAGCTGGCGCAACAAGCATGCTCCCGCAATGTTCCATCAGGGATGGGGCAACCAGGCTGCGATTGACGCCGTGAGCGCTCAATGGCAAGTGATCGGCTCGCCCGCGACGCCGGCTGTCGCTTGGGACGATGAGTGGCGAATAGGGTACAAAGGGGTGTACGTGCGCAACGGTCATTTTCCGACACCCGCACATTGCGAATACCTTCCACCTGAATCGCATACGGCGTTTTTTCGATTTGTCAGGCCGCAATGGCCTAGAGGTGAGGCTGTCGCATTGCTGATGCCAGCCTCCCGAGAAGTAGGCGTTGAAGCTCGGATGCCAATTGCCCGCGCCTTAGCCAAGCGGGGAATTTCGACTGTGCTGCTTGAGAGTCCATTGATGGGGCGTCGTCAATCGTCCCAGCAAGTGGGGACCATGTTGTCGCATTTCTCTGATTTTCTGGTGCTGAGTGCATGTGCTATCAATGAGGGGCAAAGCCTGATTCAGTGGCTAGGACAGATGGACTTCAAAGCGATCTGCGTAGCTGGCATTAGCAAAGGCGGTTACCTTGCAACAGTGGCAGGGATGCGTTCCCCAGACTCAGTTCGTATCGTCTCAGTTGTTGCGCCGCACAGTGGCGTAGCGGTTTTGCTCGAAGGCTTACTAGGGCGTTTATGTGATTGGGATTTGCTCCAAAAAAGCAGTGGCGAATCTAAGCCGGTGCGACAGCATATGGCCGAAGTATTCGACCGCACCAGTCTCGAACGCCTCCCCCTACCAAGCGAAGCAAGACGCTTGATCGTCATCGGAGCAACCAATGACCGTTACGTTCCAGCAAGCTCCCAGCAACGGATGCAGTCCCTTTGGGGTGATCGCGCTGATTACAGGTGGCTTCCTGGTGGCCACGTGAGCAGCATCGCAGAGTCTAGTCACGTGATTGATGCCATCACCGAAGCGTTGGCCTTAGACTGATTCAATCCAGTTTTTCATCGCGGCTTATTTGGACGCGGCGTTCGCGTTTGGAAAAAACAGCTGTTCGCCGTCTACTTTGTAGTCGGCGATCACGCGTTGCCCCTCGGGTGAGGTGATCCAGTCGACAAACTGCTGCGCTTGTTTTTGTTTGACGTGTGGGTGTTTCTCGGGGTTCACCACCATGACACCGTAGGGGTTAAACAGGCTCTTATCCCCCTCGACCAATAGACGGAGCTGCGCCTTGTTCTTAAAGTTGATCCACGTCGCGCGGTCACTTAAAACATAGGCATTGGTGGCGCGGCCATGTTGAGTGCCGCACCCATGCCGCACCCACACGAACGGTAGCCTGCGCCCTGTTGGTTGATGAGACCGGCCATGTCCCAATGGCGCAACTCTGCGCTGTGCGTGCCAGAGCGGTCACCGCGAGAGAGGAAGGCAGCGTTGGTTTGTGACACCTTTGTTAAGGCGTGGATGATGTCTGAGCCAGCCAACTGTGCGGGGTCGGATGCCGGGCCAATTAGCACGAAGTCGTTGTACATAACGGGGTAACGCTTGGTAGAGAAGCCCTCAGCAACAAACCTCTCTTCAGCGGACTGGTTGTGTACGAACAAGATCTCGGCGTCACCGCGTCTGGCTATATCGATGGCTTGACCCGTACCGACGGCGGTCACTTTGACGGCAATGCCCGTTACCTTAGCAAATGCAGGCAACAAAACGCGAAACAGGCCAGACTGTTCTGTGGAGGTCGTCGATGCCATCTGCAACGTCTGGTCGCCATCGCCGGCATGTGCGGATGGCACACCAATCATCGCCAACACGGCGAGCGCCCGCGCTGTCCAGCGTAACGGGTGTGTCGCTGCGGCGCAAAGTGATTTCAGGTGCACGTCTGTTTTTCTATGCGCGCGCGAACAACGAGCGGCGCGCGCTTTAGGTGTTTTGTGAGCCGCGATGCGCCCAGCCTGTAGTGTGGCGTTCGATGTAGTCAAACAACTCGTACATCACCATCGCCATCGCACCCACGACGACCAAGCCGGCGAAGGCCAAGCCCATCTGCATCGCCGAGCCAGCTGAAATGAGCAGGTAGCCAATGCCCTCGTTAGAGGCCGTCATCTCTGAGACGGTGGTGCCAACGAAAGCGAGCGTGATGGCCACTTTCAACGAGCCAAAAAAGTAGGGCATGGAGCGGGGCAGCCCCACCTTAACCAAGACGTCCCAGCGCTTGGCGCCCAGTACCCGCAGCACGTCTTCTAGCTCAGGCTCCAAGGTGGCGAGACCGGTTGCAATGTTCACCATGATTGGGAAGAAGCTAATGAGGAAAGCGGTTAGCACAGCAGGCCCGACGCCGATACCGAACCAAACCACCAAAATAGGTACAAATGCCGCTTTGGGCAGCGCGTTGAAGGCGGTCATTAGTGGGTAAACCGCCGCATAGGCTAGGCGTGAGCTACCGATCAAAAAACCCAACATCACCCCGACCACAATCGCGATACCGAAGCCCACCATCGTGACCCAGTAGGTCCGCCATGCATGGCCAGCAATCACGGTGCGGTACTCGATGAACTGCTCCCATATACGAGAGGGACTGGGAAACACAAACTCGCTGACCTCAAAACCTTTGCACAGCAACTCCCAAATAAGGATGGTTGCAACCAAGAGAATCCAAGGGGACCAACGCTCAATATTTTTTGATTTCATGACCAAGTTCCTTACGCGTTGGCGCTGGGGGCGGACTGACGAATCGCCCCGATATGACCGCGCAACTCATGCACGATATCGGTGAACTCCGGCGTGTACGTTATTTCGAGGTCACGCGGGCGTGGGAGATGGATGTCTTTCTTCACGACAAAGCGCCCCGGCCCTTTGCTCATGACATACACGGTATCGGCGAGAAAGACCGATTCACGCAGATCATGCGTGACCAAGATGACGTTGAATCGCTGCGCCTCCCAAAGGTCGCGCAAGGTGCACCACAGCTCCTCCCTCGTGAAAGCGTCCAGCGCGCCAAACGGCTCATCCAGTAACAACATCTTGGGCTCGTGAATGAGTGCTCGGCAGATGCTGGCACGTTGTTGCATGCCGCCTGACAGCTCCCACGGATATTTATCTTCGTAGCCCTTGAGGCCAACGGTTTCTAGCAGGGCTTGGGCACGCGCCACGTATTCGTCACGCTTGGCCTTGAAGTTGGAGCGATAAGGCTCGACGATTTCCAACGGCAATAGGACGTTGTTGAGTGTCGTGCGCCACGGTAGCAACGACGATGCTTGAAAGGCCATGCCACTAATCTTCAACGGCCCAGTCACTGGCGCGCCATCAACCAAGATACGTCCACGACTGGGCATGCGCAGGCCCGTGGTCAGCTTCATGAACGTCGACTTGCCGCAACCCGATGGCCCCACGATGGCAACAAAGGCACCTTTGTTCACCTTGAGGTTGATGTCTTCGACCGCAAAGTTTCCCTCGGCCAATAGCTCGTCGTTATAGGCGAGCCAGACATCTTCAAAATCAACAAACGGTTGTGACATATTCGCTACCTCATCCATCAATACGGTGGGGACATTCTAGCCACCTCGCCGCAAGAAAAAGGGCTGAGCGTCATGCGCCTCAGCCCTTTGTAGGTGGTCTGGGCAGGGTGCAAGCCTACCCAGCGTGTCGCCTTGCGGCGCGCGCTTATTTTGCCTTAGGCAAAATGTCCAGCGTTGCAGCGCTTGGTAGGAAAGACCCGTCCCAAACCTGATCGGCCTTCACGCGTGACTTGGTCTTGAACGCATCAGACACTTGCGATGCCATCAGCGCGAGGCGTGGGGCCTTGACTTGTCCAAAGCCTTCTTCCCGTGCCGATGGGCTGTTGATAACCGTATCAATGGCGAGTTGTAGGCGACGCACTTCTAATTGGGTGTTGATGATGCCATCGCGCGCCTTTACGGCCTCAATCGCTTTGGCAGGGTCGGCAATAACCTCTTTCGCTCCTTTGGCGAAGGCGGCCAAGAAGGCCTTGATGGCTTCTGGGTTTTCTTTAATCATTTTGGGCGATGCGATGATCGCGTTGCCGTAAAGCTTGACGCCGAAGTCGGGGTAGGCCATTACCGTCACGTCAGCGGGTGGTACGCCGCGGGCTTCGATGTTGAGTAGCGACGTGAACGTGAAACCCGTGATCGCGTCTACATCGCCGCGCACCAACATGGTTTCGCGCAGTGGTGGATCCATCGCGGTCCACTGGACATTGGTCACGTTATTGGCTTGTTGGAAAATAGGAAATGCGCGTCGGCCTGCATCAAAAACGGGCGCACCCAGTTTTTTTCCTGACAAGTCTGCAGGCGTTTTAATGCCTGATTTTTTCAGTGCCATGACCGAGGCGGGCGTGTTGTTGTACACCATCATCACGGCGACGGGCTTGTTAGGGGCGTCGGGGTTGTTGGCGTGGAATTCCATCAGCGCTGCCAAGTCAGCAAAACCCATATCGTAGGTGCCTGACGCCACACGCGTGACTGCTGCGCCCGAGCCGTTACCAGAGTCGACCGTGACGTCTAAGCCCGCATCTTTAAAGTAGCCTTTGGCGGCCGGCACCAGGAACATGGCAGATGGGCCTTCGAAACGCCAATCTAGTTGAAACTTAACCGGGGTTGCTGCCTGCGCTGCACCGAACGCTAGCATGGCAACGGCAGCTGCCGTGGACTTAAAAAAGACGCGCTTATTCATGGAAACTCCAAAGTTAAAGGTAACGAATTGTTAGAGCAATAACGGTGCCATCGGCCAAGCCCCAAATAGGTGAAAAGGCGGGCTTTTTTTCGGCAGGCCAGGTCGGGTGCCGTTGGACGCGCATGGTCTTGGTGCGGTCACGCCCCAAGACGGTGATGTTACCGTTGGGGCGATTTTAAAGATAAATCAGGTTGACGCTAGGGGTTCGGGTAGGATCGCTTCCCCCTTGGCGAATTGGGCCGACTCGGCTTGGCACATTTCCTCTGCCAACAAGGAGGCAGTCGCCGCCGACAGCGTCCAGCCCAAATGGCCGTGTCCTGTGTTGTAGAAGACGTTCGCCTGCCGTCCGCGACCGACTTTGGGCATCATATCGGGCATCATGGGGCGCAATCCCGCCCATGGCACAACCTGACGGGTGCCGACATCGGGAAAGCACTGATTCACCCAGGCCACTAAGGGGCGAATGCGGTCGGCGCGGATATCGAGGTTGTAGCCGTTGAATTCAGCGGTGCCCGCGATGCGCAAACGGTCCTCGCCCAGACGGCTCGTGACCAGCTTGGCCTCGTCGTCCAGCAAGCTGACGTTCGGTGCGGCAGCTTGAGACTTGGCGTCTGGCAAGGCCACGGTAATGGCGTAGCCCTTGACAGGGTAAATATTCACGCGATCACCGAGTTGCTCTGCCAGCGCGCGACTGCGCACACCGGCGCAGATCACCACGTCCGAATAGGTGCTGGTGGTGGCGCTTGTGTCTGTATCTGCACTGCCCTTGGCGGTGAGGGTCACGGTAGCGCCGTTGCTTTGAATGCGCTCGATTTGCTGGCCATAAAAAATGGTGCCACCTAGGCGCTCAAATGCGGCAGCCAGTCCCACCGTGAATTGATGAATGTCGCCAGTGGCGTCACTTTCTGTGAAGTAGCCACCCACAAAATCGCCCTTGAGCGTTGGCTCAATAGCACGCATCTCTGATGGGCTCACCGCCGTACGCGATAGCCCGCCCTGTGCAAGCAAGCGGTTTACGTTCGTCGCATGATCAAAGGCGGTTTTATTGCGATAGATGTGCAGAATGCCTGCGCGCTTGAGTGCGAATGGAATGCCTTCCTCCTGCGCCCAACTATATAAGTGCTCGCGCGCGGCGATAGCCAGCTTGACGGTGGCGATGGTATTGCGTTCGTAGTGTGGAATATTGGCTATGAACTCTGCCATCCAAGACAGCTTGTGCCAGCTGGGCTTGGGGTTGACNANCAAAGGNGCATTCGCGTCGCCTATCCATTTGAGGCCTTTGAGAATGGTGCTGGTGTGGTTCCATACTTCGGCATTGGAAGCAGAAATTTGACCGCCGTTGGCGAACGAGGTCTCCATCGCAGCGTAGCGGTGGCGCTCAAACAGCGTGACCCGAAGGCCGCGTTTTGCGAGGGCGTAAGCAGTTGTGACGCCGGTAATACCGCCGCCAATAATGGCAATGTGTTGCATGTGATCAGTTCCAAAAAACGTCAGGAGAATTGACAGATAGACCAATGCCTATCGTGTGCCCCATCTGTTTGGAACCTGAGAGATTCATACCGCACGCTGGGTGGGTACTTGCTCCTGCGGTGAGTNGGGCGACGNACCCAACTACTCTNCAGATTGTTTGTNTTGTGCCGGTCCTTTTGCCTGAGAGTTTCCGGGGCGGTTGCTCCTTCGGCGCATTGATCGGCAAGCCGTCAATGTCTCTCCCGACACACAAAGTCATACACAGTGTATGCCATTTTTGCAGACCGTAGCGCGGTTATGTGGGGTGTATTTTTTTACCGGCCTGATGGCGATAGCAACGCACAGACTGCGGCGGTCACTTGTTCTGTCGTCGCCTCGCCGCCAAGGTCACGCGTGTGTAGTGCGGGGTTGGCGGTGACGTGTTCGATGGCCGCCATCAGGTTGTTAGCCGCGGTCATTTCGTCGAAATGCTCCAACATCATGACGATGGACCAGAACGTGCCTACGGGGTTAGCCAGCCCCTTGCCCATGATGTCAAAGGCAGAGCCATGAATGGGCTCAAACATGGAGGGGTAGCGGCGCTCTGGGTCGATGTTGCCCGTGGGCGCAATGCCCAGACTACCGGCCAACGCAGCGGCCAAGTCGCTCAAGATATCGGCGTGAAGGTTGGTGGCGACGATGGTGTCGAGTGTCGCAGGGCGGTTGATCATGCGGGCCGTCGCGGCATCGACCAGTTCTTTGTCCCAATGCACGTCAGGGAATTCGGCAGCGATTTGCACTGCAATCTCATCCCACATCACCATAGCGTGGCGCTGTGCATTGCTTTTAGTAACCACTGTCAAGTGCTTGCGTGGGCGCGACTGCGCGAGTTTAAAGGCGTAACGCATGATGCGCTCAACCCCTGCACGCGTCATCATTGAGACGTCTGTGGCCACCTCTATGGGGTGACCTTGGTGTACGCGACCACCCACCCCTGCGTACTCGCCCTCGGAGTTTTCACGCACGATGACCCAGTCCAAGTCCTTGGGTGTGCAGCGTTTGAGCGGTGCATCAATGCCCGGCAAAATCCGGGTCGGACGGACGTTGGCGTACTGATCGAGACCCTGACAGATCTTTAGGCGCAGACCCCAGAGCGTGATGTGGTCTGGGATATCGGGGTCCCCCGCAGACCCAAACAAAATGGCATCTTTGTTTCGCAGGTCATCCAGCCCGTCATCGGGCATCATGCGGCCGTGTGCGCGGTAGTAGTCACCGCCCCAATCAAATGCCGTGAAGTCAAAGGACAGCCGGTTATCAGCCAGGGCCAATGCCTCCAGCACGCGTTGTCCAGCGGGGATAACTTCTTTGCCTATTCCGTCACCAGGAATCAGGGCGATGGCGTATGTTTTCATAGAGGGTATATGCGGTATGTCTATCAATTGGGAAAGCACTAGCCCCCGATATTAACCGCTACCTACCCGCTTAGAACCCGTCCTGTCCCTTGGCTGACTCTGTTTCGTGGCCTAGTACTGCAAAGCCGTTGACTTGCCCCAAAACACGCGATACGCGAAGGCGGTGTAAGCAATGATCACGGGGAAGACCACGGCTACGCCGTAGAAAATAACCAACAGCGCCTCCGGCGAGCTGGCCGCTTGCCAGAAGTTGAGCTTATCTATTACCAGCCACGGGAACAGGCTGTAGCCCAGCCCGTAGGAGGACAGCAAAAAGATGCCGATGCTCGCCATAAACGGCACTGCGGCGCCGTACTGGTTGCCCGCATGCAGGCGAGAAGGCAGGCGATTTAGACTGCGTGAAATAACCAAAAACAGCACCAAGGTCATGAGCGGGATAGGCAGCAGCATGATGACGTTGGGAAAGCTAAACCACTTTTCAAAAATACGCGGGCTCGCCCATGGTGTTCCGATAGAGATCGCCACGACCCCGAGGGCGGTGAGCCACAGGCTGCGCTTGGCCCACTCAACGGCTTTGAGTTGCAAGGCACCCTCGGTTTTCATGATGAGCCAACTGGCGCCTAGCAGACGGTAAGCGGCGATGAGCGCAATGCCAATGACCGCGCTAAAGACGTTGCCAGTGGTAGTGTTTTGAAAGCCAATGATGAGCTGGCCTAGCATGAAGCCCTGCGACCAAGAGGCTAGGAGTGAGCCCACATAAAACGCGCGATCCCACCATGGGCGATACGGTGCCTTGGCCTTCACGCGGAAGTCAAATGCCACGCCGCGCAAGGTGAGTGCCGCCAGCATCACGGCGACCGGCAAATACAAGGCGCCGAGTATCACGCCGTGTGCCAATGGAAACGCGACGAGTAAGACGCCAACGCCCAAAACCAGCCACGTTTCATTGGCATCCCAGAAGGGGCCGATGCTGGCGATCATGCTGTCCTTTTCGCTGAGATCGCTGGTTTGGCGCAGCAAAATGCCAACCCCTAGGTCATAGCCGTCCAAGATGACGTAGGCCACCATGGACATGGCCATGATCAAAGCGAACACCAAGGGCAACCAGCCGGCTGGGCTGGTCAAGTCAATACCTAACTCAAGCATGTGATAACTCCCCGTCTAAGTCACCGATGTCATCGGCATCGTCTAGCGCATCCATTGCGGCCTTCTTGGCTAGGTAAAACACGGTGGTGACGTACGCCGCCAGCAAGACGGCATAAAGCACCAAATACATGGCCAGTGATGCGGCGATGTTGCCTGTGGCAACGTCAGACGCGGCGTCCGCGGTGCGCAAGACGCCATAGACCAACCACGGTTGGCGGCCAATTTCAGTGACATACCAGCCAGGAACGACGGCGAACCAGCCCGCGAAGCTCATCAGTGCCAACCCCTTGGCTAAGTAGGTGGAGGGCGGGGCTTGGCCGCGTAGTTGCCGGACGCTCCACCAACTGACGCCAAGCATCAGGAGGCCAACCCCGACCATGATGCGGAAGGCCCAAAAAACGGGCCCAACCGGGGGGTGGTCTTCGCCAAACGCGCTCACACCTTTGATTTCGCCGTTGATGTCATGTGTGAGGTAGAGCGAGGCCAACTTGGGAATAGCGATTTCGTAATGGTTGCTTTGGGTTTCGGCATCGGGTATGGCGAACAGCACCGCGCCAACACCTTTCTCCGTGTGCCAAATGCCCTCCATGGCTGCCAGTTTTGCAGGCTGGTGCGCCAAGGTGTTGAGGCCGTGCAGGTCGCCCACCAAAATTTGAACCGGAATGAGCACAGCGGCCACCCACACACCCACGCGCAGGGTTGCTTGGATTTCTTGGGAGCGATCGCCTTTCAGCCAGCGGAAGGCGCTCAGCCCCGCAACCAAAAATGCCACAGTCAAGCCTGAGGCCAGCAACATATGGATCATGCGGAAAGGAAAAGAGGGGTTGAAGATCACGTCGAACCAGCTCAGCACATAGGCCTTGCCATCAATCATTTCGAACCCGCTGGGCGTTTGCATCCACGAATCTAAGGCCAAGATCCAAAACGCTGAGGCGGTGGTGCCAAACGCAACCAACCACGTTGCGAGGGTGTGCACCCATTCGCTGACACGCCCGCGGCCAAACAGCATGATGCCCAACATGGTCGCCTCTAGAAAGAACGCGGTGAGCACCTCGTAAGCCAGCAGGGGGCCAGCGACATTACCGACGGTGTTCATGAACCCGGGCCAGTTGGTTCCAAACTGGAAGCTCATGGTGATGCCGCTAACCGCGCCAATGGCGAAGGTGAGGGCAAAGATCTTGATCCAAAATTGATAGGCCGCCATCCAGTGGACCTGACCCGTTGACAGGAAACGGGTTTTGAAAAATATCAGAAACCAGCCTAGGGCAATGCTGATAGTTGGGAAGAGGATGTGAAATGTGATGTTGGCTGCAAATTGCATACGCGCCAAGATCAGTGCGTCAAATGACTCCATATTGGACTCTCTTCTATATTTATAGTACTAATTAATTATATTTTAATGTTTTGCTTACCAGCGTCATTGATTTCTTCTCGATGCGATAACTAGCCGTTATGCTTTCGGTTTTCTTGTTCGCTTGCGTTAACCCCAATGACTGCCACTATGCAAACACCCAGCGCCACACTCGCACACTTCGCCGCAAATACGGTCTTTGCAGACATCCCGCCAAGCGTTATTCGTAAGACAGAGGACTTGCTCGTGGACTGGGTGGGATCAGTGGTTGCCGGGCATGGCGCACGTGCGGTAGAGAGCATTGCGCAATTTGCGCGGGCCGCGGGGCCGATAACGGGGCCGAGTGAGCAGATCAATGCGCGCCGGGGCACCAGTGCATTTTTTGCGGCAATGGCCAATGCGGCGGCCTCGCACGTCGCCGAGCAAGACGATGTGCATAACGGCTCCGTATTTCATCCCGCCACCATTGTGTTTCCCGCCGCACTTGCCGTTGCGCAGGAGATCGGTGCCAGTGGCAAAGACTTTTTAACCGCGGCCGTGGTGGGCTACGAGGTCGGGATTCGTGTCGGTGAGTATCTTGGGCGTCCGCACTACCGCATCTTTCACACCACGGGGACTGCGGGCACCTTGGCGGCTGCGGCGGCCGTCGGCTCTCTGTTGAAATTGACGCCCGATCAAATGCTGCACGCCTTTGGTTCGGCAGGCACGATGTCGGCTGGCTTATGGGAGTTTTTGCGCACGGCGGCAGACAGCAAGCAACTGCACACGGCGCACGCGGCGTCCACTGGCCTCATGGCCGCCACGCTGGCGAAAGACCAATTTACAGGTGCAACGCAAATTCTAGAGGGCGCCCAAGGAATGGGCGCTGGCATGTCTAGCAACACCGACGTTGCGTGTCTAACCGATGGCTTAGGTCAGCGTTGGGCGACGGCGGAGACCTCGTTTAAATACCACGCCAGTTGCCGACACACCCACCCTGCGGCGGATGCGTTATTGGCGGTCATGCAGGCGCATGGTTTGCAAGTGAGCGACATCGCGGACGTGGAGACGCGCGTACACCAAGGCGCTGTGGACGTACTGGGGCCTGTGGTGAACCCAAGCACCGTGCATCAAAGTAAGTTTTCAATGGGAACAGTCTTGGCGCTGGTGGCGCAGTTTGGCCACGCCGGGCTGAGTGAGTTCGATGGACACTTTCAAACCGAGGTCACCACGTCGTTTTGTGCCAAGGTGCGTATGGTGGTTGATGGGGAAGTGGACACCGCTTACCCCAAACGGTGGATTGGCAAGGTCGTCGTTCGTACCAATGATGGTCGCTTGCTAGACGGTCGTGTTGACGAGCCTAAAGGCGACCCCGGCAACACCTTGTCGCGTGACGAAATTACCGCAAAGGCGCTGCGCCTAGCCCACTACAGCGGCGGCGTTGACGCCCAGACCATGACCGCACTCATTGATCGGTTGTGGGGTGTTGCTGAGTGGNACGTTGTGCCGCACCTGCTCCCGCAAGCGCGCTAAGGGCTTGGCGCGAGAAAAGGCTTTTGCAACCAAGCCAGCCAGGCTCCCGCGAATAAGATCGCTGCAGAGACAATAAACCCGGTTGCGAGCCCCCCTGCGTTGTCTGAAATCCACCCGGTCAGCGCGGGCCCCAATATTTGCCCCGTTGCAAAGATACTGGTAAACACGGTGATGGCCGCCACCCATTGGGTTTGCGGTAGGTTGTGCTTAATGAATGCCGTCGTCGATGCAACGGCAGTCGCCAAACACGCACCAAAAATCGCACCTGATATATAAAGGCAAACCACTATCACCATGCCAGAGGCTTGGCTACCGGTGAGTGCAAAGTAGCCCGGTATCAGGCACGCGATTGCCAACAGGGCATTGATTATGGCGAGGCACTGACCGCCTTTGAAGGTGTCGAGTGCCTTGGCCCATATTTGAGCGCTGAACAAACCCAGCACGCCCATGGTGATGTAGAAGGCCGTCAAGCTCGTGTCTTGCCAGCCAAGTTCGCGCAACATTGCCATGATGAATGTCATGTAGCCGATGTAGCCCATACCAAAGCAAAAATAGCCAGCAGCAATCTTGGCGTAACGCGAGATGGCCGTGCTGTCACCCGTGGTTTTGCGCGGCGGTGAAACGGGCACCGACGCACTGGGTTTCCACATGAGAAAGGTCATCAGCAGGCCCGTTGCGCCCAGTACGTACCAACCAAGTTGCCAAGGGTGCGCCATGCCCCACTCGGCGCCCAGTGTCAGCGTGAGTGGCACCAACAGGGCGCAAATAATCATGCCAAAGCCACCGCCCGCATAGTAAATACCCAAGAGCAAGCCCGAGCGCTTGGGGTGGGCGCTCGCGAGTTGGGCGATTAAGACGGTGCCGCCCGCGAAGACAGATGCGCTGGTGAAACCAGATAAAAACCGCAACAAACCAATGGCGGTGGGCTGAATAAACAGTCCGCAAAGCCCCAAAAAAATACTGGTTAAAACGCCGCCAATGACGAAAGATCGCGCAGACGAAAACCGTGTGATCACCCAAGAGAGCGTGAGGGCACCCACGAGGTAGCCCATGGCATGGGCCGT
>JGI20154J14316_10001398_pt1 | contig 21205 bp, 12 predicted proteins | sample COG_04_FD_14316 | JGI IMG/M metagenome (IMG submission 14316)
GTGTCATCAAAACTTAATAAACAAAAATAGATATAGGAGTAATGTAGTATGGACCTAAAGAAGTTAATGGTCGACACCAAAGCCGTATGGGTAGATTTCCCAGGCTTGAGCGGATTTTCCGTAGAAGTAGCAAACCTTTCACGAAAAGAATTGAATGGTTTACGTAAGCGTTGTACTGGACAAAAGTTTGACCGTAAAACTCGTGCAGTTGTAGAGAGTCTCGATGAAGAAAAGTTCGTAACAGAGTTCACTAAAGCTGTAGTTAAAGACTGGAAAGGGTTAACTTTAGGACACCTTGAAACACTATTACTAGTAGACTACGGCGATCAAGACTCGGAGCAAGAGCTGCCTTATACATTAGATAATGCAGAGACCTTGGTAAGTTCATCAACTGAATTTGATACCTGGCTTAATGAGGTAGTCTTTGATCTTGATAACTTTCGTGCAGGACCAGCGAGAGGAAGCGATTCAGAGGCTTGATCGCTTCTTTAAACAGAGTAGCTCAAAGATGACAAGAGAGCGTTATCTTGAGATGTGCGATCAGTTAGGAAAGGAGCCAGTTGAGAGTGAGATACCTCCTGACTGGCTAGACTTTCCACTCACAATACAGAACGCACTAAATACATTTAATGCCTTAGGAGATAGATACATACCCGACCTAGGGTTTATGGGTAAGGATTATACAAACCTTCCTTATTACATGGAAATTTACGAAGTAACGGATAACGAGTACTTTCTAGACATATTGTCTTGGTTAGACTCAAGGGCCATTGAAGACTCCCGCAAAGCAATGAAACGGGAGATGGATAAGGCAAAGAGAAAACACTAGTGGCCAATACAGTAACTATGCGGTTCAGAGTCCTTGAGGACGGAAGTCTTCAACAGATAGCAAATCAAGCAAACCAAGCCGCTGCGGGTTTAGATAGAACTTCGGAAGCTAATACGCGTTTGCATAGAACTACCCGTGGTGCTTCAAACATGCAGGGTAATCAGACACGCGCCTTTGCTGCTACAGCAAATAGTGCTGGTGGTCTTGTTGCTGCATATGCTACCTTAATGGCCCACACGTTTGCTCTTACTGCCGCTTTTGGCGCTCTCCAAAGAGCTTCCGCTCTTGACCAACTGGAACAAGGTTTGATCGCCGTAGGTAATGCCGCAGGTCAAAATCTTCCCTTTGTATCACGGGAGCTTCAAAACATAACTGACGGTGCTATTACTTTGAAAGAGGCAATGGAAGCAACGGCACTTGCAACAAGTGCAGGATTCAGTACCAGTCAGTTAAAAGACCTCACAAAAGTCGCAAAAGGTGCATCTCTTGCTCTCGGAAGAGACATGGGAGATGCGCTTACTCGTCTTGTAAAAGGTACTGCAAAACTTGAACCTGAAATTCTTGATGAATTGGGTATCATGGTACGTCTTGATGAAGCCTCACAAAAGTATGCAGATAGTGTTGGTAAAACAATTACCCAGTTGAGTAGATTTGAGAAGCAGCAAGCCTTTCTAAATGCTACTATTGAGCAAGGAGAGAAGAAGTTTTCTGCCGTATTTAAAGCTGTAGATCCTGAACCTTTTGCTCAACTCTCCGCTACCTTCCGAGACTTGGTAAAAGAAATAACTGGGTTTATTAACCTAGCAGCAATCCCTCTTGTTAATTTTCTAACAAGTAGCCCTTCGGCCCTGATCGCAGCCCTGTTACTTTTTGCAAGCTCAATTACAAAAAAGATAACTCCTGCACTTAGCGAGATGGCAGCATCAAGCTCTAGAGCAGCGGCCCACTCCGCTAATGTAGCTCGACGCTCCGCACGAGTTATGTCCACTGCATACACCACGGCCATAGCACAGGTAAATGCTAATTTTAAGACCGTCCCTCGCAGTGTTAAAGCCGTTGAGACTGCGTTCCGATCTGGCTCCTTATCTGTTCAAGAGTACCGTACACACCTTGTCAACCTGAGAAGATCAGAACAGCTCCGAGCCAATGCCGCTGTATCGAACCATGCAGCTACCGCAAGTAAAAGGGCCGCAGAGTTAGCAGAGATTAGAGCACTTATTGCGGCCACAGAACAGCTGATTGCTACGGAAGGGCGAAGAACTATGACAGGTGGTGCTGGTAGACGAGCCCAGACTCGCTCAAGAGGTTCAAGAAGGCAAGCTGGTGCCCTGAACGCAATGGAGAACACCGGAGTAGCAGGAGGCTTTGTGGTAGCCGCAAGAGCTAGTAGAAGTCATTTTCGCGACATAAGTAGATCTACGGGCGCACTCAATGGGATGAGTAACGCCTTAAGTGCTGTAGGTCGCTCACTTTCTTTATTCGGAAGCGCGCTTCTCCGCTTAGTGCCTGTACTCGGACAGGCGTTATTTGTTTTTTCTATGCTCTCGCCTTTATTTCCTTCCCTTAAAAAGAGCGGGTTGTCAAAAGCTACGGACGAGGTTGTTGAATCTTTTAAGAGCTTTTCAGATATAGCAGCGCAGTTAAACGAGCACCTACTAACTACCGAGAACGCGGAAGAAAGGTTCTCGGCCAAGCTAGCGGTAAGAGTAGGTGTGATGGATCAGATAGTTTCAGGTATGCAGAAACTAATAGACGTAAGCAAGGAAGAACAGTCACAGCAAGTAAAGGCGGCCCTAACCGCTCGTATCGCCGCGGGAACCAAGCTACGCGACCGAAAGCAGTATATTGCAGGCCTGAAATTAGAGGTTGCTGCGGAGAAAAAAGCAAATAATGGAAGGCATACCATAAAATCAAGCAACTTAGAGTTTAACCAAATTCAGCCATTCGAGGAGGGCGGCGAGATGTCTCAGGGCAGTCTAGCACAATTGGAAGCCGCAGAAAAGAACTACCAAACGAGGTATGAGGAGGCCTTGAGTGTTGCAAGCAGTATAACAAATTTACAAGCTAAGAACCTTATCGAAGAAGCAGCAGCCCACGCAGAGGCAGCGGGACTAACCGATGTAATGCAGAATGAGCTGCTAAAGTTGAAGAAGATACAAGAAAGTTTAGGCCCAGACGAAGAGCTTATTATTTCAAAAGATCTTATAAAGCAATTGCAGGATGCTCTCGACCCTCTTAATAAACTCAAAAATTCTATGGAGGGAGTAGAGACTGCCACAGAAACACTATTTACAAAAACACTAGGGTTCAGTGAGGCGGCCAAAGGCAGATATGGAGAGTTATTTACTGATGTACAAGCTTTAAGAAACGAAATCCTAACTACTGCAAAAAGTGCAGCATTGACAGGAGATGCGACACCAAAAGTCCCAGAAAAAACTGTAATAGAAGCAGAGAGACTAAAGAAGGCGCTAAATCTTACCGATAAAGACCTTCAGGGGGTCACTACATATGATGGAATCCTAACTGTTGTTGGCGATAAGATAGCGGCAAATAACGTACTCATTTCACAAAGTGTAGGAAAATCTAAGCAGTTAAACGCAGAGGCAAAACTATTAGGCAAGTTTTCCGCCGCAAACGGGGCGGTAAAGAAACAAGAACTTCTAACCCGCAATCAAGCCTTACAGGTGCAACTCAAAGGCACCCAGGCATCAATAGAGAATACCATAGCTACTGAAGGAGAGGCAAGCCAATCTGATAAGCTATTGAAGCTTCTTCAACTACGAACGAACCTAACTGCCCAGCTTAAAGGTACGCAAGACGGGACGACACTTTCAATGGTTCAACAGCAGCAAGTATTAGTTGCTTCAGTTCGGCAAGAAAAAGCTAAAGTTGATCTACTAGCTAAGCAGGCCAGCTTTAGCACCTCTATTGCAAAATCTAATTTAAAAATTAAGCAGAACGAGCTTAAAGTTGCTAATCTGCTTGCGAAAAAAGATGCTAAGGAAAAGCGCCCTGCTGCAGCCGCGAAAACGCTTTTTGATGAAACAAAGAAAGATAAACTAGCTATTATTGAGAGCGAAAGAAAAATGAAACATGCCTCGATTAAAATGGAGTATAAGCTCTTAGAAGCACAAACCAAGCTTGCAAGAGCGCAGGCCGCGGAGAAGAATCTAGATACTGCAATATACGATGAGCTACTGCAATTGCAAAAAGGAGCGCAAGTACTTGCTAATCAGGCCGCTAATAAAGCAGCAACCGCTGCAGCGTCCGATCTAGAGGTAGAAGGAGTTACTACTAATCTTGCAAAAGAAGATGAAGACAAAAACATAGCGCTTGACAAAAGAGATAGAGCGCGAGACGTTCTAGGTAGCGCGGCTTCTACGATGGCAGGCCTAGGTCCAGAAGGAGAAAGCCTTTCTGCAGGTATGGAGATGATCGAAGGATTCTCAGCTTCTTTCGATACTGCACTCTCAACAATGGCGGACTCAAGTGCTACAAATTCTGAAAAGATCAGCGCAGGATTAGGGGTTGCCTCCTCCTTAATCGGTGGAATGATGAAGATGCAGCAGGCTGCTACTGCTGATAAACTAAGAGCCATCGACCAAGAAATCGCAGCAGAAAAAGCCCGTGATGGTCAATCTGCTGCAAGTGTTGCTAAGATACAAGGCCTGGAGAAGAAGAAAGAAGCTACAGCAAGAAAAGCTTTTGAGAAAGAGAAGAAGATGAAGATTGCTCAAACAATCATCTCTACTGCTCAAGGCGCGATTGCTGCGTATACGTCTCTAGCAATGATTCCTATTGTAGGTCCAGCACTTGGTGCGGCCGCGGCAGCTATGGTTGTCTCTATGGGTGCAAAGCAGGTCGCAATGATTCAAGCTACTAGCTTCAGCGGAGGCGGTAGTGTAGGCGGAGGGCCTTCTGCGATATCCGTAGGTTCTCGTAGCAACACTGTAGATCTTGCAAAAGGTGAGAATGCAGGCGGAGAGCAGGCTTACATGAGAGGTGCTAGCGGTACAGGTACTGGCATGGATAACTTCACTCCTGCATTTACAGGATACAAAAACCGTGCTGCAGGCGGAAACACAGGGTTTATAGTAGGAGAGCAAGGTCCGGAAATATTCGTACCTGAAGCTCCTGGTAGTATAGTTCCTGCTGGAGAGACCGGAGGTCTCGGCAACACAACTAATGTTAGCTTCTCCATCAATGCTGTAGACGCAGCAGGTGTAGAGGACTTACTAATGACACAAAGAGGAAATATAATTGGCATGATTCGAGAAGCTGCAAACGAACATGGAGAGTTATTCCTTGAGAACGTAGAGGAGAAGACACTGTAATGGCTGATTTCGCGAATTACACAAATATACTACCAGACCCTAATAATCCTATTGGGGAGTCTGGCCAGGCTCTGGCAGTTGCATCAGGGGGTTCTGACGGCCCAGGATTTAGGTCAGTTAACTTGTCCTCAGAGCATAAGATAGATAATACTAGAACTAACTCTGGCAGGCTTGTAAGCCGCCAATCTGCAGGACATAAATGGAAGATTGATCTTACCTATAATCCTATGACCAGGGATCAGTTTGAGCCTGTATACAATTTTCTATTGCAAAAGCGGGGTTCTTTAACTCCTTTTTTCGTATCGCTGCCACACTATAAGCAGCCTAGAAATGCAACCTTTGCAACCTTTGTAGCAAGTAATACTTTTACTAGCGCAGTCGCAGGTGCAGCAGGTACGGATACTTTACTAGTAGGGAATGCGAGCTATGTTCTTGCTACGCATAAGGCGGCTAAGCCCGGCGACGTATTCACAATAGCAGATGCCAATGATAGTAACCACTTAAAAACATATCAAGTTACGAGAGTAGAAACCAACACAGACTATGAGACAGGTACTACTCCGCCAACTACGGCACAATTAAGAATTCACTTCGTTCCTTCTTTACAAAGAGATGTTGCAAGCGGGGCTAGCGTACAATTTAATGACCCTAAATTCAGAGTTGTACTACAAAACGATGTTCAATCATATTCACTAAACACAGAAAATTTGTATAGCTTCTCTTTGAAGCTCGAAGAGGCACAAGTCTAATGGCAATAAGAGTACTAAGTAATAATTCAACAAAACAGGCACAAATGCGTTCTTCGCTACTTTCGTACGAACCTTATGTGATTGCACACCTGATAAAGTTTGAGAGACCTAATTCCGTTTCTCAGCTAGGCGGTGTCAATGCAAAACTTGCAACAGACTTTGTATACATGACAGATGCCCAGTATCCTATTAACTATGACGATGGAGATACGCAGGCGAGCGGAACAGCTTTAGGCACTCAAACCTACATACCAAATAAGCTCATAAACCTGGGAGCTATATCTGAGACAATAGTTGCAAAAGCTACCAATATTACTCTAACACTAGATGCTGCAAGTTTAGGGGCACAAGCCTCTATTTCTGCTAGTTTTACTACTTCAGAAATGACTGCAAATATTGATCTAACTGCCTCAGGTTTCAGAGAAGGAGATAAGATACTTCTTAGTGGTTCGGGCAACACAAATGATGGTGCTTATATACGAATTGATAGATTCAAGAGTGCCGGCAAAGTAGCTGTGTTTACTCAAATAAGTAGTATATCTGCTAATGGAAGTGCTCAATCTTATATAATTAAGTTAGTGGGGGAAGAGTTAACCTCTTTGCTAACAAATAAGGGAGTAGTGGGGTATAGTAGTTATATCAATAGAGATGTTACTATATATAAAGCACACATACATCCTGAGACTCGAGCAATTATCGGTGATCCTTTTATTTACTTCAAAGGTATAATAAATAACTCTACCTTAGAAGAGAAACTTACCAGTTCACAAGTAACCTGGAGTCTTACTAGTCACTGGGGCGACTTTGTGCGAGTCCAAGGTAGGCTAACAGATGACTCGGCGCACAGGGCATTAGATAGTAGCGGTATCCCAGATCCCGAGGCACTAATACGTCCTGAGTATGCTTCCGATTTAGGTTTTATACACGCCAATACCGCTTTTAATCAAGTTATTAAATACGTAGGAGAAAAAACAGAAATTTATATGGGAAAGGACTCGTCTGTAACGGGAATGGGTACTGGACCTATTCTCGAAAGAATAGTTCCTGTAGATAAACAAGTAGATGTAAAGATAAATATCGCAGGTAAACTACTTCCTGTAGTTTACGGGGTACGAAAGTTAAAACCCTTCCCTATTTTTGTAGATACTCATGCAGACTTAGCTAGACAGTCAGAAGTCTATCGAATAGATGCTATTTGTGAGGGCAGAATCGCAGGCATTCTTGACATTTATGTAGAAGATAATAGCACTATATGTATGGATGCAAGAGACGCAGATACTAGAGCTGGCGGAGAGGCTTCAGTAGAGATAGTTTGTTCAGGTCGTGCGGATCGCGGAGACACTCTAGCCCACTATACTTCTACCTCTAGCGAGCTTATATTAGACGACGATAGCTCGTCGCGAGTCTCTCAAGAGCCTGATGAGATTGTATACAGTGATGGAACTAACGCGAGCAATTTTAATGAAGCGGCAACAGGCACCATTAACGCCTTTTCTGGTATTGCCTCTGGTATTCTACATGGAGGTACGCATTCTATACGTAACCCTATGGATGCAGATCTTACTTTCTATATGGGTAAGCCCGATCAAAAAGCAGATGCAGCTTTTGTAAATATAGCGAAAGATAATAAATTTAAGATACAGGCAGACTATTTTTCAGGAAAGAACGCACAGTACTGGGGGCCTGCTCATAGGCTTCTTGACACAGCATATGTTACCGGCAAGTACACTTTCAGCGAGGGTGAGACTACTATGCCCGAGTATAGCTTTATCGTTAGAGGTAGAAACCCTGACTGCTTTAACTATGACGGTAGTTTTATTGAAGACGCCTCAGAAACCTCTGATCCTGTAGGAAGATTCTTGGAAGGGGAGAATGTAACGTTCCACAAAACTAGCGATGATTCTCAAATTGGTGGCTCTGCTAGCCAGATTATAGATAAGTGGTATACCATCAATGCAGACGGGGTGTTGGATTATAGGTTTCGTTATGCACCGACCCCTGACTTAGGAACTACTACTCAGTTCTATATGAAAGATCCGCAAGGCAATAAATGGCATATGCAAACTTGGGATCATATTGCCGATGCAGAGAAGACTGTAGGAGCAGAGTTGTTTGCTTCTTTAAGCGCAGGCCCTACAACAGGTACCACAAGAGGTCAGAAGATGACCCTTAGTAACCCTAGTGCTGCCTTGGAGTACGCTCTATCTGACTCCCGAAGTGCAGTAGGCTTGTACCAAGCTAGTGCGCCTAAATTGATGGCATCTACTTTTATAGACTTCAGCTACAGTACCGGTACCAACGTGCTTGATAATATCACACGATACGCAACGCTCAGAGATATTTCGAGAGTTTATGTTAAGAACGCCATACAGCTACACACCAGTGCCAGTAGTTCGGACAATGCTTACAACGGCCATGTAATTACCGTAACAGATTATAGTGGTTCAGCCCCTTATGTGCAAAAAAGACGAATTGTAGACTATGACGGAACTACCCGCACTGCAATCGTTGATAGTGCCTGGGATTGGAATTATCAGCCTACTACTGCCTCTAAGTATGTTATCGGATCGTTGGGAGATGAGCGTGTAACAATTAACCCTGCAATGCAACTTCTGGACTATATGACGAACACTAGATATGGCAAAGGTTTGAGTATGGACGAGATTGATCTCGATTCCTTTAAAAGTGCGGCCCGCGATTGTGATACTCGTTCAACTGTTACTATTGTTGTTACAGGAACTGCTCCTACTGTAGGAAGCGAGTGGCAGTATCCTGGGAATGCGACTAATACGACTAGAAAGTGGCGGGGCACTGTTCAAAAGGTAACTAGCTACACCTTGGGCGGGACTACTTACAGAGAGGTAGAGTTTAAAGATAACATAGGTAAGTTTGGTTTAAAGTGGAACTCTTGGAGAACTTTTACTACTGGAGATATTTACTGGCATGCCGGTAAGGTATATGGAGGAACAGGTAGTGTTGTTACAAACGCACCTACTTCGGGCCATCTTAGCTCAGTACAAATAGGCACTGTAGTAGGTAGTGGCACTAGAGACGTAGATCTTGCTTACTCCTCCGCGAATGGAAACCCTTTAGTTAAGGCTTACTCTACTGTAACAGGTAAGTTTACTGCTTCTGGATACTCTTTATACGACTGTGACGATGTAAAATACTGGAAGTACTTGGGCTGGGATAGTCCGGACCAGCGAAATGTTACGCGGCACCAGATGAACCAGGTTATTAACACGAATACTCCTTTGTTTGATAACATCAATAAGATGCTTACTCAGTTCAATGGCATACTAAGGTATTCAGGAGGCAAGTACAGTCTTGAGGTTAAGGGTGCTCACCCTGGTGCTATTACAATGGGCAACCTTAATGCTAATCAAGAGTATACAATTGTCTCTCTCGGAGACAAGAGCCAATCCTCTTGGAATACTCTAGGAGGAACTACGGGAGTGGTATATGAGGTCGGAGACACCTTTATTGCTCAAGGAAACGGAGGCTCAGGTACCGCATTGGTATCAGGACTAGATATATCTGAAAATATTACAGAAGATGACATTATAGGAACTATAAAGGTAACAGATAAAGGGCTTAAAGGAAGTAAAAACCATGTAAGCACCTCCATTGTTGATCCACAGAATAGATTTGAAGGTAGAAGTGTTACTTTCTTTAATTCAACTTATTTAAAAGAAGATAAAGGTATACAGAAAAAGGGCAGCTATTCAATGCCTGGTATTACTAACTACTACAACTCACGATTTAACATCAAACAATATCTTGATGAGTCAAGGTATGGTACAACTATACAGTTCACAATGGCACCTAGAGGCTTGTTACTTACATCTGGTAGTCTAATTGAGCTTACCTATCCGAGATTTGGATACACCAATAAAGTGTTCCGAATCAACAGCCTTAGCTTTAAAAAGGACGGAACTGTAGCAGTTGTAGCTGATGAACATAATGACTCTGCGTTTCTTGTTACTCAAGCTTCTACAGGTGTAGGGCTGATCGAGCTTCCTGAAGATACGTCTGTTCCACGAGGTTTTGTAATCCCAAATAGACCTGTCGGTTTAGTAGCTACCAATAATCAAAAAGGTATTGTAAGCCTTACTTGGCAGAATACACTACAATGGGGCCAAGCTACTCATAGTACTGAGATCTGGAGAAGTGAAGTTAATGATTTTGATGCTATAGTAACTATTAGTACAAGCAGTTTTGTAGTGGGCAGAAGATATAGAATTACCGACCTTGGTAATAATTCTCAGTCTGTTTGGAATACTGTAGCAGGCACCACAGGGCTGACCTATAAAGTAGGAGACGGGCTAGTAGCTGCTGCCGTCGCAGGCAGCGGCACTGGCAAGGTTAGTGGTACAATACTAGCAGGCACTTCCAATTCTGCATCTTTTGAAGATATTGTAGACACTACAGACGTACCTAGATCAATGTATTATTGGATACGCTATCAAGTAGCTACTGATCGCTTGAATCTAGCAGGAAGCACTAAAAAGATTATAGCATCTTTGTACTATCCTAATACCACTGACTCAGGGTTTGCCAACGGAGAAGGTATCACAGGAATAGCTGCGGCAATAGCATTACCTAGATCTGTTACAATCGTACCTGGAGTTACTCAACAGTTTATATACAACGAAGATGGAGATGGTATTGAGACAGGATACCCTGGCCAGGCTACCTTAACTACTACTGTTTCAGGAAACTCTCCTACAGGTACTGTAAGCTATGTGTGGTCAAAAACTCCTAAAAACGGATCGAAGACGACAATCGCAGGACAGGTAAGCTCTTCTTTGGTATATACCCCGCCTTCTGCTTTTGCAAATATGCCTGAAATTATACATTGTGATATAACCGATACTGTAGGGTCAGAGACGTACACAGCTAGTGATACTATGACTATGTTTGCGGGTCAAATTGTAGAGAACGGTCAAACTGTACAAGCCAGTAACGGTACTCATGTATTCCCTGCAAATGTAGATGGGGATATATCTGATATTGCTCAGTTCTCTACGACTTTTAGAGTTTTGAAAGGTACTACTCTATTAAGCTACAATGCTACAGGCGGTGAAGGTACGTATTCATACGGAGCCTTTACAAATATCAGTCCTGCAAACTCTGTAGTTCCTATAAATACTGGAGGGACTATTACAATCAATGGCTCTACAGGTAGCTTCTTGACAGGAAATACTGTTAATACTGCTACATTTGACGTACCTCTTATTGATAATGGAAATAGCGCAAGTCTTGGCTCTTTCAGGGTACAACTCACAAAAGCATCGGCTGGAGCAACCGGAGCAACCGGAGCAGCCGGTGGCATAGGTAATCGTGCGGGCGGGGTTTTTACCTTTGAAGAAAGTACTACATCCGGTATAACTGACGCTACAGTTACAACATGGGTTGGTGCCGTATTACAGGCCGGCACTGCCACGACAGCGGTAGCTACCGCTGTAATTGCTGCATCTGAAGATGGCTTTATTCGTCCCAACGATAAAATTACTGTCACCGATAATAGCGCAGACAAAGCAGGTACTAGGATATATACAGGATCCCCAACGAACAGCGCAAGCAGTGCGACCAGTTGGAGCTCTCTAGTTGTAGAGACCTTTGACGGCAGTGTAATAGTAAATGGAACACTAAGTGCTAATACCCTTGCAGCAGATTTTACTCGGTCAAACGTATTAAATGTTGGAAGTGCTCTAAATCTTGCAAACAATGGACAGTTCTACACAGGTAGCAAGACAACTTTCAGTGATACGGACTCAGGTATCTTTATGGGCTGGGATTCAAATGCTCATAAACTTAACATAGGTACTGCTACTGAGTTTGTAAAATTTGACGGAACCTCTTTAAACATTAAAAGCACCGATGGAGGATTTGACTTGAGAAGTTCATCAAATACAAATAATTCTAGAGTTGAAATTACTGCCACAGGTGTCAAAGTCTTTGATGGCGCTACGCTACGAGTACAACTAGGGGACCTCTCATAGAGGGGTCCTTAAAAATAAACCTTGACATAGAATGTCAACTTAGATATAATTCTGTAATGGAGGAAATCATATGAGCGCAGCCCGCTACAACCTAATCATCGACCAAGGGTCCGACTTTGCCCTGGAATTTATCGTAAAAGAAGACGGAACAGCAAAGGCCCTTACGGGTTACAATGCGAGAGCACAGCTTAGATCTACGAAGGATTCTGAGTCAGCGGCCGCTACGTTTGGAATAAGCATAGAGGACGGCTCGGTCACGGGTAAAATTAGGGCAGCTTTAAGCTCTGCCATTACAGGTCCGCTAACTGCAGGACGCTATTACTATGACCTAGAGTTATACACTACTGGCGGAACAGAATTAGTAACGAGGCTTCTTGAAGGTACCGTTACTGTTACACGGGAGGTAACCAGATAATGGCCAAAATTACACTTGATATTTTAGATAGCGGGGGCACTACTCTAACGAGCGAAGGCCTTTTAGCTACTGCAGCAACTATTGCTAGCGCAGTAAGCTTCACGCCTGCCGGAGGCATTGCCGCTACCAACGTACAAGCCGCACTCACTGAACTTGACACTGAAAAGATGCCTAAAACAGGCGGAAGTTTTACAGGGGACGTTAGCTTCTCTGGAACTTCATCTTCAATGAGCTGGGATAAATCTGCAGATCAGTTAAAGTTTAATGATGGTGTAAAAGCTGTTTTTGGGGCGGGCCAGTCTCTTACAGATGCGGATCTGGAGATTTACCATGCAGGAGATGAAAGCTATATTAGAGACACAGGCAGCGGAGCTATTCGTATACAGACAGACGGGCCAGGTATATACCTAGGATCTAACGTAAATGAAGCAGCATTATCTGCTACTTTCGTACCAGGAGGCGCTTCTACCCTCTACGATACCTATAGACCAAGATTCACCACTAATAGTACAGGCTCTGAGCTAAATGGTCAGGTCAATTTAGTTGATGCGACCTTCTCCAGTGCTCCGACCGTAGCAGCAGGCCTCAATGTAGCGGGACTGGTCGAGTTTGACTCCCTATCAGGTACGGGTGCTGTAGCAATTACAGATATTCTTGATGCCGACGATATGTCTGGTGCAAGTGCTACTACTCTTTCTACTTCCGAGTCGATCAAAGCGTATGTTGACGCACAAGTAACACTACAAGACCTAGATCTTAGTGATGGTACAGACACAATTTCCGTAGACCTTGACTCGGAGACTTTGAGTATCCTTGGCGGTACGGGCGTAACGTCCACCGCAACAGGCAACGGTGTTACTTTAGCAATTGACGGTACTGTAGCTACAAAAGATGGTGGACAGACTTTTACGAATAAGACTCTTACTTCTCCTGACATTAACACTCCTGATATTGATGGCGGTACTATTGATGGTTCTACTATTGCTACTTCTGATATTACTGTAGGTGCGGGTAAAACATTAAACGTCTCTGCGGGGACACTAACCCTTGCAGATAACCAGATTAGTGGTGATAAGATCGAAGGCGGAACTGTAGCTGCAATGGAAATTACCTCTATGACAGGTACTTTACAGACTGCTAACCAGCCAAATATAACAGGTTTAGGAACAATCGGCAGTCTTGTAGCCACTACTGCGGATATTAACGGTGGTACTATTGATGGTGCTACTATTGCTACTTCTGACGTTACTGTAGGTGCAGGTAAAACATTAAACGTCTCTGCGGGGACACTAACCCTTGCAGATAACCAGATTAGTGGTGATAAGATCAACAATGGTACAATAGATACCGTTACAATCACAAACTTAACTGCTACCTCCATCAATCTCGGAGGCGGTGAAGTCTCGGGGGCAATCAGCGTAGGTAATAATAAGATTACTGCTACATACACGCCTACGGAAAGTGTAGATGTAACAAACAAAGCCTATGTAGACACCACAGCAGCGGGGCTGGGGCCAGCAGCTTTCTTAGCGCTGACCGCAGTAATAACAGACACTAACACGAGATACGTGAACAGCGCAGCTTTTGCGTAAAGGAAAATAAACTATGACAATTGAAACAGAAGTTGCAGCACTAGCTACCTCCGTCAACGTACTTACAGGACAAGTAAATACTAGTCTAAGTACACTGACGAATAGCGCAACAAACGCCGCTACCTCAGCAACGAATGCTGAAACTCACAAGAATAGCACTAGCACTCTAAAAACAGAGACGGGCGCTCTTAAAGATCTTGCTGTAACTGCCGCAGGAAATGCTGCTACTGCTGCTGCAAGTGCTTATCAAGACTTAGCTGCCCTAGCCCAGTCTAAATCAGAAACTGCTGTTGACATATTTGTATACGATACAAGCAAGGATTCTGACGGAGGTGCGTGGAGAAACCGCACACAAGGTACGAGCTGGTATAACGAAACTTTGAATGTTTCTAATGTTCGTGGTGCTCGAAAAGATTTTCCTGCTGTAGCCGTGATTGTTATAAGCGCTTTTGACCTGAAGATCTATGATGGCGACGACCCCGCTATGCCTTTATGGAAGAATATAGGGGCAGGAGCCGGGATATTTGCTCAAGACGGGTACAGCTTTGAAAGCCGCTGCGTAACAGCAAGAGATGGAAAGATTGTAGTAGGCCTTTACCAAGTCCAAGGTCAGATAACCTCTGAGCCAGGAACCTACGGAGGCTTGATAATTTTTGACTATGTTGCTGATACTTCGGAAAAAATTAGAGGAAAAGGCAGTGCATCAAATAGTGGTGTTAAGTCTGGCGTCAACGGAGTAAATTGGGGTGGCGCTTCTGCTTTCCAATACGGCACTAAAATTTTAGCATATGGCTGGGTCAACGACGTAGATATGACCGTTCTCCCCAACGCACCTATAGATGCTGACACAGGACTACCTGTGCCTACTATTGCAGCTGCTACGAGAGAGGGTACTAGCGTTATTAAAGATGATGGAACCGTTGTTGATATTACTGGCGTTGTCATAGGAACAGATCTTAACGATGCTTTTGTATTTTTTAATAAGGACAACTACTTATTCGTAGGAGATCGAGGCTCCACCTATAGTCGCTCTTTTAACGTGTCTGGTTTTAAAGAAATGCCTGCTACAGACGTTGCTGTAACTACTGCAAATATTACGTACAAGTCTACCAACTCCAGTCTTACAACTCCCAACGCTCCATACATACTTGGCCAGGCTGAGGATATGGTAGGGAGTAGTGTGGGAGGATTAAATGGCCTAACTAACTTGTCTCATAATTATGATACTCCTTCCAACTCAATGGTTAATTATATCACTGCTGAATATAACACTGGCTGGATGAACGGTGACATTAAGTTAGCAACCTTGGTGGATACTGATGATACGAATCTTGCAGGAACTGAGCTTGTTGTTAACAATGCTTTTAATGATGCGACTGGTTGGTCTACTAGCCAAACAACTGAAGCATTACAAGTTGTAAATGGAAAGCTAAGAGTAACTGAAGATGGTGTTGCTGACTCTAGCGTAGCAAGAGCATACCAACAAATAACTACTGAAGTAGGTAAGACTTATCGTGTAACTGCTGACATTGACCCTGTTAATACTTCTACTTGTTCGCTTAACATAAGTAATTCAGTAAGCACAAGCCACTCTATAAATGTGCAAACTTCAAGTACAGCAACAACGGCAGAGTTTTATTTTACAGCAGAATCAACTTCTACTTACGTTTTGCTCACAGTTAATAGTGCAACTACGGTTGGTTCATACGCTGATTTTGACAACGTATCAGTCAAAGAGGCAGTAGCCGATCGCTCTCATAACAGTAAGGCGTTGCAAGTAGTTGGCACAGTCACTAAGAGTGCTGTAGCAACTGGTGCGGAACTTGTGGGTTACTCAGGCTTTACAACTAACAACTATTTAAAGCAATCCTATAACCCAGACCTTAACTTTGGTACTGGTGATTTCTCACTAATGGGGTGGGTAAGACCAAACACAGGTGAAAACTATTACCAACTGTTTGATAGAGGCTTTTTATCAACTAACGCTGATAGGTCTCTTGCACTTGGCGTGACTCCAACAGGAGCTACAGACTGTCAGTTCCAACTAACAATGGATACCGCTGCTGTTTATGGAGGCAACCAACCTATACTAGAAACTGAAGCTTGGCATCACTTTGTAGCTACTCGTACAGGTGACACGGTGAAGTTTTATATCAACGGTAAACTAACTTACTCAGAGAGTAGTGCTACTATTGCTTCACAAAACATCACAAGCACAGCGCAAGAGCTTAGAATTGGGATTAGGGAAGATAACAACCAAACCCTTCAAGGTAAGTTGGCATTGATGCGCATCTCAGCCACAGTTCCAACCCCCGAGCAAATCGCCAAAATATACAGAGACGAAGAGCCTCTCTTTAGAGAAAACGCAAAGTGTACTCTCTATGGTACAGTACCATACGCAGCCGCACTTGCATACGAGGAAGACAAAGATCTTTTACACGTCGGCACTGCTAGTGGTACGTCAGTGTTCAAAGGACTACAGCGAGTATCTAACACTACAGACGCTACCACAGTGGCCTTAAGTGCGGCGGCTGACATAGTCGCAGGAGAATAATATGGCGTACGAAACAGAGATGGCAACACTCACTACTTCCGTAGAGAATTTTAATACGGCAGTAACAGGTAAGAAGACAAGCATCCTAGACCCTAAAGTTACATCAGGTCTAGGATCTCAGTCGACTGCCAAAACTCACGAAGAGACTGCAAAAGGTTATCTTAATGAGACTGAACAATTCAAGGAAACAACGTATGATAGCTTACGATCAATTGATAGTATTGCTACCCAGAACCTTGCAGCCATAGCCCAGTCTAAATCAGGAACTGCTGTTGACGTATTTGTTTATGATACGAGCAAAGACTCTGACGGTGGAGCTTGGAGAAAGCGTACGAGCAAAACGAGCTGGTACAATGAAACTTTGGGTACTGCTACTCGTGGCTCTCGAAAAGAATTTCCTGCGGTTGCTGTGATTGTTGCTGAGTCTGACAAGGTTACTATCTATGATGCAGATGACCCTACTATGCCTATGTGGATGGAGTTTCTCGCTGGCGGTACGATGGAGCAAATGCTTTATAGATTTATTATTAGCGGGGGTATTACCGGAGTAACTATGAAGAACGGTTTGTTGTGTATAGGACGTATCTCCTTCGTTGCTATAGATTTCTTGGGTGATAGAGCTTTATATGCTTTCGGGTCTGCTGCAGGAAATTATGGTGGTAATAGCATTTCTAAAAGAAATGAGTACGGGTCTATTGATAATGGAGTTAACTGGCTGTTTCCTGGGGCTGAGGTTAAAAGGTCTATAAATGCTATCGACATTACAACTCTCCCCAACGCACCAATCAACCCAGATACAGACCTTCCTGTACCTACTATTGCAGTAGCAACCGACTCAGGTGTTTCTGTTATTAAGGATGATGGAAGCGTTGTTGATATTAGTGCAAGTACCTGGACTTTGTACGCAAAGAGCATCAAGTTTTTAGATGATAATAAGCTATACTTTAATGCAAACTCTAGTGATAGTGGTTCCCGCATATACTATATAGAGCCAATTCCCGATGCAGATCTAGCATACCTAGGGAACGATTTTGAGAATGCTTCAAATGCTTACGAACGTTACATTCCTGATGTAGGAGGTGCTTGGACGGGAGATATGATACTATCCCATGGAAGCCCTTACTCTTCAGAAGTTGAAGCAATTGGCAACGACCTAGCAGAAGTAAACGGAGCCGTACTTGGTAGAATAGCGCGCAAAGAGGGAGACCCCTCTAACGGAATGCACAGTGTCACAACTACTGGATATAACACAGGTTGGATGCTTGGAGATACTCAGCTTGCAACTCTGATGGACACTGATGATACAGATATATCAAATACTAACTTGGTAACGGACTTTTTCAACTCTACAGGAAGCTGGGCAGGTTTAGCTGCGGGTACGTCTATTTCTGGAGGTGTTTTTAATACTGACGGCACCACGAGTGGAGAGCTTGCCCGCCTTACTGATGTAGGCATCGAAGAAGGTAAACTCTACAGAGTTAGCTTCCGTATTCCAACAATTTCAGCAGGATCTCTTGGTGTAAAGATCGGAGGAGGCGATAGTTATGTTCAGAACTCCATAGGCAAGTACCAAGCTCTTCTAAAAGGCACATCTACTGATAATATCCAGCTTAAAGGTACTAGCTCCGCTGTAGGCACCATAGATAATTTACATGTAGACCTTGTAGGCCCTGTTATAAACGGAGATCTCGAAACTAATACGAATTGGACCGAAAGACTTGTAGGAACAGGTAGCTCGAGTGCTCATGCAACTGGGCAGTATAGTATTACTGGCCCCAACTATGATAATAGAGGAGAGCGCTATCAAGACGTTCCTACTATTATCGGGAAATCTTACATAACAACCGTACAAATTTCTCAAGATAATGGAGCGGTAGTAGGTCATCAGAACCCAGGACTGCCCGGCGCGACCCTTGCGGGTTCTATCCTCACGGCTAATGTAGGGACTAACTATTACAAATGGGTCGCTAAAGCAACAACTACAAGAGTTGTTTTACGTTCTCAAGGCGGAACAAGTATCTTTACAGATGTAAAAGTCGAAGAAGCAGTAGCGGATCGATCCCGACACAACAGTCTGATGGCACTTAGAGGAAGTTTCGAGGTAACCCCCGCAGCCACAAATACGGAACTGGTTGGTTACAAAGGAACTGACGACAATGATAGTTTAGAAGACGTAACAGGCTCTATTACACATCCAGGCACAGATTATACTTGGGCTTGGTGGGGTAAAAGTACTGATATTGTTTTTGGTACTGCAGACACACAAGGTTATATACCAGTTGTAAGTTATAATCCACAGGCGGAGGGTTACTATGTTACTCTCGGAGGTAGTACGGGTGGCAGGACACTGGTTATAAGACACGTAAATAGCAGTCTTGTAACTACATCATTAACGCTTTCTCTAACTATAGATGCTCGTTATCCAATACTAACGGATTGGACTCAGTACGTCCTTGTAAAGAAAGGTAACATCTTTTCTAGTTATATTAACGGCAAGCTGGATGTAGTTATAGACACTTCTTATACTGCCTCCTTTGCAGCCGCACTAGAGGGCCTAAACCACGGAGATAACTTTAAGATTGTAAGAACTAATAATAACGGTACCTCCATGTTTCGTATGTCTACTAGTGCAGCTACAGCCGGGCAGGTAGAAAAAATGTATAGAGACGAAGAACCTCTCTTTCGAGAAAACGCAGCATGTACTCTTTATGGTACTTCAAACGAAATCAGGGCGCTTGCCTATGACGAAGATACGAAGCTACTACACGTAGGCAGCGTTAACGATGGTGGCGACGGCGGAGCACGTTCCGTCTTCAGAGGATTGCAGAGAGTATCAAACACAACAGAAGCCGCAGGCGTAGCACTTAGCGCAAGCAACGATTTAGTAGTAGAGGAATAATTATGACAGTAAAAATAACAAAACCAGCAGTAAATTTGAGAGAGGAGCTTTCCTCTCTCAGAAATCAAGTACGTGTTGAAGAAAGAACCTTCTACCTAACTCCGGTAGGGAGTAAGTACACGCTTCCATACGGCTACACTGTGCAAGACGTATACATTGACGGGGAGCTTGCGAGAGAAGGCGCTTCCCATGACTATCAAGTTCAAACAGATGGTACAAGTATTTGGGTCTTAGTGTCTGTTGCACCCTCAGGTTCAACTGTAAATGCAATAATAGGGGTGCGAAATGGCAGTTAATATTACAAAAGATGCACTGATTTTGAGAGAGGAGCTACGCACTCTCTCAAATCAGAAAGCAAGGAGAGAAAAAGTATATCTAGAGGCTACTGCCGACGATAACCTAGCACTAAACCCTGGATTCGTTAATGATAGTATTTGGAACTTATCAACGGGATGGGTAATTAGTGGAGGCACAGCCAACGCTACGAGTGCCTCCAGCAGCAACTGTGCGCAGCCGTTTGACTACAAAATAGGGCAGGCATATACACTAACTTTTACTTTGAGCAATAGAAGTGCAGGCAAGGTTCAACCGAGACTGGGTGGCAATACAACGGTACAAGGTACGAGTCGTAACAGTAATGGAACATATTCCGAGACTTTAACGGCAGTTATTAGAAATGGTAATTTCGCCTTTCGAGGGCAACAGAGTTTCACAGGTTCAATTGACAATGTGATATTCAGCGAAGGAAACCACCATCAACGGCACCCAATTCCTGCAGGTCTTAAAGTATCACGAGTATTTATAGACGGAAAGCTTGCTAGAGAAGGCATTGCTTACGACTATGTAATAAAAACTGATGGAATAAACACATGGCTTAAAACAACAGTAGAGCCTACAGCATCTACCGAAATTGCGGTGATAGGAGAACAAGAATGATATTTGTACAGAAGGGAGCGACTCCTTTAACGTCGCAGCAGTTAGACTCTAGAACACAAAGGTATATAGACAGGGATTGGCCCCAATGGAAGAGAGAGCGCTCCTTTCGTAAAAATGATGGCGAATTTAATACTTACATGGAGGGCGTAGAAATAGCTACAGATACTAATCGTGCCAATAATTTGTTCAATTCTCAGCTTCAAGAGTATCAAAAAGCTGCTCTTAGACTGGAGAAGTATGTTTTATCTGAAGGTCGAGAAGAGTCTTCAGTAACAGTAGGAACAAGCGAGTACGAATATAATGAAGAGACGGGCGAGATGGTTGAGATTATGGAAACTGTGGTCACCCCAGCTATCGAAGCTCTTGTAGAACAAGTGTTAGTGGATACATATGATGAAGAAGGTAATGTGACGGGCGAAGAGATGGCAGACAATCCTCTCATCGTTACTGATGTAGCTGAAAGAGCAATCGCTCAAGCAACTATAGATGGTACGCCTGAAGAAGTTAAAACTTTCGGAACTGAAGAGTAATAAAAAGGGGGCTGCAATAGCCCCCTTTTCTTTTACCCTTCTACTTCTTGAATCTCTGCTTCGGCAGGTTGATCTTCTACCTCTGCTTGCAACAAATCAACAAAACCTTTTCTAGCGATCTCTAGTCTATCGAGCTTGAACTTCATTTCCTGGCTCTCTTGCTGAATCTCTCCTAGCTGAGCTACAATATACTGCCCTCTTTCGCTCATATCATCTACGTTATATTGTGTATCATTAAGTGTTACTGTCTTTACTGGTTCTACTTCTGTCATTTTTATATTCCTATTTAAATATGTCTTGCCAATTACCTGTAGTACTCGCTTTGGAATACTCGGTGGCTCTGTTTTCAAAAAAGTTAGCGT
>JGI20154J14316_10001400_pt1 | contig 21204 bp, 18 predicted proteins | sample COG_04_FD_14316 | JGI IMG/M metagenome (IMG submission 14316)
ANAATATGTTAAAAGATAAAGGCCATTGAGATAAAATACTCGTATTGACAATGATATATTTCCACAAGTCATTTTAAATTTACAAATACAATCTCAAATACAATCTTTATATAGAGTATTCCAGTAACATTCCGTTAGGGACATCTTGTACTATTATATCCAAGCTCAGAAGGGAATTGGCAGAACTAAAAGCAAAACTGGACTTCAATATAACTTGTTTGTTGTTTTCCGTACCAAGCACCGATGGAAGCTGGACGACAATACCAATTGGGCTGGTAGGGGGAGTTGCGCATGTATAAACAATGCATCATTTCAGGCATATGGGTATTTAAAGTACCATTTAAATAGACTGTACTAAAAGAATGAACATGGAGTGTGGCCAACGTGTTTATGTTCAAAAGGACGAACTTGTCTTTCACAAATGGTACGAAGCGCACATCGTAGAAATACGCACGCAACAACGGCCAGCAGCACAGCGGACACCTTTTTGGTGTCTGTGTGAGATGACGGCCGGTTGTTCAAAGTTACCGTTGGAATATATTGTCCGGTATTCGGACGATACGACTCAAGTGGTCACACTCGACCGTATTTTAGAACGCGATTGAAATGTCTACCGGTATTCACAGACTTGCACCTACACTGGCTACCAACACACTCCCATCGATGATAGTTGCGTTTTTTACAATACTCATTTCTTAATAAAAATATTGATTATATATATTTATAATCTTTTTTGATTATGTGTTACTTCTTTGTGAAACAATGTTGCCACGGCGGGTGTTCTCTTTGTCACTCGCACCATGTGTTACGTTGTTCTACTTTCGATGTGTACCTGTCTGCTTCGTACCTAACGCTTTAAAATGTTTCATTCCACGACTCGGACACGATGGAGACACTACCGTCGCTGAACAATTGTATAAGAGCACCGTCAGGCAATACTACAAACGAGTCCAATGTCGTCTGTTTTTTCGGGGTGGTCATGCTTTTGGCCTTGGGTTTCATATTGATTAATTTTTCTGCATGCTTTTCCATGCTTTTGGCCTTGGGTTTCACATTGCTTAATTTTTCTGCATGTTTTTCAAAGTTTGGAAACGAACCCAAGGTAGTTTGTTTGGACGTGGTCATGCTTTTGGCCTTGGGTTTCATATTGCTTAATTTTTCTGCATGCTTTTCAAAGTTTGGAAACGAACCCAAGGTAGTTTGTTTGGACGTGGACATTTTTGGTTGGGTTGCCTTGCTTTTTTTCGGTGTTGGAGTCAGAGCGACGACATTCGTCGGTGTATTCTCTTTTGTGCAAACTAAATGAGTTGAGGCGACATTGAGTGGGTCAGTGTCGGGACAACGACTCGAACCGGTTCCGCCGCCGCCGTGCTTTTCTTGTTTGTGTCCGTGTCCACCAGACTGTTGGAACAATTGTTCGTTCAACTGTTCGATTTCTTGGTCGGTCTGTCTCGCTCCAACCACATATTTGGCATCGACCGTCTCGTATTCCAATTCGAAATCCTCCCAACCCAGATTGAGGATGTCGTGGTGGTCGGTGTCTACGAGCGCCAGTACGGACGGCGGGGGCGGATACACATGCAACAATTGTTTGCATTGTCTCAGCACCACCCCATAGTACGTGTGACCACCCACCCGATACTCCACAAATAAAGCCCGACTGCCTGCAAGAGCTGTGCGACGAGAACGACGACCCAGTCGCAGGCGGGTGTCGGTGACGGTGAGAGGATGTTCCATTAACGGGATGAAGTGATTTGGATTGGATTATGGATTGGGGGAAACGGTGTAAAATAGAGGGTAGGTGTCTAATGTCTCATATCACGCTTTGCGAACAAAAGAATGGTATGCACCACCCAGACGAGGCAAAAGAGGTGCATCCACCTTTCCATCCTTTGACCACCCCATTAGGAGTGCGTTGGCATAATTTTCCAAGTCGTTGTCTTGCAGGTATACTGAATACAACTTGTAAATCAATTGATTTGCTGACTTATTTTGAACTGTGGTCTGGTCCTCGCTCAGTCTTGTCTTCATCTCTTTTATTTCTTTGTTGTGCTGAGCATAGACTTGTTGAAGACGCATCTGATACGTGACAACAATGAACTGAACAGCGACAACCATGAAGTCAGTCGGTTCCAAAGCAATCAATTGTTTTTTTAAACGCTCTTTGGTGTTGGCGTCGTCGATACCGATATCCACGAGAAGGAGTTGGGCCCTCGATTCTGGAATTTTTTCGCACCTTGCTTCATTTTCTAAAAGCCCCAATATATGCTGCAAATCCTCTTTGATGTTGGGGTCGTTGATACTGCTCGCAAAGCTCAGAAGTGCAGCCTTTATCTCCTTGACTTTGGATGTTTCTTCGTCCATATTCCACAGAGCGGTGTCAATGTTTATAGTATCCTATGGCGGTTCAGTGTTCCGAGAATGGAACCCACGACAAAAAAAAAGTAAAAAGGTTTGCGAATATGATATTTTTTGTTACATTCATCCATATAGAATCAAAAAATGTCCACCCCCGAATTTGACAATTTAAAAAAAGAATACATTGCGGCTCTTCCCGAACTGGATGCTTTAAAGGCCCAACTCAAAAACTGCAACAAAGCCCAAAAGGAACGTCTCAATCAAATTCATTCGTACATGCGCGAAAACAACCTGATGTCGGCCGACATTGGAGGTGTCACTTTTGAAAGAGAAGAAAAGACCTCGGTCCAAGTGAACATGAAAACCCTTGAAGAAATTATCGAAAATCCAGCCGATTTGGAGCAATACAAACGTGACCATACGACAACAAAAGAGTCATTGAAAGTAAGAAAACCCAAGAGACGTCGCACCGAGTCCAATGAGGAGTAAGCATCTGTTTGTAACATCTTCCATCTGTAGAATGAACTATATAATCATACAAATAATAAATATCATATCGATTTATTCCAAAAATGAAACGTCCACACTGCAACACATGTCACAACCGAATGAAAGGCCATAAAAGACGACGTTGCACCAAATACGTTCGAATTGTCTTCGACGACAACAGTCTTTACCACGGCGCTGTCTACAACAGTCAACCCTCTGGCACTGGCACACTCACGACTCCGGACGGTTTGCACTACTCCGGTCTTTTCAAAAATGGAAAGAAGCAGGGTTACGGTGTGGAAATCAAGGACGGTGGGCACCAGTACATGGGTGAATGGATGGACGACCATTGGTCTGGCCATGGAAAACTCACACTTTCGAATGGAACGGTCTACGAGGGGTCCTTTGCAGCATCAATGTACAATGGAACTGGCACACTCACAAAAACGGAGAGCTACAGTTACGAAGGCGATTGGGTGAATGGCTCTCGCCACGGGCACGGTGTTGAAAAAACCTCCACCGAAACATACATTGGTCATTTTTCCAATAATCATCGCCATGGTGACGGCTCTTCTCACTCCATAGACGGTGCTCGGTATAATGGTCAATGGCGTCGCGGCCATCAACACGGACACGGGCGAGAAAGCACGCGTATCAGTGTCTACCAGGGTCGTTGGCTTCGTGGCCAACGTTGTGGCCAGGGGACCTCCAATTCGGTCGTTTCTGGCGAATACACTGGGGCGTGGCGCAACGGCAAACGTCACGGTCATGGCGTGAACGTCTTGGGCGACATTGTCTACAATGGTCATTGGAAGAATGGGATGTGCCATGGCACGGGTACAATTTGTTACGAAAATGGTTACTATTCCGGTCATTGGTATGAGAACGAGCATCATGGGGAAGGCGAATTAGAAGAGAATGGAACCATCTTTACAGGAAGATGGCAATATGGCCATCGTCAGGGGGAATTTGAGGAAAAGACAGAGGGGAGGAGATATAAGGGAACGTATGAGAACGATGTGCGGCATGGGACCTTTGTAGATTTGGAATCGCTCGGTTCCAAATTGTATATTTGGGGAACGCCAGTTGAATTTCAAACAAAAAGGGAAGCCAGAAAAACACTCAAATCGTTGATGAAAAGTGATGATTTTCTAGCAGCTTCCGTCGTGGCGGAATATGTCGATGTTGTGACTTGGAATGATTTATACAAATATGACACAGAGGGTCGACTCTTACACTTTCTCGAGACCGATATCATTCAAACGAAGATTATCAAATACGCTTGGAAATTATTTCAAAAGAAAAGGTATGCATTTTTGGAAACAATGGTTGCCAAACTGGACCTGTCGGAAATGGACTCACTCCTCTTCGACAGCATCTCCAATCAGTTTGTGGCCAATCCTTGGGTCATCCGAGAGCAATCCTATTCAGAGGAGACGAAACAAAAATTATTGGACGGACTACACTTGGGGGAATTTGGAAGATGCCCACCCAAAGACCCATTCACTCGTGAACCCCTGTCCGAAAATTCCGGGAACTACTTATCAGATAACAAGACATTGGCCAAGAGAATCTATCGAAAATTCGCGGAGGGGGTTCCAAAAACACCCTCTGTCCGAGAAATGGCTTATTCGTTCGACATGGAAGATTTGGAGACAATGCTCAAACATGCTAGAGAAGCGAATGACAGAGAGACAATCCGAAAATTGTTAAAAGAAAGAAATGATTACATGCTTCATAATACAAAAAAAACGAGAAAAGAATGAACAAAAATTATCTCAGACTTCTATTTCTATTCAAAGACTACAGTGTGGGGTTTCATTGTCGGTACAAAGCTCTGAGGGTCAATCGTGTCACCTCCGAAAGTCTCCTGTATCCGACTGTACGCTTTATCTAAATCCAAAGTAGAGAGTTGAACCCTGCTTTTATTCCGAAGACACGCCAGAAATCGTTTGGAATCGTTGTAAATTTGATAGCATTCCATATTCAATTGCAATGTGATTCCCTTGTCCCGGTTCGGTGTGGAGAGCAACAGAGAGGGTGGGGTCTGCAATGAGGGGGGCTGCAACGGTGCCCGCTCCAGTTCGACCTGGCAGACCACTTCATTGTAATTGCCAATCGGTCCCTCTTCCTGACATGCAACGAGACCATTCGAATTCAGAATCTTGAGAATGGTGTCCGTATTGGTCCGCTCGTTTTCGATGTCAATCACAATCCATCTTTGGTGACAATAGTCCAAATCAATGTGCATGGGCAATATTGTCGGGAAATGAACGGACATTTGAGTCACAACCCCCGTAGACTCATTTGTTCGAATGAAAAAAGACATGTTCCATACACATCTGTATGTGTCATCCCACCACCACCACCGATGTCCCGATGTTGGTGGTGTTGATGGAATCTATTTATTTACACTATATATTTGGTGTTGACTTTCTCAAATCAAAAGATGTCTCGCCTTACCAACCAACAACCAACAACCATGACTGAAACGACTTTTGCCGAGGAAGAAGAAAGCACAGAAGAACAGTACGTCGGACAACATCCCATGTTATCCATGCACAACGAGTTCAAACTCCAAATCGTGGAGAACGAAAAGGACCATCTTCAAAAGTACACCGAAGTACGCCCCTTTGAAGACAAATAGAACAAATAACTACACCAAAGAAATCTAATTAATTACCATTCTACACTCCAAGTCTCGCCAGTTCAATCACAACGAACTGACCAGAGCCGGACCTCTTTCTCACAGATATGATAAGAATATCTTATTTTCTGTATAAGTACACATCCACACCACCACAAAAAAAAACAAACGATGCAGCGGTACATGGAAATGGGCTTTTCCGAGACATTGTCTTTGGAAGCCGCCGACCGTTTTGGCGACAATTTACATGGTGGATGTCACTGGTTAATGACCCAAGAACAAATCGGTCGAGTTCCCAAACGCCTCTGTCGGCACCGAGTGGCGACAGAGACGTACCGCGGTTCCGAAATCCATTTCGATGGTCTCACTTGGAAAGTCAACGACTTTGATAAAAAACATGCCATTGTACGAATGACGAACGGTGCAACCGTGTCGCGTTGGATACACATTGCCGACGCTCGATTGGAATGGAGGACTGTGAATCACAGACAAGTGGCACATTCCGTACCTCGTCCTTCATGGGTTCGGAGAATGGGCACGGTCCAACTCTCGAAATGTCACATTGCTCCAATGGAGAACACCGACTCCGCCACCACTGACGAGAATTTCGTCCAGAGATTGACAATGACCATTCATTCCCCGTCCAATCCGATTGTCGCCGCCATTCGTGCCTTTACAAGACGTTTACGCCATTTGCCCGGGCGACCCCCCCCACTTGGTACAACGGCGCGCGACGTGCATCGTTTTCGTGTCGAACTAATGACTTATTTTATGGCACTCTGTGATATTTATCACATTGAAGAAAGAACGTTTGCTCTCATGATGTACGAGAAGACTGAAAAAGAAATCTTAATCTTATTTCCACCGTCCGAGCATGTCCACATTCGTTCCAAAATCCGAATGTGGAAATTTCCACAGAGGCATTTGCGAGAACAAAGAATGGCCTGGGAGAAAGATTGCCTGTCTCTAGTTTTATTTCACATCGAAAAGATTGACGTCGACTCCATCCACATTGGAGTCCAGTTCCACGACATGACGTTTGTACAAATTGAAAGGGAATCTGGTTTGAAAGAGAAATATTTTCAAACTCTGTTCTCTGCCATGTTCAATCGGCACGAAGAATTGCACTCTCCATTGACCATTGACGACCATTTTTTGAGCCGGACTCTGCGCTTGTCAAGCAAAGACTGGGGACCGACGGAACCGTCCAACGTGTTTGTCTCGACACTGCTTCCGTTTCAAAAAGAAACACTGGCTTGGTTGAAATGGCGGGAAACGGAAGCGCCCGCCCCTTCGACCTGGGGATGGCACCGGCATCAACTCGAAGATGGATTTGCATTTCACACTTCGGAGTTTGGTCACATTTCACACACACCCCCGCCAAACACTGTCCGAGGTGGCATTCTGGCACAGGATGTGGGGATGGGGAAAACAGTGGAAATGTTAGCATTAATCGCGTCCGTGCCAATGCCGGGACCAACACTGGTGATAATGCCAACGACGATGTTGCCCATTTGGATGATGGAGGCAAAACGACACGTCCCTTCTCTGAAGACGGTCAAATTTCACGGGGCGCGACGTCAAATGAAAGACGTACGCACGGCGGATATTGTGTGCACAACGTATCGAATCGTTGCCAATGAAAGTCAAAAACAGGTGCCAACATTGGGCTCCATGATTTGGGGTCGGATTATTTTGGACGAATCCCATGAAATGAAAGGTTTGAACTCGGTGGCCGCCCGGGCCGTCTGTCATCTGTCCGCGTCATCGAAATGGTGTGTGTCGGCGACGCCCTGGGCTGCGCAAGGTGAGAATATTTCGGTGGCTTTGGCATTTTTGAATGTGATGCAATGTCAAAGTAATGCGGAGCTCTCTTCGTCACACGCGTCGACTTGTCAGCGCAATGCGCGCATCATTCAGAAACTATTCATCTCAATGACTTGGTGGCAAAAGAAGAAAAGGGCTCTCCTGAATTTACCGGGAATGACTTCGGAGACCATGGAGTCGTCTGAGAATGTGCATTGCATAGCGTACCGATATTTAATCATTGCTATCAAAGCGAGGATGGAGATGGATAACAACACTCAGACGAAGAGCTCGGCGAGATGTCGTCAGTTGCATTACAAACGATTGCTCTCCATTGCTGCGGTGCATCCATCATTGTTACCGATGTCCGCATTTGGCCTTCCCAGTACGAATTCCGATTATCAAACCGAACATGAGAGCATTGAGTCTTTTGTCTCGACACTGGACGATGACACATGGCATTGCTCTCTCAAAGAAACCATTGATTCGTGGAGAGATGGTCACGAAACATGTGCTATCTGTAGGGATGCAATTGAGAGAGCCACATTGACACCGTGCCATCATCTGTTTTGTTATGAATGTATCCAGTCCGCCTATCAATTTGATTCAGAGCGAAAATGTCCGTTGTGTCGCACCCCCGCGGGGACACAATGCTTGAAAGAATTGACTGTGAGTGAACCCGATGCGACAGAGGGTGAGAAGTGGAATGCTGTTGATGAGAACGGTCGGCGCATTGAAATGTCAATGAAAACGTATCGGCAAATAGTAGATGATTTGGAGAAGCCGAGTTCTAAAATTGAACAGTTGAAATTGATTGCCAATGGCATAAGTGGAAAGCTCGTCGTCTTTACTCGATATCATACCGTGTGTACCTATTTGTGTGAAGAAATGAAAAGATGTCAGATTAAACATGTGTCCATTCAGGGACACATGTCACCCAAATGTCGAGAGAATTCCATCAATGCATTTCAACACGATGATGACATCAAAGTCTTTGTAATGACTTTAAAAACGGCGGCGGTGGGGATAACATTGACGGCAGCGTCGACGATTGTGTTCATGGAACCGTGTCCCGATTATTCCATTCGTAAACAGGCGATTGGACGGCTCTGGCGCATTGGTCAGACCCAAGCGGTGCGGGTCGTGGTCCTGCAATCGCCCGGCACGATTGATACAGTCGCAATGGAGACTTTGATGGGGAGGTGTGAGGAGGATGAGAATGTACAATCTGTCAATGTGTAAATGTGTATCTGGTGCATTCTCTTTTGCATTTTAGAACTATAAATATTGAGTTTGAATATGAAAATCGAGATGTCCGAGTACGAACCACTACAATTCCCAACATTCACAACTCCAATTGCTCCAAAATTGAAAAAGGAAAAATCATGGATGGGTTGTTGTCCAAAGATTTTTCAATGTCGATGCTCCTGTTCCGAGGAAGTCTTGTGTGGCCAATACAAAATCAATACCATTTGGCTCTGGAATTTAATTGCGGCTATCATGCATTTGCTAAATGCAGTGGCAATGATTTATATTTTTTACAAACCGGATGAAAAAGAGATTGTGGAGAAGGATGTCTGTTATCAATTAACACGCTCCTATGCTGCTTGGAATGCAACGAATGGCACTGCCTCCATCAATCTGATTACAAAAGATGCGGGTGTCTTGAGTTTGCATTGGTTGATTGTGGGATTCCATTCACTGTCGTTCGTGTTTCAAATCATTCCGATTTTGTTTGACAAAGAGTCCGCGTGTTGTTATTTGAAAAGATGTGCCAGTATCAAGGTGTGCGGCAATGCCTTGGAGTATCCCTACATCGATTATGTCAAGAAAGGTCGCAATCCAATCCGGTTTCTCGAATACAGCATTTCTGCCTCTCTCATGTTGGTCTGTATTGCTCTTTTGACAGGGATGCGTGATGCAAATCTCTTGCTCTCGATTGCGGTCTTGTGTGCCACATGTCAAGTGTTTGGATATGTGGCTGAGACTCTCTTTGTTGAAAAAATGTTTCCATCCGTTCGTCATGTGGCTCATGTGGCGGGATGGGTCACGCTGATGACGGCGTATGCGATTATTTGGGTGTATTATGGATTGGCGAACGCGAACGCCACCGATGGCAATGGCGCGCCTGCTTTTGTTCATGGCATCGTCATCACTATGTTTCTGTTGTTTAATTCGTTTGGTGTGGTGCAAATGTCACAAATGTATTGTGGTGAGAAATGTTGTGCTGCTTTTTATAATTGTGTGGGTAAAAATTCGGAGGCCTCCTATATCTTTTTGTCCATTGTGGCCAAGACAATACTTGGTTGGGTGATTTATGCTCAGGTGTTGGTCATGGCGCGTCAATGTTAGGTGATTGAATCATCCAAGAAAAAAAAGAATACAAGTGTTCGAGTGTGGCAGTCTTAAACAGGTGAGACTGTTCGCAGCAGCAGTAGTTACAGATTCAAAACAAACGACCATTCTTTTTTATTCTAATAGATATTCGACCCACACCAGGCATCATCAATGCCAACGGAATTCAATCTGTATTGGACGCTTGTAGAATTGATTCAATGCACGTCTTTTTTGGACAAAGGTTGGCATTGGCACGGATTACAATCCGATGATTTTCGCAATATGTTTTCAATTGTTGGAGTGGGATGTCTTGAATAATTGTATCAAAGGTACCCTCCCAATGACGACGGAGCCAAGACCATTCGTCTTTTGGAATGGACAACATCAAACGTTTCAATATGTTTTCTGGATACCATTCCTTCATTGGAAATTCGACAAACTCATAAATCCAATGGTGAAGTTCACCGCCACCCTTCCCATCGCCTTTGGGACCGTTGCCCGGATACCAGTCGGGGACAGTTGTATTTGTAAATATCCCTTCACCAAGCGTTGCTGTTCTCTTTTTGTCATCGGTCCTTTGCATCTCATACAACTCTCTCATCTTTTTCTTCATGTCGTCCGCTTCACATGTCCAAAAGGAAGGGTCTTTTTTACCCCAAGATAAAGAAGTCATCAGAACGCACGCATCCAGTGACCGATTTCCACAATTTGAAGCATAGCTGTCGTCGTCTTTGTCACTGTTAAAAAAACTGTCGTCGTCCGATTGCCAAGATGTGACATTCCCGCTCATTTTGACACAGGAATGTCCGAAATCAATCAAGGTCACGTTTCGTGTCTGTTTGTCATAAAAGACGTTCGAGCTAGACAAGTCCCGATGCATCCAATCGTAATCTGTTTGAAGATGCCACAAAGCCTTGAGCACATGCGCCAGAGCAATGGCCTGGTCTTCTTCCGCCAACTCGGCGAGTTGCAAACCTTCGGCTCGGCGCATGCAGATGTCGACTTTTAATTTGTAGTCGGGCGCCTGCTGAACAAAAAGAATCTCTGGAATGTGAATATTTTGATAAGCACTGTTTTCATTCATTTTAATTTTTTCATAAAGATACGCGTGGGTCATCATTTCAAACAAGATATCTTCGTTGGCGTCGGTACACCCACCGTCTTCGTGGTCGGTGAGACCGTTGGTGCGCTTAATTGCGCAGAGGCACTGTTGGTAGGCCACTAAAGAGAAGACAGAGGCATTCGAACCTCTGTCGTTGTAACCTTGGACTATCCGAGCTATTGTCGTTGGACGGGTTGGACTGTCGCGTGGGGCTAGCTCGTCTTTGAACTCTTTTAAATCGGACTCGGGGGGGAATTCTTCTTTTTCTTCTTCTTTAGTGAAGAGTTGTTCGTATTCGTATTTTGGATTCTCTCCTTCTTGCTTGCGTGTCCATGCTTTTTTTCGGGTCCAACCTTGAAATATATTATTAACACGATTGTACTTGACTTTATTTTCTTCCAAACAATATTGAACCCAAATCAGAGACAGACCCCGTTTCGGAGAGTGACCTCTCATCACAACTGGTTCCTCCTGCGTAGCATCGGTGAGCAATTCTTCCACGTGCTGTTGTAATTGAGCAGTGCAAAGTATTTCGGACATCTCTGTCGACATCTCGTTGCACATTTGAACGAACATTTGTAGAGTCATTGGCAATATTGCAGTGAATCGACAGATGTCTTTTTTTGGAATGAGAATGTGGATGCATTTCTTCATATATGGTACACATGTGTTAGAGAGTTGATGGCAATATTTTGTTTCGAATCACATTTGCAATGACGAAGCGCAATCGCATTTTCACACGTCTGGACGAATGTGTCAATCCCATCTATCATAAAGAATGGGGATATCCGATAACTGTTCAAGATTCGATAACTTTTTGTTTTGAGAAAATAGTCGAAGCTGCACAAAAAAAAAGACGCAAGTACAATCAGGCCTTTATCGTTTTTCAAAAAAAACAGATGAGACCAGATATCATGCAATTGATTCAATCGATGTGCTACTTTGACAACATGAATATACAAGTTGTCATTGATGATGTCGATGACGAGGTGGAGTATGAAAAACGAGCAATACCAGTCCAGTTTGTTAGTTTTACTCCGCATCGACCTCAATACGCCATACCATATTGCTGGAATGATGATGAATTGGATTGGACATGGAAAGATGTTCTTTATTACGGGCCACCGTCCGGCGCTTCGTCATCAACGTCGGTGTGGCCACCATTGGAATATAAAATCAAGGCACAGGAAGAACTGGTGCAGAAGTTGGAAAGGCGGCGTTGACAGTCCGTGTCGGTTTGCATTGGAAATGTCACGTCTTTCACTTCTAATCGTCATATGTCAGTGCGGGGTTGGTCCAGTGATGACCGAGACCAACAATGCTTCACCAGAATGGTCCAAAGGACGAGAAGAGTGTGCCGGGTGAAGGGAGTCCGTCTGAAATAATGTCGCGTGAATCGTTTGACCAACAGATGTTGGACATCTCCAAGCAATGTGCAAATAGTATTGATGGAATGGTGGGTTCGTGGGTCATTCCCAAAAATGCATATGAAAAGGATTTTTGTAGTCTGCTTGGATGGAAATGCCATAATGGCCGATATTCGGATGCTCGAATGGGCGACACATTCATTGAAATTAAAAAGGGTCAGGGCATGATGTGGTTCGATATGGTACGATACGCCGAAATCTTCATGGGAAAGGGGCGACAACAGACGATGACCATTTTTATACGCTATGACAAATTGAGAGAATATGTCCGAGATATCTATATCATTGACACTCAAAAGATTGTGGCGTTTTTGAAAATGACATCGGAAACAAGTGCGTTTTGTATTCAATTGCATGGGGTGGTGCCAAGGGGCTTAAATATGCAGGCGAGTGCGACAAATAAAGATATGAGAGCAATGGCTCAGTATGTGATTACCAGCACCCGTGAAAAGGAAAGGAATCAATCCGTTGGGAAAAAAAGAAGTTCGAAAAGCAATGGGCGTGGCAAATGTCCCAAACGGAGAAAAAAAAAGGTAGAAATCAAAAGGTAGAAAAGGGACTAAGAATTACAATTTCTTTCACAAAAATAAGATGCTATTCATTGTATTGATGTAGGAGAACGACAAAGGTAAAATGCTACGTCAATGAATCAATTGGTACTTTATCACATCGACAATTCAAGAATACAACATCAAGCTTTGCGAAGATTAGACGGTCGTCCGGAATGGGACGATTTCACTGTTTTTATGAGATAAGACATTCCGAACTTTGAGACCTCACCGATTTAAATGTCAGTTCTTGTACTTTGCCCTCTATTTTTGTTTTCACTGTAAAATCGGAACCAACATCGTTCGGTACACTTGAACTGATTTTGCCGGGATATATTTGAGTGTTGGATGAAGAAATGCTGCCCGCATTCTCCGATTCGACAAAGACTTGGCAATGAGAGGGTCGTTGTCTCGATACTAATAATCTTTTGCATTTCATTGTTTGTGGACCACTGTCGCTGGAACATTCAATGTCGTCTCCATGTACTATGTCCCACAATTCGTGTTGTTTCATTGCCGACATTCGAATTGTTCTCAGAATGAGGGGGACTTAAATAGTATTGAAACATTTTCGAAGGAAGAGGCTTCCAGTTCATTCACAGCAATACTTCTTTATTTTCTTGAGATGGGCCAGCATCCCTCGTAGGTCGGACTCGTCGGGATACGAATACCATTGCGTCACGAAATAAGACAATGGTGTTTTGTTGTTATTTTCGGACACTACAAAAGAAAGAGAACTGTCGTTGTAAGCCTGAATCAATTGCGCAGATTGAACACCATCAATTTGTCTGTCAAGTCCAACCTTTCCTTTCAGGATTGTGCAAACAAGGTGACCATTGTTCACTACTTTATATCTGCTCGATGTCCACTTTGCCATGAATTGGGAAGGCGTGTACATTTGGCGTGTAGGGAGACCAATGGAACAACTGCACATTAATAATAGGAGGGAGTCGGATTCGTCGGACGAGTTGCTGGTACGTTGTTCGAGCTGTTCCTTGAGAGATTGAATATGAATGGCTTCTTCCGAGTTGTAGAGTGAAAATGTGATGACATTTTGAGTGGAAGCAGTGGCGTAACATTTCACAAATTCTTTGACATTTCCATAAATATGAACATGGCGATTTTGCAGCTGGTTCTCATTTCCTTTGTCGTGTTTGTGTAACATTTTAAAGCCATCGTTGACGTGAGTCGGTGGTTGGACGTTGGAGGCCACAACTCGGACCCATTTCATAGTGACAGTCGAGTTCAATCCTTTCGCCAATGATTGAATACGTTTGGCATGGAATTGAGTGAAAATGGTGTCGCATGCAAACTTCATTTCATTTGGACCGGGACTTGGGAGTGTGGGGAGGACCGTCCCCACTGTGTCGGGGCTTGAAATCGAGGCGGTCGGTACGTCGTCGTCGGAAAGGGAAAAGGGGTCCAATTCTGTATCTGTTTCTGTGGATTCAAAGTCCGCCACAGTCTGGGCAGAAAACTTGTTTCTTTTTGAAAGGATGTCCTTCCCCCGATTCTTCTTCCTCTTTTGTGTCGGTCTGCTCTTCTTTTGGTTGGCATCGTGTTCGTTCTGCATCAAAGAGAGCAATTGTACAATGTTTGCACTGGGTGTCTTTGTCTTTTTGGACGTGGGTCTCTTGTTTTGAAAATGGTATTCGTAAAAGAGACGATACACATCCATTTTCTTTTATGATACACATACTACAGATGTTCTATATATACCGCCTTTGTTCACACCATCCCAATGTCCAAAAAATCAAAAAAACGTTCCGCAGATTTGAACCAAATCGTGGACGACGATGACCGCAAACGTCAAAAAGTACATCGACGTGGCAATCGCAAAGTCACCATTCTATTCGATGGTCGGGGCATCCAAAATGCAATTGTGCGTCACGTCAAAAGAGAGGACACCTCTTACATTGTTGGGTGTGTCGCCTGGTTATCGAACAAACGCATTCTAAAGCAGATGTCGGAACATTTAACCGGTGTGACCATTATCACCACTCAAGACAAGTTAACAAAGAGCAGAAAGAATCAACAGGCCTATTCCAAATTGAGGGGTTGTTTTGCCGGCGGCGTCATCCGGACGGTCGGTGCGGGACGTGGGAGATTCAAGTCATTGATGCATCACAAGTTCCTGTGTGGATTGAATGAGGCGCGCGAACCAATTTGGGTCATGAATGGGAGCTTCAATATTACTGAATCGGCCGTCACCAATTTGGAGAATCTAATGATTTTCGATGATAAAGAAATTGCAGAAACTTTCTTTGAAGAGTTTAAAAGAATACATCGTATCTCAGTACCTCTCAAAATTAAAGCTTAATGGTTCTCATAGGAAAGCCTTCCCCACGGTGGTTAAACATAATTACGAGTATTTGAAGACAGCGGAGACTGTAGGCATCAAGCGTCAACGCGAAATACATACTTCTGCAACAAATACCCCACCGTTGTTTTTGGAGGCTTTTTCTTTGGTCAAGGGGGAGACTATAGGAAAGCACTACATTGAGAACAATTAGACTGCAACAATCCAAATATGTAAAGAATATGTAAGTATTTAATGCTTTCGGAGTAGAAGCAACCAAGTTCCCAAATGTCTAGTTTTAACTATGCCCCCTCTAAAAGTTCTTTGCGTGCGGATACTGTTGTCGAATTTGTGAATCGTTCGTTGCTTGATTTTAAGATGAACGAAATTCCGGGCATGGGTCCGGCCTCGATTGATAAGTTTTCCGACCACGGTATTTATACTCCGGCGCAAATCGTCGCCAAATTTCTCTCGTTTGTCGATTCGCCCAACGTGACCGCTCAAAAGGTCTGTGAAGAATTCTACAATTGGGCCAATCCTATCATGGGGAAAGCAAATACTCACAATTTGACATTCGCGTTGGCGAACTACGCGGGGGAACATGGTCTGTTCCGTTTCGAATAAGTCTGCCATCCAAGTCGACTTCAATCTAGATATAAAATAAAGTAATCAATCCAAAAATATTTTTTTTTTCCAATCTCGTCTAGTCTATGTCTTTGCACAAGCAATGGTCAAATGTGAAAAGAATGTCAAAGGCTATGTGCAAGTCCTCTCCTGACCTATTTGCAACACCACCCAGAACGAGACGAATGACATCAAGAGCAATCCAATGTAAATGAACTCCGTCTTCGACGCGAACACGCCATAAATGGAGAGAGTGCTGCATGTAGTCAGACCTAACAGAGCGAGCATTGCTTTTGCAGTCGCGGGTTTTTTCTTCGGCGACATCGCCTTTGACTCTGTCTCATGAAAATTTAATATTGTGTATGCCGGCGTTTTCAGATTCCTCTTTATTCTTCCATGAGTTGTCCCATATCTGACAGACATGAATTCTATATAGAAATGAATCCTTTAATACTACAAAAGACAATAAAGAGCGCGGAACTTGACATTGCCAAAGACACATATTTTAAACATATTTGATGAGTCGCCTCACTGGACACTTGAAACAGTACAAAATGCCCAAATCTCGAGCAAGGGACCAAATCCGATTGTTGGAGATTTTGGATGTGAGGCCAGGAAGAAATGGTGGACACCCATGGGCGCGAGTCAAATTTCAATCCGGCACTCTCATTGCCAGTTGTGCTGGGGTTTTCGAGTGTGAAAAAGAAATGATGGTGAAAGGTCAAGAGTATTCGGGTCAATTGTTTCAAAAAAAATATAAAGGAAGACAGAGTTGGAGTTTTCGTGGGAAGCCATCGAACAACACGAATCATCTCGTCAATTACCAATTGCATTTGTCCGGTGTCAAACCAAAAGTGCGTCGACTACTGTTTAAGACATTTCAACCAATCACTACATTATTCAAAGTGGTCGAGAACAAAAGAAGTGGTCGACTGCTAGACCTGCAAGGGGTGAGTCGACGCATTCTGAAAATGATTGAGATGGGGTGCTTGGCATCGAAAAAGGGTCTGGAGCAAAACCAGAGATTTCAGGAAGAATTTCCAAAGTTGTACGAGTCAATCACGACAAAACAACGCGAGGCTCTGACCCTTTGGTTAGGAAAAGAACACCAAATCATTACATTTCTGCGAAGGGACCCTTTCCGAATCATCTATGACACGGAGTTCGATGGGATGTACACAACCGAAGCACGTGCGACGTTTCTGAAACAGACCAAACCCAAAACCCGAATGAAAATGGCCGCTGCCGCCGCCGCCGATTTGAAGTTGCTTCCAGAATGTCCCGGTCGTCAAAGGTTCTTAGCAATCGATGTGGTCAAGAAACACATTCAGAAAACAAATGATTATTTCATGCCGTCGCACCTCTTTGAATCACAGATTTCAGAAATGGAAGAGGCCTGGCCTTTCATCCACCGCGGGAATCAAATCACCCTGCAAAAATATGATGGGGTGGAGCGCGCCATTGAAACAGCCTTTGAACAAGTGACAGCGAATTTCCAATCGATGTCGGCCTTTCTGTTATCACCATTTGAAAATCAGTGCAAATTGGACGAACATCAGTGCAAAGCGGTGGAGATGGCCTGTCAAAATCCCCTCTTTATTCTGCAAGGGGGGGCGGGCGTGGGCAAAACCACCGTTTGTAAAGAAATTGTGCAACAATTGGGTGGAATGGTCACCTGTGCCGCACCGACTGGGAAGGCGGCTCAACGTCTGAAAGAGGTGACGGGGCTGCCGGCGTATACGGTTCACCGCCTGTATCATTCCGATTCGATTCAGGTTTTTCCAACGATTTTATTAGATGAACAATCAATGCAGGAGCCTGAAATTTTGGCCAAAATGTTGAGAAAATATCTGAATTGTAACTATCTGAATGGTGCCAATCAACACGGAGTCAATGTCAATCGTGGATTAAAAATCATCCGTCTCTTGTTTGTGGGTGACACGGGGCAATTGACATCGGTTGGTCCCGGGCAGTTTCTGAAAGATATCTGTCGTTCCAATGTTCCATCGTTGGAACTCACTCATATTTATCGCTCCGGTCCCAAGTCTCTGATAGCGTCGAATGGTTTTAAAATTCGAACCGGTGATGTGAATCTGGAGACGTCGCCCGAATCTTTTGAGATTATTCCGTATACAAATGACCAAGTGATTGTGGACAAAACCGTTGAGATTGAAAAGAACACGAAAAAAAGAGCAATTGTGTTGTGCAATACGAATCGCGAAGTTGCAAATATAAACATTCAACTTCGTGCGAAATTTAACCCTTTGGATGTGAAGGGCGAACATGAAAAAACGTCCGAATTCGATTTGGGTTATGTTTCTTCGACGAAAACATTTCTGTATCCAAAGTGGCGCTTTGCTGCAGGAGACACTGTTATCAATATTAAAAACAAATATACGGAAACAGCTCCCAGTACGCTTGTGGTGGCGAATGGTGATGTCGGAATGATTAATCGTGTCAAGAACAGTGTTCAGCCCGGGACGAATCGGACTCTCACCACAATTCGAGTGGGATTTGGAGACGACGTGAATGTGACATATGTTGGATTTGATGAATTCGGTGACTACCTCCGACCCGCCTACGCGTTGACCGTGAATAAATCACAGGGCAGTGAGTACGATGTCGTCATCGTGAAAAGCTCTGCTACATGGGGCGACAAACGTGAAAGGTTCTATACGGCGGTCACAAGAGCTAAGGAAAAGTGCATTGTGTACGAAGTGGGCTCGTCCAATGACTGCTGCATCCGGTCCAAAGCGGCACACCGGAATACGCGCCTGTGTCATGCACCATGGACTCTGCCAGAGATTGATTTCAATGCACAAGTGTGCATGGAAGAGGAATAGGGACGAGGAGGTCGGAGCTTGGCGTCAGACATTTGTACAGAGTGGTTATCCAAATACGAATTGGCCGATGTGGTGGATTCGCAATAAAATGGTTTGAAAAATGGCATGCGTTGTTATTTGTACTTACATATTGCTTAAAAAGAATATTGTTGTAAAGAGTGGACACACATAACACACCTCTGTCGGTGACCAATCTTAAATCAGCTCCATCTCCTTTTGGCACTCCTATTCCAAATGCACTCCTCCAAGAAAAACTCCATATTGCACTATAACTATTCATGCATTATGAAGACCATGTCCACCGCACTGAACGACAAAGTCACCCTCGTCAAGAGAAATGGTACCCGTCAGCGCTTTTCTTCCGCCAAGGTGGCGCGATATTTGACTCGATTAAGCCACATCGACCCGCCTTTCAAAGAATTGAACACGAAGTCTGTCATGGACTCCATCACAATGGGAAACGAGATGAGTACAGAGTCGTTGGCCGAACATCTGGCCGAAATTTGTGCGGCGCTCACCGTTCAGAACTACCAGTACGGACATCTTGGTGGTCGCATCCTTGTCTCAATGCTGCACTCGTCCTCTCCTTCGAGATTCACTGAATGTATGACAATGCTTGAGGATGCGATGTCGATTGATTTCATGAAATGTTGTCGGAGGAACAGTCACGCTTTGGATGAGATGATTCAGAATGACAGAGATTACCAGTACGACATTATGGGAGTGCGCACTTTGCAACGCTCCTATTTACTCAAAAAACAGGGCATCGTCATTGAGCGACCACAATACATGTTGATGCGGGTCGCGGTGGCGTTGCATGGTGATGATATGGAGATGGTGCGCCAAACGTATGAAGCCACATCCACTCTGCAATACACTCATGCAACACCCACTCTTTTTCATTCGGGCTTAGCCAAACAACAATTGGCGTCCTGTTTTTTAATGACAATGTCGGACGACTCCATTGAGGGCATTTTTGAAACATTGAAGCGATGTGCATTAATCTCAAAGGGAGCGGGGGGAATTGGTCTCTCCGTCTCGAATATTCGTGCCACTGGGTCCCGGATATTAGGTACGAATGGGGTCTCGAACGGTCTGGCACCAATGCTGCGGGTCTACAATGACACGGCCCGATTTGTGGACCAGGGTGGGGGCAAAAGGAAAGGTTCCTTTGCTATCTTCTTGGAACCACACCATCCCGATATTTTGAGCTTTTTGGAGCTGAAGAAAAATCACGGTGTGGATGCCGAGAAGGCACGCGATTTGTTTTATGGTTTGTGGATATCGGACCTGTTTATGCAGAGAGTCAAAGAGGATGGTCCGTGGTCCGTCATTTGTCCGACTCAGTGTGAAGGGTTGCAAGATGCGGTTGGGAAGGAGTACGAGACGATGTATCTCGAATGCGAACGCAAGGGCAATGTGATGAAGAGATTTGATTCGGCTCGGGAAATTTGGTTTGCCATTCTGGAGGCTCAGATTGAAACCGGGACGCCGTACATCATGTACAAAGACCACTGCAATCGTAAATCAAATCAACAGCATTTGGGGACAATCCGTGGCTCGAATCTTTGCTGCGAAATTGTCGAATATTCATCTCCGGACGAAGTGGCCGTCTGTACTTTGGCGTCCGTCTCTTTGCCGGTCTGTGTGAACGAGTCGGGCGTCTTTGATTTCGAACAATTGGAACGAGTGACACGGTTAGTCACTCGCAATTTGAATCGAGCTATCGATGTGAATGAGTATCCAATTGAACAGGCACGGGTGTCGAACATCAAACATAGACCCGTCGGGATTGGTGTCCAGGGGTTGGCCGATGTCTTCCAAAAAATGAATCTGCCGTATGATAGTCCAAAGGCACGCGTATTGAATCAAAATATTTTTGAAACAATCTATTACAGCGCTTTGGACGAATCAATCCAGTTGGCCAAAGTGGACGGGGCGTATCCATCCTTTCAAGGGTCACCCTTTTCACAGGGGAAAACGCAAATTGAATTGTGGGGAGTGGAACAGTCCGATGCAAGATATCCATGGTCACAATTGAGATGTTCCTTGGTCCAGTATGGGGCCAGGAATTCGTTGTTGACGGCACCGATGCCAACGGCGTCCTCCGCGCAGATTATGGGCAATACTGAATCGTTTGAACCAAGGACGTCGAATCTGTATACCAGAAGAGTTCTTTCGGGAGAGTACATCGTCATCAATCAATATTTGCAACAAACATTGACGAAATTGGGGATTTGGTCTGAAAAAATGCAGAGAGATTTGATTGAACACCGGGGCTCCGTGCAAAAGATTGAGGGCATTCCGGCTCATGTGAAGAAGATTTTTCGTACTGTGTGGGAAATCTCTCAAAGGTCCATCATTGACATGTCGGCGGACCGTGGGGTCTATATTGACCAGTCGCAGTCGTTGAATTTGCATATCGAAGACCCGACGCTCGCTGTGTTGACCTCGGTGCATTTTCATACGTGGTCGAAGGGGTTGAAAACTGGCCAGTACTATTTGCGCACTCAACCAAAGACAAAGGCCATCCAATTTACGGTCGCGACGAAAAGGCAAAAAATGATGGAAAAAAAAGAGACGGATTGTTTGATGTGTAGCGCATAAATCGAGAGATGGTGAGATGGCTCAACGACCTTCTTCAGAAGCAGTGTGTATAAAAATATTTTTTGTTTATTACATTTTATCTTTTCTAAAAGCATCTTCTTTTGCAATTATCATTTG
>JGI20154J14316_10001419_pt1 | contig 21077 bp, 18 predicted proteins | sample COG_04_FD_14316 | JGI IMG/M metagenome (IMG submission 14316)
ACTCAATCAGGTTTGTTCGACACGCCTTCGTCATGTTGCTGGCCGTATCGGGTTTGTTGGCTTTTGATTTGGCATCTGCCGCCACTGAAGCTGCAGCTAGCGCTGCAAGTCCGCGCTTGGTGGTGGTGGTGGCGGTAGACCAACTGCGCAAGGATCGATTGACTACGGCAATGCCTGGCGGGTTAGGCCGGCTGTTGCGGAGTGGGCGGAATTTTGTCGACTCGAGTCTTGATCATGGTGTGACGAATACGTGCCCTGGCCACTCGGTGATTGTGACTGGCGTGCAACCGGGCAGAGCAGGCATCGCGGGGAATGATTTTGTCGATAATCAGTCCTGGCAAAGTCGTTACTGCGTTGCTGACGACAACCCAGACGCAAGGGTTCTCAACGGTGAAGGCGGCCGCTCACCAAGACTGCTCAAGGTCGATACGCTGGGTGACTGGCTCAAGGCGGAGCAGCCCAAGGCGCGGGTTTTTTCGGTATCAGGCAAGGATCGGGCAGCCGTTGTGATGGGCGGCCAGCATCCTGATGGCGTGTTTTGGTATAACGCCAAGGCCAGGCAGTTTACCAGTAGCGCCTACTATCAGGCGGCGTTACCAGACTATGTGGAAAAATTTAATGGTCCCGAAGGGTTCCTGTCTGGCGTGCCCGCCACCTGGGAGCATTCAGCCGGTCAGTTTCGAGCCGATGATTACCCCGGTGAGTCCACGAAATATCAGCGCACCAGTGGCCACCCTCTGAATAGCGGGGAACTGGATGCTCGAGGTGGACAGATCTATTATTCTCCCTTTCTCGATGTGGCGACCATGGCCTTGGCGCGAACTGTGGTAGAGCGCGAGCAGCTCGGTCAAGACGCGGTGCCTGATTTATTGACGATAAGCCTGTCGGCCAACGATAACGTGGGTCATCTGTATGGTCCCTTCAGTGCCGAAGCTGAGGCGACATTAGCGCAGATCGACCAATCTCTCGGCGAGTTTATGGACTACCTTGATCGAAACATCGGCGAAGACAACTACCTGTTAGTGCTGACGGCAGATCATGGCGTTGCCGATTTACCAGAGTGGCAGCTAGAAAATAAGACAGCGCGTTGTCCGAGCCCCAGTGGCCGGTTGGATCTGTATCCGTTTATGGCGCGGCTATATGGTTCGGTCTATTGGCGGGAAACCTTCCCTTTTGATTTGCCCACAGATTTGATCAAAATTCTGGGGAATCAGGTCTACATTAACCCTGCTTACGTGGCTGCGAATCAGCTCGAATTTAGCCAGATAGAAGCCGATTTAAAGGACCACTTTGAGTCGGTAGACATCATCAAGCAGGCCTGGACCCAGGCTGAGATCCTGGCTGGAACCACCGCGGAGGCGCGTCTGTTGCGGAACTCTTTGGTGCCTGGGCGCAGCGGCGACCTGATGCTGCAGGTTTACCCTGACTGTGTGATCCGCACGGACAATACGGGCACGACCCACGGCTCACTCTATGATTACGATCGGGCAATTCCGATGTTGTTCTATGGTGTCGGGGTTGTACCCGGAAACGCAGCCGGTGCCGCATATAGTGTTGATATAGCGCCGACCGTGGCGGCGTCCTTGGGCCTGAAATTTCCTGCTGATCTGGATGGTAAGGCCTTATCGCTATTGACCCAAACGACCGACAGCGTCATCAAGGCCGACCACGAGTAAGCCAAGTCCGGCGCTCCAGAGCGCACAAGCGAGTGTGTCGATGAGGCTATAGCGAAGTCGAGACATGCCGCTGATGCCCGTGAGTAGAGGGGTGAAGCTGCGGATCGCCGTCACCATACGACCCAAGATGATGGTGAACTCGCCATGTCTGCGAAACATGGCCTCAGCTTTGTCCAGCATGGCTTTGCGCCGCAGTGCCAGGCGGGTCTGATGGAACGGGGGGCCGATCCAGCGGCCGAGATAAAAGCCGACATGATCAGACAGGCAGGCGCCGGCGAACGCCAATGGTAATATTTGGCTCAGTGTTGCGATCTGCTCTGTATACATCGCAGTACAGACTCCAAGCAAAATAATCCCCGGTACGACCAGCCCAACCCCTGGGCAGGCTTCTGCGAAGGCGATCACCGGCACCAGGTAGAGCGCCCATTGCTGGTGTTGGTTGAGCCAATCGAAAACGAAATCGCTGATGAGTCTGTGTCCTTATGTGAGTGAGTGGCCTAGTGAACCTGCTGTTCATGTTGAGTCTGCGATCGAGTTTAGAGCCAGCGTTTGATTCGAAACAGGGTCAACAGTGAGATGACGACCGTCGCCATCAATCCCAGTAGAACATAGTAGCCATATTCGAAGTGGAGTTCGGGGATATTTTCAAAGTTCATGCCATACAGCCCGGCGAGGAAGCCCAAGGGTACAAAAATGGCAGTCACAATGGTCAAAATTTTCATGATGCCATTCAATCGATGGGAGGCCATGGAAATCGATGAATTGATTAAGTCATCTGACAGGTCATAGTACAGGTTGGCCAATGATGCGGCACGCTCGAGTTGCTCATAGGTATCAGTGAACTCATGTTCGAGTAGGTCGCCGAAAGTGACGGCTTTATTGTGGCGCAACTGATTGAATATCTGCTCGTGATAATTGAAGGTTCGCAACATGATCCTGAGACGGGTTTTGTAGGTCGTCAGCATGCCGAGTTGATCGTTACTGGGGTCCTGGAGTAGCAGGTCTTGTTCGATGGTATCGAGGTTGGCCTCGATGTTGAACAGCAGATCCAGGTAGCGATTGACCATCATCCGTCCCAGGCGCGGGGTCAGACCCGTCAGGCCTTTATGGAAGACTCGCCCGTCGGACAGGCATAGTGCCCATAGTTGCTCAATGCTCCTTGATTCGCTGCTATGCCGAGTGATCAGGAACCGTTCGCCGACCAGCATAGCGATCTGAATGGTCTCAAAATTAATGCCTATTGAAGCTTTCGACAAGCCCTTCAGTAGAAGAAAGTAATAGTCTTCAAATTCTTCAAATTTTGGTGGGTGCCGGTCTCGTTGGGCATCCTGCACCGCCAATCTATGAATGCCGAATTCCTGGCCGAGAAATGCCAGTTCCGTTGTCGGGTCCTCGGCATAGAGATCAACCCACAGCAGGTCGTTGCTGTTGCGCCAGGGGGAAATCAGTTCAATGCCGCCGGTGGTCGTTGTCCCGGTTTCTGGGTTGTGCAACATGACTCGAATCATAGCTGGGTATCCCTGTAGTTGGTGGTGGCAAACCTCCGGTATTTACCCGCCGTAGAAAACGCTGCGGTGAAGGTTATTGTAGAGATACTGGCCGCGAACGGACATGCTGAATTTAACTTTTCTTGTGGGTGAATCTCAGGGGCAGGGGCGGGAGGTATTATTCCAGCGCAGAAAGTAGCAGAATAAGTCCGTAATGTCGTTGTTGCGAGCCGATTATCCAACACCGTCGACAGTGATGTGAATGCCAGCGACCTATGGCATGCTGACGGTATTAAGGGTCGTTTTGAGCCTCTGGCGGGCGCGCAAACACTCGCGATCTACTTAATCTACAGTGAAGGATATTGACGATGGAAATCAGAACGCTAACCCCGCATATTGGTGCTGAAGTACTGGGTGTCGATTTATCCCAGCCATTGAGTAATGAAGATTTTTCAGCCATTCACCAGGCTCATCTGGATTATATGGTGCTGGTCTTTCGCGATCAGCTATTGAGCCAGGAACAGCACAAAGCGTTCGCGAGCAAATTTGGGCAATTGCACGTCCACCCGCTGAATCAGCAGCGATCGAGCAATCCGGAGATTCTCGTGGTCAAGACCACAGCGAATTCGGCTTATACCGCAGGTGATGGTTGGCATACGGATGTCACCTGTGACGAGTACCCGCCCATGGGTTCCATGTTGTACATCACGGAAGTGCCAGAGTGCGGCGGTGGAGATACCCTCTTTGCCGACATGTATCTGGCCTACGAGCTACTTTCTGACACCATGAAGTCCCTGTTATCGGGGCTTACGGCGGTTCATGATGGCGCCTTACCTTATTTAGGCAGCTATAAGATTCAACCGGCAGAGGGTCAGTATCCGCGCCACGAACACCCGGTGATCGTCACGCATCCGGAAACTGGTAAAAAATTATTGTATGTAAACTCAGGATTTACCAGTCATATCAAGGGCTTGAGTCGCTCTGAGAGCCGTGCGCTGCTGGATATGTTGTTCCGCCATATTGATTCGACGCCTCGACTCACGTGTCGGGTGCAATGGCAGCCGAATACACTGACATTTTGGGATAATCGCTGCACTCAACATCATGCTATCTGGGACTATCACCCTTATAGTCGTTACGGTGAGCGTGTCTCGATTGTCGCCGCAGATCGACCCGCTTCGTTGGCGCACGCCGGATAAGCCGCGATTTGGCCTGAGGTTTTGCTGAGGTGGCGGTGGGCCCCGTTGGCTAACGGGGCGAGCCTTGCCTACGGGGCTTGGCATCTGCAGATTTTGGGGCTATCCCCTTGGAAAATAAGGTCTGTGTGGGGTTGTGACATGAACCCGCTGGCGCAGTACAATCGGTGCCAATCAATCAACCATAGCATGAGCTAAAGAAGAGGAAATAACATGAGTGAAGCCTGGATTATTGACGGTGTGCGATCCCCACGAGGTAGAGGCAAGCCGGGTGTAGGAAGTCTGTCTGAGATTCATCCGCAGCGCGTTATGGCCCAGGTGCTCAATGGTCTGAAAGACAAGGTCGGGTTTGATCCGGCTGATGTTGAAGACTTCGTTGCCGGCAACGGTTCGGGTACTGGTGACCATGCCCACGATATCGCTCGAATGTCAGTATTGGATGCTGGTTGGCCTATCACTACCCCCGGCGTCACTTTGCATCGGTTCTGTGGTTCCGGGCAACAGGCGGTGACAGTGGCGGCGCAGAGCATTATGGCTGGCCATCAAGACCTGGTCATCGGCGGTGGTGTGGAGTCCATGTCACGTTATGCACCGAACCATACCGATGGTTTTACGGCTAACAATACCCATCTGTTCGAACAGTATCCGCTAATACCTCAGGGTATTTCGGCGGACCTGATTGCGACCATTGAAGGCTTTAGTCGCGAAGATGTGGATGGCTATGCTGTGCGGAGTCAGGAACGCACCCAGGCCTCCATCGAAGCCGGATATTTCAAGACCGGATTAGTGCCAATTTATCACGCCGATGGCCGACTGGCCCTCGATCGTGACGAACACCCGCGTCCAGGGACAACCATGGAGACAATGGTTGGACTCAACCCGTCCTTCGAGAAAATGGGCAAGACACTGTACGACGGACAGGTCAGAACCTTTGATGATATCTGCAAATCGGTTTACCCGAAGATTAACGCGGTAAACCATGTGCACCACGCCGGCAACTCATCCGGAGTAGTCGACGGAGCCAGCGCGATTCTGCTGGCGTCACCCAAGTATGCCAAGGCTCACGGGCTTAAGCCGCGAGCTCGAATCGTGATGACAGCTACCGCCGGCACTGAGCCGGTGATCATGCTCACTGCGCCGGGACCGGCGGCAGAGATCTGTCTGCGCAAGGCCGGGATGACAAAAGCGGATATCGACCTGTTTGAAGTCAATGAGGCCTTTGCGGCTGTGGTGCTGAAGTTTCAAAAAGACCTGGGCATCGGTGACGACATTATCAATGTTGCTGGTGGCTCTATTGCCCTCGGGCATCCTATCGGCGCGACGGGTCCCATGTTGATTCAGGTTGTGCTGGATGAGCTTGAACGTCGCGACAAAACCACGGCACTGATTGCCATGTGTACCGGTGGCGGTATGGGCACGGCAACCATTATTGAGCGAATCTAAATAGCTAGTGGGTCTCGTCGGTCCGCTGACTGACGAGACACGACTCTCTGCGTTGTTGAAGGTAATCAATATATGACGATTGTGACGACCACCCTAGGCCCGGTTCAGGGTCACGTAAAAGACGATATCTTGATGTTCTCGGGTATTCCCTATGCCGCACCGCCGACCGGTGCGCGACGCTTTATGGCGGCCCAACCCCATCCTGGTTGGCGTGAGGTCAGGCCCGCGACTCGGTTTGGTCGTGCTGCCCCGCAGGTGGCCACGGGTGGCATGACCAACAGTGTGCCGGTGCCCTGGAGTGAAGATTGTCTGTTCCTGAATATCTCGACGCCGGCAGCCGATGATCGCAAACGACCGGTTTTTTTCTGGATTCATGGCGGTGCCTACCGAACCGGCCAGGGCGCGGTGCCCTGGTATAACGGCGCGCAGTTTGCACACAATGGTGACATCGTCACCGTCAGTATCAATTATCGACTAGGTGCCCTGGGCTTTACGGATCTGTCTCGTTTCGGAGAGGATTATGCCACTTCCGGTATCAACGGTATCCTCGACCAAATCATGGCGCTGGAGTGGGTGCGAGATAATATTGCCGAATTTGGCGGTGACCCGGACCGCGTCACCATTGGAGGAGAGTCCGCCGGTGGTTTCAGCGTCTGTACACTGCTCGGCTCAGCTCGTGCTCAGGGTTTATTCCAGCAGGCGATCCCCCAAAGTGGTGGCGCCCAGCATACACTAACAGTGGCGCAGGGTGAGCTGGTGGCAGACGCTTTTTTGGATGCCATGCAGACTCAGAACATGGACGGCGTGTTGGCGGCGACTGCCGATGATATCCTCGCGGCGCAGACTCGTGTAGATGAGACCTTGCGTGGCGCACTAGGCACTGTTTCTGCGTTTTACCCTGTAGAAGGCAGTGCCATACTGCCGGGTAGTCCTCTGACGGCGATTCGAGACGGTATGGCAGCGAATGTGGCCGTGCTCACCGGGACCAACAAAGACGAAGCAACTCTGTTCATTCAGGGTAAAGTCGATGCCGAGAAGTTGGCCAAGGAAGTCGGTCATTACGGTGGTGACCAGGCCTTGATTGATTGTTATCAAGGGCTTTACCCGAAGATGTCCACCACCGCTTTGTCTATCGCCTTGTCCACTGACTATACCTTTCGAATGCCGGCGCTGCGCCTGGCCGAGGCGCGCGCCGCCCATACGCCTGACACCTGGATGTATTTGTTCAGTTGGGAATCTCGAACCGGTCATCTAAAGGCGACTCACGCGCTCGAGATCCCCTTTGTTTTTAATAATTTGAATAAACCCGGCGTCAGCATTTTTCTTGGCAAGGGTGAAGTGCCGGAAGCCTTAGCGGCAAACATGCACGCCGCCTGGATTCAGTTTATCCAAACCGGCGATCCCGGTTGGCCCGCCTATGATTTGTCGAGTCGCAAGACGATGGTGTTTGATACCGAGTCTGCTCTGGTGGATGACCCCGATGCGGGTAAACATGCTGTTTGGCGAGAGCTTCGCTAGGCATTTTGATTTGGATTGGCCGCTGCGCTGGGATGGTTGTTGGGTCCGACTTAGGACTTGTGGTGGTATTCAAACGTTTATCGCGCAAGCGCCAAGAGACGTTGTATGAAACATTTTAGCGGGGTGATTTTTGACATGGATGGCTTGCTGCTGGACAGCGAGCGCATAGCCCTGGAAACCTTTAGTGAGGCCTGTGTGCAACTGGCCCTGGGAGACCAAACAGCGTTGTTTTATCGCTGTATTGGCACGAATCAGCAGCGCGGCGAGATTATTTTAGCCGAGGGGCTGGCGGGTAAGATTCAGATCGAAGCGTTCAGTGCTTGCTGGGAGCAATTGCATCAGGCGCGAGTCACAGCGGCGCCGATTCCGGTGAAGCCGGGTGCCCTGGCGCTACTTGAGGTGATCAATGGCTTGGGGTTGCCGGTGGCGGTTGCGACCTCGACGGCAACGGCGCGTGCTCGCGAGAAGTTGCGGGACGCCGGCCTGTTGGATTACTTTCATCGCATCGTCGGTGGCGACTGCGTGCAGCGGAGTAAGCCTGAGCCCGATATTTATCTGCAGGCAGCGCAGGTATTGAACATTGTGCCGGGGCGGGCACTGGCACTGGAAGACTCGGAAAATGGCGTGCTGGCGGCCCTGGCGGCAGGTATGACGGTGGTCCAGGTACCGGATCTGGTGCAGCCATCCGCCGAATTTCGCCGCCATGGTCATTGGGTGCTGGCGAGTCTGAATGATGTCTCAGGACATCGGTTTCATTAACCCCAGCATCAGCGATTGTGTCAAAATCGANNNGTGNTTNNTNGNTNACAACNTAACCTTGAACAGGAGTATTCACGGATGAATGGATTGGGCTGCTTCAGTCAAGGCTTGGGCTTGATACTCAAACCCGGACTGCGCCAGTATGTGCTGATTCCCTTGTTGATCAACGTGGTGGTGCTGAGTTTTTTCATTGGCTATGGGATCGCCCAATATGATCAGTGGATGGCCTATATCGCCGGCAGTTTACCCGACTGGGCGAGTTTTTTATCCTGGGTTATTGGCGTGTTGGGGCTCCTGGTTGGCTTCGTGATACTGCTATATGGCTTTTTGATCGTCGGTAATATCATTGCCGCGCCATTCAATGCCATCCTGTCGGTCAAGGTCGAGGAGTATCTGTCAGGCCGGCCCCTAACCTCGAGTACGCCATTTAGGTTGGTGGTTCTGCGATCCGTTAGTCGAGAGTTTATTAAGCTCGCGTACTATCTGCCGCGCTTATTGGCCTTGCTGATTCTATCCATTATTCCGCTGTTCAATGCCGTGGCACCATTTCTGTGGCTGGCCTTTGGTGCCTGGATGATGACGATTCAGTTCGCCGACTATGCTGCCGACAACAATGAGATCAGTTTTTCCGAGCTGCGCCGGCGGATGGCGAGGAATAAACTCGATGCCCTGTTGTTCGGTACCATTGCCTATGTTCTGGTGGCGATTCCACTGCTCAATTTGATCCTGATTCCCGCTGCTGTGGCGGGCGGGACGGTGTTCTGGGTCGAGCATCTGGCCGAGGTTCCGGCGGAGGCCGTCGAACATGGTTAAGCTGAAACAGCGCAAGGTCTCTCGAGGTCCGTGGTTGGTTTGGTGGTTTTTCGGTGGCTATGCCCTGCTGTTTGGTTATCTTGCCATAGCGCCATTTGATCGCGTCATCTGGTTCACCGAGAACTTTCCCATCGTCCTGCTGATGGCGTTCATTGCCTGGCTGCATCGCAACCATGTGTTCTCGCCATTGAGTTACCTGGCCATGTCGGTGTTGGTGGTGCTGCACACGATTGGTGCGCATTTCACCTTTGCCAAGGTGCCGTTTGCGGTGGTGACTGAATTGTTTGACTTTGAACGCAATCACTTTGATCGTCTGGCGCATTTCAGCGTCGGTTTTTATGCTTATCCGATTGCCGAACTACTGATGAAAAAACGCCTGGTGAACTCAATTATTATTTTGCTGCTGTTTCCTTTTTTCGCCATTTTAGGGGTGGCAGCCTTGTATGAAGTCTTTGAATGGCAATTTGCATTGCTCGCTGATCCCGATGCGGGTCTCGCGGTCTTAGGCACTCAGGGNGATGTCTGGGATGCGCAGAAGGATATCATGGCTGATACCTTAGGGGCCTTGTTGGCTATCGTCGTCTATGGGGCGTTAAACTGGCGTGAAATCATCAAAATGAAAAGCAGCCATTGCGCAGCTTGCGTCATGGCGTCGTCAGGAAGTCCTCACAATTGAGTTTAAGATGTTGAATCGAAGATTAATGTACGGTGTGACCCTGGTGGTCTTGGGTTGCCTGGTGGCGGCTTGGGTCCAGACTGCAGGAAACTCGGTGGAAGTCAGAGATNTTCGCTTTGAAGCGGCAAGCGGACAGCGTCTCAGTGGTTTGTTGTATGTACCAAACACTGTCAGCGCGCAGAAACCTGGGCCGGCGATCCTGGCGATTCACGGCTATATCAACTCGCGAGAAACCCAGTCGCCCTTCGCCATCGAATTCGCTCGGCGGGGGTATGTGGTACTGGCGCTGGACCAGACCGGTCACGGCTTTTCAGATCCGCCCGCGTTCAGTGCCGGATTCGGCGGGCCGGCCGGGCTTGAGTACCTGCAGGCGCTGGATTATGTGGACGTCGCTCGCATCGGTCTCGAGGGGCATTCCATGGGCGGCTGGGCGGTGCAGATGGCAGCGGCAGCCCGGCCCGATGGATATAAGGCTATGGTGCTGGCGGGTTCGTCGACGGGCACCTTCGGTGCGCCTGCGGGCAGTGCCACCAGCCCGCGTAACCTGCTGCTGATATTCAGTCGCTTTGATGAGTTTTCAGCCCTGATGTGGGGCAGTGAGACCGCCGCTGGTATCAAACAAACGGAGAAGCTCAAGACCTTGTTCGGCACCCATGAGCCGGTGGTTGTCGGGCGCGATTACGGCGACAAAATTACCGGTACGGCCCGCAAGCTGACCATGCCAGCCGTGACGCATCCTGGCGATCATCTATCCACAGAGGCCGTCGGGGACGCAATTGAATGGTTCGACAGCATCTTGGACCAGAACTCCGTCAACACTGAACAGTACATAGCTAGCAAGGCGCAGATCTGGTACTGGAAAGAGTTAGCGACGTTGACGGCACTAATAGGTCTGGTGATATTGGTCTTCCCTCTGCTGGCGCTTGGCCTGAAGTATTTCGGGCAAGACCTGGCGCCCCCTGTCGTTGCGCGCTCCACCGGTGCGGGTGTCAGCAAGCTGACCCTGGGTATGATGATATTGATCCCAGTACTGACGTTTTTCCCCTTGCAGAATCTGGCTGACGTCGTGTTGCCAGCCAACAAGTTTTTGCCCCAACAAATCACCAATGGGGTGTTGCTGTGGGCTTGGGGTAATGGTCTGCTGACGCTGCTGATGTTGTGGGTTGCCCATCGACTTAAGGGTACGCCAGGGCTGGTCGATTCGGGTCTAATGCTGAAGTGGAAGCAAGTGCCGGCGATACTGACCATCGCAGTGACAGTCTTTGCCAGCTTATATCTGCTGGTTTATCTGGCCGACGCCTGGCTAATGGTCGATATGCGATTTTGGGTCATCGCCCTGAAGGCGATGTCACCGATTCAAGCGGGTACGTTTTTGATCTATTTGGTGCCGTTTACCCTGTTCTTCGTGGTTCAGTCTGCCGGCTTGCATGGTCAGCTACGTTGGTACCCCGATCAGCCAACCAAGGCCATGTGGTGCAATGCGCTGGTGCTTGGTGTGGGATATGTGGGTTTGCTGTTAGCACAGTACATACCACTACTCTTGGGCGGAACCCTGATGATTGCATCTCAACCTTTGCTTAGTATCGTTGCCTTTCAGTTCGTGCCGATCATGTTGGTAGTGGGCTTGATCTCAACCTTCTGCTGGCAAAGGACCGGTAGCGTCTATTTGGGTGCGTGTCTGAACGGCTTGCTGGTGACCTGGTATCTGGTGGCAGGCACGGCGACCCAAGCAATACCTTTCTGGCTTTAACGGGTTGTCCGTGGACAGGCCTGGTGGCCTCGACTAGGATGGCCGCCTTGAGCGTCGAAAGACAGGCACAGACAAGCGAATACATCGAACCGTAAGCAGAGATAAACACAGGTAAGGTCATGGCTGTAACAGATAAAGCGCCGCTGGCGGGTATTAAAGTCTTGGATCTGAGTCGCGTGCTGGCGGGCCCTTGGGCTAGCCAGACACTGGCGGATTTGGGTGCCGACGTGATCAAGGTCGAGCGCCCCGGCGTCGGCGATGATACTCGCAGTTGGGGCCCGCCGTGGCATACCGATGCGCAGGGTGAACAGCTGTCAGCTTATTTTATTGCAGCCAATCGCGGTAAACGTTCGGTGACTATCGATATGGCGACCACCGAAGGCCAGGCTTTGGTTCGAGATCTGGCGCAGCGCTCGGACATCTTGATTGAAAACTTTAAGGTCGGCGATATGCAGCGCCGAGGTCTCGACTATGCGAGTCTGCAAGGGCTGAATCCGCGATTGATATATTGCTCAATTACTGGCTTTGGCCAAACCGGTCCTTACAAGGAACGCCCGGGTTACGACTTTATGATTCAGGGCATGAGCGGTCTGATGAGTATTACCGGCGAGCCGGATGCTAAATCTAATGACGGGCCGCAGAAAGTCGGCGTGGCCGTCGCCGATGTGCTCACTGGTCTGTACGCCACCATCGCGATTCTGGCGGCTGTGCAAGAGCGTCAGCGAAGTGGCTTGGGTCAGAGTATCGATATGTCGCTGTTTGATGTGATGGCGGCCAGTTTGGCGAATCAAGCCTCTAACTATTTGGTGTCAGGTGTGGCGCCCGATCGATTAGGCAATTCCCATCCCAATGTCGTGCCGTATCAGACCTTTGCGACCCTAGATGGTTATATCATCGTGGCCGTGGGTAACGACAGTCAGTTTCGCAAGTTAAGTGCAGCGATCGGCAAACCCAGCTTGGGTGAAGACCCGTTATATCTGAGCAACGCCTTGCGGGTAGCGCATCGAGAGAGTTTGGTTGTAGAGATTCAGGCGTGTATGGTCAATCAGTCAATGGATCAGTGGCTCAAGATACTTGAGTCCGCCGGCGTACCCTGCGGTCCGATCAATACCATTGACCGGTTGTTCGCGGATCCACAGACCCGAGAGCGTGGTACTCAGCTAGATCTTGACGGCATGCCATTGGTGGCCAACCCGATTAAATATTCCCGCTCGGAGATTGACTACAGCATCAAGCCAGCGGTGCTCGGCGTAGATACTGATAGGGTTTTAGAGTCAGCCTTGGGCCTGGATCAGGCGACGATCGAAGCATTGAGGGCGCAAGGCATTGTTGGTTAATCCGAGTGATCAAGTCATTGAGCTGCTGAAGTTGCAACAGGATGTGGGTTATATCGGTGAGCCGCTGAGCCAGTTAGCCCATGCGTTGCAGTGCGCTGACTTTGCCGCTCAGGATGATGCCGATGAGTGCGTTATTTTAGCCGCCTTGCTCCACGATATCGGTCATTTTTGCGACCCGCGGGCAGCGGCAATGATGGCAGACGGTATCGATTTTGGGGTTCACCGACACGAAGCGGTGGGGGCAGAATACCTGCGCTTGTCGGGTCTCGATGAAACCATAGCGACCCTGGTGGAGCAGCATGTGAATGCCAAGCGTTACCTGGTGGCGACCCGTCCGGCTTATGCTGCCAAGCTATCAGCCGCCAGCCAGCAGACTCTGGCTTTTCAAGGTGGGCCCATGCTGGCCGATGAGGTGCTGGCGTTCGAGCAGCAGGCACGATTTGCCGACATTCTCAAACTGCGGGCTTGGGATGAGGCCGCTAAACGACTCGACGTCAGTTTACCGCCCGTCAGCCACTACAGCGCCATGTTGAGAAGAAACAAGACTCAGCGTTTGTCGAGTGCAGAGCTGGCCTTCTTTGCTGCCAACGGTTATCTACATATCAAAGACTGGTTTAACGCAGCTGAAGTGGCGGCCATGTGTACTGAAGTCGCGCAGTTGCAGGCCTTGCCGGACAGTCCCGGAAAATGGATGAAGTATTACGAGCATACGGCGCGAGGTAAGCAGTTATGTCGAATCGAGAATTTCCTGCCTTATCAACCGCGGCTCGAACGGCTTGCCCGGGGTCGCAGTACGCTTGGTCTTATTAGTGAGTTGATGGGGGAGTCTGCCGTGCTGTTTAAAGAAAAACTCAATCTTAAATTGGCGGCGGGCAATGGCTTTGCTGCGCATCAGGATGCGCCGGCATTTACCTCATTTGATCAGCACTATCACATCACTATGATGTTAAGCGTGGATGCGACGACGAAAGCTAACGGTTGTCTTGAGGTGGCCAGTGGTGCGCACCAGCAGGGACTGTTGGCGATGAATGCTGACTTGACCATGACCCAGGTGGCAATCGACCAATTAAGCTGGCAGGCTGTGGAAACCCGGCCGGGCGACCTGTTGTTGTTTGATTCTTATCTGCCCCATCGATCGGCTATGAATGCAACCGATCACGCTCGTCGAGCGTTGTATATTACCTACAATCGACAGGTCGATGGGGGCGATGTTCGGGATGCTTATTTTTCGGCTAAACGTGCTGCCTTTCCACCTGAAATTGAGCGTCAACCAGGAATGGTGTATGCCGGTGGCGTGTTTAATGTGGGCAACCCTGTGGATAATTGAGTGCTAGAGAATTATTAACGATTGAACAATGATGTAAATATTTGCACGGCGTAACGAGGAAATTGTCATGGCTACCCATCAAGAGTTAGGCGGCATCACCGACGAAGAGTTGGTCAATCGAATGATTGCCAGTCACGATGATCGATTCGATGAGGCTTTCTGGGATTATTTTTCCGACCAGGTCGTGCCACACTTGCCGTCGCACCCATCAATGGTAGATCTGGGTTGTGGGCCGGGATTACTGTTGCGCGATTTGCGCGACCGTATTGATGGCGCGCGCTTGTGGGGCTTCGATATTACTCAGGCCATGCTGGATTATGCCGCAGATAAAGTCGTCTACGATGGGACCGCGCCGCAGTACCAGTTGCTTGATGTTGCCCGTGAACCGGTGCCCCTGGCTGATGGCTCTGTAGATATGTTGTCGATGGTTGCTGTTTTACATGTTCTGAACGATCCGCTGGCGGCCTGCGAAGAAGTCTGTCGATTGCTCGCGGACGATGGCATATTCCTTCTTCAGGACTGGGTGCGAACGCCGCTGCCGGTTTATCTGGAACGTATGGTGAATGCTGAATTGGCGGGCGAAAAACTGCAGACAATGCGTCGCGCCATGCTAAGACTGTTTCCTGTGCATAACAAATTCACCGTCGACGACTGGCTCTGGATTTTGGCTGAGGGTGGTCTGAAAGTGCTGCATCACAAGCATTTGCGCAGCCCACATTTCAGTACGTTTGTGTGCCAGAAGGCTTGAGACCTTTTCGAAAAGCTTAAAGCAAGCCGTTAGGCGTTGGCACCAGTGAGTTCGTCGTAGCTTTTGTTTTTATTGTCTCGTAAGGCAGAGACGACTGAGCTCAAGACATTTTCAAATTCTGCGCCGGTGTCAAGAATCTCACTGTTTTCGGCAATCAGCATTTGAATCAGCTGACCTTTCGAGAATTCACCAACCTTCAGTCCATGGCGATTGGCGAAAATATACTTGTCGGCTGCGGCGATCACGGCGACGAGCCTGCAGGGTGTCAAGGTGCCCTCCATCACGGGTAACTTCAGCCAGGCATCCACTCGCAAAGATTCTATGGCGTTTGTAGCTGCCAGAATTTTTTGCTGGGCCTTTTCTCGAAGTATCAAGGCCCGCTTTTGCTTCAACTCGGCGGTGCGCTTGTGCTGCTCCATCGCCGTCATGATTTCGTTTTTTCGGCGGTCGAGATATTCTCGAGTCACCAGCTTTTTATCTTGAGGTGTTTCCACCTTGGATTCTTTCTGCTTCTGTACCTGGACGCCCTGGACCACTGTCAGCAAGTGTTGCTTGATGACCTCCCAGGTGCTGGATTTTGGGCTCAGGGGCTTGAGCGTGCCTTCCGCGAGATATTGAGCAAACTCAGGGTAGCTCATGTGCAACACTTTGCGGCGATTATGGTTGGTAAACAGCAGACGCATCGTATCTTGCCAGTTGAGGATGAGTTTAATGCGCGCAACTTTTTCTTCAGGGTCACGCTTATCATCGTGCAAATACCACTGACCAGGTTGGATCTCGCGAATATCGGCCAGTACACTTGCATCGAGCTGTTGCTGAGACAAGAGTGAGGATTGCTCGACCTTGATCAGTTCAAAGTCGCAGGCGCTCGATGGTGTGCCTTCGCGAATGGCCTCGTGTTCCAGCGCGAGATCTTCCAGGCAGGCTTCTACTGCCGAGGTATCGAAGTTCATTTTTTGGCAAAAAGCCTGGATGTGTCCTGCCAAGCTTTCCATCAGGGTCGCCTGGCGGGCGGTGTCCGGTTGAACCTGAATGGACCAAATCAGCGCCTCGGTTAGCTTGGTCACCTTCTGCCAAGCTGGAGATTCTTCACCATAGGCGCTCAAGACTTGTTGGAGGAATTCGTACCAGGAGCCCTGCAGAACAAAAATCATGAATAGGGGCAATTTTTTGTCTGTCATCTGCTGATTGAGTAGTTCTGCGGCGTAATACTTGGCCTTTTGTCGACTCAGGACCTTCATCTCAACATCGAGTAGGCGGGCTTCCATCTTCTTGAAGATCGGCTTGTCANCTTCTTGAAGATCGGCTTGTCCTTGGANAACATCAGGTCCAGTTCTGACTGGCAGTCTTCCAGCGACATTCGGCTGCTCACCATGGCTCGAACCATGAGCTCGATCTTGTCCATGAACTGTTCGCCCAGTATGCCGAGGTCCTCGCTCCAACCGAGGCCTTCATTAATCAGGGTATTCATTAAGTTGAGGATGGGCTGTGGCTCGAAGATAGATTTCACGCCTTGGCGTANGGCCATAACCGCAATATAAGGGGTCAAGTTGCGAATAAATGCTTCAATCCTGAAGTCCAGGTCAGTCTGCCGCAGGATCTGGGTCACGCAGTCATCGATATAGGCCAGTGTCGCACGATCTGCTTGGCTGAGGATGACGTTGCTATGATACTTCTCGACTTGAACCAGGACGGGATCAACATGCTCAGCGGCGGAAAGGGCCGGTAAATTTTCCAATAACTCGACAAGTTCGGCTCGGGGCAAGGTCGCGCTGGTGGGTTTGTGGGGTGCATAAAATCCCAGCAATGCCGTGGCAATCTTCTCTGGGGTGAGTCTTTGAACCAAATCATGCATGATAATTGTGTGCTCTTAGAAAGCGAACCGCGCGTGAGCGGTGAAGTTCTTGGATAAACGTGCAAGCAGCGTATAGACGCTTATCGATGCTAACAAAATCATGGTCTAACTTTGTGAGCTCTGTCACAAGTCAGCAAACCATTAACGGTCATTTGTGCTGACCGATGGCTTAAATCCCTAGACTATGGCGTAATTACCAAAGAATTGGTGATGTCGCCCCTGGGGAAGCGCCCTAAAAATTTAAAATATTCAATGAATACAATAAGATATAGGTTGGCATAATACCTGCTGTTAGAGAATTCAAGTGAGGCGAGTGTGGATAGTCTGACTAGGCCCGATATTGAGCAGATGACTTGATGACGCAGCCTGGCGAACTTAAGCGTTGAGGCTGGGTCGAATACAGTGTCGATTACAGGGATGGATACAGGGTTGGATACAGGGTTGGATACAGGGTTGGATACAGGGTTGGGTACAGGATCGCTAAACCATTTATGGGTAAGGCGACAAGTTGAAAGCAAGGACAGTAAATGACGAATTCCGAAGACAATAAAGCGCCGTTGAGTCGGCCCGTTAAGGTTGTCTATATAGCACTGGGACTGGTTTGTGCTGTCATTGGTGCCGCCGGCTTACTACTGCCGGTAATACCCGGTGTGCTATTTCTGGTAGCGGCGCTTTATCTGATTGGTAAGGTGTCGGTGCGGGTTAAAACATGGAGCGAATCCCGGCCGATGTTACTTGGCCTGCATGAGCGTATTCATCGACTGGGACAGGTTAGCCTGAGTGAACGCCTGAAGGTGTTGGGTCTCACCATTGCCGAGTTGGCGCTGGTGTCCATCGCTGAGTCTGTGCGGCTGACGCGGTCGTTGATGGCCCGTATCACCGAGATTTTTCGATAATTTTTCCGGGCCTAAACCGGGACCTGTTTGTGATCAGGTTCTTGTGATGCTTAGGCGCTAGCCGTTACCACGGTGTCGGCCACTCACCGTGATGCCTCGCGCACGACGCAGTGGCCTAGACCGAGTCTGCTTTCGGTTCCGCCAGACGCCGCAGGTTCTCGCTGTGATCAGCACGATTGATCTGATAGAGACTCAAGGTGGCCAGCGCAAAGAAGTAAAAAATCAGCAAAATGGGGACATACAGATACGCCAGATCTAACAGGGTTTCGTTGGGTATTTCACCGGGTTTGGCCTGCGTCGGAAACTGGATATAGGCGAGAATCTGGCCGGCGACCACTACCCCCAGGCCATTAACGGCTTTCTGGGCAAAGCTGTTAGCGGCGAAAAAGATCCCTTCTGAACGTCGTCCGGTTCGAATTTCACTGTCTTCCACGACATCGGCGATCATGGCTGCGATCAGCGAGGCTGAGACAATAATCAGTGTCACCTCAATGGCGTTGAAGACCACCAGAGTCCAGAACAACAGGTCAGTGCCATTCTCCGGGAACCAGCCCAATATGCGCAAAATAAAGGGCATCGGTGCCATAGCGAATGCCAGGCCAGTAATCACCATCGCGCCGTGCTTTTTACCCAGTCGCCGGGAAATACTTGGCGCTATCATCAGGGCCAGAAATGCAGAGAGGAAATATGGCAGATTCATATAGCCGATTTCGGTGCTGGTAAATTCCCAAAAATGCCGCGAAAAGTAGATGCTCAATGAGGTAGATACGCCAGCGGCCACGGCACTGAGTAAAGCGGTTACAAATAATGCAAAGAAAGACCGATTGGACAGGGTTTCTTTCAGCTCACCAAAGGTGCGCTCGAAGTTGAAGGCCTGCTTTGGTGGAGGCTTGCGTAAGTTGGGAATATGCTTGTGAGTCCCGACAGAAGACACATAAATCGACAGGAAAATAATGCAGGAAGCCGCCAAGCCATAATTGTGCCAGCCCTCAATATATTCCAAGCCGCCCTTTTCCTCTGGTAAAAAGACCAGATAGTTCAAAACGGCCATGGTTAAGCCACCCCACCAGCCGAAGAAGTAGCGGAAGCTCATCATTTCAGTTCGCTCATCGTAGTCGTCAGTCAGCTCGGCAACGAGGGCAGTAGCAGGGATCTCGTAAAAGGTAATCAAGGTGCGTATTAACACAGCGATGCAGACGAAGTAGAGAAACAGGGCGCCTTCATCCCAGGCCGGTGGTGACCAGAGGAAGTAATAGGCGACTGCGACGGGTAAGCCCGCGGCGTACATAAATGGGTGACGTCTGCCCCAAGGCGAGTGAAAGTTGTCTGATATGTAACCCACCAGAGGGTCTGATACGGCATCGAAAATCAGTGCGATGAGTATGCCAATTGAGACCAGATCAGCGCGAAGGCCGATGACCTGGCTGTAGTAAAACAACAGCAGGTAATTAAAACCGTTGCTCTTCGCACCATTGGCGACAGCGCCAAAACCGTAATAGAGCTTGGTTGAAAAATCTACTCGTCGTGGACTGATAGGAGCTGTCATGGTGCCGTCTCGACGTGATTAAATTGAGGAAGAAGGCAATCTAGCATTAGTCAGCGACAATTGCATCGTCGTTAGGCAGACTTCAGTGGCCAGGCTGTGCCTGACGAGTATGAAGCCTTTCGCAGTGACGACTCGGATTCAGCATCAGCTTCAAAGACCAATTGCGGAAATTGTCGGCGTGAGAGGGTTCCTACAGGATCTCTGCAGCATATCTACAGCAAGAGCCTGCAGGAACTTGTCAACAATACCTTGCCGACAGTACCTAGCCGACAGTACCATCAAGTGTTGGGTGCCTTATGTTAAAGGGCGTCAACATATTCAACTTGTGGTCGACCCGCCATACAGGGGCCCATCTTTGCGCCAATGGTCTTGAAGTGGTCTGAGGCACCGTGGGCATCGAGGGCCGCCTGGTCAGCATATTGCTCAAGCACGATGTATTCATTTTCATCGGTTCTGGACTTGTGCAACGCATAGAAATTGTTGCCGGGCTCGTTATTGGCCACGGCAGCTTGAAGTTCGGCAAATATGCCTTCGAACTCGCTATTCTTACCTGGTTGGATCGCTAGCTTGGCAATGACACCTATGGCCATGGTTGTTCCCCTTTTGTTGGCATTAGTGATGAAGTGATGCGTTGTCTAGGTCGTTATCAATCTTACAGCGAACGGCTGTCTGAATCTCGCCCATTCCAACAGCATTGTTAAGTGCGCCAGTGGCGGAGTCAACCTAAATGGCTGGTTTTGGTGACGGGTGAGGGCTTATCATAGGGCTCAGCGACGCCAGCTTGAATGACCTAATGACGGAGGCAGACCCACTATGAATTTTCCGACCGCCCGCATCGTCCCTGTGAATGGTATTGATCTGGCTGTGTATGAGGCCGGCCAGGGTGGCATTCCTATCGTACTGGCCCATGGTTGGCCCGAGTTGGCCTATAGCTGGCGTTATCAAATTCCGGCGCTGGTGGCGCAAGGCTACCACGTCATAGCGCCAGACCAGCGTGGCTATGGCTTATCGGCCAAGCCCAGCGAAGTTGAAGCCTATGATATTCATCATTTGACCGGCGATCATGTCGCCTTGTTAGATGCGCTGGATATTGAACGGGCGATCTATGTGGGCCATGACTGGGGCGCAATTGTGGTCTGGCATCACGCGTTGCTGCATCCTGAACGGGTCCTTGGGGTCGCGAATCTGTCAGTGCCCTTTTGGCCGCGAGAGCCTGCGGACCCGATAGCCTTCTGGGAGAAAATGTTGGGCCCAGATTTTTATATTGTCCACTTTAATCGTCAGCCTGGCGTGGCGGCCGCCGCTTTCGACCGTCACCCGGAACAGTTTCTGCGGAATATGTACCGAACCAAACAATGGCTGAGCGCCTCAGCGAATGCCGGTGAGCCCAATGGCCACTCGATTATTCGTCTGGCTGACGAGGCGGTGGAGACCGGTGAGCCGCTGCTGAGTGAAGCTGATCTTGCTGTATTCGTGGCTGCCTTCAAGCAGGGTGGATTCACGGCTCCCTGTCATTGGTATCAAAACTTCACCCGTAACTGGGCGACCACTGAGCAAGTTGAACAGCGCGTGAGGCAACCTGCGCTCATGATTTATGGCGCGCACGATATGGTTCGCCAGGCCGATATGAGTGCCTACGTGCCTGATCTTGAGGTCCATACCTTACCATGTGGACACTGGATTCAGCAGGAGCAGCCCGAGGCGACTAATCGTCTTCTGCTTGATTGGTTGGAAAGACGTATGCGGCCGCTGGTCTAGGGCCATGGGTCTGGCGGAGTCGAAAGGGCTCCAGCAATGATTCCAGGCCGTTAATCTTGATTTCGAGGGTGAGTTGCATCAGATCCCCGAGCCGGCCTTTCGGGAAGCCCCGGTCGACAAACCACAGCAGGTAAGCTTCGGGCAGATCAATCAGCAGTTGACCCTGGTATTTGCCGAAAGGCATGGGCACCTGAGCAATTTTTACTAAATCGTCTTTTTCAAACATGTACAATAGCGACCTTTCTATAGCCAGCCGAGTGTAAGAACTTACCATGCCAAAAGCCAGTGAACT
>JGI20154J14316_10001423_pt1 | contig 21044 bp, 20 predicted proteins | sample COG_04_FD_14316 | JGI IMG/M metagenome (IMG submission 14316)
TCCGGTCCGGTGGTGAATGGTCCGATGGTGAATGAGATGAAGGGGGGGGGGTCCATTGGGATTTTTCTAATATATTTCGGAGGATTGTTTTGACTTTCGGTAATGATGGATACTCTTGTGCTAAATAAATACCAATTGAGATTCCAAGCAAAAGTAGGAAGAACATTTTGGAATGGAGACACATTCTTTAAATAGTCATTTGTTCTTCATAATCACCCGTGTTGCAGTGTACAAGCGCGTGCGCGTTGCAGAATCTCATTTCGAGATGATGAAGTACAAACGGTTTCGTCACAGATGAAGCATCTGATATCTCGGCACAGATGAAGTATAAACATTCTGTTTGAAACAGATGATATGTCGATATCTCCACAAAGACGATTTGCTACGTCACCGGAAAATGAACTGTTGAAACGGGTCTTGAACAACTCTCCAAAAAGTACAACAATGCCAGCTGCAAAAAAGAAAATGTCATTGATGGAATACAAGAAACGGCAAAAATCGTTGAAACAGGAACAGAGAGTTTCCAATATTGAAGAGCTATTGATGGAACTCTCCATCGAAACGAATCAAACACGAGAAAGAGTCGATTCGATTTCGGACAAACTTGATTTTCTGATTGGAAAGTGTCTTGTCAATCAAACAATGTTTGTCATGGACGACCTTGAAGTGAATGCTTGTCATGGACGACCTCGAAATTAAACCGATGGCAAATGTGCATTCATTTCACCAGTGAATGCGGGGCAAGAGTCCTTCTCTTCTGCCAGACTCTCTTCTGCATTTGGCTGGATGGGAGGAGGAGACCACCATAATAACAGAGATTGTTGCACACTTGGTAAATTGAATTGTTGTGCGGCCCAAATCCCAATCATTCCACCGAATATAAATTCCAACATAATTGTCGGAATGGAGAATCAGTGCTTATGTATTCAATGTGAGGATTGGAAAACGGATTTCATGCGTGATTGGAATTGCGTCCATCTTCCACGTTCATGCCGGGATGGTACAGCGTTGTTGTGCATTTTGGTCTTCTGTCAGCATCGGACTCTTCTTGTTCTTGTCTTTGAAGCAGTTCTAAAAAATGGTAGTATAAACGCACAACCATGATGCACAAGCAATGTCCCATTTTGCCAAAAACGATATTCAAGAAAACTGTATGTCCAGCCGAGTTGGAATAGAAGATTGGCAATATGGACAACCATTTCCAACGGCCTTGTCGGCCTTGTGGGGGCGACAGTTTTTGGTGGAACCAATCGAATGTGTGCCCCAAGCAATTATGGTCTCAGTTCCGACAGAGACCGAAGCTTTCCGTAAACGCGTCATTAACGACGACGGTGTCCAGTATCATGTTTTTACCAAATGGATAACTACAAATCGGGTCGACGAATGGAAGAAAAAACGAAACTGGGATGCGATGGTAGAGAGTGGCCAGTACAACATGAAGGGCGACGACCCTCTCAGTGTCCTTATGACTGGTAGTCGGGATGTTGGGTTCAAGTACCGAGTCAATTGCGATGAACAAGGTGTGTGGACATGCACATGCAAACATTTCGAACACAACAATACCGAATGTTGCAAACATATCAATGCCTGTGTGGATGCTGTGGTGTGGGAGGAAAGTCTGCTTGTTGACGACAGGGGCCTCGGTTGGCGTCCGTACGCCACGATTTTTAATTTTGGTGGATTGAAAGATACTTTAAGATTGAAAGATACAACTCCTTTAACTTATTTGGGCTATACCGACATAGTGGAGGAGGTCGACACGTACTTGCCGTCTGAATCTCAGTTCCATCAATTCCAGCGACATCTCCCACACGCACGCCCTCGAGCTGCCCCGGATACATACCATCAATATGTCACGAATCATCACTCTTTCAACAAATGAATTATTTTAGATGGAGGAGAATGGCGACAAATAGTTGTTCATTCGTCTAGAAACAATTTTAGTAAGACATGTGACAGGATGGTCAGGAAAAAAGACGAAGAATATAAAATCACAATAATTATGTTGTATCTGGGCCTTGGCGTTCTCTATAGTATCTCTGCATTCTACAACGACGAATGATTGACATAAGAACGTGTCTTTTTGTTTGTAATAGGTGCTTGTGTGGGACGTCTAATGTTTCCAATGGTTGTGTCCTCCCTCGAGCTGCAATCATATTTTTATCTTATATAAAGAGTGCCTCTTCTGAGAAGGATGGACAAATACTTTTGCAAAGATTGTCTTGGACTCTGGCACCAAAATAAATTTATGTTGTGTTGTCCCGGATGTGTCGCTCACCGTGACGCGGGATGGACCCCCGAAACGCTTCTTGCTGTGTACGGTCCAATGTTTCAAGTCGCTGACCGAGCCTATTTCCCAGCACTGGCCCGTGCGTTCCCACCACCACCTCGCACCCCCGCTCAGCACATTAAACCAGAAACATACACCTGGTTAAAAAAGAGTGAATTTTTATCCGAATTCAGAGAACAACAGCTAGATTTTTTAAAAAAGTACGAGACCTCAAACAATCTCAAGTTCTGGTACGCTTTGGACCCGCTAGTACACAATTACAATCAAAATTTAATCTTTTGAACAAAGCTCGACTTTGCTTCTGTTGACATACCGGTAGCTCTCGTCTACAATATATATTACGAACATGCTATCAAATACATTCCGAACATGACTCCCCCATCCACCACCTCTCACCACAATGCAGATGACCTGCAATCCATCTTTCGACATGCCCACCTGCTGCAATTGTTTTCAATTAAGCACCGACACCTTAGAAGAACACATCCAAAAACACATCCGTCACATTATCCACGTCCGACGACTGGCCGGATTCCCCGAAATGACCCAAGGCATTCTACACTCCATTGCAATCTCGTTCATAGACGAGGACTCCCCCCTCTTCCCACTCGTCAGCGACCCCACCCACTACAACCTTACATGTGATTAGCCAACCAGTCGAACCCACACCTTACTTTTTGATTTCGAACGGCACAACACTCTATAATATGCCACGGTGAGCTCCGCACCACATCGAGCCGCAGTTCCTTGACCATTTTTTCCTTACTCATTGCCAGAGGCAAATCCTGTTTGTTTGCCAGAATCAAAAACGGTTTGCCCACCAACTCTTTACTCGAAAGCAGCGCATGCAATTCCGCCCGCGCCACCGACACTCGACCAACATCATTCGAATCCACGACAAACACCACTCCATTTGCCTTTTCGAAATAATGTGGCCACAATGCCCTCAATTTCGTTTGACCACCAATATCCCACATTTTAATAGTGATGTTCCCCACTGCCACCGTTTCGACATTAAATCCTATTGTGGGGACTGTGCACTCCAAAGGCTCCCCCAATTGCAGGGCGTACAGCACGGCCGTTTTCCCTGCATTGTCGAGTCCCAGGATTAAAATCTCGGTCTCGTTTTGGAACGACATCCACCATTCTTCCAGTTTGGAATAGACGTGTCCCATTGGCAACAGATGTTCATGCACACGTCCCATTAAATAGCCCGAACTGTGTTTGTGTAAAAAGTGTTTTGTTTATTTTCACAATAAAAAAGCAGTATATAAAGAGCGATGCTTTTATTAATTAAAAATGTCAGCAAGTACTACCGGTCATGATTTACAGCCCTTTTTTGGCTCTGTCGAACCCCAATATCAAAAGATGTTGGCGGAAGATAAATTCGCCCACGAAACCTACAATTTGCCCAAGGCCTACGAAGGTAAAAACAAACATTTGGAGACAGTGTTGGACTACCTCATTACAGAAGAAGACGCTTGGTATACCAGTGCCGTCCTGCCCTGGGTCTTAACGGAGGACCTCTCTGTCAAATGGGACATTTTCAGATTTAACAAGACTTTGATGGATTTGGAGCCACATCAAGGTGTCCCCAGATATGTCACCGCCGAAAGAGAGTCGCGTTCGGACCGTTTGGTTCGACGTGGATTAGCTTTTATTATTGAGCATGGTTTTTACAAAACGGACCAAGGTCGACAACACTACTTGATGAATTTGCGTCAAATTGTGGATTCGGTGAATGAGACCGCGTATCATGGTGTGATTCATGCGTTGCTGACTTGCAAAAATCATTACAAAGAATGGGAACGGCAGCACGGCGCCACTGTGACTCGTCCGGGTCAATTGTTGCGCAAACAGCGTCGTCGTTGGGCTTTGGTTCAAAAACAAGAGCGGGGTCTCTATCTGCTGGATGCGGAGCTCAAGGACCAAATGAAATATGAGGGTGTCTCGCCCAATGTCTGGATTCTGCCCAGCAAAATGTCCATCTATGTGACGATGGTGCCGTCCGCGGAAGTGGAGTTTTATCGTAAAGGTGCGGGTGCGGCCGCCAATCTGGAAAAGGGTCCGGGTAATATGTTGAGTTTTCGTGGCAGTAAAGTGTACGAAACTCGCCCATTCGACATTGATTTTATTGGTGAGCCCCGAGATTTGTTGGTCCGTGAGCGCCAAATTGGTGAATATTTTGTGTTCCCTTCTCTAAAGGAAGCCGGTGCTGATGATAAACGCGACATTTTCATTTTTTCAATGGATACCGACAGCTTCGAACGCATGGACTTTGATAAATGTCGAACGCTCGCCAAGAAAAATGCCGAGAATGCCGGTGTGGAGAAAGAAGGAGAAGGCACTGTTCTGTTATTGCGTCCATTTCAAACCTACAATATGGCCTCGGCCATCTTAATGAAAGGCGGGTTGGACACTGGCTTTACAGCGCACGGTCATCACGACTTTATGCTCACCGACGACGTGATTCACAAAGTCCATATTGGTCACTACACCTTCTACCACAAATCGATTGTGAAACAACCAAAGAACGTCATATTGGCCGAAGATATTTTTGCTCAGTCTTACGTTTCTGGTGAGGGTACTAATCTGTTTGGCGATGACGGCGTTTTGTCCTTTCGTGACCAATTGCAGGAGGGTTTGACAAGCGATATTATTCCAATCTGGATTCCGACAAAAGACGGTGAGAAGCTGAAGATTGAAAATCCGTTGGATATTACTGGTCACTATTCCAATCAAGTGTTGGATTTAACCAATACGACACTTCCAAACAAGGACCAACATTATCCTGAAGCGGAGAAGTACACCGAGGGACTGGGTTTCAATCTGTTGCAAAACTATGGTGAGGCCGATAACTTTTTGGCACCCATTCGCCATTTGAACACTATTTGTTTCAAAGGACATCAAATGTCATACGATAAAAATAAAGAGACGTACAGTAAAATCTCCATCAATACGGGACATTGGGGGCCCAACGTCTATCCCGGTTGTCGCAGCGTCCGCAACGGCGAAAATGCGTTCTTGAAGGACATGGAATACGAAAAACACAAGCCATGGTTGTCCGAGTCCTAAAGTAATACAAAATTTCAATCTTAAATCTTAAATCACATTCACAATTCTATAATTCTCTCTTCTAAATTCTATTCGGATTTATTCTTTCAAATGCATTGGAGTGAACATCGAACTATATACCAAATCTTCGAATGCCCACAATGTGGCTGTTTCAAGTGTGTCAATGTCTGAAAGATGGTGTGGCTGCATTTATTTTTTTATTGTTTGCAAATATGCCGTTGCTGCTGAACGACTTGGAAATGCTGTGCCTTTTTTGTTCAATCGGATGTCTCATTGATAGCATTTTTATTTCGATTCGTCTATACAAAGGCTACATCATCACACTCGCCACCATCAAAGACACACTTGGTGTTGTGGGCCTGTTTTGTTTGACAATACTCCTCTCTTACAAATGGGACCTCCTCTTCTGGCAACCGTTTTTTTACGCGGCGTTTCTCATTGATTACATCTCGATACTCACCATTTGTTCCCGATTCAATATTTACAGAGGTGCTGCCTTCAAACCGAGTCGCACACCCCTCTCACAATGGTGATTCTCTTCCTCGTCTCACTGGCGCGGTCCATTCCACACCGGCGCGGTCCATTCCAAAAAAAAAGGTACCGGTCTCGATAATCCAAATCTTTAGCACATATTACCGATCAATATTGCTTTGTGATATCCATGAGCGGAGTCGTCACAATGATACAAAATGCAATCACGAACGCACTGGCTCTGGTCATTGACCGCGGTATTTCCAGATATTTGGACCTGGTCGATTTCGTTTCGTTACGCCGCACATGTCGTTGCCATTACAACGACTCCGGCGCCTGGTCGATTCGTTCCAAGCAGCTGCCTCTCCACCTCTCTTCTTTAAACACCCGCGAGATTCTAGCATTGCACTATTTACTGCAATGGGCGATGCTGTTCCCATACGAATTGGGTACCAAGAAATGGTACCAACAAATCGTCAATTGGTTAGAACACAACACCTCCATCCGCATCATGTCTTCTTTTTTCATCCAAATGAACTATCTCGATTTGGACCTCAGCAATATTTCAATAAGGAAAAGGCATGTCTGGCTCAAACAGAAGCATCGGTATCGTAGTCGACGAGTATATAAGATGGACCCTCTTCCAGACTATGCCCCGGCCTACCAAGAGCATGCTTACCACTACGACACATTCCGTCCCCAGTACGAAGAACACGACATTACAGACACTCGCCCCACAAAACGAAGGAAGCGTTGGGTTCAGCGTCTCCGAACTCCACAGTCATGTCACTGAGAACATCTTTGCAGTCTTTTACATGAGCAACGACACTCATCCAGCGATGATAACGGTCAACCATGACGTCTCGCCCGAGACGGTGCACACACTCCAGATAATGAACCGTGGTCCGGAATCGGCGTTCGTATGTCAGTTGTACTGTTGCCGGTTCAACGACGAGGAAAAAAAAGTCAGTCAATATTTGGGGTCGGCGGTGGTGGACCTGTCGCAATGCCAACGCATCTCCTACACACTGACCATTCAAGATTCTTCGAGTCAACCCGCACTCAAAAGTGGCCAAGTGACTCTTGTTTTCCACGATTTGTGCCAGGACCTGATGCCAGCGGAAAGTTCATTTGGACCACATCGGGCACAGGACGCGGCGGTCATTCAACAGTTATCATTGGCCAGCGAAGCCAATTTGACATGGATTCGAGGATTTGGCAAGAATGGTCTCAGTGGCATCGTGGAAGGACTCAAATTGGTTCATTCCCCCTATTATCGGAATCATTTGGGAGTGACCCTGCCATCCGGAGCGTTTTGCATGATACCCACCACAATGGATGGCAACATGGCCGCTGCGTTAGAATCTCACCGTGAAAAACTTCTATTAGCACTTGCACGAAACTCGATGTCGGAAAGCACCTTCATCGAAGATGTCGACGACATGATGAGAAACGGCGTTGTCAAATCAAAACATATCCGATGTTTGGTGGTGGTGGCGGATGCCGTCACATCCCATGCGCGATTTAATATTGCATACACACCCGACGTGCAATTGACACCCGAACCGCGAGGGACGGAAAGGTGGGCGTTGCCACGGGAACCAATGCCGGATGGCACTCTCTGTTTTTCTGGCGATTGTGAAGATTTCGCAAGAGAGGTGTATCAACAGTGCAAGGAAATGATGGAGTGGGTGAAACCGGATTTCGAATCGGGCGATGTATTGGAATCGATGTCGGCACTGCTGCATTTGTATGTCCCGACCATTGAACAGGGGGCCGTCGATTCCGCAGCTCACAGTAAATACATTACATACGACGCGGCATACCGAAATCATATTTGGGCGGCCTTGCACCCACGAGACGCGTGGAAAACCAAAATGAGCCACGGTTCATGCTCATTGGAAGCTCTGTATGCGAAATGGCCCCACTTTTCATGTGAATATAAATTGCCCGTTCTGCATTTAGAAGGGACTGGTGATGTGTATCCCGTCGTGACAGGTCGGAAACCGGGATTCGTAATGAAAATGAATCACAGGATGGAACACGTTCGAAGAAAATACCCACAATTGAGATTGGCAACGGCGTCGGACATGTCACTGCAATGTCGTCATTCGTCCACCTTTTACAAATATGCCATTGCATGCATGACCGACGTCTTTCAAGAACAGGGATACTTGGATTTTACATACGTTACTGATGGAAAGTACGGTGTTCACATCTACAATTGGGCCCGCGGCCAATACAAAATGGTCCCATCGACCCAACACAGTTCCGAAACCATGCAACACATTTCCAATATGATAAAATTGGAAAGACCCATTTTTCCAATTTTAAACAAAATGTTGGTCGAAAGGAAACCAAAATGTTGTGGTGGATACAGTGTACGATTTGGACAGGCAACTCGGTTTGAAGGGATTGATGACAAGACGGTGGAGTATGGGGAGTACAGCATTGATGACAAAAAATGGCACGAAATATTCTTTCGTCTGCCCCAAAATACTTCGGAGACCGAATAAAAAAGAACAGTGTAGAATCAAAAATAAAAATAACTTGAACTAGACCACAGACTCCAACTCTTGGATTATTTTCTGTAATGTACTGGCATATTCTGGCAAAAACTCCGACCGCAATAACAAATCCGACTCGCACAACTTGGCCCGGGTGAGTGGGTCCGTTCCTTTCGCACGAACCCAGGTCAATAACTGCATTCTATCGTAATAATGGTCATTGATGGGTGTTTTGACTAAATCAGTCGTGTAATCTTGTGAAATGGGACACCGCAACATATGTGTCATTTCTTCCCATTTCTTATGATTTTCATACTTGGATTCTATTTTATTGATGATGGAAGATAGGGCCGTCGATGCGTTTGCAACAATGGCCTCCAAAATCATATTCGGTACAATTTCATCACACAATGTGATGGCTCGGTTGGCAAACTTTTGCTGTTTCGGTTGGCGAATCATAAAACGACAGACAGTCGAAGAGACCGAGGTGCGGGTGTCGTCCAGCAAGATTTGAATGTGGTCAATGCGCGAATGTGCACAGGCGTGTTCCAATGGCAAACGACGATTTTTTAATGGAATGTTAGGGTCCAATCCACGGTTCAAACAGATTTGTAAATAATAGGACGGTACCGACATCAAGGCATCGATTTGGGTGCGAGGTATGACGTCTACTTTTGAAACGACTTCTTTGAATAATTGTTTGTGTTGGCGGCGGATGGCGGCAGTGACACAGGCATGTTGCAGATGGTCAGTGCTGTGGACACAGGCTAAGGCTGTAGAAACGTGCATGCGGGAGATGATGTTCAACCATTGTTGCATGCTTGGCTTGTATCCCGATTCGAGGCATCGGTGAAGCATGGAGTGGTCGTTCTTGGAAAGGGCTCTTTTGAAACGTTGCTTGAGTATGCCTTCTTTGACTCGGACTGTAGTGGCGTTCGGAGGGGCAGTGGAGAGCGTGGGGGGGACTGGTGAGGAGGAGAAGGAGGAGATGACTGCAGATGATTTGGGGAGGGTCTGTTTGGAAAAGGAAGTGGATGACGCTTTGTGCAAGTCGTCTGTGGATTGATTTGTGGAGGATTGAAGGTGCGAGGAGTTGTCTAAATCAATTTTGGGGGTGAGGTGCTCGTATATTGGAACTGTTCCATGTACATTTTGTTGGTGGCTCCCTTGGAGCATTGTGTGTAATATATTTGGACCCATTTATATAGTATTAAATCCTATTTTTCGGGTTGTGGTGTGTGGGGCTCTCGTCTTGGAATCAAAGATGGGTTCAAGGGAAATGACACTATAAAGTTCGGAACTGTGTCAGAAACATGTCCGAGATTCTCGTTGCAAACGGGGTGCTTGTCCAAAATCCATACAGCGATTTGAAAAAATGGTCTGCGTGTTCCATGTATGTTTCGGTTGCCTTTTATTGTTTTCTGTTGGTTCAGCCGGGGTATGATGAGTTGTATTTTCTTGCATTGTTATTGATTCCCATCTTTCCATATATTTGTCTGAGGGTGGGACTCCAATCGAAAAATTCAATCGTGCTGACATTGTATGTTTCCGTGCAGTGTGTCTTTGTAGTGACGAACGTGTCAATGCTGCTCTTTCTTGGCAAGCAGTCCAAGTTTTATCGAGATGCTTGCAACGCATGCCATTTTCGTCGAGAGACCCAACATTATTGCATTGTGAATAAGACAGGTCTGGTCACAGAGGGTGTTGTGGATGAGATGGAGGAAATGAATCTGGGTACAATCCGTGTCTTGACACATGCAAAGTGTACGGAGATAGCAACGAATACTGCCATTTATTCTGCACTGTACATGACCATGATATACATGAATGCAATGACAATTCGGAAATGGAGAAAGGTTCGTCACAGTGTGCTCATCAAAACGGTGCTGGTCCAAGCACGGGACATTGAGGTGATTGACATTGCACCGGATGCTGTTTTAGACATTCAACATTGCTTGCGAGAGGAGGCGGGCCTGCGCGAGAACGAAGGGGGGGCCTCGGCATGAAGAGTCGGTGGAGATGTATTTAATCACGTTCTTTTTTTTATAATGAAAACACTTGGACGCAAAGTGAAGAACCGTGCATGTCAAGAAATGAATCACCCAATACTCAAAGATATGAAAGACGGAGAATTGGAATGTCCAATTTGTTTGGTACGGATGGAACACTCGATTGTGCTTCATTGCAACCATCGGTTTCATTTGAAGTGTATCATGGCGTGGTACGACACACAGACACACCAAAATCAAAGACCCTCCTGTCCGTATTGTAGGGAAGAGATACAGATTGAACTGGTCCAGGACCAGATGAAGCAACAACAGTGCTGTTGCGTCTCGTGGTATGGCATAGGAAAGAAAAAACTCATTTTATAACTACCGATGGTGTATTGTATGTGTATCCAATGAACGGAGCGCAACTAAAACGGACTCACTGTAATTCGTGGAGGACACACCTTCTTCAAAGCAAACAAACAGGTTGTGCAATTAATAATGTACAACACGTCACGCGCATGAGACATGGCAACACGAATGTCAAACGGCGTCGTCTTTTCGGAACAAAGAAAGACACAGGCATGGCAGTGAACACCATTGAACGTTTTGATTGACACGACGGAACTGTTTGCATTGCGTCTCACACCCGTGTCGCGTTCCTCACAAAATTGCGGGTGGCCACCACTCGGACGGTGGGAGAACTGTTTGATTGTGCGGATTCGAAATGGTTTGTAGAGGCATCTTCGACCCGTATCTATGGCGCCATATTTGGTGACGCGACGGTCGGTGAAACATTGCACAGTGCTGTGGCGACGACAAATGTCATTGATGATGTCGGGGAGACTATGCGACTCGTCCGAACACCGCTCGATGACTTGGTCGACCAGTCGATGTTGGACGACTTGGCATGTGTAGCGACCAGAATCGTACATGTCACGAAAGATTTGACCCCGACCATGGTTGTATTGGTCCTGTCTGCCAAACAATGTATATTTGCAAGCATTTCGTTCGAGGAGAGTTATCCAATCGGAGACCCCCCACAAATGTGACCAGGCTACATGGATGTGCGGTGTGTTTGGAGGCAGTGTTCGGACAAAAGGGACCCCCATTTGGTTCAGTTCGAGACATTTCTCAGATAAATCAAATGGTAACGCAACCATGCACACATCGACATGTTTGTAATCGAGGTGCGTTGCCACTCGGTAGGCATCTTCCAAATTGCGTACGACGATGACCGCACCAGGGGGGACGCTCTCGTTCGAGAGCGAACCGAGGACCAGGTCCGTGTTCTCCGGTGTCAATTGTTGGCCAATCCTACGACTCGTTCGGATTTCATCCGAGGTGGTCCAAACGTTTTTGTACTTCTGGACATTGGCGACGTGTCTCGAAGGTTTGTTCAAAGAGGCAGTATTGTATCGGGTCTCCTGTTGCCACGCCATCCGTGCATCAAATCCTTCCCAGTCGTTGTAGGGTAATTCTCCCATTTGATGCAGCGCCTTTTCAATGGCTGCTTTCGCCTTGGGGGGGTCATACAGGTGAATGGCATTGGGTTGTCCCCTTTTGCAGATGTTTTCAATGTTTTGGGTTAACATTTGGAAAGTGCTCTTCACGTTCATGTGTTTGATTGACCAGAAAGGGTAGACCACGGCAATGGTCCATAATGCAACATCGGTGTACGATGATTGAGCTATCTTTTTGTAATCTTCGTATTCGGGCGAGCGGAATTTTGGAAGGGATGACTTCTTTTTGGTGCATGTCATGTCTAGGATGGATGCAATGTTGAAAATGTTGGTATTTGCTCTTTTTTGAAGAATGAGATGATAGCCAATGTTGGAATGGTGGCAGGGAAGCCATCCGATAACGGTTATCTTTTTGGAACCAGACCTGAGTACACATTCGACAGTGGGGAGTCGTTCACCGTGGAAACAGAGGCGTTTGAGGATGCGATGCACAAACCACATTGTAGTTGAGACTGGGATTGTGTAGGACAAGACGTTGGAAAAAAAATATATGAAGATTATATTTGACATCTATTTCTCTGTCTCCTTTTCTTTGACCATGTATTGCAAAAATTGGCCAGGGTATTGGCCTTCGGATTTTTGGAGCCGTCGGTCCCTTTCCTGCAGAGCTCGGTTAATGTCGACAGTCTTAGAATTGCCGTTGACAGTGAGGACGTCGGCACTTCGGGCCATCTTTCTCAATGTTGCCCGGTCCAGCTTGGTGTAATCGATTGCTTTCTTCTGTTTTTTCTTCTTCTTTTTCTTTTTTTTCTTCTTCCTGTGCTCATCGTCTGTTTGTATCGGGGGGCTGTATAATATATTGAGGTCTGCCAAATTGTTCTGGGATGTAGTTGGTTCCACACCGGTCCACAAACCCCACAGCTTTTCTGAGTATTCTCTTCTATTGGGGCGGTCGCGAAAATCTTCTCTTTCGTTTTCCCAATGATATTCCCACCACTCACTACCGTTTTTTGGCCAGACTTCCTTGCTGTAAGCTTTTTCCAAGTCCGGGTATAAGAAAAGAAGTTGCACTTGGAATCCCTGTGAAACACGCCTGTTCATTTTTAATATTTTGGCAGGAAAAAAACGGTAGATGGACGGTGTACCGTCGAAATCTAGCTTGAATGCGACGTAGATGATTGCTGGGTCGTGGACATCCTTATTGCGCGATGGGTTTGGAACGGAGTTGTTGTATTTGTCCGGCTTCCTCCTCCCTTTTTTCTTCTTTTTTGCAGGGATTTGGCCATACTCCGATTGAAACACGTGCTCTTGAAATTTGAATGGACTCTTATATCGTTCGAATGCGATGCCGTTCAGATTGATGTCAATGGATAGAAGATTGTAGACTGCTGCAATGTCACAAAGTCTTTCCGTTTCATTCCGTTGGCCTATCAACTGTGTTATTTTCTGCCCAATTTGGTGGAGGATATCCTCTTTGGATTCTTGGATGTGCTTCTTCGAGATTTTCCTTCGTGTCTGGGCATTTGTCATATTGATAGCTTGCATCTCAATGCCACGCAAACCAGACCACAAACCGCGATACATCACTCCGTCATATTTCAATGCATTGACAATCAGATTTGTAGTTCCTCCCAGGACGCCTTCCAATAGCCTGGGAAGATTTGGAACGGTCGGGACATATTTCTCGTGCAAGTACACATACAAGATGATGAGACGCACATACAGAATGAGTGGGATGACCGCAACACCATTGATAATTTCAGTGTAACCCTTTTCGGAGACGGACACCTGTTCTTCGGAGTCGGAGACCTCTTCTTCTGTGCTCTCGGCACCTTCCTCCTCGCTGCTGCTGCTGTTCTCATCGTCGTTGTCATTCTTCTCTCTTTTTTTAGGCCAGAAAAGTATGCTTTCCTCCTTATATGATTTATCCTTTAACTGTTTGATAAATTCTTTCAAAAAACGTTTCACAGCAAGTTCCACCACTTCCGGATAAGGCATGGACCAGCACCACACCATCTCCACCTGAGCTCGTGACCCCAGTTGTCGTGCAAGCTCGAAAGCCCTTTGTATTTCATCTCGACGTCTTTTCAAATTATTTGTGATGCCAATCTTGTGTTCGATTTTTTCCAAACTGTACGGCAATCGACAGATGTAGAGATATCGGTACCAGGGGTGTATCTTTCCGTGACCATATGCATCGGACCCTAAAAACATTTCGGACTCGCGGAACAGCTCGAAGTTGTCATACAGATACTGATTTTTCTCTGCCATCTACACCTGCAAAGAAGGGTTATATATGCGCATATTACAATTCCAACACGGGGGGTGGACGCCCATGATGGAATGTGCGGATTGAAAAAGCGGTTTGAAGCAGGACTACTTTTCTTTTTTTTCCTCCATGACATCTCTGCATTGAGTCACAATATATCTGGGAAGGCATGTCAGTGCACGACACGTCACTTTGCAAGTCAAACACCCACATCGGAATACGAATAACAACACTGGCAAGAGCCACAGGAGACAAAAAAAGGCGACGAGCAGTGGCAAAGAGGGGTACATTCTGAGGTGGGCCCCAATATTTATATACTCTTCGTCGTTGCATTATTGTCGGGATATTTTTCGTCGCTTTGTGGGGGGGGGTGGCTCCATAAGTTTGACCTGTGCCCAATATAATGCAATCAACATGGCATCGGCGACGTCGTCCCGTTTATCCTTTTCAAAAGTCTGAAAGAATCTTTTGTTTTGGGCAGGAATATCCAGTGTGGGTATGATGGCAATGGACGCTTTTTTATTTTTGGCATAATTTCCGGTTGAGATGTTAAAGTGACATCGGACGGACCTTGGTGAAACGAGATGTGCCTTTTCCCAAAAGAAACATTGGAAAGCAGTGGCTATCACTTTGAATTTGGCCGTCATCTGAATTTCGATACAGACCACATCCGCCATGTCGAAAATGGCTTTGGAGGCATCGACAAAAGATTTGACCAGGTGAGCGTATTTGGTATGCATCTTTTTCGGTTGCTCTTGTACTAAATTATAGCGACCGAATTTAAGAAATGCTCCTTTTCGGGTGTCGTAGACAGACCAACCCATGTTTTTAATACCCGGGTCAATTGCAACGATTATCATTTCTGACCTACAGACGGAGCATGTATATACTTGTCCGTGTGCTTTATGTGGATGTCATTCCTGGCTGTACAGGAGTAGGTGAGTTGGTCACCGGGTTGCATGTCACACATGGACACCACGTCACGGCCAATGATTTGACAGGTTGGGGTGGGGGACTGTGCCATGTATTTGCCAAAGGCGTCGTCGGTGATATACTCTGATGGTGCGATTTGGATGGCGTCGGGACCTTTCGTGTCGGAGATTAGGCCATCAAGTCGGAATACGGTGGAGTGGCGAGACTTGCCGACTCTTGTAAACAGACGCAGTGTGTTGCTGTGCCTGCACATTTTGACAATGGGAAGAAGACTCATTTTGCATTGAATGGAAGTGGTCTTTAAATACTAATACGCTCGGTGGTGCTGGTGTCTTAGCAGCAGGTGCCGGTGCAAGTCTTTGCTACAAAGTCTTGGGTGATTTCTTTGGAGTCGATGACACAGTTGCTTTCACCCATCGCTTTGGGACGCGCACGCTCGGTGGTGCGTTTGGCGTCTTGGCAGTGGGTGCCGTCTTGGGTGATTTCTTTGGAGTCGGTGACACAATTGCTTTCACCCATCGCTTTGGGACGCGCACGCTCGGTGGTGCGTTTGGCGTCTTAGCAGTGGGTACCGGAGCAAGTCTTTGCTGCAAAGTACGGGGTGATTTCACGACGAATGTCTTCATCAGTGGCACAAGAATAACTTCGTCATTTTGCAGAGGAACAGTCACGATTTGATTGATGTCACCACCCCAATTACCGCCACCGCCATTATTTATGGAGACGGTCTCTTTTGTCAATGGGGAGACCAGTTGAATGGAGGAGTTGGCAGAGACACTCAATCCGTAGCTCGTCGTTATACCACCGGTGCAATTGTCATGCACCTTCGTATTTGGACCGACCAATGTCATGGATGCACCTCTGTTGACTAGCACCCCACTCCATTTACAAAAACGCACTTCCACATTGGTACATCGCCCGACGACACCCGTATCCATCACAAACACACCAGAAAAAGTGGACCGTTCCACAACGACATCGTCCATTGTAAAAGAGGAACATCCCCACACTCCGTGCTGCTTCGCTTGACGCAGTGTCAGGTGTTGCAAATGAAGATTCCCTTGAAGTGCATTCCACCAAATACCACCCATCACCACAATCTTCTCTTTCGGCACTCTTGAATCACCCACAATCTTCATGGTGGAAGGAATTTCCAAATAATTACCATCGATAAGGTGCTCCCCTTCCCCCACGACGATGGTGGTCACACGATTCGTCTTGTCCCCTGCAAAGGGTGCGGATGCTTGCGTGACCGCTTTCTTTAGAGTTGGATATTTCTTGCTGGGTACAAGGATGACATTCACAATCAAATCCATTTATTGGAATCCTCAAGTCATTCTTATACAGGGATTTGGCAAGAGATTCAATCGCCCAGTTGTCATCTCCGAAAAGAGGACGTATCCATTGCAGATGTATCGTACTATAAAGGCACTGACCTCCATTTCAAATGGAACAAATGGAAGCTCCAACCAAACGTCGTCGCATTCTCCCATCACGCGTGTCCTACCGACCATTGCTCGTGGGTGCATACGAATATTATCAAAAGGAAATGCTCAATTCGCTGGTCACATTAAAACCGAAAACACATTACGAAACAGTCACGAATCAGGTCAAAACGAAACAAAAAAATTACGGGGATGTTCGTCTAGCAAAGATTCGAAGGTTTCTGGACCATGTCAAAGGTTACGACCGCTCCGAGATGCAGAAACAATTCCACGAATCCTTTTTGCAAGCGGTGGCTCTCCATTTGTACAAAGATGACCCGGAAGTGGACATGGATAAAATATGTAGCATGAATGAATGGCCCAATCTGAAACAACAAGTTCTTTGTCTCACACCGAGACGTTTTGGGAAAACAACGGCGGTGGCCATGTTTGTCGCGGCCTATTTGTTGTCGGTGGAAAAGGCTCAGCTGTGTATCTTCTCGACTGGGAAACGTGCTTCGGACGGGATGCTGGATAAAGTTCATGAATTTGTGAAATTAATTGATGAAGAGATGGGCACAAATCATGACAATTCTTGCAAGCGGAAAGGAGAGTTTTTGTTCTATCGGGGGGAGGGTGCGAATGATGTTCGAAAGGTGGCGTCGTATCCATCCGGGTCGGATAAATTAAGAGGGGTCGGTGGTGACCTCATCCTGTTGGAAGAAGCGGCCTTTATGCCCATTAAAATGTTCCACGAGGTCATCGTACCATTGCTGGAATTGGAAACGACGGCTTTGATTTGTATCAGTACACCACAAGATTCGTCCAATTTTTATTCAATGATGTTCGAGATGGTGGATGCGGCCGGTGAGAAATTGTTTAATCAAATTCAGATTTCGATGGTGTGTGAAGATTGTAAATTGGGACCTCATCCTGAAAAGTGTACTCATATGAAACATCTGTTGCCAAAGTGGAAGTCGGGGGGGAAACAGGACATGGTTCGACAAATTTATGGGGATAATACGGAAGACATGCTGCGAGAATCAATGGGGGTCACCACAAATGATTCGTGCGCGCTCTTCCAAGATAGTTGGTTGGAGGTCTTTGTCAATCGGTCGCCTTTCTCTTCTGCTGGGGTGCCCGATGTCATTTTTGTGGCTTGTGACCCCAATGGTGGGGGCTCGTCGCAAATGGCGATTGTGTCGCTGTTTCAGGAAAATAATAACTTTGCTGTGTGTGGGATGGAGTCACATGCTGTGAAGGGGCATGGGGAAGTGCGACATCTGCTTGAGACTCATGTGAGGACCATTCGTAGTACATATCCAAGCAGTTATATCATTTTTGTGCCAGAGTCGAATCTGGGGCATGAGGCTTCGCATATGGCGCATATGTTGAAAAATGTGCCAAAGTGTCGGTCTTTGATGGAAAGGGGGGAACCGGGGGTCATTACTACACATAAGAGAAAGGAATTGTATTCGAATACGGCGGTGGAGAGATTTGCGGGGGAGGGGATTTGGTATGCGGAGAGATTCGTGTGTGCGAATCCTTACGGGGATGCGAATGCTAGAGAAGCTCGGGTCAAAAAAATGTTTAGGAAACAGTTGGGGATATTTAGTAAAATTGTTGTGCCGAGGGGGAAGGATTATAATATTCCGAAAATTATTTATTCGGGGAAAGACCAGGGCAATGATGACTTGGTCATGACTTTTATGATTGGACTCTTTTGGTCCATTCAGTTCATGACTGGTCGGTCCAATCCGTCCGCGAAAGATTTTAATTTTTAAGAAGCTGGTGTGGGGTAGTAGTTCGAATCGTCAGAGGTGCAGACAGAAGGCATCTCTTTTTTTAGGGTTGGAGTAGGATGGTGAAGTCGGATAAGTGGAAATATTCGACGGTGTGTTTGCCACAGTAGTTGGAAAGTACATTGGTTTGCAAGCGTGGTTCGAGCTCAAAACAAACTAATTTGCGATTGTAACAGTCGCAAACGGAACACCAGCCGTTTTGAAAGGGGTAGTGGCGAATCTTAGACCGACACCAGTCTATTCTTTTTCTGCGAGAAATGGATAGTAATGGAGTAAAGATTGATGAAGTCAGGGATAAGTAGTCGGGGAGTGAGATGAATTGGGAGATGACGTGTAGGATATCATTTGGTAATCTCATACGGGAGCTGGTGCATTCCAATCGGTTTAAATAGACAGGTGTGAACCATTGTTCATGAAGAACGGATTAAGAAACAACACCAAAGAGAACTTGCATCAAAGGAGGCTTCGGCAAATATATTGGGAAAAGGGGAGTATTAAAGTGCGGCGGCATCTCAAACAAAGAATATGCATATGAATTGTAGTTGTCAAAAAGTTGAGAAGAAAGATAGCTTTCGGACAAAGTGTATCTATCGAAATGTTGAGAATAAAAGTGAAATTGAACATATCTTGGGGCTGTACGAGATTAAGTGGGAGGTGGAACAAAAGGATGCGCAGTTTGCCTCCGAAATGTTGGAAGATATTTGTGAAGAATATCAACATGTGGAGAATATTCGGTTGGTTGTGAATCGATTCCTTTTTGCAATGTTCAATCAATCTGTCCAGCGGATTCAATCGTGACGCCGCTCTTTTTCAATTCGTGTTTTGCACTTTTGCGTTTTGACTTTTGTATTTTGTAAAGATTTAGATATATTTGTAATTTGGAAATAATAAGACTTCTTTGATTTGGATTGTTGACCATTCGTACTATTTAGTGTGGTAATGATGTCCGCATATGATGGGATATCTCCTGTCCAAGACCAAAAAGACCGGTGAAGAAAAACTGTTGCCATTGGAAAACAAAACAATATTCAAAACGGGAGACCTCCTGCTTGTATGCTCGACACATTTTGAAATCTGTCTCAACAGTGAACTGTGGTCGCATGTCGCTCTTGTCATCCGACTTCCGGACCAAAGATTGTCGTACGCGTACCATGCGGGGGTATTCGAGCCGTTGGATGTGTACATTAGTCGCTTTGCAGAAATAGAAGTGAGAATGCTCGAATGTGTGCGAAGCAACTCTTTTAATCAAGAAATATATACCATGGCACAAGAAAATGCAGACATGATGCTTTCGAAAATGGATATTGATATTGATGAGAGAGAGGGGTATGCGATGGCGATGCTCCTGCAGAAAATGGGGCTGTTGCACTCGGAAAGTGTGGAGGGGGCAATGCCCTTTCACTTCTCGGATGGGGCGTCTATTGTAGAACGTTATTCGAAACACAGTAAAGTGCGGGTGTAGCAAGGGGTTTGAGGTTGTTTAAACTAATTACATCGTGTGTTATTTTTGTATATTTTTTGGGAATTTGTTATTTTATTTTTTAAGTTTGGAACTGGTTCCGTATGGAGTATTTTTAATTTGATTTATTGAGTTGGTTACTGTTTGTTTTGATTGGAGAGTGAGATGGTGGTGGCCAATTTGATGACTTTTGGGTTTTGACTTTGGATTTGGAGGGCTTGATTTATTCGAGGGCGGCGAGTCGGACTTCCAAGGCTTCCAGGCGAGTGCTCAACTCTTGAATGGCTCCCACCGCGGTGGCCAGGAGGCGACCCTTGTCAAGGGTGTGAAAGTCGTCCACAACGCGGCCGTAAATTTGGATTACTCTAGCGACCTCATCACCGTTTTCATCTATTCCCGATTCGGACTCCTCCTCAGCAATTTCACGGTCGAAGGTTACCAGGTCGTCGGCAGCAACACTAGTGACTGTGACTGTAATAGCCCCCCCCGTGGCCGAGTTCACTTGCAACTTTTCACCGACTTCGATGGCAACTCCAGGCAATCGAACTGTAGTTGCACCGTCTCCAGTCGTTGTGATGACCGCAATTCCCCCAATGTCTGGAATGGATTTGGTCACTTTATTTACATATGTCGCATCTACATCAGCCACTTCCTGCGCAATCCAACCAACCGTAGTTTCGCTGTCCTCGCCTTGAGTAATGTAGCCATACTTGCGCATGCTTAACTGGTTCAGTTTGGCAAGGAGTTCACCGGTATCCGCATCAACAATGTCTCTCTTGATGCGTCGGTCGGAGTTATAAAAATAATTATTTGCTACAATTCCTTCATCCACAGAAATACCAATCATACCTTTCGCAGCATTGTAGAAATTAGCGCCCATTTGGGACGTTCCCCACCAATGGGGGGTATCACCACCACCGTAGTTGGTAGTGGACGTACCTGGTACGTACAGAAGGTGGGTCGCACTGAGGGACGTCGCGGTACCAACACTACCAGTGACTTCCAGTCCACCGGCAACCGTGGCCCCGTCGGCAGTGACGGACAGGCCGCCGGCAATCGTGGCTCCGTCGACAAGGACTTGCAGGCCCCCGCTCCGAACCTTCAGGCCAGAATAAACGTCCATGCCAGAACCAACATTATGAAATTTATTAGAATAAATCTGCCCATTCGGCTGAAACTTAAGATTATTGCTCCCATCTTTCGAAATCCCCCAAGTAGAGGTTGCACTGATAGATGTTGCTTGTGCCGATGTAATGGTCAGAGTGTTTCCTGCTAAGGCAGTGGTTGCACTGTCACCCAATTGCAGGAGTGCCGTGTTTCCTGCTAAGGCAGTGGTTGCACTGTCACCCAATTGCAGGAGTGC
>JGI20154J14316_10001427_pt1 | contig 21019 bp, 17 predicted proteins | sample COG_04_FD_14316 | JGI IMG/M metagenome (IMG submission 14316)
AATGATAAATTAACATTGAAATCGTTAGCTGTATTACCCACACCAGTTTTACATTATTCCAACATTGATTTACCCGGTTCTTCGATTTTGACGAAATCGCACTTGTCTCAGAATTATTTGTATTTATTCCGATTACTTACAAAACGAGCCGAAATTACACCCCGCGTGATTGATGATTTCAATAAGGATATGGACAAAACATTTTGGACCGATTCAATAAACGACGGTTCCTTCAGCAAGACGGTTCAAGATTTTTTACTTTCTGAAAGTTTGGAACAAAAGCCCGACAGAATGCCCAAGTTTTTACAAAGTATGATACCCGATACAACCAATATTATAAAGGAGTTATTACCATTGTTATATTCAACGAACAAATTGTCCAAAATGCTGTCTATAAAACGTGCGACGGATTCATTGGAACCCTTTTTGGTATATACAGATGATTTAAATTATACGCAATATAATGCTATTCGTTTTTTTGTGAAGACACAATCCAAATTATACAAGGAAAAACTCGCAGTAGATAGTGAAGATATGAGAAAAATAAATGATGCTCAGTATGTTGATTCTACACCTCTCCCCCCTCGTATGGAAACGATTTTAGCGGAAAATCGTAATTTACTTGACCTTACTACCGAATTGTATAAAATTCATTCGGAAAACAAGAAAGACCCAACATGGAAAAGTTCATCGGAATGGTTATCCAAAATGTATTCGGGCGATGACGCCAAAATGTTTTACGATATGTTACGTTTGGCGATGATATCTCTTATCACGCCTGAAAATTTATCAGAAGCATTGAAAACCGACAATATAAGAGCCGATGAATCGGAAGATATGTCTAAGATTGAAAAGATTAAACCAACTGATTGTGCCCGTCGCGTTTTAGTTAAAAAATATTCCTCGATGAAAGATTTACAAAAAGATAATAGTAAAAACGATTTGTATTGTGATAGCAAATTAGACGATACTCCTTATGAAATAGTGAAATTATACAAAGAAGAGGAGAAAAAATACTCAAAAGAAGAATTTATAGAATTTTTAGAAGAGGCTTTGGTTCAGAAACACGATTGCCCGCCGAAATTGGCGAATGAAATGGCTATTAATTTAATTGAAGGGAAAAAACTAGTCCAAGAAGGCGAGTATGCTTTACTGGAGATTCGTCCTCAATTAGCAACGGCTATAGATGAATCATTATTAAGTGAACAAGACCGTAGTAGTATCGATTCTGAATCGGATATTCGAAAAAAGACGGCTTATTACAAACGCATCGGAGAACAGTGGGTTCAAGAAGAAGGTATCGACGAAAACGCTTTTATTAATAGCAATGAATTATTTTGTAATATGAGCAAAATCTGCTTCCGTGACTCTAAAAATAAGATTTGTGAAAATACGAGCGATGCCGAAAAACGCATGCGTGCAATCTCACGTAAACAATTAGTCAGTGAATTTGATGAGCGATTTTCTATATCTTTTGAAACACTCGAGGAAGAATTAAATGAATTAGTGAAGAAATCGGTTCGCCAAATGAAACGTATTTCCCGTTTTAATGAAATACAACGATATAAAACAAATAATCTCGCATTTGAAATGGGAAAATTCGCAAAAGAGAACGAAGGTATTCGGTCACCTCATTTGCAATTGCGTGGACGTATATTAGGACAAACGGATTTTATAAAAAAACAACACGACATTTTAGATTTTGTTGAAAGTTTCTGCCGAGACGCGATGGTTGCAGAGTTGAACGAAGAACAATATTGGTTATATTGCACAGAAACAAACACAAAATTGTTCCCAAGTTCTCTTTATCAACTAGCAAAAGCCTTTATATCTACGGATAATTATCTTCAAAAACAAAGTGAATTGTGTCGAACTCAGGGCGTTCTCAGTGATGATGGTGATAGTATTGTAGATAAATATAGCGGCGAGGTGCTGCGCAAGATTGATTTTGTCGACGAAGAAGGTTACGATGAACATGGTTTTAAAATAGTAACAAGTGAAGTTATGGAACAAGATGCCGGGGAAGAAATGGTTGCTATGATTGAAAAAAGGAGAAATATTAAAAAGGACCGTGTTTTTGAAAACGATGATTCAGAATTAGTGTATAAAATATTCCGTTCCGTATCAAAACATGTTGGATTACCCATGGAAAATATCGAGGATTTTGTGTTAAGAACATCGTTAGAAATTATGAATAGTGAGATTAAAAGTGAATCTCAATATAAAATAGAGAACGATGAGTTGGAATCCCAGAAAAAAAAGCGTCTGCCTCCTTATCACCATTATCGCAACAAACGTATTATTCTCATTGTAACTTCGTTGATATTGGTCGCAATACAAACAACTGCACCATCATTTAAAATTCAAAAGACGTTTCCGGGGTGCGTGCAATCATTTACAGGATATCCCGAAGAACAAGGTGCGGTTGGCGATACAACTGGAATTCAATATCTAGCGTGCATTTTGAATACGATAAAAACAAAGTCTTCATCACCATGGGATTCTATCAAACCAGTTCCCATGGAAACATTAAAATCACAGCTGGAACAGACGATTCGCGGCGCCATTATTACTAGACTTGATATATCAGAATTATATGTAAAAAAACGTGAGTATTTGATTTTACACCCCGAAGAAATAATTCCCGCAGAACATTCCATGCGTAAATGGGTCCACCTTATGCCACCACCGGTTCAGATTGATGTAGTAAAATCTTTGCGCGGTATTCCGTCCGATTATAAGAATGAGTTAATTGATTTACAAAAAACGGGCAGTAGCAAACTTCGCAATCAGTTAGCAATGTATTCGACAAAATCCACATTGTTTGGATTGGCGGTCATTGAAAATATAAATAAAATTGTGAAAAGTAAGGGTTTGTTGTTGAAAACTGCTGGAAATGTGTTTTTTACCGAAAATGCGTGTTGCAATGATAAAAATTCTTCGTCGGTCTTGTCTTATTTTGAAAATGAAAACAAAGAAATCACGGTTCATGTGAAGATGGTTCGTGATTGGGAATCTATCATAGAAAAAACGAAACGTCGAGCTCGTGCCCCCTTTTTATACGACCCCCGAAGAAGCGGTATCAGTTATTCTATGGAATTACCCCAAGAACATTTTGAGAAAAATGTGTATATCGCATTTATTCATTATTGTAATTTAAATACGAGCGTGCCCATACCAGAACCAATCCGCGGATTGTTTCCCGAAAAATTACCCGAATATAATACGGGGGCTTCACTTTCTGATAAAATCGAGTTTCTCAAAAAAAATGGGAAACGGTTTACAAACGGGAATTTGACCCAGCTTATGGATATTGTAAACTCACGCAATATTGTGAATACAAATACAAATAAGTTAAAAGGTTCTCGAATATCTGCACTTTCCGATTTCTTGGATTATCTTGATACAAAATACAACTCTTCTTCCACAAAGGCTACAGATTTATGTAACGATGATGATATCGCAATGTGTTATAACTTTCGCACGTTGCTTGGGAACGTATTGTCCAAATTCAATCCCCGAACTATGGTCTCCGAAGATAATGACGAAACTTACAAGTTGAACAATTGGTTATCTCATGCAAATACTAATTTACTTGACCGTATTGTAAACTTCATGGGAGAAAATGCAAAAATGTCCCCCGAAAAACGAACAGCATTAGAAGAAAGGTTAGCGTCAATACATATGTGGAATATGGACAGTTCTCATATAAATGGATTATCTACAAAAGACGAGTCTGCTATGTATTCTGTAACGCAATTTATGCGAGAGTCCGTATTTTCAATGTCGAGAGTATATCCTGAAATGATATTGAATAACCATGAACCCAGCAATGAATCGAAAAAACATTGGAATCTCGCAAAAGAACATCACGCGGATATTGAGTCGTTTATAAAAGACTATTACAAACCATTGTTGCAATTTAAAAACGATTCATCGCTGTCACTACTATTGGAAACAGTTCAAATACGTTTGAACGATTTAAGTAGATTCCTTGGGCTTATTCCTGCATTTACACCGATACATCGCGATGCCGAAGGTGATTTACCAACACGCAGTTATTATTCGCTATTTACAAAGCGAACATTATATATGATTTATTCGTATATATGGTATTCAGTTGTATATGAGTATGTAAAAGCTGCGGATAATGAGGAACTTATTAAAATTGATATTATTAATAGCAAAGAAAAACGTCGTAATTCGATTCGTGAAGAAAGAGACCCCTCTGTTTTAACCGCATCAGCTGACCTATCTGCAACCGAAGAAGCTTCTGAATTTGCAGATAGTTTGTCTGAGATTCGTATTGTGACTGGCGATAAGAAAATGTTAAAATCGCGCGTATCAGACTTATTATTAGCATTTATAGAGATTGACCAAAATAACAAAAAATCATTTGACCTTGGATATCAAGACATCGAAAACCGCGTAACACGGTCACGAATGAAAGAGAAAAAGATAATCACTGATTTCTTGCGAGATATGGATTATGACGAACGCCGAGTCGAAGATACAAAAAAAATACTGAAATTAGGTAGATGGAATATTGGACTACGCAAGGGTCTTGTTGATTACGATAAAGGTCGATATGTAGAGGAAAGAAATGAACTCTTTAATCAGCTTTCGAATCGCAGTGAAATTGAAGACGACGCTGATATTCCGATACAAATGGACGTGCAAGATTTAGAAGCGCGTGAAGAGGCAGAAATAGACCAATTTTATGACGATGAAGCGAATAATATTCAAGGTTATCGCGGAACAGACGCAGATGGTGGTTATTATGAGGAAGACAATGAAGACGATTTGGGTGAAATGTAATACAAGTTCAACATAGTATCATTTTATGAATAGATAATATAGTAAATCAATATTATCTATGTTTTCAAAAGCAGTAGTACGTCATTATAAACCTAATTTTGCGATTGCATTATTTATATTATCATTTGTGATAATTCATTACTTCAAACCAGGTTTTGCATATGGTAAAGAAGGAGACTTTAGACAATTTGGTGTTGGGTATAGACACAAAACAGTGATTCCAATATGGGGTGTTTCCATCGTATTGGCTATACTATCTTATTTAGCAGTTTTGATGTATTTACGTTATTAACTTTTCATTGTTATGGATATAATACTAATCATGAGAGACACTATTGATGTTAAATAAATCCATGTAAAATATCCAACTGTGCGCTTTGTTTCTACTAAGTCGCGCAGTTTCATTAAATTACCCATAGACTTTCCATCAAAATTAGGTTTAAAGTCGAATGGGAATTCAACGCCATGACCTGTGTCCGTTTGTTTTTCACAATCCTCTTTAAAATATTCAATAAACGGTTCTATATTTGTATCATCAAGACAGGTTAATAAGAAATTATAATTGAAAATATTACTATCATTTAGTTCCTTTAATCCACTAAATATTTCACTTGAAAATGATTCATTGATAAGTTCATTGTTACCCATGACTCCAATAAACCAAATTCCGATTGTGTTTTCGAATATTTTAATAAGACCCGGATTTATACTAATCGCGAACATGGTTAATAATAAAACCGTAAAGGAAATAGTAGTCATTTTCACTATGTATTTTATTTGTGATTTATCCAATACTTCTGATTTTTTCAATACAACTGACCTATAAAATAACAAGTTTACGATAATTCCGAGGGCAAGTGAACCGAAAAAAATAGCAGCAAATGTTCCGAATGAACCGTCCGGTTTGTATACAAAGCTGAAATACAACCCCAATGGTATAATAAATGTAATACACGTTACAATGAATCCAATTGTCCCCGATGAGGATTTTATATCATTTTCTATGGTGGTCATTTCTTTACTTTCCGACATTCTCTATACATAGACCCCAGATATTGTAACTAATTATTTACGGCAACTTTATGCGAAACTATCATGGTATTTTTTGATACATATATATTAGATGGATTCGCCTAATTTAATTGAAGAGAATGTTAGTTATTATTTGCAAAATTCGTTAAAAATGAGTCACGGAAAACGCGTTCAAATATATTCGGTTGCCTTAAATGTTGGATTAGTCTTGTTGTTTTGTCTGGTTTGTGGAACATTTTTGTATTATTGTTATAAAAGTAAACCTACGCCTTATGAAAGGCAACAAAAAATATATCGCGACCAACAATACATATTATCTAAAATAAGGTTTTATCAAACTGAACAGAAAAATTTGATGACGTCACCAATCGGGAATTTATAATATGGATTTATTTTATACCTACTTCTGTATAAAATGAGTAAAATAGAAGAAATACGTTCTCAGGTATTATCGGAAACGGATACCGCACAACAATCATTAGAATCGTTTTTAGATAAACTAGACTCTACAAATACAACTGAACTACGATTTGATTTACCCTTTCATGGTGATTTAGATTTTTCTGTATTGAAAGACCGTGGGTTTAAAAAGGTTGAAACCGTCCTATTCGAGAATGAAGGTGAAGTAACTAGTATAATGAATATACCCGAAGGCATACGAGATTTATCTATTAATAACCAATTAATTATTAGTATTGATAAATTACCCAATAGTATTGAAATATTAAGTGTATCGGATAATCATATTACCAAATTTGATGCATCTATGGTTCCTAAACTACATACTTTGAATATTTCAAATAATGAACTCACCGAATTGACGAACTTGCCCGAAACATTGAAAATACTCAATTGTGAAAATAATCAGTTGCGACGCCTTAATTTAGCAGGAACGCCCAAATTACATAATTTAGTAGCGTCGAATAATCCCATTCTTGTGTTAGAACATGTACCACCGTCTTTAGTCAATTTCGAAATGGAAAATAATCCTTTTGTGGAAATCGACCGTTCAGAACCGTCACGAAAGGGGACTAAACGCCAAAATACTATTTTTAATTACCGTGAAAGTTTAAATGAATATTATCGTTTAAAAAATGTGTACGAAACAAAATCAACTAAATTAAAACGTGCTGCATATGAGAAAGGAATTAGCAAAAAAGATAGTATAAAACGGGCTCGGATGGTTAAACCACCTTGTATTAGTTGTGGTCGTAAAGTGGGAACTCTATTCACACATGTAAACGGTAATTATCGTGCTATTTGCGGCGACCATCTTTCAAACCAATGTAAATTAGATATACATATAATTAGCGGTAATTTCTCTAGATTTGATGATTTATTTACTCTTTATAACGAGGATATCCAAGACAATAAGCAAACAATCATTGAACAAAAAATGAATACGTTGTTTAAATATATAAGCGAAGAAACGTCCGCTAAGCAATTTAAGGAAGAACTTGAACAATATAATTCCACCAGTGATATGTATAAAAGATTGCTTGATAAATATGATGAGATATATAACAATGTTGAACGTGAAACACAATTGAGTAAATATACACAACATATGTATCGCATTCGTGAAGATATTGAAAAAATTCTCGATGAATATAAGAAAAGTGGTAATCGTGAATTTTTGAACACCGCTATGGATATGTATGTAAAAGATTTGGTTCCTAAGATTCAACAGATGCGTTTAACAAAATATGATACTATATACGTTGAAACAATTTCCGAAGACCCCCCTGTTACACGACTGGTTACCAACGAAATATCCACATATAGTAAAGATTTTTTTGCAGGTGATGAGTCGAAAGTTGTTCGGTTCGTAATTGAATAGATGTGCTATAAAATTGATAGGTTTATTTTATAAAATAAAAGTGTTAACCTGATGAAAATTAATATGAAAACATCTACTAGACCAACAATGAACTGCTTGTTTTGCGACAGTGCACGCCATGAAACAAGTAAGTGCAAGAGTAATCTAAAAGGTAAGTTAAATGCTCTTTCCGACTGCATGGTAGAGATTGAATGTCCCAAGTTTCGTTCATTCACATTACAAGAACTCAAAGTTGTCGCCTACTTAACTCCTTATACAAAAAGTTTATATAGTGGCGATGGAATGAACGGAAATAAATTAAATCGCAAATTTGGAAGAAGTCCAATTCCACTTACATTATCCAAGAACCGTATGGTGAAGGCACTTCAAGAAAGATGGGAAGCTCTGCATATTGTTCGAGAGAGACTACACCATAAACCTACGGCAGAATTAGACGATTGCCCGATATGTCTCGAATGTATAGAGGACTGTTCGTGGTCTTGGAAACAGTCAGAATGGTCGAAAGATTATACCATGAACACAGTCAAAACGATTTGCAATCATCACTTTTGTGGCGATTGTTGGAACCGAATCAGACCGAATTATGATGATACAAAATCTTGCCCCTTATGTAGAAAACATGTTAGAAACGCAGATACATTGATTCATAACTAAGGGTTTATAGTATAGGAAAAAACGAAAGAAAAATATTCCAGTCATTTGGAATATTTTTTTGTGTAAAAAACAGGACGTCCCCTGGATTGCTTCCCATTGTCGAGATGGGTTGAATTCATTCGTATAAATAACAAATGGTCTATCAAATAGTGCAAGTCTAAACTATTTTCCAAGCATTGTGTAACCCAATGCACCTATACAACAAAACAATCAATCCCTTACGTAGCTGATCAGACCATAATAAGTTTTCTTTTGCTCGTTGTATCAGTGTACTCGGTCACCTACACAGAGGGAACGGGACAATCATAAATGGCTGTCCGGATGAAATCATCTTTTATACACGGTCGAATGTGCTTTTCACGCTTTCTGTGTCTAACCTTACTCGATAATAGCCATCAATCAGCAGTTATGCCGTGAATTTTCGTTCATTAATGAGGTCATAGGCTATTAAATTATTTAACGGTTAAAACCGATATACAATTCCGTCTCAAGGTTCATAGGTTAGATTACCTATTTTGACGAAATCATACCATTAACATTCTTTATATTTTTATATACATTTTATCAGGGCGACCCCTGGATTGCTTTCCGTAGTCGAAACGGTCTAGACAGATATATACTAATTTAAGGCGTATAATCCTTCACGTCAATCTTGTGCATTTTCTAAACAAGATGTAGCATTATCGAACGTTTTCAACAAACTTTCATTTTATCAACTAGGTCCTATATGGTGGCCAACCGATATAGGTTATTTGATGAAACTAATATTTATTTAAAATATTCAATTACATTGGGGGAACGGGATTCTATTACAAAATCCAGACAAATAACATCACCCCACGAGCCTATATCTCGGGAACTAGCAATCCAGATAATACTTACGTAAGCGAACGCGCTGGAACCTTACGTAAGCGATTATGTTTGAGAGTCTCTTTTATAGTGAGTGCTGGTAAATATCTTTTATACACGGTCGAATGTGCTTTTCACGCTATCAATGTCTAACTTTACTATTCCACTAGTTGAGCCAAGTTAGAAGCTCGTGATTTGTCCATGGATAATAAGACCTTTCAATTTTATACGCACGGACGGTCGATATCTGTTTATTTCCAATATTGCGATAATATATGTTCATCTGAATAAAATTGATTTTTTGTATTGTGTATCGTGTGTAAATAAAGCTACAATATGCCTAAAATAACTCGTGATCAACACTGTCAGCGCGCCATTAACGCATTCTTTCGAGATTACGACGTTCATTTTGATTTAATAAAATTAAATGTGGAAGGGTATTCTCTTGCTCGATATGAATTAACAATACCCCAAACATGGGAAGAACATAAACCGGTCTATGATTCAGTTTCTAATAATCTTACATGGAATCTCGAAACATGTGAACAGGAACTTCCGAATCCAGTTACAATATGTAATGATTTTGCGACGGTATTTTCTCCATGTGAAAAACCAGATGCGTATTTGCGAATTCATAATACCGAAATGAATGATGAGGGTATCACATTTAAAATGCTTGTAAAGTATTTTAAATCAGATTTACCATTTCCACCCGAACAAACAACATTGGAAAAACGTGTTCAACAACTTGAACTACAAAATGAAATGATGTCGTTGAAATTGCGAGATTACAATGCAGAAATAGATTTATATGTAAGACCAATGAAACGACGTATTCATCTATTAAAATTGGAACGTGATAACGCCATTAACGGTATTAACCAATGTTCTGCAATATTCCTTGAACAATATTCTCAAATTACATATCAATATCGAAATATGCTTCGCGAATGTTATAAAGATTTGAATCGTAAAGTAGACGATTGTCCTGTATGTTATGACCCCCTCGAATATGAAAATATGTTTATTACGCCGTGCAAACATCATTTGTGCAATGATTGTGCAGGGCAATGTAAAAATTCGTGTCCAATGTGCAGACAAGAATTGTGCTTTATACCACCCTAACAACTGTTATAATTTGATATTCCGTCCCACACAATTCCATTCTCGTTTGCCCATTTTTTTTTATCACACTCACCTTTCCAACCGGAGTTGCTAAAATCAATATATTGTACTATTTCATTGTCGGACATCTCGTTGCTGTATCCCGGAGTCTTCACAATTTCAGGTTTTAATGTATTTGTGTTTTCGTCATACATGTTACCAATATTTAACTTGGTTTTTTGAATGTTTGGAATGATACATTTACTCTTATTGGTCGCTTCATCTGTCTTTATTTCCCAATAATCGGGACACATTCCATAACTAGGAGGGTATGCTTCATTTGTATCACCTTTACTTAGTAAAATACCTACGAATATGAGAATAAGTATCAACGCAACTGTAGCGATAGATAAAACTATGATATGAAACTTCTCCATTATAAACTACACTGATAAAATTATACTAGTCGTTTTTTATTTGGTATTAAGCTAATGTAATTGGGTTATCACCTAAATCTAGTAAAACATTCATCTCTTTATAAATATTCTCTAAACAAGAATATATAAACATTATGTCTTCGAATATGAAATTTACTCCTGACCCATATATAACACGTCAAAATCAGATTATCACAGGTGATACTCAATATAACGGTCGTGTGAATTTAGAGGAACCCGAAAATATGAATGCTCGTTTTCAAATGTTCGAAAAAATTGCTATCAAAAATAAGGCGACTGAATATCGCGACCCTTTGACGGGCGTATGGGAAGATACACAATTATCAAATGTTTTCTTTTCTCAAGGGAATGTTCAAATTTTACAAAATGGTTTGCGAGCAGGTGTGCATAATCGCTCAGGTGAACGCGAATTGGTAATCCCACCTCAGAACATTGATGTGTTAAAAACTTTTATGCGCGACACGTTTATTAATTATTCTACATTTGAACCCACGAACATTACCACCCAAGTCGCACGATTGAACAAACTGTTACTCGAACAATTGATTCCCGTTGTTTATTCCGAAGCCATCGGTTATCTGAAGTATTTAGAAGACCAAAGCAGATTAGTGGTTCCAATCGCACTCCCACAGCAGTCTGACCGCGTGTATAAACAATTAGAATTGAAACCATATATGTAAATCATTTCATAATATGTATACAAGACACTATTATGAATTATTTAGACAGACTTCCTCGAGAGTTACGGTTTCTTATCGCTGAATATGTACCATCGAAACCAGACCGTAATCTTCCTTATCTCTATGAATTCAAAAATGTGGTTACTGATTGGTATAATCGAACGCGCGTTTGGGGAAATGAACAATTTTTACGTTATGATGAATTATATTTGCGTGGAATTCTAGCGCATGAAACGCAATTTATTAAACATCGGTTCTTTCATTATGCAAAGGAAAAAAAATATTATAAAATGGGGCTCTCTCCGCAAACAAAACAATTTGAAATGATTCCATTTCGTAATCCTAATTATAATATAGTGTAATTATATAAATGCACCACGAAGAATCCCCATACCCTCTACAATCACAACAAGTTCTTGACCCAGACGTTGAAGGCACAGTTGGAGGCAAACGTAAATCTCGTCGCACTCGAAAGAGCAAGAAATCACGAAAGAGCAAGAAATCACGAAAGAGCAAGAAATCCAAAAAGAACCGCAGAAAAACCAGTCGTCGTTAATTTAATTCGTTCATACATTTCCCGAGTATTTAGGAATCCTCTTTCATAAAAATTGAAAGGAGTGTAATATTTTGAATAATTCATAATCAACTTATTCAAAATGAATATTGTAACAAGTCATTTATCATCTTTCTTCGGATTCGCCGATACACAATCTCCACGTCAACGTCGTGCATATACATGTTCCATATGTAATACTGAAGGACATAATGCGATGAGTTGTTCCGACTCATGTATTAACGAGCGATACATAATGGTTCAATTATTACTTTCCAATTACCCACGCACAATGGTCTCGCATGGTGCTATACAAAATATTCGGCGTGAAATCGTTTCATGTAATCGCAACCATGCGTTTTGGAGACGTGTTTGGTTAAAACTTCGCGAATTGATAACTATACTCGATACCGGGGAAATAAATCGAGATAATCTAGAATTCATTTTACGTGAACCATCTCTACTCGCAAATGTTCAAAACTATAAAGAACGTCTATATCAATTAATTACAAAAGTGGAAGATGACGTGAGAATTGCTCAAAATGGCGTCGTTTCAATTGACGAATATATCGGACTCAATTTACCTGTTTCTGAGCAAATGGAACGATATATGGTTGGTCTCGCAGGTGAACCTGTTCTCACTAATATTATGATGCACAGAGAATACCCACATACACCTCCTTCAATATCTATTCGCGAAGAAAAACAATTTATATTTAAAATGGATTCGGATACATCGAACTATTATAACCATGTGGATTGTCCAGTATGCTTTGAAAAAATGACCTCCGAAAACCATATTGCCCTTAATTGCGCACACACATTTTGCACCCAATGCACCCAAAAAATTCTAAAAACGAAAAAATGTCCTTCTTGTAGAGAATCAATTAAAGAATTACGATTCACTCCAAATATTAATCCGGAAGCGTTTAATGCGTTATCGTCTTTATAGGTTTAGCGTATTGTATTTTTACAAATATTTGAGGGGTATGTAATATCAAAGGGATGTTTTTTTATGTTTACTATATAAATGGAGCACGGAATATACAAACGGCAAATTATCATGTTTATCGTAATGGTAATTGTTGGTATGTTATTCAATCCTATGAATATATTAGCGAATCAAGTTACAGATATATATGTATCGTTAACGCTATTCTACGGAGGTTTATTAATGGCTTCGAATATGATATGGGCACATGAGATTGTTCATTATTTATCAATGGGACATTTCAACTTATCGGTTTTTTCGTTTGGGATTGTTTTATCAATTAGTATATCAATATTATTATTACGAAAACAGCTATTTGTTGATGATAAACAATGGTTAAAACGAATGATACCTCATCATTCTACCGCATTAACAACTACAAACCAACTTATTCAATCTGATAATATTCAAAAAAATCCCGTATTGTATAGATTAGCAAAGGACATAATTTACAATCAAGAACAAGAAATTAAATTGATGAAATCCATGTTATAAATTTAGTAAAATATGGTTCACCCCAAATATTAGAATAGTAAATTTATTCTAATATTCATAACATCATGATAATTTTAAACATCATATTTATCTAATTCGGGAGTAAAATATTTGAACATTCGATAATCCGTTTGAAACGCACCCCATTTTGTAGCACGTAATATTTCTGTAAATGTGGGCGATTCTATTATCGATACCCATTGTTCGCCTTCTTTCTTGGACTTTATTGGAATACCAAATGTAAGTTGCGACATACCATATTCTCCGCGGTAGTCATTATAGGGATATTGACGTTCATTAAAGTTCAAAAGAACTTTGGGAACTCCTATGTGAGACGTTTTTTTCTCTTTTGCAAAACGTATTCCAAGACCCTTCTGTGTTATGTTGTGAACCACTGAAAAACGATGATTTTTGGTTCGCTTCTTGGACAATTTACGTGCATCATAATCGCCCGCACTGAATATAACCGGTATACCTTTCGTTACAGGCACCATAATCGATTTAATCTTGGTATACAAATAATTTGGTAAAAATGACCAAGAAGATACGTCCAATGTATGTTTCTTGTTTTTTTCGTCGATTATATGGGTTTTTTGGGTTTTATTTGGAGAACCTTCTTGGACAATGTATAAATCAAATCTTGTTTGTGCACCCAATAATGTTTGTCCGTCCTTCTTTCCGTAGATATGTAGGTATTTTAATGTATTTTCACGAGTCAATAAAGTATATATACGATGTTCAGGTCGCCTCCAGTTGGACGGGTTAATGAAAGCAAGATGTCCTTTTGATTTTATAAGGTCTTCTTTGAAGGTCTTGTCCAAGAATTTATCCCAAAGTGTTCTATTTCCAACACTTCCTTCGTATTTATTCGATTTTGAGACTTGAAATGGTGGATTCCCTACAACAATATCAAATTGTGTTTGCCCTAAATCCTTCTCCCATTTTTTCTTATTGTCCAAGAAATCTGCATTGCTTATATTTGCGTCTTTTCCAAACAGTTTGCGTAATTCTTGGACACTTGACGAATTTATTTCGATCATATATAACATATTTGTTAAAATGTGTTGTGAACGTTTTGTCTTGTCACGTATTTTTTTGGAAAGACCTTTCATTAAACGAATATAGGCTAGTGCTAAGAAGTTCCCTTTACCTGAACATGGGTCTAACCATGTTAATTTTGGATTTGTCCAAGAAGACGCAGGTAAATTATCGAATAATTCATCAATTAGGACACTTGATGTAAAGACTTCACCAAATTCATTTTTTTCATTTTCTCGCACCTCTAAATTTTGTGATATATGACCATAAATATCTTTATCGGACATGGTTGTGATAGACATAATAAACAGAATATACTACATTATTTAGAGAGATAATTTATATTCAAAGGCGACATTCATCGCTCGGATCACCTTGGGGGGGGTGTAAAGACTGCATTCCTCTCCCGTCCCTTCCTGGGGACTGCCTTGAGATTTTGTAAAGCCGTCTTCAATTCTTCGCTAATAAACCATGTCATATAGATATTAACGGTAGTGTTGTAACGCTTGTCTATTTCTTTCTGTGGAAAATAATGGGTGAACATATACTGAAGTAGTCTATTGTCTTTCATTTTTTTTAAATAATCTATCTTGACGTAGTGCTCCGATACAGCTTTCATCGCATTTTTAAACGCCTCACCCCCCATCCCATACATATGTATAAACATACAATTGAATAAAAATACATAACATTTTGCGATGTCTCCAGTAACGAACTCGGTATTCGTTGTATTCACTGAAGACCTAAGTTTGTCTATATCAGTGGCTTCGCCGTCGATGTCGACACGAATCAAAAAATCCACACCTATATCCAGTTTCTTAATTTCGAATTCGCCATTATTTGTGTAATAACAAAAATTAGGAGGTTTACAGTCGATATTTAAAACAATCTTGTTTTCTTCGAGATTATATTCTTTTTCTTGTATCAATACTCTTGGTCTGACGTTTTCAATATAATTTGTGGAAATCTTATTATTTTTATAATCGACGCCACTCGGAAGTTCAAAAATAGCAACACCCATTAGTTTATCAAAAAATGCTTTCAGGGCAGCCGTGTTTAATTCTACCATATGGTTTTTCAAAAGTGTGGCTTCATTCGCCCCCTCGAGATTTAGTGGACATTTTTCAGCTAGATATCGAATCATGGGCGGATTAGCCACGGGGTATTCAGTCCAATTGCTAACCTGAATTGCAGATTGTGGATTTTGTTTGTAGAACTGTTCTAACATAAGATATTCTAAATGTATATTATTATACTCGTTTAGGTCAGAATCAGGGTCCAATTCCACCTCAATTAGCACGAGATTGTCCATTCCGGTTGAATATATGTTTTTAGTCGCGCCGGATGCTATAGCTTCATCTGGTCTCGTAAACATTTTGAAACCGTTCAATCTGATTGGTTTATCACCACCAAATAACATTTTTATAAGCCTTTTCCTCGACGCATTACGTTTCCTCGACGCATTACGTTTCCTCGACGCACTCTTCTTTTTCCGTCTAACATTACCTTTTTTTCGAGTGACCATCTATATATATATATCGATTATATAAAAAACAAAATCAACTATATATTTAGTTCACACCTTCTAACTAAATAAATTTACAATGTATACATACAATGATACTAGCCATTTTGGTAACAACCCTTTTTTTCCTGCTATATATCCAATATAGCCCAGGTATGGGAAATATTTGGTATAGAAACAATGAATATTTCAGTCCGATGGGTGCAGTCAATGTAATGATATTTCCTTTTCGCAATCTGCAAATGTGGTATCCAACTATGTGGGATATCAATTATATCATGTGGTTATTGCTGGGAATAGTAAGTAATTTATTCGTTGATTTTATTAGAAAGTGATTTTGACTGATTTGCATATTCATTTGCGTTCGATAATAATTTACAACTCTCACAGTGTATTTTACTAAGCTTTTGGTTATTTTGTGTAATAACCGAAATCGACTCTGAAGCCACGTTCTTTGATGATTCACAAGCTTTTTTATATTTCCATGCAAATGGTAACATTTGTGCACGTTCATATTGTATTTCATCATCTAACCCGTTATCGGGAGCATTCTTAATCGGAAAAAACCAGTTATATATAGCAGAAAACATTATTATATAAATAACATTACATGTTAACAATCACAAAAAATAACATGGATTACCACGTCATTTTTTTTATTTTCTATCTTTTTGTTTTTCTATCTTTTTGTAAGGGTTTCTATCAAATATATACAAATCAATTACTTAAACAATTCATCTGCATACGGATACACATCATGTCCCGCATTTATCAAGAACGGTAGAGTTTCTTCATCAAGGGGGGTAGATGCAGATATCTCAACGTTTGCAAGTTGTTTAGCAACCAAAATGTCCATCTTTCCTAATTTATACAGCGTTCCCGAGCGTGTTGTAACAACGTTCCCATTGATTGCATCAATAGGACTTGTTCTATACACCTGTCGTGTTTCATGGTCATCGTAATAAATCCTCATATGAATATCAACATACCAACCATCGATTTTCTTCTCTTTTGGGGCAGGTTCTACAGTGCATTCCATACTAAAGATGGACACTTTCGACGATGCAGAAAGTTTGCTCAGGATATCTCCACGCGGCTTGAAGATAATGGGTTTTGCTTTTAATCGGTCAGCACCGATATCTTGGATTGTGCATCCAACTATGCGCGCACAACGCACGACTTCGTTAAACGAAATAATTCTCGTAGGTCGAATAGACATATTTTGTTCAAATACTTGTTCAAGTGTTAAAGGTTGTTGTGATAGTGTTATAACATAAAAAGCCTTTCAATTTTATATGATTTACATACCTTTTTCGATAAAAAATACACATACATTTCTTCATTCACACACTTACTTTTTTACAGTCCGCTTAACAACATTTTTCTTTGCTGCTGATTTTTGTTGATGTGAACCGAGTTGAATCTTCTCACGTTTTTGCTTATATACACCATATTCCTTATGAAGAGTATTCAATTCAGACAACCACATTGTTTCCAATTTAGTTTTTTGCAGAGTATCCAATTCAGTTTCTGCGTCACCCTTCTCCTTCAATATTCTTTCTACATTTTCTTCAGTTACGGAATCCATAGGCATTTTGATGAGGTATTTGAAATCACCGTCAATGGTCACAAAACCGTTTGTAGTCAACAAATCCGTAACCTCTTGTGACTTCTTCTTACGCAAATCGACCGTTCCATTGAGTGTTGCGAGAATATATTTCGCACGATTTGATAGCTTAATCAGTTTCTTCTGAAGAGCATCTATAAGGTAAGCCTTACGCTTAGCATACATCGCAATTCGCACATCATAAAATTCTTCTATAATTTCTTCGACTGACCCGTATTTATGAAGTTTACAGTCACGGTTAAACATATGCATATTGGTTGTCGAAACCGTTGTAGAGATTTTGAACAATTTTTCAATACCATTAATACCAGTCACTGGGTCTGTAGATGATTCTAATTCGGTTAATTTCCCACGAGGTAATACTATCGTAATGTCTACCGACACTTCTGTGCAAATGGAAGTAAAATCGCGAATCAAAGGTGCTACCTTCTTACCTGACTTATCTGTTCGCCCGTCCATCAACCCCTCTAAGAATGATGTATACGGCATGGTCCATACACCTATCGGTAATTCTGTAATGCGAATTTTATCATCACCCATCTTCTCATAAACACCACGCACTAAATATTTATTTTCACTCAACAAACTCACAGTCCCCTTAAATCCTTCATAATAAGGTGCGAATTCTCCAGCCGCCTTTACATCATCCCCTCGTAATTTGAAACGGAGATAATCAATAATCTGTGTAGGAGAGAATGCAGGAATGCTACACGAAAATCCTGTTCCAATACCCGATATCCCATTAATTAACGCAAATGGAATAATAGGAACGTAATATTCTGGCTCAACCATCGTGCCGTCATCATTGATATAAGACAATACTGCATCGTCTGCCTCGGGAAATAGAGACCGTGTAAGCGAATTCAACATAGTGAAGATATATCTCTCCGATGCACTATCGTCTCCACCGTGAAGACGGGTTCCAAACTGACCATTGGGTTCCAATAGGTTAATATTATTTGAACCTACATAATTTTGCGCCATGTTTACAATTGCACCATTCAGCGATGCTTCACCATGATGATATGAACTATGCTCGGAAACATAGCCCGAAAACTGAGCCACCTTCACTTCAGAAGTTAACCGCCTCTTGAACGCAGAGAACAAGATTTTACGCAATGATATCTTCAGACCATCTACCATATTCGGTATTGAGCGAGCACAATCATATGTGCTAAAATGTATCATTTCATGGTCGATAAACTGCTCATAATTTACACTCGAACTGCTTGTGTCTAAATATGCCTCTTTATCATAATTCTCTAACCATGTCTTACGGTCATCGGGACGCTTTTTATTAAAGACCTTATCGATGGTATCATCACTGGTCCCACCGGTATGCACAAAATTCACGATTTTCTTATTTGCGAAATATTCCTTGAATTCAGCAGAAGTTGATGTTCCTAGACCCTTGAAATATTTGATTGTCCAGCCTTGAATTCCGGCTTCTCCTAGCCCGTCCTTCCATGTCGCATATTCACCTTCGTTGTAAAACAACTTGACTTGAACGCCTTTCTTTGCTCTAAGAATTGGCGTGTTCATGAAAGAGATGAATCCGGGAATTCGGACAAGAGATGACCACTCACTATGAAATAAGTTGATGCATAACCCCTTAATATGGGAACCATCCAAATCTTGATCCGTCATTACCATGATTTTACCATAACGGAGATTCTTATGCACATCGTCAATGGAGTTATACTCATAACCAGTCTCTAACCCGAGAATCTTCTTGATATCAGTAATTTCCTTGTTATCAGCAATCTTCTTAATCTGTTCACCTCGAACATTTAGGAGTTTACCTTTCAATGGATAGATTCCGATTGTATTACGGTCATCGCTTGATAATCCGGAAACAATACCGGACAATGCTGATAATCCCTCGCACAAAATCAAAATACAATCCTTTGAGTTGACTGTTCCACTTTGGTTCGCATCAATGAAATTCGCAATACCACGAACATTCTTTGTTTTTGAACCATCGGTCTTTTTAGCCAACTTATTGTCCTTTGCTTCCGTCAGAGAGCATGCTAAATCCATAACCCCCATTTTAGCAATTTTTTCAACGAAATTATCGGTGACCGTACACGTAGACCCGAACTTCGCACTCGGTGTGTTCATATAATCCTTAGTTTGACTGTCGAATGACGGATTTTCGACATCACAACGCAAGAACAGCATTAACTGTTCTTTAATCGAAGTCGGTGATACCTTTATCTTCTTCTTCTTCTCGATATAATCGCACAACTTACGAGTAAGTTGACCCATGATATAATCCACATGTTTTCCACCTTTAAACGTGCAAATACCATTCACAAAAGACACCTGTGTAAATTCGTGATTTGGTGCAAGAGCAACCGCATATTCCCAACGTTCATCGGTTGTTTCATATATGCGTTTTGTTACATCTTTACTTCCTACGTATAAATCAACATATTGCTGGAAATTCTTCACGGGTGCTAATATGTCGTTGTATCCAACTTTGACCTTCTTAATCGAATGGTCGGTTACTGCAGCAATATCGAAAACGCGTTTCTTGAGTAATGCTAGCATATCGGGTGTAAGACCTTGAACGCCTAGACGACTATAATCCGGTTTGAAAATGACCTTTGTATATGGTTTTGTTGAACGAGGAACCTTTGTAATCACAGGAGGCAGAATTACGTCCAGGTTATCACGAAACTCTTGAACATATTTCAACCCACGAGTATGGTCAACTGTTTCAATGCGACCGTAGGTTGACCAAATTAGAACTAGTTTGAAACCAAATCCATTTTTTCCACCAACGATTTTCTTCTCAGACTTATCATAATTTGTCGATGTCCTAAGATGACCAAATATCATTTCGGGAATCCAAAGGTCATATTCAGGATGCTTCGCTACGTCAATACCGTTACCATCATTGGATAATGCGATTGTGCCGTCATCTTCGATGTGAGTATTGATATAAGATACAAATTGTTTATCCAATATTGGCGATTGAATCATTCGCATAACATGGTCACGGCAATTTACAATACCTTCGTCGAACAATTTATACAATCCTGGAATATATTCCATTGTGCGTTGAACAATACGGTTGGATTCATTGTCGTAAACCCATAAATCAGCATCTACATTTTCAACAGAACCAATATATGTATCGGGATTGTCCAAAATGTGCTGTTTATCAGTTTTACGTTGATACTGTTTTGCGAGAGTTGCCGAATTATTCATCATAATACGAGAGTTTAGATGATATACACGTAATATATATAGTCAAATCAATTTTATACTTTTTTTATATCATAATAGATTATATCAATGACTGGTTGTAACTGTAATAATAATCTTACCACAGAAGACAATGTATATG
>JGI20154J14316_10001430_pt1 | contig 21004 bp, 25 predicted proteins | sample COG_04_FD_14316 | JGI IMG/M metagenome (IMG submission 14316)
TAATTAATCAATTATTTAAATATATATTTAAAGATATTTGGAATAGTGTATTAGGATGCGTGGGGCATTCCTGCTTTCATAGCTCAGTTGGTTAGAGCATTCGACTGTTAATCGGGAGGTCAGAGGTTCGACCCCTCTTGAGAGCGTGTATATCTTTATTTTGAGATATGTCTATAGCTAATAGCTGTAGGCATATTTATGCAGGATTGTATTATTTACTTTCTGGATTTTCTTTTTCCACCAGTTTTTTTGTGGCTTTTATTTTTGCGGGTTCTGTTCTTTCTGCAGTGTTTCTTTCCTTTACGGGTGACAACTTTGCATCCACGCACGCGTCTGCACTTCTTACTAGTTTTTTTTCCACGGCATAAGGATCTTCCCATGTTATATGGTACCGTTGGAAAATAAATTGAACGTCGGTTCGGTGAAACATCTAAAGCAACTAATAAATTATTAACCCAATAATCGCACTAAAGTATTTCAAAGAATGACTGATGTTGTTTGTAGTGATGTTTCAACCCATGCTTACACTCCTTCTCGTTGTGATCATCATGATATCGATGTCGATATTCACGATACCGTGGACAAGAATACCCAAGTATTACTTGAAAATGATAGACACGGTAACAATGTCGCGACCGATGCCGATGCAGATGAATTACCTCGTTCCGACGAACCAGACGACAGTAGTGACAATGTCATACCAGGTAAACTCGGATCAGATGAGACCCACTCTGCTGTGGGAAACAACCAATCTGACAAAAACATCGATCGTGAACATTCAGATACATCAGAAGAAACGGAACATCGAGACGCAGATGTAACAAATAAAAACAGCAACTCACACTATTACCGCAATCGTGAAAAAATCTTAGCTTATGCAAAGATTAGATACCGCGAAAACAGGGAGAAGCTGTTGGCTTATTCTAAACAATACCAAAGCGAGAGGAAAGATCGTGTGAAAGAAAGAAACGACACCTATTATATCAAAAACAGAGACCGACTTCTCAGAGATCGTTCGGAGAAGATCACGTGTAGCGATTGCGGGAAAACAATCACCAAGGGATCTCTCTCGGGTCATTTAAAAACGAAGTATCATTTGAAACGTCTAGAACAGAACAAACCAGTAGAAGAAAATACATCTCACACATCAGAAGATGGTGATAACAAGGTAGTAACAGCACCATCAGTAACAGCATAATCTGCAAAACTAATTATACAAAAATAAAAATATTTAGGGTCATCCCTGAATATTTTTTCTCTTCTTATATATGATATTACGCAACTTTATTTTACCCATCCCTGTCGCCTCGCAGGAAATTGAAAGCGATGCTTGATACATACCCTATGACAACTAACAATTATTCAACACTTGTGAATTTTATTGTCTCTAACAAGTAATAATGGTGAAAAACACAACAGGCGGAAGCAAACACAAGGGACAGGCACGTAAAAATGTTATAGGAAGAAACTCCAATAACTCGCTGCGTCTAGTAGAAAACGACGGAGAGTGCTATGCCCATGTCGAAAAAATACTGGGCGGCCCACACATGCACGTTACTTGCATGGACGGAAAAACTAGACTGTGCACTATTCGCGGAAAGTTTAGAGGAAGGGGAAAGCGAGATAATCGACTAGACTCGGGGACTTGGGTCATGGTTGGGTTACGCGACTATGAAACCGTTCGCGAAACTGGTACTAAACTGGAAAACTGTGACCTGTTGGAGGTATACAAGGATGGAGACAAAGACAGACTGAGAAATACCGCACGAGGCGAAGATTGGACGAACTTTGTAGCAAGAGATATGGAAAGATCGCACGTAGGAAAAGATGCCAGTGCAGACACATTCCGATTTGTCACCGACGAAGAAATTGAAATGGATGACTTTATTGCGAAATCAGTTGAGACATTTCAAGAACAAACCATTGACGACGATACTCCGACAACATTAAACAAAAATACCATTATCGGAAGACCCACTATTCTCGATGAAGTCCACGAAACAGAGGAGGATGTCGACATAGATGATATTTAGATACAAAAAATAAAACGCAAAACACAAAACAAATAAAAATGATGCCTATGTGCTCATTTTTATTTGTTATCACTTTATGCAAACAGTATAGAGCTGCTACCAGCTAGTATATAGTATAATACATTACAATAACAACTTAGTTTTTCATACTTACCTACTGTGATACTTTCGCATATGTCTGGATCTTCTACGCACGTGTATCGACCGCCTCACGCAAGAAATACTTCTTGGGCATCGGCACTCAATAAAAAAACAAACAATGGAAACAGATCCATATCGCGACCATCTGTTATTGATACTGGGATTGAATCATTCCCAGAACTTTCAGATACTTCCAATCAAAAAGAACAAGTCAATATCGAACAGGATGAAACAAACTCTTTCGTGAAAAGATTACAACAAACAGATACAGAAAATGATGAAAACCGGGTCTCCGAAACAAGTTCGTTGCTTGAAAAAGGATGGATTGAAATTACTTCAAAAGATGTTCGAAACATGCATACGACCAAATCAAGGAAAGATAATGCCGAGTTAGTAAAAGAACAGAAGGATCCATTTATTTACGATTTACTATGCAGAGACAAATATATTCACTCGTTAAACGACGAACAGTACAAAAAATTAGCTAATGCGAAAATGAACGAACTAGTGAAACTATACAAAAAGAATACCGCAGAGTTTATATCTGTCTATGGAATTGAATATTATGAACACATTCACGGATATCAACCTGTATACGGAAAAAGAATAATGCGGCATTATAGATTTACTGATGGAAACGAAAGCGACTCTGTAGAAGTTTATAACGAATACTATACGGACGATGAGGATGACGTTTACCAGAATGACGCGCCCAACGACGAAGATGAAAACATTGACGAATACTAATTGGAGATCTTTAGTTAAGATACTGCAGATTAGTTTGATTTTATAAGATATTATACACGCACTGTGTATACTATATTATACATTTAGATCACATTACAATGGAAGTTATTGACACATATCGTCCGCCTACATTAGATATGGATATTGACACGATTTCTGATATAGACGATGATACCGACACCGAACCTGTGCAACTCGATATGAAATGGTTAAGTGACATTGAACAGCACAACAACGACTATGGAAAATTCTACAAAGACGATGTCTTTACAATGAAGGTCGTATTCATCCACGCTAACTTTGATAAAAATATTGAACGTGTATCCTCCATGAAGGTCGATCTAGAAAATAAAAATATATTCACACAACATGAACTTGCGGATATTATTCAAACTAAAAATAAAGTAAACAAGACGAAGTATCGTCTTACATCGGCGTACTTATATAACATTGACATTGAACCAGATGATTTACTCAGTTTTATCAAAAAACATACAAATCCTGCAAGTGAACAATTTTTTAATAAACTTGATCTTGCCAGGGATATTATCATACATCCTACTATCGCACAGTTTCATAAAATGAACACACTTTACCTAATTATGGGAGAACGACGCGAAAAGGACGCCAAAGCCAATGAGGGGCGAACGCGAAAAATAAAACGAGTAACGTTTCATCCAGATATAAAACAGACACGGAAAAGAATGTACACCAATGTAAATACGGAATCCTAGATGGATAAAGGTAAAGGTAAAGGTAAGGGTAAGGGTACATGTAAAGGTGAGTATGCGAGAGACGTTGAAAGATTATGCATATCGCACACTAAACTCAAAAATACAAGAATAATCTTGTCCGCCAAGATTTACCAACTCGCCATATTTATTCAATACTTTCATATGCAATCGATCGATTGTCACTGGGCCGAAATAATCTCGTCGAGGCTCAAAGTCCGCCATGTACATCCGAAGACCCAGGTTGGACGGTGTCGACATAGGAATGCGAGCAAATAACGTGTCCCCGATATAGCTTTGTTGCGTGGCAGATACGATACTATCTGACACATAATTATTGTTGAAATCATTTACATCGATAAAAACGTAATCCTGAAGCTTATCATTGTATGAAGCCTCGCTTACCGTTGCTGCCTTATAATTATACTGGGTTCCATTTGCACTTGTAATATCGGCAAAGATGTCGGCACCCGACACCGTATAAGACGCAGTTCTAAACCCAAGTGTCCAACCTAAACCATCACGATATATCTCTTGAGAAGTGCCTGCAGTAGGACTATTGTCACACGAAACCAAGTCAGACTGTGCAGTGTATGTTGGGAACGATAATGTATACTGGAAACTGGGCGAGTACTGCACAGCGTTCGTATCGGAAAATGGGTAAAACATTCCTCCCCCGTCTTTTGGTATTTTTGCTCTTATTATGCTTCGCCTGGTTACCGCGTTAATATCAAATACCAGATATTGCAATCCAGTTGTGCTATTACTCATAATATTGTTAATAGTTGCAATCAGAGTTTCTCTAGAATAATCTCCAGGAGGAACTGTGATTGTATTTTTTGTATCAGGAATACTTTTTAGGGTTTTTGTCTCGATATACATTTGGTTTCGATTGTCGGTGTCAACTATATTGTATATGTAATTTGGAAGCTCGATCGATGTCATGCGCATAGATACAATGCGATCGATTTTTTTGGGAAAAAACACAGTGAATGAGTTTGCGTTCTCAGTGGGCTTCTTAAACACACTGTCCACACATACCTCCATCTTATGAGTTCGCCTATAAAATGGATTGATGTCACCGTCGCCCCCAGGAGTAGAATCTAACGGTTTCTCAAGCGTTGTGGCATGTTTGTTCACTACAAGCGTTTTGGGGTAGTACTCTTGGGTATTCTTTGCAAGAATGCCCTGGTCATCAACTTCTTGTTCGCCATCGTCATCTGAATAATCGGTCGATATCTCGTAATCGTTGGTCATGATTTCTTGTCGAAAACGGGGGGATCGAAAAACTACGGCTTGGGCATCTCGGAAAAAAGTTTGCATCAACGGATTACGTCGACTTGTTTGAAAAAACTCAGTCATCTTTTCATTCGCAATATATGCAGTGTCGCTATCTTCTATTCCAAATATATCGTATAGTTCCGATAGACTGTAATTTCCCACGTTATAATCAAAAGTATTATCAGATTTGGACATTCAGATTGATATACTTATTCACTATATTATAGCAAGGAGATACTTTATATTGTTAATTCTATGCTTATATTCATACATTTATTTTTGGGTTGATACTGGGTCTGATTGACTATTATCGGAAAACATATGAATGAAGATACTGCGAATATCGTGAATAATATGAACATCGGGTGGCTTTCTCTTATCCGTGAGAAGCTTCTTAGACATTTTTGTTAAACCCGCACCACGTTTCATATGGGTCTTCCCAGTAAACACTAGCTTTTCAATCGTTTCAATTAACTGCGGATTGTTTCGAACAAGAATATCTCGGTCTAGCCGATACTTTCCACTGTAAACGTATCGATTGTAGTTTTTGTTTTCGTATACAGACTTAGGATCGCTAAAGCTTGGATATACACGTATTGAACCGATCCCCTCTATTCTATTGGTATCATTGTTCATTTCAATTACATAAGCACTCGACATCATGTTTATATGGTGCGTCACTTGAAGAGGTGCACCATATATGCAACCAGATATATTCATTTTATTACGATACGTTTCATTTTCATTCCAGGTTTCGCTATTGAAACGCGATGTTAATAAATGTATGTTGGGGTTGTCTTTGAATACAATCTGTTTTCTGGGTTCTGGAGCTGGGGATGCCACTGGGACAGATTGGGGTTCCATAGTGTAGTCTACCTGCTAAATAACTATTAGCACTATTATTGTTAATTGTTATTCGTGATAAGAAAACAGGTTGTTTTCAATTTACTACCACACACATACCTATATTTACACCAACATATATACTGCACACATAGACATAATCGAAACAGTTATCATACCAAATGCGTTCATACTATTTTTTTGTTCTAGAGGATTTCCATCTTCATGTTCATGTTCATTAATTGTGTAGATATTTGCCGAGCTAGGGATAAATCCATGGTATATGGGTTTACGATGGCCACTAGTTATATGCGGGTCGTTTGCCAAATCATTTAATGAACAAGATGTAGTAAGAGGTGTTCTCTCATTACACTGCATTGTTTTCGTTGTAGAAGGAGGATCATAGAATATATACATGAACCGATCTACTATTTTTTCAACTAGATCAATAATAGGATGCGGCGAAGACGGGAGATATTTATTATCAACTATCGAGTTCTCATAAGAGGATTTGGGATACTGTCTGCGTTTTTTAGTGTCGGGGGTTGAACCAGTTTCATCAATATTTATATCACTATAGCATGGTTGGTATACCTTGTTTTTGTAAAGAACTGGATAGGAGATCGATCTTCCACGATTTGTTTGGCGCAACTTTTCAAGATAGCCGTATTCTATATCTATAAAATGCCCCCATTCGCCGCTATCGATATCCTTGCACATATGTCTCCATATATATGGAGACATTGTTTCAATATTTATCTTTTGCATTGATCTTAGTTATTATATGTATAGAGAGAAACATTTACCGATCACACATTTCAATTTATTTTGCGTTAAACACCATGTTACCTAATATTTACTAGTGTAAAGCATTATTTATGATTTCACACAATGTATCCCGTTCTAATCATAATAAAAAAAATAGGAATGACCCGTCTAGCGACGGGTCATCGAATAAAGAACTCGAAAATAATAGTAATAGTGAAAACGCCCGTCTCAATATCAGTTTAGATGACGATCTGAATGAATATATAAATCGTATTACGGAAAACGATCATAATACACTGTCGTTGCCAGAACAAAATAACACCACTACCAGCACCAGCACCAGCACGTTAAAAAACCCACTTGAATATGTTGAAAATGCACCAAAAACTGAACAAACTGCGAATATATCCATCGACGTTCAAGATACGGTAAACCCTAGACGATTTCGTCAACACAAACACCGTTCGGGTGGAAATGATGCACCTCGCACCGTAGATTTTAGGAAAACAAGTAGGCAAATAACATCGGCGGGATCTAGCGATAATGAGAACCAAATCGAAAGTGACCTCAGCGATACATACAGTGAAGATTCATATATTCGATACGATTCAAATGATAACAATATGTGCCCGCCTAGCGTAACTTTCAAAAAACTCAGCTATGTAGACGTTGAGAAAAAGATTGACAAATACTACAACACACTCAACCATAGATATTCGTCCGCACTCGATATATTGGCGAGCTATTTGAAAGGACATAAGGTCATCTACATGGAGGCAAAGTCATACACTGCAACACGGCTATACATGCTGATGTTGCCGGCAATAGGACTGTCTGCGATTGCAACCGTATTGGCTGGTGCCACCGACCTGTATGATTATGGATCCATTGTTTTATCAATACTAAACGCAGTTATCGGCTTTCTATTGGGTATAGTAAACTTTCTAAAACTTGACGCGGCAACGGAGGCACACACGATGTCGTGTCACCAATACGATAAACTACAAACAAGCATCGAGTTTTTGTCTGGATCCGTGCTTTTGTTTCGAGATTTCGATGCAGGCGACATGTCTGACAATAATGACGACGAAATCATGCATCGAAAAACGATGAACGCCGAAATGGCAGACAAGATGGCGGGGGTAGACAAGAAAATTATGGAGATTAAGGAGATGAACCGCTTTCTTATTCCAGAAGCAATCCGTCTACGATATCCTGTCATTTACAACACAAACATTTTCTCTATCATAAAACGTATCGAGGATCAGAGAAAGCGATGCACAACCAATCTTAAAAATATTAAGAATGAAATCAGGTATATGCACACTCTTGCGAAAACTAGCACAGACGCGGTTCCAAGCGACTTCGAACAAAAAATTGCCAAGCTGTTTAAACAAAAAAAGAATAGCACGCGAGAAATTCTTCTTCTCAAATCTGCGTTCTCGGTGATTGACCAGATGTTTCATCAAGAAGTACGTAATGCAGAAATAAAAAAGCGACGATGGCTCCCGTTCTGGCTCTATAAAGACCGAACAAAACTTATTGACCCGTACCAAATTAACAAGTTCGTCGAGGAACTTATGGATCCGTTCCGATTTAGTAATCCAAATATTGACGACGGTGACGAACAAGAAATGCAACAACAAAAATCTTACTTATCAAGATTTAACATACTCCAAAAAAGCAGAATGAGTTCGCCCAAAATGTATAATAAATAAATATCATCTTCAACTTATGTAGCTTTGATTATATTTTATTACCCATATATTGTATACAATACATGTCATTGCAAGCATTGAAACTTAAATCCAATACTATCAACAGCAACCAGAGTAAGGACGGGTTCTCTCTTTCGGGGGGTGCTAGAACTACATCCTACATAGGAAAATCTATGAGAAACTCGCCCAACGGCACCCGATTTAAGGGAATATACCCTGTTAATTTTAGTCAAACTACGGGGGTCATTTCGGGATCTACCATGTGCGATCAAATAACAGAATTACGCGGAAACGCTCCGTCTCAGCAAAAATCAGTTGGAAACAATAAATCTATGATTTACTCCAGAAACAAATGGATAAATACTGGCGTATACCCCAATGTATGGGTGCAGCCCGTCAAAGAAATGGGATATGAAGAATATATGAAACATCGTGCATTACAAGAGGACTGTGAAGATGGAAAAAACATACCCACTGAAGGAGGAGAGGACTGCTGTGCATGCGAAGATGCGTTCGAGAAATCAGATGTTGAGATTTATTATAGACCCATTGACAAGCTAAAAAGGTGCAACGATGGGGTTGTTCAAGATATGACATCCCATTCCACATCATCGTCTCTTCACACATTACGTCTGCAGAAAAAATGCGTAGACCCAACAGGCTCTAACAAACCATTCCCCTACTATACAACAAACCCTGGCGTGTTAAATACTCGCCTTGTTTCGTGTGGAGCCATATCTAGCGAGTTGAATATTGACATGTAAAATAACTTAATCTCGATTATGCGTCGTCTCGAACAACTTTATCCTGTGTGCAAATTATATAGACATTCAATTAGCTTCACATGAAAGGAAGATTTTCTATGAACTTTACTACTCCAACTAGTAACAACCGCAATAATACACGCTATCCTACACATGAAAATCAGACTGTTTACAGAAAGGGATCAGCACAGTATTCCACCCAACAAGATGCAAACGGATCTTTCAAATCAGAACCCAACTATTCGCAACCTTCTCAGAATATTCTCGTAAACGATGGCTTATCAACATACCCACGCCATACAAATCAAAGCACACATCGTAACATATCAAATACATATGCACAATACAGAAAACAAAATGCAAACAAGATTGTTGTCGGACCCAGGTCAATGTCACAGTTTCTAAAAACATCATCTTCTGGGCAAGGCTGCTCTGCATGCGGAGGAGCAAAATAAATCACACATTCGTAAACAAAAATAACAGCATAACTGCTATTTTTGTTTTGTATATTTATCTTTTCATGTTCAAGTATTGGAGACACTCTACGCAGTCAAGTAGTTAGCAGGATAGTGTTCATCTGGAGGGTAATCAGGAGAAGGAGGCCTATAATCTTCAGGCAAATCTTCACTGGGAATATAAATAGGCGAAACTGGTCTGTATTCATTCATACTATCATCATGATTTGGTAAAATAACTGGATCTATTCTTAACGGAGGCGAGCGAATGGTATTGGTAGACATAGTCGATCTAGTTTCTTTGCTACGATACGGAAGAACTGTCCAAAACTTGTTGGACAAATAACCTCCATGACGCAACTTATTTCTTGCTGGATCTTGCCGCGATATATTCTCGCGAAACCTCAGCGAAAACGGAGTATCATATACGCAGTCTAAATGAACAAATGCACGAGACTTGGGACGCATTGTCTTATTGCACAAATATCTCGATATGTCGACACGCTTTACCTTACCTATTTTTGATCTAATTTCAAATACATCTTTTATATAGTCCTCGGTAGTTTCGGGATGAACGTATGGTATGAAATAAGAAGTCGACTTATTAATTTGCCACGGCGTCATAGTTGTCATTCCTCTTCGCGATAATCAGTTTATTTCAAGCTAAACCTAAGTGTTTTAGTAGTTACCATCAAACTATACAGCATACACACGATCAATTTGTTTTGTCTACTTATACTATACACGTCATTTAGATTTATTATTATTATATGCAAAACCAACCAACGCCCGATCAAGATGTTGGTTTAGTGAAGACCGCTCGGCTTCCCCCAGTAGATGAACCGATCACTGATCGAATTCGACAAGACTTTCTCAAGCCACGCATGTTTGTTCCGCAACACATGGTCGCACAATGCCGACCTGTTCTTGTTCCAGTTCATTCCGACGATCCCGTCCTTGAAGGCTATCCAAACATCGAACTCAAGGGCGAACACGCAAGATTTGTTGTGCCCCCCGTCGAAGACTTCTCCGTCAACAGAGAAGACAGAGTTGTTTATCCAAAGGAAGATAATCTTTCAGTTAACGAAGACAAAAGAGAGAACAGAGAGAAGAGAGAAACAGACGACCCGCAAGATGACCCAAATAACTCAGGGCTGTTTGGAGACTATATCAGGAGTTTCTCTCTTAGACACAAAAATAAAAACATGTCTGACGAAGAAGCATTGGCCGTAACATATCCTCTTTACCATATAGACAAGCGATACTCAGACAATTCGCCAAGCTCTGCACGAAAAACCAAAAGCAAACGTGCTGGGGGTGGGAAACGACCTGGAAAAAAATACGCGAAACGATCCAGAAAATATCGTAAATTAGTAACGTGAAATTTATGTATCTCGTATATATATACCTAGACACATAAGCAAATAATCCATAATACCAATCCACATATGAGCACATTCAAACAATTTGGAGGATTAGACTTTAACGGAAAAAATAATATTGTCACCACACACAATACACACACATCGTCGCATACCGTATCAGACTATACTGGAGGAACAAACGCAAGAATTGTTCAAAAAAGTCACCTCGACTTAGACGCAAACTCTTTATTGAGGGTGGACGGAATATACTTTCTCGATGGATCTGTTCAACGATCCGCCGGATCAGGGAGCGGATCGGGGGGAGCTCAGGGACCACCTGGCCCTCCAGGGCCTCCTGGAAAAGACGGATCATCCGATGGATCGTCAAATGGATCACAATTAAGTGACGAGAAACACAACACATTTACGGGAACAAACGCACTACTTGTGCGAAACGAAGAGCTTGCTCGATACAACTGTGCATATGGTGAGCGAACCTTGATGAAAAATACCACGGGATATGCTAACTCGGGGTTTGGATTTGAAAGCATGGTCAACAATATGACTGGATCATTCAACACTGGCGTGGGAACACAATCACTGTCATTTAATATAGCAGGCACAAGAAATACTGCGATAGGAGCGGCAGCCGATGTGGGCGAACCGGGCATTCATAATAGCACCATGATCGGTGCGGGAGCACGAGCCTATGCGTCCAATGTTATACAGCTAGGGAATGGTGCTATAGAACAAGTTGTCACCAGCGGCGTTATTACCGGGAAGGCAAAAAACTTCACCATTCCACACCCCCTAAGCAAACTCAACAAGACACATGTACTTAAACATGCAAGTATTGAGGCTCCGCGACTGGATCTTATTTACCGAGATAGTGTTACCCTTGTCAAGGGAGAGAAAACCATCCATTTAGATAAACATTTTAAAATGACCCAAGGGACAATCCATGCATTGTCTCACAACCCATCAGTCTTTGTTACAAACGAAAGTGACTGGGATCCAGTGAAGGGACGCGTGGATATGGATCACGGAGTTCTATATATCACCTGCAAAAACGAAACTTCAAACGCAACGGTTTCCTTCATGGTCATTGTGGAACGAAAGGATGCGGGCATTCTCATGTCAGATATAACGGATATAGACGGGGCGTTTATACCAGAAAAACCATGTCAAACCAGAGAGGGAGATAGAATACATACAGAATAAATTGATTGTGATTTTGCCGTTTTGATTACGGCAAAATCAAACACATATCGTCTTTACTGAACGAGATATATACCTATTACGCATAAAAAATATAAACGTATATCCATAGTTTGCTTATATTAACATGAGCGAAACAGGATTTATTGACTTTATGAAGCAGCGTCATGAACATGCCAGAGACAAATATCTTCTTTTCGAGGAGAAATGGCACAAATACACCATAACAAGTGATCCCAGATCCAGATACACAAGTGTTACAAAAATTGTCCACTCACAGTTTCCAAAGTTTGACCCAGACCTCGTCATCAAAAAGATGATGGCGGGGAAAAACTGGAACGAAAGCAACAAATACTGGGGAATGACCCCTGCAGAAATAAAGGCACAGTGGAACAACAACGGCAAATCCGTAAGCGGTGCGGGAACCGACTTGCACTTTAATATCGAACAGTTTATGAACCAGTGGCTAGTCGACGAAAACGACACACTTGTAGATTGCGATCACGAAATGCTGATGGAATGCTACAATGAAGACAAAGAAGCGGGAGATTGTGTTATAAACAATACCAGCGAAGAGTGGGGATACTTCTTGAACTTTGTTCGCGATAATCTTGGCCTCAAACCTTATCGCACCGAATGGATGATATACGACGAAGATCTCAAAATAGCTGGATCAGTGGATATGCTATACAAAAATGAAGACGGCACATTAGACATCTATGATTGGAAAAGAGCAAAGGAAATCACCGCCGTGAATGGATTTCAGGAAACTGGGATTGGACAGTGTGTGCAACACATCACTCATTCAAACTTTTGGCACTATTCACTGCAACTCAACGTCTATAAAGCGATTATAGAACGCAAATACGGAATGAAGGTCAGAAATATTGTGCTCGTCCAGCTTCATCCAGATAATCCATCGAAAAACTATAAACTCTTTCCATGTGCAGATCTAAGCGACGAGGTGGCGGACATATTCCAGGAGATCATGGTATCAAACAAAAAGAAAAAATAAATAAAAAATAAAAAATAAAAAATAAAAAGGAACATACAGATCTTAATCTAAAACGTAAAGTATATAAACACAACATTACCCATTAACCATATACACAAGTATTATTAACATTATATCATAAATGGAAGAAATCGTAGATTTCTTTCGCGTCTTCGCAACATATTTCGTGCAAACATTCGTTTTTTGCACAACAGGTGCAGTAATTGGCTCAATATTGGGCATTTCTTACATTATTATGAGCTCACTCATCGAGGATGACGACATCCTGAAGGAAACTAAAATTGTTTTCCGAGTAGTCTATCAAATCGCAACCAACCTTCACCGTGTTGCAAATGATCTATCCACGCGTATCGGAGCATGGCTCTTGATCACAGATAAAGAATTTCAAGAAACCTTTAATAAGATAGCATACGAAGAGAAATATAATAAACAGTTCGATGCACTCTTGGCATCACACATACCAGATACAACCACCCGAAAAATAATCACACCGCAGTCTATTGTGTTTGAACATACTCCAATTGGAAATATTGTCATGCATTATGATCCAGATGATAGACGTCTCATCTATTATTCAAACCGTTCCCTTACCACGAGACAGCTTCAAAGTGTGGGGCGAAAGTTCGTTATTCAGTTCTGTTGTCCACATATTATGCAGGAAATGATCACAGAAAAAGAGGAAAAAAAAGAAACACCAGGTGAAACAAAAAAAGAAACCCAACGGGGAGGCATTGCATCACGAAGTGGTCTTATGGCAAAGTTTAAACAGTCAGATAATGATAAAAAAAACACTACACAAACTGAAAATAAAGACAATACAAAGACAGAGCCCGAACCCACAAATTATGCAGACATGTTCAGGTTTATAAAAAAGGGAGGACTTACAGATTTTTCTTTTACGCAAAAGCCAACAACGTCAAGTTACTGCGATTACGCAAAGACAGACAAACAAGAAAACAACGATCTCAATAATAAACAGACAACATATACAAATGCACACATTGATAAATCGAAACTATCCTTTTCTGAATATAAAAATATCATGAAGATGAAGCAAGAAAATAATACAGAGCAACAACCCGAACCATGATCACATACGCCAAACTATTTTTACAGCAACAGTGCGGCACATGATTTTAATTATGTTTTTATATTTGTCTATAATAAGTAAGATACTAATTATAGTCAAACAATGAGTATGACAACACATAAACAACATAACACGAATACCTCTCGAGAAAAAATTATGAAAACGAAAACGAAAACAAAAACAAAAACAAAAACAAAAACAAACAGACGAGGAGGACGTAACCGAACTCGACGCCATAAAAGGAAACATATCATGGTCGGAGGAGAAGATAGAGAACCATTTCAATCCAAAGGCATATTTGAAATAGCCAGCGACAGTATGCTGTATATACTAACAAATATAGTCAAACTTTCATCCAATATGGTAGCGGCTTCAGTAGGATATAGCCCAGTCAATAATAACCTAGGAACCCCAGGTTCCGCAGAGAAAAGCGGGGTATTTGATGGATTACAAAATGCACTTACACTGGCAAAAATACCAGCGGCCATGTTCCTTAAAATGATAGACGGAGTAGTCACGCAATACATAAAAATAATCAATGGTGCCATGCGTGTCAACGCTCCCATGCTACAGGCATCACTCACGCTGACTATTACTATACTTAAGACGCAACTAAAACTGGCCACGGCGACACTTAACAATCCTGCATTTATTACTGTTCTTCGAACTACGCTCACCGCACTCGAACAAGCATCTGATGAAATTGTCGGGGCAATTGATCCTGTTGCGGCATCAATACTTGCAAAACTATCGCCTATCATAACCCGAAGCATTGGAATGATATTCGCCACGATAGGCACCTCTGCTATCTCTGGAATGCAGTCCATGCCTTACCTTGGAACTGTGCTTGCCGCATTGTCTTCTTTTGATGCAGTCACTCGCCTATTTATATCATCCATTAATGCGACGACTGCCACTGGAACTGTTATGTTTGATGGATACACTGACACTGTTTACCGTCTTGCAGATATGATAAAGGGTATTAAAGATAGAATTGCAGGAACCGCCAGTGGAATGAACAATCCTCTTCAGATGAAATCGCCAGCTATGCCCGCCGCACCTACCGTAGCATCCGCGGTATCTTCTGTAAAAAAATAAGCGTATCTCATGATAACCCGTCGTCTACAAATAAAAACAATACAAATGTCTTGTTTTTATTCTACATTACTTTACTCATTACTCACATCACGCTAAGAGGTGTCTATATAAGACAAATAACCGTTACACTTTGCAAGATTGAACGACGACTCTAGATGATCCTTTGCAATCTCCATTGCTTTGCGGGTCATTTCATCCATAGTATCAATATAGGTATCACCTGAACGCGTTTCTTTTGAGGGATCTTTCACAGTGGAAGAGGATACTGGCTCCGGCTCTGGCTCCGGCTCCGGTGCTGCTGCGACAACTGGCATATTTTCAGGCACAGTCTCTGCTTTCTTACGTTTGACAACCCGTTTCACAATGATCTTTTTTACCACCTTCTTCGTTTTCTTTTCAGTCTCAATTGAAACTTGTTCACTCATATTCTAGATATATACTTTATCCGACTAATTACTGTTCTATCTATCTATCTATTCTACTCGCATGGGTATTTTCAATTTGCACAGGCATTGATAAGACTTTGGATATTTAGGGTACGAAATGTGATTTCGTACCGCCATGATATTCCTTCGCGTGACCTTGATCAATCATCCATTGATTCATGTTCACCCCCTTGTGCACAACCGTCGCCAATAAGCGACCATACTTCTCCATCGATACGTTCTCTAACTCAACCATTTCGCCAAGCACTTTGCCAGATAAATCTTCTTGTGCCTTATGTGCCAATAACTTCTCCTCCTCGTTTTTTGTCTTCATCTCAGGAGTATCGATACCGTCTAGTCGAACCGAAAAGCGATACATCGTCCTACACCCAGGAACAAACGCCGCAACAGTGATCGTATCTCCATCATACACCTTGATCACCTTGCCTTCCTTCACATCAGGAACATACGGAACGGTCGTCTTCCACGAAGCATCTTCATACCGACTACTCGATTTTTTCCAAAAACAACACACGCTTGCGAAACCTGAACACAGTGACATCGACATTCGTTAACATCACCCCCGCGTCACATAACATATCAATTTACCACTCACACTCGGATCTGTCCAATTACCTACATTCGTATTTTGTGAACCCATTATCTGGGTTAATGCAGTATCCACGCGGTAGCCATCTTGGGATAACAGGGTAAACAGTCTCGGTAACTCGGACGGGGACATGAACTGTGACGTATTGTTCCACCCGTCATCAAGCGTCTTTAACGCTACCGTCGGCGACGTATTGGAACACGCATACCTCCCCCGCGGCTCAAACGGTGACAGAGAAGGCAGATTTACTGGCTTAGATATTTCCCGCAATCTACCAGGAACAGAAGGCATGCGGTCAATCGTAACAATGGTATCATACTGACCAGTAAAATTGTTGAGAAGAACACGCGTGTACAATGCATACGTTTCCATGGAATTGTAATATACTTATATATGAGTCATTACACAAGTATATTTCTTAATTATTCGTTATTCGTTATTCGTTATTATTCATTAGTTATTGCGGTGCTTAATGACGACCACCCTTCTTGCGGTTCTTCTTTGACTTCTTGGCACCCTTCTTGGCACCCTTCTTGGCACTCTTCTTGGCACTCTTCTTGGCACTCTTCTTGGCACCCTTCTTGGCACGCTTGCGATGCTTACGACTGCGGCGACCACCAGTGAATGTATCAGCATCAGCAGCAGACATCTCAGTCTCAGCAGACGTCTCAGTCTCAGCAGACATCTCAGTCTCAGCAGACGCCTCAGTCTCAGCAGACGTCTCAGTCTCAGCAGACGTCTCAGTCTCAGCAGACGTCTCAGTCTCAGCAGACGTCTCAGTCTCAGCAGACGTCTCAGTCTCAGCAGCAGACATCTCAGTCTCAGCAGGCACCTCATCATCAGCTCCACCACCACGCATGCCAGCCCGTCTGTTCTTCTTGCTCTTCTTGCGACGTCCACCCTTTAATAGTTCAAATCCAGATTGGGAACAGTCAGTATCTCCCTCATCACATGAACCGCCGCCATGCTGACGATGGCCGAGTTTTCCTTTTTTCTTGGCCGCCCGGTAAGCTATACCCGCATTCTTAGCAAGTTTGGGACCGGTTTCATTAGGATGCTCCGCTCTATACTTGGCGAGGAACTCGAAAAATGGGTTTGTGCGTTTCTTTTGAGTTTTTGTCATTTTCGGCTATATATTATACTACGAAAATACTAAACTGCAAAAGACATTGATTCACCATGTGTAAACACTTGTCCAGGGACAACCGATTTTTCTATGTTTCCTACACTATACGCAACCACATCCACCTTACTTTTACTCAATCCAGCGTTCCGCACAGACGTCTTCGAATGCTGTCTACATATCACCCCACCCTGACGCGTTGCCTTCCGCAAAATATCTCGATACACCTTCTTTCTTTTTGAACCTGCATCTTTCAGGATTTCTTCGTCTACAACTAAATGCAGGATCACATGACAAGAAGGAATATCCTTCAAATGAACCCAAATATCAGAACGATCTGCAGCGTCTATTATGGCATGATTATCATGTGCGTTATCACCCACAACGTAGGTTGCCGTAACGCCAACAGCCTGCCCACAACAATCGTCGCAGAGACGAAACGCATTTCCAGCATACACATATGTAAACGTCTTCATAAATTATAATGGTATTATATTATACTACTTCATATATGCAGCGATAGTTCTAAATGTATATCTGATATATGATATATGATATATGGTATATGATAGTTATAACAAATTGAACATTGTACGTATTTTATAGCTGGCGAATAATAAATATATTGAGAATAGTAGGTGTAATATGAAACTTACTCGCTACCTATACCCAGCACACGGGGTATGTGAGGCATTACGTGCAGAACTTGTTCACTCTCGCGACAAGCATCGGGCGATGTATTGGGCGTTCGAACTACTACACTCTGGCCTCCTACATGATTTGCTGGACACATTATGGGACACATACAAAGCATCCTTTCAGGAAACACATCCCGCATTCGAAAACTACATGAAGAAAACGCTCAAACCAATACAAACCCTCAGAGACAAAGGGGAATGGTTATGCACAGATGATCAAAAAAAACAAAACACGCTGAAATACGCAGTAAGAAGTGTTGTGCGAAATCTACTCATTCGCATGCCAGAGATCGAGGGAAAAGAAAAACCCCCGCCAGGAAAAAAGGTTTTCGTGGGCACGTCGGGCATCGACGAAGAAGTCGCCAAGTACGACACGCGAGAACGCAAGGACACGCCTGTGTCATTCCCAGACAAACCATACGCATGCCATCAGGCATACAAAATACTGGGAACCGTCGCCGACCTGCAAACGCTTGGCGAACACGGGGCAACAGAAAAAGAATTACACGTTATTCGCACGAAATGGGAAAGATTTGCGTTCGCCACGCCGATATGGACACGACGATTTAAACAGTTTGGTGCGGTATCTACCTCTACTTCGCTGGACTTTCCAGACGATGATACATTCGAAGAGTTCTACGAAGAATACGGCCTAGATCCCGACGAATGGGGACTACGCGATACGCACGCACGACCCACGCCTATTCGCACATAATAAATTGAAGGCAAAACGCTGCACATATGCCTGACAACAAGTTATATTGAATAAACGTGAAACGATTACTACAAGCCTTACGCATTATCTCGCTGAAAATCATGCAAAAAACCGCACCAACTGAAGTAACATTGCCCATTCCCCAGGTCAACCAATCTGCAGGGCTCAGCCAACGTCATCTGGCCATGCATCAAGATGGAAGAACACTAGTCGACGACTCGAACATTAGTGAAGGAAACCTAAAAACTATTATAGAGCCGCTCGTGGAATGGTCGAAACAAGCAGTCGAACCTTACGGGGGAACGATACAGTATCTTAAAAAGATCTCTCTTGAAGACCTGCAAAGAAAACTTGATGACCCAGCCTATATTATTGGAAACAACACAGACTGTGTCAGCGATTTGGATACGACTATTACTCAAGAAAAATGTAAACAAGACATCGAAACGTCGAAATCCAACACAGATCCCACCAATATTAACGCAAGGGTCTCTATTAGACCTGATGCGGGCATTATTATGTGGTCTTACAGAGGAACACAATATCCCCTCTATATTGGCGAAGATAAGGTTCAGGGAACAAATGACAAACTCTTTGAAGCCGGAAAATCCCGCCAAGCCACCGGAAACGCAATCGAAAGATATTTTAAAAATGTACGTGCGGAAGAGATGCTGTGTGCGAATGTCCCATACTTTCCATCAGTTGTATTCGCTTCGGGATGCGACTTTCATCACACGGAAACAATCGCGAAACGCCTGGAAGCGGGAAATTATGCAACGCCAAATCATTATGTAGAGATTACGCCAGAAACACCCTCTACATCAGACACCATTACCGCCAATATGATACAAATGGTCAACCAACTATCCATTAAGAAAAAAAAGGTAGGCAAATACGCACCGTTCGCGGCCATATCTTCGGTATGCATTAAATCGCACCAATGGAACAAAATGCCACACAACTCTTCTCTATGGAAACCACACGAATACCTAGCGATCTCCAAACGTATTGTAGACCTATCTATCCAGGAAATTATTGCACATAATAAAAAGGAAAACTAAAAACAAACAAACAAACAAACAAAAATGGGGATCCCATTTTTACCGCACGACCGACCAACATAAAACACGCATAAATTGATACGGTTTCGCATAGCATAACATAATGTATCACGAATAACAACTTTTGCTAATCGACCCAGAAACCCAACTATATATTATATATTATATCATCATGACAGTCTTTGCCGAGTCTATGATAATCCTTACTGTCTTCGTTCTTGTCATTGGATGGCAGATATTAAAATTAGCATACGAGGACGAATGGCCATTCAATTAGAATTATGAAATAGAATAAATCCACTATAAAAATATAAAAAATACATCAAACGAGATTTGTTTTTTTGTTTCGCAACTTAATATATCAACCGCCCAACAAAAGTATACCACGTTATGGAAAATAATAACAACAACAACAATATATTCGATGACTATACGCAAAAACAACTAAAGGAAATGGCTCCCTATATGATCACATTAGACCCCGGATTGACTATCGAAAAAGTTGAAAAAATATCCCTCTATGATATTGCCAACGGACAAATACCCGAACAACAACTACCAAATGATATTAATAATGATATTGTCAAACTTATGAAAGACGACGTTGGACTGCAAAAACTTGGAGTGGTCAGAATAACCATGGAAAACGGACAACAATATTATCTTCAAGAAGAAAGCCATATTGGAGCCAAGACTAGACTAACAATGATCATTGGGATGGATCAACCTTTACATGATGTATCCGTTTACCGCGAACGATTTTATACACAAGCAGAGAAACAGAGAAAAGGAGGGAAATCCAAGAAACAAAAGAAACTTAAGAAAACCAAGAAAACCAAGAAAACCAAGAAAACCAAGAAAAATAAACGCACACACACAAGAAAACACAGACGATCGACAAACAAAAAATAAGATACTCTAGGAATACATATTCGCAAATTGAACCAATATGTATCTCTACTCAACATTTTCATATAGATATATAACGAACTAATCAATATAACGTTGATGGAAACAACTTCAACATGCACATCAAATGATAATCCTAAAAAAAAAATTATTGTAAAACGGAAAGTAAAAGGGATTGTACTACCAACCAGAAAAGA
>JGI20154J14316_10001431_pt1 | contig 20997 bp, 25 predicted proteins | sample COG_04_FD_14316 | JGI IMG/M metagenome (IMG submission 14316)
GCCGCTGCGCCGGACTCGCCAGCTTCGGATTTGGCTATGCCTTCGGCCAAGCGCTGAGTAATGCTCTCTTCATAATCGAGCATAATGCGCACAAGAATTTCATTTTTGGTCAGAAAGTGTTTATACACCGTGCCCTTTCCTATACCGGCTTTGGCGGCAATACTGGACACGGTTACCCGATCTATACCGTCGGACAAAAATAGCGACAGCGCAGCGTCGATAATCTTTTGTTCACGATTAAGAAAGATTTTTTTCTTTTCGCGAATTCTATCTGCACTGGAGGATTTGCTATTCATATAAAAAACAATCTTCTCTCAATCCGGTGGATTACCATTAGAAACCTTATCCCCGCCAAAGACAATCTCTAAAGGCTCAGGTCGCGGTTACTGGCGCGAATAAACTCTCTCTTTAAGTCGGCAAAGGTCTGCACGGCGGGAAACTGCGGAAACTCAGCAATCACATTATCCGGCGCATGGAACAAAATTCCCGCATCTGCCTCAGCTAGCATCGTTGTGTCATTATACGAGTCACCGGCGGCGATGGTTCTGTAGTACATGCTTTTAAAGCCCACTACAGCCTGGCGCTTGGGGTTGGCTTGACGCAGATGATAGTCGATAACCGTACCGTCGTCAGCGGTCTCTAGCTTGTGGCACAGCAGTGTCGGATAACCCAGCTGCTTCATCAGTGGGCTGGCAAACTCATAGAAGGTATCTGAGAGAATAACGACCTGAAAGCGCTCCCGTAGCCAGTCGACAAAATCAATGGCTCCAGGCAGTGGTTCGAGGGTCGCAATCACCTCTTGAATTTCATTTAAACCCAGGCCCTGTTCGCGCAGTATATCCAAGCGATAACGCATCAGCACATCGTAGTCTGGCTCGTCGCGGGTGGTCTTCTTTAACGCTTCTATACCAGTTTTTTCAGCGAAGGCGATCCAAATTTCCGGGACCAAAACACCTTCCAGATCAAGACATGCGATTTCCACAGATAGTACTCCCAAGATTGAATTTTGACTGCACTTTACGTGGTTACAAAGACCTGCGCAATTGCCTTTGGCTCAGATAAAAAGTTATAAGCCTATAGCCTCTTATTATTTTTACTAATTAGCCGCTTTTGCTATAGTGCCGCCCTTTGCAACCTATCGGAAAACCCTACATGAACTCGATCACCAATATCGTTGATATAGAAAGTGAACTGGCAACTCAGTCACCCCAAGAAATCCTTAGTTACGCACTCGAGAACTTTGACAATATCGCGATCTCATTTAGTGGTGCCGAGGATGTAGTGTTGGTCGATATGGCCTACAAAATTCGCAAAGATATCCAGGTCTTCTCTCTGGATACAGGGCGCCTTCACGCTCAGACCTACCGTTTTATTGAAGCTGTGCGCAACCACTACGGTATTAAAATCGACCTGGTGATGCCTGAAGCCGCCAAAGTCGAGAAGTTGGTTAAAGAAAAAGGACTATTTAGCTTCTATCAGGATGACCACAAAGAGTGCTGTGGCGTGCGCAAGATTGCACCTTTGCGCAAGCAACTGCTGACCGTAGACGCCTGGATTACCGGCCAGCGCCGCGATCAGAGCCCGGGCACTCGCGCTGCAGTACCGGCAATCCAAGATGACAAGGCCTTTGCTCGACCAAATGACCGCCTGACCAAGTTCAACCCATTGGCCAACTGGACATCTCAGCAAGTGTGGGACTATATTCGCGCTAACAATGTTCCCTACAATGAACTACATGACGAAGGCTTTGTCAGCATTGGCTGTGAGCCCTGCACTCGCCCTACTGGTCCAGGTCAACACGAGCGCGAAGGTCGCTGGTGGTGGGAAGAAGCGACTATGAAAGAATGTGGTCTGCACGCTGTTAATATCAACAAGTAAGCGCAATTAAGGGAGACAGGTATGAAAATCACCATGGTCAAAAAGATCTTTGCCGATGGGTCTCCGTGCAAGAAATGTGGTGAGATTGAAGAGAAGATGCGCGNGGCGGGACAGCTCCAGCGCATCGATCGCACTGTTGTTGCCGACGAGTCCAATGATCAATCAGAGGGAATGCTGCTNGCAGCAGAGCACGGCGTNGATCGCGCGCCGTTCTTTATCGTCGAGCGCGATGGAGTCCCGACAGTGATTTATACGGTCTACTTTAAGTTTGTTAAAGAAGTGCTGGATGCAGAGACNAGCGAAGAGGATGAGATTGCTGAAATTATGAATGACGTNGATCTGGACTTTCTATAGACCGACTGGTTCAGTCGGTCTTGTCGCCGCAGGCGCTTTATCCTTACAGGGCAAATCCTACCAACCTAGTGCCGCTGCTTTTTAACCCAGCCAACCCTGCTGTGCCGTTTGTCTATTGCCGCCGAGGGCGCTCCTCTTTAAACGGCTAACTCTGCTTGCGCAGCTTCAGCCCTGTCTCCGCAGACGCTTCTTACCTTAACCTTAATCGACTCCCTGGTTTCTGCTAACAAACCGGCAATTTGATATTGGCGAAGTATTCTAACTGCGCCTCTTTGCTCGGCAGTGCCATTGCTTCATCCACCACAGTGCGGGTCAGGTGCGGTGCGAAGGCATGGATGAAATCATACATATAGCCTCTCAAATAAGTGCCTTTGCGAAATCCAATGCTGGTTACGCTGGATTCAAACAGGTGCCCTGCTTCTATGGCCACCAGATCCGTATCTAAAACTGGGTCATAGGCCATATGAGCCACTATGCCGATGCCCAACCCCAGGCGCACATAGGTCTTAATCACGTCGGCATCAGTGGCGGTAAACACCACCTTGGGTTCCAGGTGCTTTTTACTAAAGGCATCGTCCAAGCGGGAGCGGCCGGTAAAGCCAAATACATAGGTCACTATAGGGTGTTGCGCAACATCTTCAATGGTCAGATTCGCCAGCTGCGCCAGAGGGTGATTTTTCGGTACCAAGATGCAGCGGTTCCAGCGATAACAGGGCATCATCAGCAAATCGTTGTAGAGCTCCATAGCTTCGGTGGCTATGGCAAAATCCACTGTACCATCGGCGGCTTTCTCAGAAATCTGCACCGGCGTGCCCTGATGCATATGCAATGACACCTCGGGATACTTGGCAATAAATCCCTGAATCACCGCGGGCAGCGCGTAGCGTGCCTGAGTGTGGGTGGTGGCTATGCTGAGACTGCCTTTATTCGGGCTGTTGTGTTGCTGGGTTAACTGTTTGATGCTCTCGACTTGACGCAGAATATCGCCGGCAATTTTAAGTATCTCTTCTCCTGTGGGTGTCACCCGAGTCAGATGCTTGCCGCTGCGGGAGAATATTTCCACACCCAGTTCGTCTTCCAGTAGACGGATCTGTTTGCTGATACCTGGCTGAGAGGTGTAGAGACTTTTAGCGGTGGCTGAAACGTTGAGGTCGTGGTGGGCGACCTCCCAAATATAGCGCAGTTGTTGTAGTTTCATGGCATTTCCTCGGCAACAATTGGACAGCTAAGCCTGACATTCGGCTGCATCCAAATCTAAACTCAGGTTGAAACATACCCCTATCTATACGATAAAGCTATAAAAATATACAAAACTATTCCTTCTTAGAATAGTGTCAGCTTGCTAAAGTGCGTCGATTATTCAGCCTAAAAGTGACAGCCCTACTCAATGATTGACCTGATTCTCTATATTGCCTCTGGCGCTGCTGTGGGCCTGGCCATAGGCCTGACTGGCGTCGGTGGCGGCTCGCTGATGACACCGCTGCTGATTCTATTTGGCTTTCCCTACAATGTCGCGATCGGCACCGACCTACTCTATGCGGCGATTACCAAGGCCGGGGGTGTTGTCAGTCACCAGAAACAGAAAACCATTCAGTGGCGCACCGTACGTATGCTCGCCCTGGGCAGTGTGCCGGCGTCGGTGATTACCGCCCTATTCCTCAGTCAAGTATTTAACGATTCGTCGGAATACGAGAGCATATTGACTCGTAGCCTCGGCGTTATGTTGGTGCTGACGGCTACTGTAATACTGTTAAACGGCCGCTTGCGCCAGACAGTTAAAGTAAAATCTGAAATAAGCGAAGGGTTTTTCATCCGTCACAACGACGTGGTGATTTTTTTAGTGGGTATCTTTTTAGGGGTGTTTGTCACCCTATCATCAGTGGGTGCTGGCGCCTTTTGTGCCGCCGTATTGATGGTGCTCTACCCCCATATGCCGGCGCTGAAGGTGGTTGGCACCGATATAGCCCACGCCGTACCACTTACGCTAGTGGCTGGCCTTGGGCATCTTATCTGGCTGGGTAATGTTGATTTTATGCTGTTGGGCTGTCTCTTGATTGGCTCGCTACCGGCGATCCATCTGGGCACTCGACTGGCGAGGAAAATTCCGAGCAATATACTGCAAACCGCGATAGCGACGCTTCTTTTAGGAATGGGTATTAAGTTTGCGATTTTCTAAACAACAATAGAGCCACAACTAGATAAAATCCGAACCGAATCGAGCGACAAAAAAACCAAACATCAATGCGTAAAAAAGATAGTACAGTATTGAATGGCGGGATTTCTTACGTACTTCTTTTAACGCCTGGCCCGCCTGTTCAGCCAGATCCCGCTGCTCTATTTCAATTTGTAGGAAGTGCAGATCCTCACCCACGGGTTGATCTTTATAGCGTTTAAGTATCTCTGCGTCGGACAGCTGCAGGTATTTTCGAGATCGTAAAACCGCCATAGTTAATTCTCTGCCACCAAGTGCTGCACTCTACTCGCATCTACTCTTTAAGTTCGTTAGCGACGCCATGGGGAACATGACCCGTGGCTACGTGCTCGCTGGCGGAGCTACAGTGAACCTGCTGATCATCGAAAAAAACATCAGCGCCGAAAGACTTGAGGAAGTCCCCCTTACTGAGCCCACCGAGAAATAGGCTTTCATCGATTCGAATACCCCACTCTCGCAGTGTGCGTACAACACGCTCATGAGCTGGAGCAGCTCGTGCAGTGACCAGGGCGGTGCGAATCGGGCACTCATCGATGGGAAATTCTGCCTGCAGTGAGTGCAGTGTCTGTAGGAATGTCTTAAATGGGCCCGCGTCCAACGGCATACGCGCTTCGGCTTTTTCATTGGCGGTAAAGGCGTCTAGACCACGCTCCTTAAAGATCCGCTCGGAGGCATCTGAGAACAGTACGGCGTCGCCATCGAAGGCAAAGCGCAGCTCATCGGATTCGCTGATGCTCTTCTGGGATGGCAATAGCGTTGCCGCCGCCATACCGCTATCCAAGGCGCTGCGAACGTCCTGGGCATTGGTACTCAAAAACAAATGGCAGGCAAAGGCCGAGACATATCTATAGGGCGAGTTGCCCCCAGAAAAAGCAGCCCGAGTAATATTGAGCCCATAATGGGCAATAGAATTAAATACCCGCAGGCCGGTATCGGCTGAATTTCTCGATAGCAGGATCACCTCTACCCGGGGCTCACCACCAAGCTTTTCATTGATTCGCAACAGCTTGGTCACCAGAGGGAAGGCTTCACCAGGCTCGAGAATATCGTCCTCGTGCTCACGCTGATATTTTGAATAAGCGGCCACACCCTGAGTTTCATAGATTTCATGACTCTCACGCATATCAAATAGTGCGGTTGAGGAAATCGCGATAACCAGTTTGGGGCCGTTTAATTCAGACATAATGCTATCTCTTTATATTGCTCTCTATTGAGTTCGCTATTGAGTCCTCTATCTTGCACTCTAAGACGCTTTTTGCGCTGCAGCATCGCTGGTAGCTTGCTCTTCCTCAGCAAAATACTCTCTGGACAGGCGAAACACAACCGGCGCCAAGAACACCAGAGCAATTAGGTTGGGGATTGCCATCATACCGTTGAGTACATCAGACATTTTCCACACCAGTTCTAAACTCATCTGGGTACCGAGAAAAATACCCACTACCCAGAGTACTCGGAATGGCACGATCACCTTGGGACCAAGCAAGAATTCAGCACAGCGCTCACCGTAGTAGCTCCAGCCCAACATAGTGGTAAAGCCAAACAGAATAATACACAGAGTCAGAATAATATCGCCAAAGGGTAATTGCGAACTGAAGGCAGCCGACGTCATGGCAGCGCCATACAACTCACCATCCCAGACGCCAGTAACCACCAGAACAAGGCCGGTCATGGTGCAGATAATCAGTGTATCTATAAAAGTACCGAGCATGGCGATTGAGCCCTGACGCACTGGGCTATTGGTCTCAGCGGCAGCGTGAGCAATCGGCGCTGAACCGAGGCCAGACTCATTGGAAAAGACCCCTCGGGCGACACCGCTCTGCAGCGCCAACATAATTGTTGCACCGACAAAGCCGCCGGTGGCTGCAGCGCCGTTAAACGCTGTATCAACGATTAAGAACACTGCAGCAGGCACTTCGGCGGCATTGAGAATTAAAATACTCATGGTGGCCAGCAGATAGATAATTGCCATTAGAGGAACCAGCTTGCCAGCGACTTCGGCGATGCGCTTAATGCCGCCGAGCAGGACTATGCCCACCAGTACTGACATAACAATACCGCTCACCAGAGTCGGCACATTGAAATTGCTCTGCAGGATCTGGGATACAGCATTGGACTGCACTGTGTTGGCCAAACCAAAACCAGCCAAGGCGCCAAAAAAGGCGAACAGCATTCCCAGCCACTTCCACTTCGCGCCAAGACCATTCTTGATGTAGTACATGGGTCCGCCGACTTTTTTACCCAGCTCGTCGGTTTCACGGTAGTGAACGGCCAATACCGCTTCAGCATATTTGGTTGCCAGGCCGATTACGGCGGCACACCACATCCAGAAAAGTGCTCCGGGTCCACCCAGGGCGATAGCCGTTGCAACGCCGACAATATTACCTGTGCCCACTGTGGATGAGAGTGCCGTCATCAATGCATTAAAGGGGCTGATCTCCCCTTCGCCACTGCCTTTGCGGCCCTTAAACAACTGTTTAAAGGCATAGGGAATCTTGGTGATGCTGATTCCTTTAAGACCTATAGATAAATAGATTCCGGTTCCCAGTAGCAGTGCCAGCATACCTGGCCCCCAAATTACCTCTCTCATGGTGTCGATTATCTGTTCAAACATATCAGTGCCTTTTAGTACTTTTTATTATTGTTTTTAATCGCGCCGTTTTAATAGAGCTATGTTTTAAGCTTTTTTAAAAAGCTCTTTTTTAATAGCTCTTTTTTAAGAGCCCTTAATTAATAGCGCTGTTTTAATAGCGCAGTCGATCCTGCTGGGCGAATAATCCGAATAGCCCGCCAGTGTGGACAAAGACAATATCGTCGCCCTGGAGGTGGGAGAATTGACCTTTTTTAATATCTTCCATCATGCCAAAGAAGGCTTTGCCTGTATAAACCGGGTCAAGCAAAATTCCCTCGAGGGCGGCAACCTGCTTAATGCAATCAAACACCTCGTCTCCAGCAACGCCATAAGCCGGACCAATATACTGATCCGAGGTGTCAGCAATCAGACCAGCAATATCGGTTTGTGGGCTGTACTGACTCTGCCACTGCTCCAGGTCACTGCGCACTTTGCGGCTGAAATACTCAGCGTTATCGCACACTGCATAGGCTTTCACCTGAGTATTGATCTGATACAGGTGGCAACCGAGCATTAGACCGGCCTGAGTGCCCGCTGACCCTGTGGCATGCACTATCGCCTGTGGAACTATGTTATTGCGCTTAAAGTCCTCAGACAGCTCCTCAGCGGCGGCTATATAGCCCCACATACCAGTGCCATTGCTGCCACCAGTAGGAATTGAATAGGCCTTATGCCCTAGATCAGCGTAGTGCTTTTGCCACTGGGCAAAGAGTTTGTTCAGGCCGCGGTATTCGTCGACACTGTAGTGACTGATCTTGGCGCCGGCCAAATGGTCGAGCAACAGATTACCCACAGGCTTCGGCTCAATATCTGCGCGCAATAAGAGATGAACTTTGAGGCCCAGTTGAGCCCCGAGAAGTGCCACCGAGCGACAGTGATTGGACTGCACGCCGCCAGAGGTGATCAAGGTGTCGCAGCCGTTGGCCAGGGCTTCAGCAAGAAGAAATTCCAGCTTGCGGATTTTATTACCAGAGGTTGCGGCACCAGTGAGATCGTCGCGCTTAATCCAGATGCGCGGTCCGCCAAGCTGCTCAGACAGTCGCTCTAAGGGATAGAACGGCGTTGGTGTCTGGGCCAGATTGAGTCTCTCTGGATACTTTATCATCTAGTGGCTCTCGTCGAAGAATGTCGTTAAAAAGCGCGTTGTGCGACTTACAAAAAAGGCCGCGTGAGCGGCCTTTTTCGATTGCGACGCTAGATCGCCTTGATAGTGCCCTTTGGCAGCACCGCGTGCACTGCGGACTTTTGAAACTTAAGTTCAAGTTTGTCATTCACTTCAACCACTACATACTCACCTTCAAGCTTAACGATCTTGCCCAGTATGCCGCTGGTCATAGTCACTTCATCGCCCTTGGTCAGGCCGGTGATCAGATCTGTATGCTCTTTCTGACGCTTGCGCTGGGGACGGATAATAAACAGATACATAAAAATAAAGAGTCCACCAAACATAATCAGTGAGCCGGTAATACCTGGATCGCCTGATCCGGCGGCCGTCTGTGCCTGTGCACTGGAAATAAAAAACATAATAAGTCCTTAGGGTTAAAGTATTAAAGTTAGAGTATTAGCGCCGTGACAATTTTATGTCTCGGCAGTGACAGTTAAAAAGCCCTTGCGCCAGATCCAAGAGTTATAGATTCTCTTTGATCCAGGCCAATGCGTCATCGTGATGGGTCTTGGTTTTCACCTTTGCCATCACATGTTTAATCAGGCCATCTTTGCCAATCACGAAGCTGCTGCGCAGCACGCCCATATATTCGCGGCCCATAAATTTTTTCATATCCCAGGCGCCGTAGCTTTCCGTGACCTGATGATCTTCATCGGAGAGCAGAGTAAAGTTAAGCTCCTGTTTGTCCTCAAATTTCACCAGCCTATCAACTGAGTCCGGGCTGACTGCCATAACCACAGTGTCGAGCTCAGCGAATTGATCTTTGCTATCGCGTATTCCACAGGCCTGCACGGTGCAGCCGGGAGTCATAGCTTTGGGATAAAAATATAGCAGCACATTCTTAACACCGCGAAAATCCGCCAGACTAACTTTCTCGCCACGCTGACTGAATAGCGAAAAATCTTTCGCCGCGGTTCCAACTTCAGAAAATGCCATTTTTCTCTCCCAATAAGAGGCTGTTTTTAAGGTCGCTTACTGTAGCAAACTTTTTGTCCCAGCAACCAGTAAAAGCGTCCCCGCGAGACTATTTAGCGTTAAAAGCAACTAAACTCGCAGCTGTAAAAAAGCCGCTTACTCAATGAAGAATAAACGGCTGTTGATTACTGCAGGGTCGCGGGCTATGGCAGCAAGTGCTGAACCGCATCGCGCTCTTCTGTTAGCTCTTGCTCAGTTGCAGCCATTTTGGCGCGGGAGAAATCATTGATTTCAACACCCTGAACAATCTCCCAGTCGCCATTTTTACAGACGCATGGAAAAGAGTAGATCAGGCCTTCGGTGATGCCGTAGCTACCATCACTGTAGACGCCCATGCTAACCCAGTCGCCGTCGGCAGTTCCCAGAGCCCAGCTGCGCATATGGGCGATAGCCGCATTGGCAGCTGAGGCGGCACTTGACGCGCCACGGGCTTTAATAATAGCTGCGCCGCGCTGCTGCACAACAGGGATGAAGTCATTTTCATACCAGCCCTGATCAACCATATCTATAGCCGCTTGACCATTAACTTTAGTCTGGTGGATATCCGGATACTGAGTGGCTGAGTGGTTGCCCCAGATAGTCATATGGGTCACATCATTGATCGTGGTACCAGTCTTAGCGGCGATTTGGCTCAGGGCACGGTTGTGATCGAGACGAGTCATAGCGGTAAATTGACGCGGGTTAATCGACGGTGCGTTGCGCTGGGCGATCAATGAATTGGTGTTGGCTGGGTTGCCGACAACTAACACTTTGATGGCTTTTGAAGCATTGGCATCAATCGCCTTGCCCTGGGCTGAGAAGATCGCTGCATTGGCTTCCAGAAGGTCTTTGCGCTCCATGCCGGGACCGCGAGGACGGGCGCCAACTAAGAGTGCGTAATCAGTATCTTTAAAGGCTACTGCCGCATCGTCAGTGCAAACCATATCGGTGAGCAGCGGGAAGGCGCAGTCTTCAAGTTCCATGGCCACACCTTTCAGCGCTTCCAGTGCTGGAGTGATCTCAAGCATCTGCAAAATAACAGGCTGATCTGTACCAAGCATTTCGCCAGCGGCGATACGGAATAATAGAGAGTAGCTGATTTGGCCTGCGGCCCCTGTAACTGTAACGCGAACGGGTGATTTCAAGATGGTTCTCCGGAGAAGTGAGTGCGCTTAATTGCGATGTACAGCAGTAGTAAGAGTCAGGGCCACAAACAAGAGACCCTATTTCGGAGCGCTATTATAAGGATGCACAGGGAAAATGCATCACTACCAGACTAATGGGGACCATTTTCACAAACAATAATCCCTACTCGGGTGATTTACTGGCAACAGCTGCGCGCTATAACTAAGCGCAGAGCTCTTGATAGGTTGCCAACATACGGGCATAGAGCTGATCTTTAAAGTCGCCAGCCGAGGTGTCCAGCTGCGCCACTATATCCACTAGGTGCTCGTTGTCCTCTTTCCCACCCCACTGCTTTTGGTAGCTGCCATCCTGATAGCCGTGATCCTGACGGAAGAAATTGAGCACATTCTTGCCTACGTAGCCCACATAGAGCTGTTCAAAATCCATCTCTATGCCCTGCATCAGCTTGGCAAAACGCACAGCGTCGAAGCCTTTGCTGGCCAGGGTGTATTGGGTAAAGTCTTCCAGGTCAACGCGGAAATCACCGGTTTCCTGCGGCGTCGCAAATGCTTGAGTAACCTGCTCGGCGATAGATTCTGGGGAGTCCCCCTTCAACAGCATAATGCTGAGACCAAAGTGCCATATATCCACCAGCTCAAGGGCGATCTGACCAATATCTGGGTTCTGCTTTTTCCACCACTTCCAGCCCCAATGGTCGAGCAACTCTGCACATTCTACCCAAATGGCGCGATACCACTCGAAGTTCTGCGTCTGCCACTGGGCATGCACCTTAGTATTCATATCGTTCTGCAGTTCAAGCATGGTTAATAGCTGTTGCTGTTTCATCTGTAGTTCCTAGTTCTAAGTTGCTGCTGTGGATTGCATTTTTTAAGCGCGAACAAAACTGTTGCTCTGCTTCTCTGTACCTATGGTTGTACTGGCTCCGTGACCAGTAATCACCACCGCATCATCATGCAGCGTGTAAAGTCGCTGGCTGATAGATTGTTTAATCTCATCAAAATTTCCCCCAGGCAGATCGGTGCGACCAATACTGCCCTGAAAAAGGGTGTCACCAGCGATCAAGGTTTTATACTCATCAAACCAAAAGCTCACTGAGCCCGGTGTGTGCCCAGGGGTATGTATGGCAACAGCACCGCAGCAGTCAAAGGACTGATCATCGGTTATATAGTGGTCCGGTTCAGGCAGTGACACGGTGGGCACACCAAACATGGCGCACTGTTCCTCAACCATATCCCAGAGAAACTGATCGCCCTTGTGCAGATAGATCGGCGCGCCAGTGGCATTTTTAATTTCACCTGCGGCCAAAATATGATCTAAATGCGCGTGGGTGTGGATAATCGCCACCACCTTGAGATTTAATTCTTTTAACAGAGCCAATATCTTGTCGGCATCACCGCCGGGATCAACCACCAGTGCTCTGCCGCTCAGTCGGTCGCCGATCACTGAGCAGTTGCACTGCAGCGGCCCCACTGGGAAGGTGCGAATAATAAAGTTCGACTGCTCTGCATTCGAGCTCTGAGCACTAGTGTTAGTCAATTCGGTCATAATAGTGATCTCTTATCTCTGGACAGGTATTTGAAAAAGACGGTTAAAGTTATCCGTGGTGGCCCTAGCCAATTGTTCAAGGCTGATACCGCGCAGATCAGCCATACACTGGGCCACTTCACGCACATACTGAGGTTCATTCTGTGAGCCGCGGTGAGGCACCGGCGCCAACCAGGGCGAGTCAGTTTCAACCAAGATGCGGTCCAGCGGGACTTTGACTGCAACATCGCGCAGATCTTTGGCATTGGCAAAGGTGACGATTCCGGAAAAGGAAATATAGAAACCCAGTTCCAGGGCCTGCTGCGCCATCTCCCACGTCTCGGTAAAGCAGTGCATCACACCGCCAGCTGGTGGAGTGTGTTTGCGCATTAGATCGATGGTCTCGTCCCGGGCATCGCGGGTGTGGATAATCACCGGCTTGGCAATTTCCTGACAGGCCCGAAGATGGTTGACAAAACTCTGGCGCTGCCAGTCGATGGTCTCACTGCTGTAAAAATTATCTAACCCAGTTTCCCCTATGGCAACCACGCGAGGTTGCTGAGCTAAGCTGACCAACTCTTTGACACTGGGAACCGGCTGTGGAACTTTCTGTAAAGGGTGAACGCCTACTGAGGAGTAGACATTATCAAATTGTGCAGTGAGATCAATCAGCGAGCGCGAAGTGGTCATGTCGACAGCGACGCTAAGAAAGTGGGTGATGCCGCGAGCTTGTGCCGCATCTATTACGCCATTGAGGCCGCCCTCTCGATCGCTTAAATCCAAGTGATCCAGATGACAGTGAGAGTCTACCAGCATAGCGTAAAAGGTCTTTTTTAGGATTGATTACTACATGGTTAGTGTAGGATTGTGGGAGTGTACCGTACCGGTAAGAGCCTGTTCAATATCAACCTTTAATTCTTCGTGCTCGGGGCTTAATTGAACGCCGACGCCCTCTTGTTTAAAGCTCGCAGAACCTTTGTGAGTAACCCAGACTACTTTGCCTGTCATCGGTATGGGCTCGGGGCGCAAATAGATACTTAGCAGAAAGAAAATATCATCGCCCAACTCGTAACTTTTTTTCGTCGGGACAAATACACCTCCCCCTTGGACAAATGCCATGTAGTGTTCGTACAGTGCATCTTCATTGCTTATCTCTACGGATAAAATACCGCCTTTGCCACCTTTAAACATCCTTTTTACCTCTAATCCCTATGCTGTTTTGAGCTTAGCACGAAAAACTTGAAGCCACTGACAATGTGTTTTGCGCAAGGCTACTAAGGAGATCCTTCGGCCCCCCACACCCATACTTTTGTAAGGCCGACCCTGTCATACCCAGCGCCTTACCCTGATATGCTGTTATCCTCAGGGAAGCCGAAGATGTTTTTGCAATGAGGCACAGAGAGCGACCGCAGCTATCGCACCTTGATCCCTTCACTGCGGTCGGGAGGACAGGTAAAGTAGAGACCCAACCCAGAGCACAAAAATAATAATAACGATAAATAAACTATGAACCTAAAAACCATTGCCTTCACCACAGGCCAGCCCGGCGACTGCTACTACCATGAGTGGTCAGTGCAAGCCCCTCAGCAACCCAGAGCCTGGGTACATATTATGCATGGCATGGCCGAGCACAGCGCACGCTATGCCGATCTAGCCACCTACCTTAACCAGCAGGGGTTTCATGTCACCGCCGACGATCACCGCGGTCACGGTAAAACCGCCGAGGCCAACAATAATCTCTACCATTTTGCCGATAGCGATGGCTGGAATCAGATGGTCGATGACCAGTTACAGCTGATCGAACATATTGGCGGCGACCACCCACTACCGCTAATTATTCTCGGCCACAGCATGGGTTCCTTTTTAGCCATGCATACCTGTCAGCGCTATGCCGACAAGCTTTCTAGTGGTTTAAAAGGCCTAGTGCTCTCTGGGTCTAACTATGCCCCACCTTGGTTCTGCAGCACTGCCAGTCAGATCGCTCGCATCGAGCGCGCTCGCTTGGGTGGTAGTTCTGTGAGCAAACTGCTGGAAACCATGTCCTTCGGCGCCTTTAACAATGCCTTTAAACCGGTTCGCACAGAAAAAGACTGGATATCCAGCGACCCAGAAACGGTCGATCTCTATCTAGCTGACCCTCACTGTGGGGGAGCCATTTCCACTCAGTCTTGGTATGACTTCCTGCGCGGCCTGGCAGATCTCTCTGCGCCAGCAGCCATGGCCAGGATCAAGAGCGATCTACCTATATATGTCTTTTCCGGCGCACTGGACCCTGTGGGCGGCGCAGGCAAAGGTGTAAAGAAGCTTGAGGCAATATTGAAAAGTGCGGGAGTGCAGCAGGTTAGCTGTCGCCTCTATGACGGCGGACATCATGAAATGCTTAATGAGACCAACAAGACCGAGGTCTATAAGGATTTACTGAGTTGGCTTGATAGCCTAGAAATCTAACTTGAGCTAGAAATAAAAAAGGCAGCCTAACTNACTGCCTTTTCATCTTGAGCCCTCAGCAATAGAGCTACAACTCCGNGCCAACGGATTCCAAACCGCTGTTCACATCCCCATTCTGGCCACGATTGCGCAGGTAGTGGTCCATCAGGGTAATTGCCAGCATAGCTTCGGCAATGGGCACTGCACGAATGCCGACACAGGGATCATGCCGACCGGTGGTAACCACTTCCACTGATTCGCCAGCAGTGTTGATCGACTGACCTGGAATACGCAGGCTCGAGGTGGGCTTCAGTGCCAGGTTGGCAACTATGCTTTGGCCTGATGAAATACCACCGAGAATGCCGCCGGAGTTGTTCGACAGGAAACCCTCTGGCGTCATTTCATCACGGTGTTCTGTACCCTTCTGACTCACAGAGTCAAAACCAGCGCCGATCTCAACGCCTTTGACTGCGTTAATACCCATCAATGCGTGGGCCAAATCCGCGTCGAGACGATCAAAAACTGGCTCACCCAACCCCACGGGAACCTGTTTGGCGACTACTGTGACCTGAGCGCCAATAGAGTTGCCCTCTTTAGTCAGCGCCTGCATATAGGTTTCCAGCTCGCCAATCTTATCTGGATCCGGGAAGAAGAACGGGTTCTGCTCGATTTCGTCCTGAACAAAGCGCTCGGCAACAATTGGGCCCAACTGAGAAACATAACCGTAAATTTCAACACCCAGACGCTCTTGCAAATACTTTTTGGCTATACCGCCGGCGGCTACGCGCATGGCTGTTTCACGGGCTGAACTGCGTCCGCCACCGCGATAGTCACGCTCGCCATACTTTTGATGATAGGTATAATCCGCATGAGAAGGTCGGAACAAGTCTTTGATTTTACTGTAATCTTTAGACTTCTGATCTTTGTTCTCGATAATCATGCCAATAGAGGCACCAGTGGTTTTTCCCTCGAATATGCCCGAGAGTATTTTCACTTCATCGTCTTCCCGACGCTGGGTGGTATAGCGCGACTGCCCAGGCTTGCGACGGTCCAGATCCGGCTGTAGATCCGCGGCGCTGATCTCTAATCCTGGAGGGCAACCGTCGACTATACAGCCAATCGCTAGACCATGGCTCTCGCCAAAGCTGGTTACGGTGAAGAGTTTTCCTATACTATTTCCGGACATAATGCGGTTAAGCCTTGTAGTAGCTGCTTTAAAGCCAGCGATTATACGTAAGTTATTAGAAAGATTCCCGATGTTCGAGTAACTGCTCGCGAGTCAATAGAAACACCCCGCCGTCACCCTCACTAAATTCGAGCCATAAAAAGGGCACAGTGGGGAAATCATGCTCTAGGGCCACCCAAGAATTGCCCACTTCAACCACCAGCACACCCTCTTCCGTAAGATGATCTGCGGCTTCACGCAATAGCCTGCGGGTAAAGTCGAGACCATCATTGCCAGAAGCCAGAGCAATCTCAGGCTCATGTTGGTATTCGTCAGGCATGGAGGCGAAATCATCCGCATCCACATAGGGTGGATTGCTGACAATTAATTGGAATTGCTCACCGGGCATCTGTTCAAATAGATCCGACTCTACTGCGGAGACTCTATAGCCGAGCTTGTGCTGGGCTATATTCGCCGCTGTCACTTGCAGCGCCTCTGGAGAGATATCGCTGAGCACGACCTCAGCCGCCTCAAAGGCATAGGCGCAGGCAATGCCGATACAGCCACTGCCAGTGCAGAGATCGAGCACACGGCGCGGCTCTTCGGCGCACCAGGGCTCAAAGCCGGTCATAATCATTTCAGCAATCGGTGAGCGGGGAATAATTACGCGCTCGTCCACGACAAAAGGCAGGCCGCAAAACCATGCTCGCCCGGTGAGGTAAGCCGCGGGGATGCGCTCATCAATACGTCGCTGATAGAGCGCCAATATAGCCGCCTGCTGCTGTGGGGTCAGAACTTTCTCAAGCACTGCGCGATCGACGTCTGGGGCTAAACTGAGTACAAAGGAGAGTAGATAGACTGCTTCATCCCAAGCGTTGTCCGTGCCGTGACCAAAGTAGACGCCACTCTGTTCAAACAGCGCCTGGCCCTGCTCGAGCATCTCGGCAACCGTATTAGTCGAGGTCTCTATTGTCGAGCCCAGTTCAATATTTGACTGCGGGGCAGCTTCATTCTCTGACATGGTTTTAGATTCTCCGTTAAGCAAACATTTTACCCTTGAAACTAGTAATAATGTGCACTTTGTTACAGAATGCGCCGTATAAATGAGAATCAAAATTTACTAGCCAGGAATCATTTCAATGAGAGATCACTACGAAAAAATTATTCAGAGTACTGGCGAAGATATTACCCGCCCTGGGCTTCTAGACACTCCAGATAGAGCCTCTAAGGCATTCTCCTATCTCACTAGCGGCTATGAGATGGATATTAAAACGGTGATCAACGATGCGCTATTTCCCTCAGATTCTGAAGAGATGGTAATTGTTAAAGATATTGAGTTGTTCTCTCTCTGTGAACATCACCTGCTGCCTTTTATAGGCAAGTGTCATGTGGCTTATATACCCAATGGCAAGGTTCTAGGCCTGTCTAAAGTTGCTCGGGTAGTGGATATGTTTGCCCGCCGTCTGCAAATTCAGGAAGCATTGGCCCAGCAAATCGCCTCGACCATTGCTGATGTCACTGAGGCCCGCGGTGTGGGTGTGATTGTTGAAGCCAAACATATGTGTATGATGATGCGCGGTGTTGAGAAGCAGAATTCGTCGATGAAGACTTCAGCTATGCTGGGTACTTTCCGCTCTGACCAAGCGACTCGCACTGAGTTTCTGACGCTGCTGACATCATAGTCACAACAAGACGTTACTTGCTGCAATGCAAAAGCCCACTTTACGTGGGCTTTTTGTTATCTACAAACTCGCAATTTATTACGCCACCAGCTCATCTGTCTTGGCCGCACAGATAAAATCATTGATATGCAGACCATTGATCGAATGGGTCCACCAGGTCACCCTGACCTTGCCCCACTCCGTGACTATAGACGGATGATGGTCTTCAGCTTCCGCTAACGCCCCCACTCTCTGGGTAAAAGCCATGGACTGAACGTAATCGGGAAAACCGAATTGTTTCACTAGCTGCGCAATGCCACCGTGGATTTCCATCTGCCAACCCTTCAGCTCAAGCATCAACTTGTCTATCTCACCCTCAGATAGGGCTAATGAATCCGGTGGACATAATATACATTGCTGTTTTTGGAGTGATGTCATTGCGCTGCTCCCAGTAATACGCAGCCAACCTCAGCATCTAGCGGATAAAGTCGGTTGGCTTTTCAATTTCATAGAAAGCGTCGGTGATAGATTCAAGCTTTTGCTCAAGAATCAGCTTGGCATCACTGAGGCCGCGATTGTAGTAATAGGCCCCTACTTCCTCGGAGAAAAAATCAAGTAGAAACTCAGCATCGAACTGAGCTATATCCTGGTCCAGTTCCTCGCGAAAATAGAGTTTTATCTTGCCGACAATAGCGGCCTTTTCAATGTCGCTAAATTCGATTTTAGCCAATACTTATCTCCCTATATTAATAAGACAACTTACTCCGGCAGGATAAACTTCTGAACTTCCTCAGCCACCTGCTCGGCCTGCTCTTCCATATGCAAATGATGTGAGCCAGACATTTTTAGCAGGCGAAAATTGGCTATCCAGGAAAAAGTTTCATCCTGCTGCGCATCGGGCTTAAAGCCACTATCCTCGGCTTGAATGAGCATTACCGGCGCAGTCACTGAGCTGAAAAAGTCCTGCATATGATCACGGGTTAACTTGACTTGCGACGCCGCCTTTAGACGTTGGTCCGTATGCCAATAGAAGCCTCGTTTATGTTGACGCACACCACGCTGAGCCAGCACTGCCGCGGCACCCGCTTTGAGCGGAATAAAGCCGTTGACTCGGGCCTGAACCGCGCGCTCAAAGTCGGGAAAGAAGCTTGGGCTTGCTCCGCCAAAGCGCTTCGCTTCATAGACCGACTTGGCCAGCTGAATCGCTGTACCCTTAGCATCCGCAAGGCCGGGCATATAACCATCGATCAGCGCAGCATGGCTGATCCGATCGGGAAAGGCGCCGGCAATCAACGTAGAAATAATAGCACCGCGGGAATGGCCTAATAGAGCAAATCGATCCCAACCCATATGGTCGGCGACACCGAGCACCTCAGCTATATCCTGCCAGATATTGTAGCCCGAGTCGGCTGAGCGGAAACTGCTGCCACCGTGGCCAGCGCAATCCAATGCAATCACATGCATATCGCTTAAAAACGGCAGCATCAAATCAAAACTGGCGGCATTATCCAGCCAACCATGGAGGGCAATCACCGGTGTATAACCTGGCGAGCCCCACTCTTTTGCGGTGAAGGTTAAGCCATTTACATCGAAGGTTCGTTCGCTGATAAAACTAAGAGACATAGTGGATTCCGTTGTTATTTAGCAATTCTCAACTGAATGTCCTGATCGCTAAAACGTTCTAATTATTGGTCGGTTTTACAATCCATTGAATAAAAGCAGTCCCTTAATTACTCATTGCCAGAAGCACAAAAAAAGCCAGCTGAGGCAGCACCTCAGCCGGCGAATATAAAAACTCATTGAGACTTAATTAATTGGTCGTCTTGCCAGCATCCTCGTCTGATTCCGGCTGCTCGGCAGTAAAGGACGGTATATCGTCATTGACCACATCTTCTGCATCGACAAACTCACCTTCCTCGATATCATCGACTTGACTAGCTGAATATCCATCGGAAGCTTCAACTGCCGGCCACTCATCAAAGGGGAATGGTTTCTCTTGGCTATTGAAGGTAAGAAACATAAGAGTCTGATAGACCCATTTACCCAAGCCTTGACCAAGATTGCGCAGGTTGTCGTTATCTGAGCCAGCAAACAGCACAAACAAAAACTGTACCACTACGACAATGCTAATAATCAGCCGTGCGGCGACTAACAGCAGGCCGAATAACAGCATATAGGCGCCGCGGATCCAGGTATTGGCGTTTAGTAGGGAGATTTTTTTATCGCTCATTTGATTTCACCATAAATTCAACATCAGTATTTTGTTCTGCAACCATCATCGCGCGCAGGGACTCAACAATCGAACGCTGCTCAAACATAGTGGCATACAGAGCCGAGGCCAATGGCATATAGATACCCAATTCATCAGCTCTCTCTTTAACTAGTCTAGTCGTATTTACACCTTCGGCCACTTGCCCGACATCAATAATCGCCTGCTCGAGACTCTTGCCGCCTCCCAGAGCTAAACCAATACGGAAATTACGGCTCAAGGGTGAACTGCAGGTGACATAGAGATCGCCAACGCCACTGAGTCCTAAAAAGGTCAGTGGGTTTGCTCCAAGGTGGCAGGCGAAGCGACTCATCTCGGCGAGACTACGAGTCAGCACGACGCTCTTGGTATTTTGCCCGACATTCATGGCCTCGGCGATTCCCGAGACAATGGCATAAATATTTTTTAGCGCACCGGCCAGCTCGACGCCATAGCGATCGTGATTGGCGTAAATTCTAAAATACTTTGAAGCCAGTATCTCTTGGGCGCGGTTGCAGACTTCATCGTGTTCACTGGCAATCACTGTGGCNGTAATTTCGTAGTTGGCTATTTCTTTGGCTAGGTTGGGACCACTCAGCACACCGACTTTAGAACCGGGCAATTCCTGCTCCAGAATCTGACTGGGCAGTGCAAAGCTGTCCGCCTCTATGCCTTTGGCGGTGCTGATTAACAGCGCACTTTTGTTGATCCATGGCTTGGCTAGCTGAGCCACTTGGCGCAGTACGCTGCTGGGCACGGCGAAAAAGACGGTATCTGCGCCCTCTAGAGCTTGCTGCAGCTCCGTGGTAAAACTAAGACTTGAATCAAATCGATAACCGGGCAGATAGGCAGAATTTTCTCCAGCCTCTCTAATCGCCTGCAATTGTTGGTCACTGCGCATCCATAGGGTGGTGGCAAAACCATTGACCGCGAGCATATTGGCGATCACGGTGCCAAAGCTACCGGCGCCCAATACGGCAATTTTATAGTTATTGTTGGCTGTCAAAGAAACTCTACTCCAGATGGCTAAACACTTATCACTGATGACCAATAAGCCAGCACTAAAACTACTCTGGAGGCATTATAGGTGGATGTGCCACAGAGTGTAAGCCGCCATGCAAAAAAGCACCCTCCATGAACTATCACGGAGAGTGCTTTGGGTCTTGCTACAACAGCGTTTAAGCGTCAAACATTAGGCTATTTAACTGCTGAACAAACTGCGCTGGATTTTCCAATGGTCGGCCAGCAGAGAGTGCCGCCTGATCAAACAGAACACTGGCTAAGATCTTAGCCTTGTCCTCATCAGTCTCAGCGTCGAGCTTGTTGACCAGGGGATGCTCAGCATTGATCTCGAGAATCGGCTTAACTTCTGGCACTGGCTGCCCAGCTGCAGCCATAATCTTGCGCATCTGCTCGCCCATATCATCGGCACCCACAACCAGACAGGCTGGGGAGCTAGTTAGTCGCGTGGTGGCACGAACTTCTTCAACCTTGGCCTCTAGCAGTGTATTGATGCGCTTTAAGAGAGCACCCTGGTCACTGTCGTCGCCCTCTTTCTTGTCGGACTCTTCGGCTTTTGGCTCTTCACCAGTAATCTTGCTCAGGTCCAGTTCACCGCGGGCAATATCTTGGAA
>JGI20154J14316_10001438_pt1 | contig 20973 bp, 14 predicted proteins | sample COG_04_FD_14316 | JGI IMG/M metagenome (IMG submission 14316)
CGATGACGACATCCGTTTCCAGCCACTCACGCAGGGCGCTCAAACCCGTGGCCGGGCTCATTGTTGACCCTGCGGACAGCAGACCCGCTACCAGACCATGCACTTCAGCCGCACTATGGGGTACGCCAAGCGCAGCCAGGCATGCCGATAACGTGTCGAACTCCACTCGCTGTTGAGCCATACTCACCTACCTCATAAAAACCTAAAGATACCATGCCTGCCATGGCAAGTTTGACCTTTCACAAGCCGGCGCTCTATAGTATCCAACGTTTCATTAACTGGTGATAAACCCTTGGAAATAAAAGACCTGGAAGCCAAAATTGACGAATTAATTTTGCTGCTGGATGAAGTCGAACATAAACAGGCTATGATGGCTGCCGAACGATCCAGCTGGCAGATAGAACGCAGCCGGTTACTGGAAAAAAATGAATTAGCCAAAAATAAGGTCGAGGCCATGATTATGCGTCTCAAGGCTCTAGATCAAGACTCCCAAGCGGACGGATAAAACCCCATGAACAATGCCCAGACTGTGACGGTATCCATATTAGATAAGGATTACCAGGTTAGCTGCAAGCCTGAGGAGGTCGCCGCACTTCAACAGTCAGCCCGCTATGTGGATCAAAAGATGCGGGAAATCAAATCTGGCTCGGCTATTTTAGGCCTTGATCGCATTGCCGTCATGGCCGCCCTGAATATTGCCAACGACTATATTAACGAGAATCAGAAATCCGAAAACGTCATCATTTCCCAAGCCGATGAGATCACAAATTTGACTGGCAAACTGGATCAGGCGTTGGTTCGTCTAAAATCTATTAATCGCTGAGTACAAGTTGCGATATACTCTCCCTTAGATTCCCTGGGTTGTGCGCCAGTCAACACGTCCTAAACCCTTTAAGCGCTAGCCAGGAGGTCTTTTTTCTCGGTGAATGTGCATGTCCGGACTCCGGAACGCCTGTAGCCAGTTAGGGGCCACCGCCTTGAACCGCTGGGTTCAAGGGCTTGTATGACAGCGGCAATTTGGGGAATTTTATTCGCTCAGGCGTGATTTATGCGCAAATTACTACGCACAAAACTCAGGGCTGCTCGTCGGCGTTTGAGCCCACATCAGCAACGTCTTGCCGCCATCGCCCTCAGCCGTCGACTACACCGTGATCCCAATTTTCGCCGGGCACGTCATATTGCCTTTTATCTGGCGAACGACGGTGAAATTGACCTGTTACCGCTGTTAAGACGCCAGACCGGCAATAAGACGTTCTACCTGCCCCTGCTCTCTGAGTCTCGACGACCTTGGGAGGCAACCCGACTGCTGTTTCAACCTTGGGACCCGAGCGACAAAACCCTCACCAAGAACCGCTACGGTATTTTTGAGCCGGCCTATACCCCGCGCAAGCTGAAGGCAGCGAACATGTTGGATCTGGTGTTGTTACCACTGGTAGGATTCGATCAGCAAGGCAATCGACTGGGCATGGGCAAGGGCTACTACGACCGCACCTTTGCGCGCCGCTCGAGTAGCTGGCGTCAGCCGAAACTGCTCGGAATCGCCCACGCCTGCCAGGAGGTCACAAGCCTGCCTCATGCAGAATGGGATGTGCCCCTTGACGGGGTAGTCACGGACAAAGGGCTTTGCTGGTGGCGCTGACGCGCGCCGCGTGATTTCGCGACAAAGCGCCATATCACCGGCGCTCCAGCAGCACCATAGAGCTCAGATCAGGGCAAACTAAAAGCCCATCACTTGGCCCAAAGCATTAACAGCCACACCTACGCCGAATATCACGAAGATTAATAAAATTAAATCAGGTTTCTTTTTCATTGTGTCCTTGCTGGGCGAAGACCCCATCCGCTTTTTTATTATTTTCCAGGGGATTCGCACAATATAACCTCGCGTGATAATAGTCAATGCAGGCCAAATGTCTGTTGGTCGGTTCTGTCGACTCGATCACATAAAAACCTGCCACTTGTCAGGCAGCGCGGATTTAATTTAGGATTCAACTTTAATATTCTTTAACTTAGCGCCCTCCCGGCGTGTCCCACTGATTCCTGGAACTCTATGGCCATTCTCGATATCGTCAGAATGGGGCACCCGGTGCTCCGCAAGCTTGCTGCTCCTTATCCGGTGAATGACATTGGCTCGCCGGCTTTCACGCAACTGATCCACGACATGCAAGACACGCTGCATGCCAGCGGCGGTATCGGTCTCGCCGCTCCCCAGGTGAACATCTCTTATCAGCTGGCCGTCATCGAGATTCTCAACACCAACAGCCGCTATGGAGAAATTCCGGCAATGCCCTTCGCCGTGTATATCAATCCGGTACTGACAGTCGTTGAGGACACTCTGGCAGGTTATTGGGAAGGCTGTTTGTCGATTCCCGGCATGATGGGTTATGTAGAGCGCCCGCAGCATATTCGGGTGGACTACCTGGACTTCCAGGGCCAGGCTAAGCACATTAGCCTAAGCGGCTTTCTCGCCACAGTGTTCCAACACGAGTTCGACCACCTACACGGGCATCTCTATGTTGATCGACTGAAGGATCCCAGTCTGTTCGCATTTGAAGCCGAGTATCGGCAATTCCACCAGGGCGACCTGGACGAACTACCCGATTAATCAGGCGAGAAATAGCTGGTAAGCTGGGTTGTCGGTTTCATCCCACCAACGAAAACCAATCTCTGCCAGATAGCTGTTGAACCGAGTCATCGCCGCATCAGGTACCTGAATACCCACGAGCACCCGCCCATAAGCCGAGCCATGATTTCGATAGTGGAACATCGAGATATTGAAGTCTTTGCCAAGACCGGTGAGAAAGCGTAATAACGCACCGGGCCGTTCGGGAAATTCAAATCGAAACAGACGTTCGTGTTCCGCCACTTCCGCGCGGCCACCGACCATATGCCGAACATGCAAGACCGCAACTTCATTCTCTGACAGATCAACCACAGAATAGCGTTTCGATAGTCGATCTCGAACCAGGTCACGGTCCTCGTCCTGAGGATGGGTTTGAATACCCACCAGCACCTGGGCACCCGCCTTGGAAGCATAGCGATAATTGAATTCAGTGATGTTGCGCTTGCCGATGGCCGCGCAAAATTGTCGAAAGCTGCCTGGTTTTTCAGGAATCGTAACGCCAAGCAGGATTTCTCGGCGTTCACCAATTTCAGTCCGCTCGGAAATATGCCGCAGTCGATCAAAATTAACGTTACTACCCGAGACGATGGCGACGTAGGCTGCCTGAGCCTTCGGAGCCGACGGCTCGCGCGCCAGATAACGTTTTAAGCCCGCGACCGCCAGCGCGCCAGATGGCTCCGATATTGTTCGTGTGTCTTCAAAGATATCCTTGATAGCAGCACAAATTTCATCAGTGCTGACCCGAATCACCTCATCGACGCAGTGCTTGGCTAACTTGAAGGTTTCAGTCCCGACCTGCAGGACTGCAGTACCATCAGCAAATTGATCCAGCTCGTCCGGGTTCAACCGAATTCGCTTCCCCGCATTCAAGGCAGCCCACATGCAGGCCGAACCTTCCGCCTCGACACCGATGATTTTGACGCCAGGACGTAAATATTTGACGTAGGTCCCCACCCCACTGATCAATCCACCGCCCCCCACAGGCACAAATATCGCCGCCAGCGGATCCGTGTGCTGACGTAGTATTTCCATGCCAATTGTTCCCTGACCGGCAATCACATCTGGGTCGTTGAAAGGATGGACATAGGTATAGTCGTGCTCAATGCTAAGCTGCAGGGCGTGTTCTGCCGCCTCATTGTAGCTGTCACCGTGCAAAATGATCTTAGCGCCCAACCCTGCCACTGCCTGTACCTTAATCTCTGGCGTATTGCGACCCATGACAATAACTGCCGAGATATTCAGTTTCTGTGCTGCCAAGGCAACACCCTGCGCATGATTGCCCGCCGACGCCGTGATGACACCGCGTTGCCGAATGTCGCTGTCGAGCTTTTTGATACGGTTGTATGCGCCGCGGAGTTTGAAACTGAATATTGGTTGCAGATCCTCACGCTTCAAGAGCACCTGTTGCCCCAGGCGTCGAGATAAGCCTGCGGCTGGTTCGAGCGCAGTTTGTTCAGCGACATCGTAAACATCAGCTTCCAGAATCTTCTTAATATAGTGACTAAACACTTGGCTATTTCCCTGTTCACTTGCCCTGCTAGGTACCGCTAACCCCGAGCTCTTATTTTTTCTTTTCGCCTTTCTCTCAACCATAGCGCGGCGAGATCACCCTAAAATCGCCGAGATTACGTCGCACTTAGCGCCACTCTGCGATCAATACACCTGCGTGGCATATTCATCCTTAGCAACGCCGTTGTAAAAGTATAAACTGAACGCCCCAGCATCACACGTCGAAACGGGATCCGACAATTTCAAGGTTGCCCCTTCAAACCATGAGTGTTTATCCATGAATCAGGAAACGTTAAAACAACAGGTCGCTCAGGCCGCTGTCGACTATATTGACCATCATCTGACGACCCAATCAGTGATTGGTGTGGGCACAGGTTCAACAGCCAACTACTTTATTGACGCCCTGGCACTGATCAAGCACAAATTCGACGGCACGGTCGCCAGCTCACTGGCTTCCGAGGAGCGTCTGCGCAGTCATGGCATACCGGTGTTTGATCTGAACGGGGTGAAAGACATGCAGTTTTATATCGACGGTGCCGATGAGAGCAACCATCAGCTTGAGCTCATCAAGGGCGGCGGTGGTGCGCTGACCCGAGAAAAAATCGTGGCGTCAGTGGCCGAAACCTTTATCTGTATTGTCGATGCCTCCAAAATGCAAGACACCCTTGGCAGTTTTCCGCTGCCAGTGGAAGTCATCCCGATGGCGACATCTGCTGTAGCCAGAGCCCTGGTCAAACTCGGTGGCAGACCCATTTATCGGCAGGACTTCATCACCGACAACGGCAACATTATTCTCGACGTGCATGACCTGCAGATCACTCACCCCAAGGCGCTGGAGTCTGCCATCAACAACCTGCCCGGTGTCGTCACGAACGGCTTATTCGCCTTAAGACCAGCCGATCTGATCATGGTGGGCACCGAGACAGGCGTAGACATCCGCAAGGCCCAATAGGCGCCCGCAGGACAGTCTAGCTCAGCAACTTGCCCGGGTTCATGATGTTGTTCGGGTCGAACACGGCCTTAACAGACCTCATCAAGTCGATCTCGACCATCGAACGACTGAAGGTCAGTTGATCGCGCTTAAGCAGCCCAACGCCATGCTCAGCGGATATGCTACCGTCGAATTCAGCCACGATTCGCATAATATGCCCGCTAACCAATTCGCATTCTGCCTTGAACGCGGCGACGGTCCAGTCGGCAGGTTTGAGAATATTCAGGTGTAAGTTGCCGTCGCCGATATGGCCAAACCAGACGATCTCAAAATTCGGATAACGCTGGCCCACTTCTGCATCGACAGCCGCAAGAAACTCAGGGACTCTGGAGACTCGCACCGCCACATCATTTTTGTAAGGTGTAAACGGCGTAATGGACTCAGAGATATTTTCTCGCAAGCGCCACAGATCTCGTCGCTGCGTCTCGCTAGCACTGATCACCCCATCTGTCGTCAGGCCCGCGTCCAGACAACTTTCAAAGGCGGCGAGAGACGCGTCAACATCCTCAGCCGAGACAACCTCATATTCTAACAGCGCGTAAAATGAAGACTGTTCAGCGAAGGGGTGTTTGCCGCCAGTGTGATTGATCACATGCTGCAATGCCTGTTCAGAAAAGAACTCATAGGCCGTCAATGAAACATGGCGGCGGAATGTCTCAAGCACCGCAATGATTTTTGCCATTTCCGGTACCGCAAGCAAAATCACATTCAAATTGCGGGGGCGGGGCGCGAGCCGAATAGTGGCCTCGACGATGAAACCCAGCGTCCCCTCCGAGCCGATAAACAGGTGACGAAAATCATAGCCTGTCGCGTTTTTCACCAAACCCTTGTTCAGGTCAAGTANTTCACCGGTGCCCGTCACAACCTTCAGGCCCACCACCCAATCGCGGGTCAGGCCATAGCGCAGCACCTTAATGCCGCCAGCATTAGTCGCAATATTACCGCCGATCTGGCTCGACCCTGCCGAGGCAAAATCAACGGGATACAGACAATCATGCTCGGCCGCGAAGGCCTGCAAGTTGGCCGTGATGACCCCGGGCTGAACCACCGCATAATGATCAATCGGGTCAAAGTCGAGAATACGATTCATTTTCTCGAATGACACCACCAACTCACCGTTCATGGCCACAGCGCCACCACTGAGTCCAGTGCGACCACCGGACGGGACCAAAGCCAGTCGGTGCAGATTGGCAAACTTGACCAACGCCACAACCTCATCAACAGTGGTTGGGAAAATCACGGCCAACGCATTTGGCTCGTAAAAGCGCGTCCAGTCGAGACCGTACTTCTGCAGGGTCTCGGCATCCGTTGCTATTCCACAGCTCAACTCGGTTCTGAGTAAATCCAACATATGGGCCCGCAAGCCTCCTGAAAAAAAATCAACGACGACCGGCCGGTTCACCAGTCAAGCTGGTGTACCGTCACCAACTTTAAGACAAGCGCGGGTCGAGGGCGCCCGATGCATATTGTTCTGCCATCTTTTCGAGGGAGATTGGCTTGATTTTAGAACCATGACCGGCGGCTCCAAAGGCTTCATAACGGGCCACAACAAGGTCTTTCATGGCTTTTGTTGAGGCTGCGAGATATTTGCGTGGATCAAACTCTGCCTTATTCTCGGCGAGAAATCGCCGAACAGCGCCAGTCGAAGCCAAGCGTAGATCCGTGTCAATATTCACTTTGCGGACACCGTACTTGATGCCTGCCTGAATTTCCGCCACGGGCACCCCATAGGTCTCCGGGATTTCACCGCCGAATTCGTTGATTATGGCCAGCCATTCCTGCGGCACACTGGAGGAGCCGTGCATTACCAGATGAGTATTCGGCAGGCGTTCATGAATCGCCTTGATGCGATCGATCGCAAGGATATCACCGGTCGGCGGCCGACTGAATTTATAAGCGCCATGGCTCGTGCCGATAGCGATGGCCAAGGCATCGACCCCGGTTCGCTTGACGAAGTCACGAGCCTGCTCAGGATCCGTGAGCATTTGCTCCATGGTTAGAATTCCCTCTGCGCCACCGCCGTCTTCTTCCCCGGCTTCTCCGGTTTCCAGCGAGCCAAGACAGCCCAGTTCGCCCTCAACTGTGACCCCACAGGCATGGGCGAACCGAGTGGTCAGGCGAGTCACTTCGACATTGTATTCATAGTCTGCCGGTGTTTTCTGGTCGGCCAACAGGGAACCATCCATCATCACCGATGAAAATCCCGACTGAATCGATTGCTGGCACACATCTGGAGAGGCTCCATGATCCTGGTGCATCACCACCGGGATATTCGGAAACTCTTCGATCGCCGCCAAAATAAGGTGCCGCAGAAACGTTGAACCGGCGTACTTGCGCGCCCCTGCTGAGGCTTGCACGATCACAGGGCTATCCGTTTGCTGCGCGGCCTCCATGATGGCGCGCATCTGTTCAAGATTATTTACGTTGAACGCTGGTACGCCATACCCATGTTCCGCTGCGTGATCCAGCACTTGTCGCATACTCACTAACGCCATCTTTAAAGCTCCTTCCGATTCGTGTTCGTTTGACTACCAAGCGCCGCTAGAAGTCTGCCGCACCGATAACATACTACTGATTTTCTGCTCGCCTTAACTCATATCCTGTCGAGCGCGTAGCTCAAGGATTGCCACCGCCGGCAAGGTTTTACCCTCAACAAACTCAAGAAAAGCACCGCCGCCAGTGGAGATATAAGAGATATCACCAGCCAAACCATACTTGTCGATGGCCGCCAGTGTGTCGCCGCCGCCGGCAATGGAAAAGCCTTCACTGTCTGCAATGGCCTGACCGAGTTTGCGGGTACCATCGGCGAACCCGTCAATCTCAAACACACCCACCGGTCCGTTCCAGATAATCGTTTTTGCCTGCCGAACAATATCCCCAATCAACTCACTGGTCTCGTGACCAATATCTAAAATCATATCGTCAGCCTCGATATCGGCCACGCGCTTGTACACAGGTACCGCGTCAGCAGACAAGGACTTGGCCACCACCACATCGACCGGCAATGGAATGTGGGTCTTGCTCAACAAGCTACTGGCAGTCGCCAATAAATCTGGCTCATATAGCGACTTACCCACTTCTACCCCGCTGGCAGCTAGAAACGTATTGGCGATACCACCGCCAACGATCAGGGTATCCACCTGCTCAGACAGTGTATCCAGCACTTCAAGCTTGGTGGATACCTTACTGCCACCAACGATGGCTACCACCGGCTTTCGAGGTTGCGCGACGGCTTTTTCCAACGCCTCAAGTTCGGCCACGAGTAACGGACCTGCACAGGCGATTGGCGCGTATCGAGCAACGCCCTCCGTCGTCGCCTGGGCACGATGCGCAGTACCAAAGGCATCCATCACGAAGATGTCACACAAGGCGGCTAATTGCCGAGCCAGGGTCTCATCGTTGGCAGATTCACCCGCATTGACGCGAACGTTCTCGAACAACACCAGATCCTGGGTGCCCCAATCGAAGCCCTGCAAGTAATTGTCTACCAGCTGGACCGTCTTACCCGTCANCTGNTCAATGTGCCGCGCCACCGGCGCCAAGCTGGCTTCAGGTTGCGCACTAATGGGCACGCCTTCGGTGGGTCGACCCAGATGCGACATCAACATGACCCTGGCGCCTGCCGCCAGCGCATATTCGATCGTCGGTAAGGCCGCGCGAATTCGCGCATCACTGGTCACCTGGCCGCCTTTGACGGGGACATTCAGGTCCTCGCGGATCAGCACGCGCTGACCTTGCAGGTCCAAATCCTTCATGGCGATAAACTTCATGGGTTAGATCATGCTCCTAGCCACGTCGACAATATTTTCCGCAGTAAAGCCAAAGTGCTTTAGCACTTCGCCACCGGGTCCGGACTCACCAAAACTGGTCATACCGATGACTCGACCGTCGAGGCCAACCCACTTCCACCAGTAATCAACATGCGCCGACTCCACCGCCAGTCGATGGCGGTTAGCAGGGGGCAGGACCCTGTCTCGATAAGCTTGATCCTGGGCTTCAAAGACATCGGCACTGGGCATGGAGACGACCCGCGCTGCAACACCCTGTTTGGCCAGCGCTGCGAAGGCTTGAACCGCAATGCTAACCTCCGAACCGGTCGCAATAATAATGATCTGCGCTGGCTCAGCACTGTCACATAAAACATAGGCGCCCCGTTTGATATCGGCGATCTGAGCTGCCGAGCGCGCTTGGTGCGGCAAGCTCTGTCGAGACAAAACCAGCGCCGTTGGGCCGCCTTGACGTTCGACGGCACCGCGCCAGGCCACCACCGTTTCAACGCCATCGGCGGGGCGCCAGACAGACATATTAGGCATACCTCTGAGGCTGGCAAGATGTTCGATGGGCTGGTGAGTCGGCCCATCTTCACCCTGACCGATAGAATCATGGGTGTACACCAGCACATTTCTCAGGCCCATGAGAGCCGCCATGCGTACGGCGTTTTTGGCATAGTCCATAAACACTAAAAAGGTACCGGTGAAGGGTAGAATGCCACCATGCAGCGCCAAGCCATTCGCGATGGCCGTCATACCAAATTCTCGAACACCGTAGTAAATATAGTTACCATCAGGCTGTTCCGCACTTACCGGCTGCATCGTCGGCCAGTTCGTCAGATTGGAGCCGGTCAGATCTGCCGAGCCCCCCACCAGTTCAGGCAGTAACTCAGCCATGTGTGCGATCACCTTGGCCGAGGCCTGCCGAGATGCCAGGTTTTCACCGAGGCTATCCGTGGTCTCCAGCAAGGCATCCATCGCCGCGGGCCATTGAGCCGGCAGGTCACCCCCATGGCGCCTACTGAACTCGGCGGCCAACTCAGGAAAATGTTGCTGATAACCCCGAAACAGGGCTTCCCAAGACGCCTCCAACGCGGCACCGCGATCTCGAGCGTCCCAGCTCTGCGCAATCTCGTCCGGCACCACAAAGGGTGGGTGGGACCAATCCAATGCTGCCCGGGCACCGCTAATTTCTTCGGCACCCAGCGGCGCTCCGTGGCTGGCGGCGGTGCCGGCCTTGGTGGGCGCGCCATACCCAATTGTAGTCTGGCAACAGATCAGGGTCGGCTTGGCAGACTCGTTCCTGGCTATCTCTAGCGCCGCGGCAACCGCCTGCCCATCATGACCATCAACCCGGTCGATGACCTGCCAGCCATAGGCTCTGAAACGTGCCGGGGTATCATCCGTAAACCAGTCTTTGACGTCGCCGTCGATCGAGATGCCATTGTCATCGTACAGGCAAATCAATTTTCCCAGGCCCAAAGTCCCAGCCAATGACGCCACTTCATGGGAGATACCCTCCATCAAACAGCCATCGCCGACAAAGGTGTAGGTACAGTGATCGACAATTTGAAAGTCTTGATCATTCAGGGTTCGATTAAAATGTGCCGCCAGCAGCTTTTCTGCAATGGCCAACCCGACGGCATTCGCCAAGCCCTGACCCAGAGGCCCCGTGGTGGTTTCCACCCCTGGTGTGTGGCCAAATTCTGGATGCCCCGGCGTTCGAGAACCCAACTGCCGAAATTTTTCAAGCTCGGACATGGGCAAATCGTAGCCGGTCAAGTGCAGCAGGGCATAGATCAACATGGAGCCATGACCGTTCGACAGCACAAAACGATCGCGGTTAGACCACTTCGGATTGGCTGGATTGTGCCGCAAAAAGCCAGTCCAGAGCGTCTCAGCGATATCCGCCATACCGAGGGGTGCGCCTGGGTGCCCGGATTTGGCTTGCTGGACGGCGTCCATCGCCAGCGCGCGTATGGCATTGGCTCTTTGTCGAGATGAAATCATATTCAAATCCGTTGTGACACTGAAGGGTTCGGTCGCCATTTTCACTTAGCCCCTTCGAGACATCAATGGAAATCCCAACGAATCATGAATATTTTCGAGAATCAACCTGAACCGATATCACGCCAGACACCTGTAATTCAGGCCCATTTACAGGTAATGTGCACTACTTTGATTCAGCCTATAGCGAGCTTATTGATATGTCCCGAACGTCATTGTTTACTTCCGAGTCGGTATCCGAAGGCCATCCTGACAAAATGGCAGACCAACTTTCCGATGCGATCCTTGATGCACTGCTCGCTCAAGACGTAAACGCGCGCGTGGCGTGTGAGACTATGGTCAAAACCGGCATGGTCGTCTTGGCTGGCGAAATTACTACCGAGGCCTGGGTTGACGTCGAGGAAATCTGCCGCGAGGTGATACTCAATATTGGCTACAACAGCTCAGCCGTGGGTTTCGATGGCGCCAGCTGCGCTGTGCTGAACGCTATCGGCAAGCAGTCACCGGATATTGCTCAGGGTGTCGACGAAACTGCCGATCACGAACAAGGCGCCGGCGATCAAGGCTTGATGTTTGGTTACGCCAGTAACGAAACTAATGTGCTGATGCCCGCCCCGATCACCTATTCTCATCGCCTCGTCAAGCGCCAGGCTGAAGTTCGAAAGTCCGGCAAACTGCCATTTTTACGACCCGATGCCAAGAGCCAGATCACCTTCAAGTATGACGCTCAGGGCCAGCCCGTTTCTATCGAAGCCGTGGTATTGTCGACCCAGCACGATCCTGACATCTCTCAGGCTGATCTGCGCGAAGCCGTGATGGAAGAAATTATCAAACCCGTATTGCCTGAAAGTTGGTTACATGCCGGCACTCAGTACCATATCAATCCCACCGGCAAATTCGTAATTGGCGGCCCCGTTGGCGACTGTGGATTGACTGGCCGCAAGATCATCGTCGATACCTACGGCGGCATGGCTCGCCATGGAGGCGGCGCTTTCTCCGGCAAGGATCCTTCCAAGGTTGATCGCAGCGCTGCGTATGCAGGCCGCTACGTGGCCAAGAACATCGTTGCTGCCGGACTGGCTGATCGTTGCGAAATCCAAGTTTCCTATGCCATCGGCGTGGCCGAGCCCACTTCCATCAGCATCGACACCTTCGGTACCGGCAAGTTGCCTGACCATGAAATCGAATTGCTGGTCAGAGAACACTTTGATCTGCGGCCCAAGGGCTTGATTGCTATGCTCGACCTAAAACGGCCGATCTACCTGGCCACTGCAGCCTACGGTCATTTTGGTCGAGAAGAACCTAATTTCACCTGGGAACGAACCGATAAGGCTGTCGATCTGGCGAAGGCATTATAGGCTACGATCATGACATCACTCAGCCGACACCCGGTGCATTTCAGCTTCGAGTTCGCCGCGCCTAAGTCTGATGAGGCGCTGGCGAAACTGGCGAAGACTCACGAGCGCCTTCAGGTGCTTAACCCGCACTTCTTTTCCGTCACCTATGGCGCGGGCGGTTCCACTCGAGACGGTACTCGGCAAGCAGTGCTGGATATCAGCGCGGCGGGCTCAAGCGTGGCCCCACATCTGTCTTTCGGTGGCGACTCTGCGACTAAAATTGGAACACTACTGAAAGACTATCAAGCCGCAGGCATCAACCGAGTGGTTGCCTTGCGCGGCGATATTCCTTCGGGAATGGGTTCCGTCAAACTGACGTATGCCAACGACCTGGTGACTTTTATCCGCGAACAAACGGGCGATCACTTCCATATCGAGGTCGCGGCCTATCCAGAAATCCACCCCGACTCGCGCAATGTTGAAGCGGACTTGCAGTATTTCAAAGCCAAGGTCGATGCGGGCGCTGATAGCGCTATCACCCAGTATTTTTACAACGCCGAAAGCTACTTTCGCTTTATCGATGCCTGCGACAAATTGGCTATCTCGATTCCTATCGTGCCCGGCATTATGCCTATCACCAACTACCAAACCCTGGTCAGGTTTTCAGACACTTGTGGCGCTGATATTCCTCGCTGGATTAGAAAGCATCTCGAGTCGTATCAGGACGATCGAGAAAGCCTCAAGGCCTTTGGTGAAGATGTTGTGACCCGTTTGTGCCAGCAACTGCTGGATGCAGGCGCCCCCGGATTGCATTTTTACACCCTCAACCAGTCTGGGCCGACTCTCAAGCTATGGCGCAATCTCGGCCTCTAACGACGATCCTATTAGCCTATGCGCCAATCCAGAGTGTTTGTTCAGCAAGACCTTGGCGCCGGGCTGCGCATCGAACTTGACAGTACCACCAGCCATTACCTGAAGAATGTGCTGCGCGTTAGCGTCGACACCGGGGTTGTACTCTTTAACGGAACCGGCGGCGAATATCAGGGTACGGTCGTCGCTATCAGCAAAGCTCAGGTGTCTATCCAGCTCAGCAGCTTTGACCCCACTGATCGGTGCTCGCCCGTCAGTATCCAGCTGGGTCTGTGTGTCACCAAACGTGAAGCCATGGATACCGCGGTGCAAATGGCCACTGAGCTCGGGGTTAGTCAGATCCAGCCCTTGTACTCTGACTATACTAATGTCGCTCGACAGACCACCAAAAAACGCGCCGGACACTGGCAGCACATTATCTATAGTGCTTGCGAGCAATGCGGCCTGAATCGCCCACCGGCCTTGCGCCCTGTTGAGGCATTGAGCACCTGGATGGCACAGACAGATGCCGATCTTAAACTTATCGCTGATCCCAGCGGCCAGGCCAATTTGCTGAACCTGAGTGCGACGCCCGCCAGCATTGCCGTTCTGATTGGTCCTGAAGGCGGATTTGCAGCGCAGGAACTGGTTGATGCGCGCCAGCAAGGGTTCATTGCTGTGGGCTTGGGGCCAAGAATTTTACGCGCAGCCCACGCACCAGCAACGGTCATCGGCCTACTGCAGGCGCGATTTGGAGATCTACAGCACAGCCTCAAAGGCAATGAGGTCGACCTGGGCCTCAATATAGTCGACATCGGGGATTGAGACGACCAGATTGCCGTACCTGACTTTCAATACCTCCGTAATCGCAACCTCGTCAGCCGCATCCAACAGTTCATCGTCATTGATCATCACCCGCTGCGGCTGTGCCTGCGCCACCAGCGCGTAATATTGAAAGCCTCGCCAGTCACCCAACGCGCGCACCACAACTAAACTGGCAGACGATACGCTGACGAGGGAAAAGCTCGCGCGCTTCATCGTCAGCATCTCAAAGGACACAACCGGAACCTGTTCACCCCGCCACGCCAGCAAGCCAATAAACCAATCAGGTGTGTCCTGTACCCGTTGCAGCGGCTCATAGGGAATAATCTCCGCCACGCTCGCTGCTGGAAGCAAAATCGTGCTCTTCTGTAACGGTATCACATAGGTCGCAAGTGCTTCAGTCTCATGACTCATAGGGATTCCTGCCGAGTTGTCTGGGCCGCCGCTAATACATCTTCGATGCTGCTCAACAAGCTTGCTTCCTGGAATGGCTTACCCAGGAAGCCGTTGACCCCGAGTGCTTGCGCCTGCTGCTGGTGCTTTTCACCGGTACGGGACGTGATCATGATAATCGGCAAGGCTGCGAGACGCTCATCCCGGCGGACAGAACGTAACACCTCGAAGCCATCCATACGGGGCATTTCAATGTCCAGCAAGACCATATCTGGGTAGATATCTTGTAACTGACGCAGGGCATCTAGCCCGTCTTTGGCCGTTACCACCTCCCAGCCATGCCGCTCCATCAGTCTGGAAGTGACTTTTCTCACTGTCACAGAATCATCCACAATCATCACTGTTCTGATGGCGGTTTGCGGCTCAACGGTTTCCAGCTGCCGAGTCTCGTGCTGCGCTTCACTCCCATTACGGACCAACGCCATAATGTCGAGGATGATCACAACGCTACCGTCACCGAGCACAGTTGCACCGGCGATGCCGCCGACGTCACTGAGTTGTCGACCCAGGGTTTTAACCACCACTTCACGGGAACCGATCACTCGATCCACTTGCAGGGCGATGGCGGTATCACCGCTTCTCGCCAAAATTACTGGCAATGGTGCCAACTGTCCCGCAAAACTCGGCTTTTCGGAACGCTCCAGCATTTCGCCCATATAGGCCAGACGATAGGGTTGACCTGCGTATTCAAACATCGGCGCATCTGGCTGATAGTAGGCTTCAAGCTCATAGGGGCTGACCCGCACGATACCTTCAATCGTGTTCAGTGGTACCGCATAAGTCTCCTCTTTGACAACCACCATCAACGCACGATTGATCGACACGGTGAAGGGGATACGAATAATAAACTGGGTACCTTGGCCCTCCGCCGAATCAATCGCCAGAGATCCACCAAGTTGCTTAATTTCGCTATTGACCACATCCATGCCCACGCCGCGCCCAGATATCTGGGTTAATTGTGCCGCCGTGCTGAAGCCAGCATGCATAATGAATTGCCTGACCTCGTGATCAGAAATCGGCTCGCCGGCTTTGATCAGCCCTCGCTCAACGGCCTTGGTTTTCACCGCGGCGACATTGATCCCAGCACCATCATCACTGACCGTCAGGACCACATTGCCGCCCTCTCGCGACAGCCGCAGACTGATGCGTCCGATTTCCGGTTTATTCGCCAACAGTCGCTGTTCTGCTGGCTCGATCCCGTGATCGACGGCATTCCGTAGCATATGTTCGAGGGGCGCGACGATCCTCTCCAAAACATTTCGATCGAGTTCACCCTCCACATTAAAGGCGTCAAAGCGGACTGATTTGCCTACTTCGGCACTGATCTGTCGAACAATTCGTCGTAATCGAGGTATGAGTCGCGCAAATGGCACCATGCGGGTCCGGGTCAAGCCCTCCTGCAACTCGGCGCTGATTCGTGCCTGTTGATGCAGCAGGGTTTCAGTATCGCGACTCTTATTCAGCAGTGTCTCTTTAAGATCCATCATGTCCGATGAACCTTCATTCAGAGAGCGAGAGATTTCCTGAAGCAGGGTATAACGATCCATTTCTAGCTCATCGAAAGCCGCGTCGCCCTCGGCAGCACGCTTACCAAACACCGTTTCTCGAGATTCGGTTTCAATATCCAACAACCGGACTTGCTCCCGGATTCGAGCGATGGTGTCTGCCATCTCCTCGATCGCGCCGCCGAAATCAGCGATGGTCTGTTCGATTCGTCCTCGAGTAACGCCTGCTTCTCCCGCCAGATTAATCAACTGCTCAAGCAGATCGGAGGAGACCCTGACCATTTCGGGCGCCGGTTTTATCGGCCCGACCCGGTCGGTCACAGCTTCCTGCTCAGGGGCGGCAGGCTCGATAACGGCCCCTGCCAACAAGGGAGCTCCGTCAACAGGCGCCGAACTATTCGCATGCGTTGCCGCCAGGAAAGACTGACGATAGTTTGCCACTCGACGTGCTAATTCATCCCGCTGCCGATTTAAGTCATGGTAGAACGCATCGTCAAGCGGTGCACCGCTGTGATCGTGACTGTTGAGGAAACTCTCAAGACCGTGCGCAAACTTACCCAAACTGTTTAAACCCGCGAGCCGAGCCCCTCCCTTGAGGGTATGCAGATATCGAAGCAACAATATCAACGGCTCCTTCGACTGCCGATCCTCACTCCAGTCATGAATGCTCTGCTCAATAAGCTCTAGCAGCTCATCAGCCTCCTCGATAAAGATCCCAAGAATCTCTTCATCGATTTCTTCTTCAAGTTCTTCGGCAATAACCTCGGTGACAGGACTCAGCGGCGGCGCGTCGACAGTATTGGGCTCAGCAGCATGGCTCGCGACGGCGACCGATACTGAATGACTGACGTCCCTTGACCCATAGGTTGTCGACGCGACCTCGTCCACGCTTTCAATACCCACCTGGCCCGTCATATAGTCTTGGTACAACGAGACTCGGCGATTAATCTCATCCAGGTGTTCATTCAGCAACGCAAAAAACGCTTCATTCAGCTCGACACCGGTTTGCTTGCCTTGCGCCAGCAAGGTTTCCATATCATGGGCCAATTCACCCAAGGCATTGAGCCCAGAAATTCTAGCCCCCCCCTTCAAGGTGTGCAGGTGCCGCAACAGGTCGTCCAAGTGCACAGCACTGCCAGTCTCCGCGCTCCAATCCACAATACTCTGGTCGAGGCTTTCGATCAGCTCTTCAGCTTCTTCGAGAAACAGGGGCAGAACATCCTCATCAATCTGATCTTTTGGTAACGTCGATATTTGGTCCCCAAGGTCATCGGCGGTTGTCAGTCCCTCGACGCTGGGCTTCGCTGCAAGCCCCGGGGGAGTCAGCTTGGCAAGCTCGGCAATCAGCGCCGTGGCGGGTTGAATATCCTGGCTCGCAGCCACGTTATCAAACATGACGACCAAGGCTTCATGGGCTTTGACCAGCAGTTCGATAATCTCGACTGCCGGTCTTTCTTGCACTGCGGCGTAGACGTTTACTAATGCGGCGATCAGTTCTGACAACCCTTGCCGGCCCAGGGCCTGCGCTTGAACCTCCACAGCTTCAAGCTCGGCGGTCAGCATTTCAACCATGTCCTCGTCCCAATGCCTGAGCACTGCAGCGGGTCGACTAAGCAATTTGGCGAATTTCAAATCAAACGCGGCTGGTTGTTCGCTATCGTGGATAATAACCGCAACCGCATCTAGGAGCTCAGCGAGACCCGCCAGGGTCACACTTGACCCAGGTACATCCGCCAGATTTTCACCGATAATACCGCTGACAAACTCGGCAGCCCGTCGAATCAGCGCATCCACCTGTGGTGTTCGCGCCATTCCTGCGCCAAGGAGCTGCTGCGCCAGTATTTCCAAAGGCCCCGCGATCTGAACAATGGCGTCAATCCCTACCGCACCAGCACTACCCTTTAGGCTATGAAATGCGCCGACCACGGGCCCCGGCAGGGCTTCTGGGTTCTCCAGGTAGGCATTAATAACCGCAAGCTTGGCCTGCGCCTCGTCGACAAAAGCCTGAAGCAACATCTGATCTTCGAGCGCAACGGCAGCAGCTTCGACATTCGGGTGTTCAATCCCTGCTCGCTCTGTTATTTGAATATCGGTCGCTTGAATATCGGTCACTTCAATATCGGTCGCTTGAATATCGGTCTCGCTGAGGCCCATCACCTCAATATCCAGCGCATCTGTATTAAAGTCGTCGACAGTTAAGCGCCTATCCGGCAGAAACTGGGGCGCATCGACAGTCTCTGATGACGTTGTCACATCAGCCATGTCAGCCATATCAGCCATATCAGATACTTCAGACAAATCGAGCGTTTCAAACCCGTGTGGATCACTGGTACCTTGCGCCTGACTCGCGCCTGCTGTGACCTCGTCGCCAGGCGGTATTTCCAGGGTCGTCTCCATGGGTATTTCGGCGCGTATCAGCGCCCCCGTTTGGCTCACGAGATCGGCGATTTCGAACTCATGCTGGGTCGCCTTTTTCAGCGCCGCAACACCGGCAGGAATTCGCGCTATCACGCTTGCAACAACCTCATAGACCTTGGGCGTTACTTGAACAGAGCCGTCCAGCACGCTGTTCAGTAAATTTTCGGTCGCCAACGCGAGCTCACCGATGACCATCGCGCCCACCATTCGACCACTGCCCTTGAGCGTATGAAACGCTCGACGAATTTCCATCAACGCCTCATGGTCTTGCTCATCAGCACGCCAGAGGGGAAAGTATTGATCGATCGCTGCCTGGACTTCCTCAACTTCTTCAAAAAATATGTCGAGAATCTCTTGATCAACGAGATTCTCGACCGGAGATTCGGGCTGACGCAGAGATTCCGTCAAAGACGCATCGCCCTGCGCTTCAACGCTGACGTCAGCCGAGGAATGCTCCCGTGTTGCTGTTTGTGTCTCGCCATGCGCATCGACCGACGGTGCCGCGGCATCAGTCGCAGCCGCTATCTCCACTGGCGGCGCCTGACCTGGCGCGACCGGCAACAGCGGACCACGGCTCATGGCCAGCACTCGCTCCACGTCATAGCCCAACTTCGCTACCGACGACTCGGCGACCTCGATCATCTGCATATAAGGGTCAGTGGCACTTTCGAGTAGTCTCTCAAGATAATAGTCAATGCTGGTAATAGCATCTGCCAGGTCATCCAGCACCAGGGCATTCGGCAGACTGTCCGCCTCGATCAACACCGACTCAACAAATACGGCACAGGCCAGCAGCACATTGGCAGGCCGGTCCTGACCCACCATAGTAAGACCACCCCGCAGATTGCGGAGGTTCTGGGCCAGACCCTCAAGTTTGCCGCCATCAAATTCTGCCGTGACGAAATCCACCAGCACATCTCTGACCTGCGCCAGACCATGACGAGTCTCCCGAATTACAGTAGCCTGGGCTTCACCAATGCTGCCCAACACTTCTGCACCCGCACCTTTACCACTAACGTCACGCAGGGCGGCGTCAATCTGCAGAAACGCCCGCGCCATCTCGATAAGTTGTTCATCCTGAGCCTCGTCGGCCTGCTGGCCAATCTGTTCTATCATGCCCAGCTGTTGGAGAACTGTCTGTTGATGCGCATTTAAACCAACCACTGACAACGTGCTCGCTATCTGCCGGAGTGCGGGTGCCAGGTCAAGGATCAGCTGTTTACTTTTCGAGCCGGATCTCACATAGAGATCGAGCTTGTCTGTGATCGCGCTGATTTCTTCGGTGAGGATATTCGCAACCGCCGCCAGCGTTTCGTCATCGGGGCCAAAGTTTATGTTGGAGGCGGACGCACGCGGCGCGGCAGTGAAGCGAAACTTGAGTCTAGCCGCGCTGATTTTCGGCGTAACTTGCGTGGCCTGCTGAATCCGAATCAAGAGTCCATTACCCAGTTTCGCCGAGATGCTGCCCAACGCATTGGAACCCTCATCGCCAAGCCGTTTGAGCTCAGCGTCTATGGCTTTGAACTCATTTACCAATGCCATATCCAGCTTGATTGCACCCGCGACGACACCCTCAATAACCGCCGAACCAAGCTCAAACAGATTCGCCATGGCCGAATCACCGGCCAGCTCACCCAGACGGACAAACACTTTGGCGAGCACCCCAAGATTGTCCCGCGGGCGTTGTTTTTTCAAAAGGCCAGCCAACGCCTGCTGATAATGCACTCGCAGCTTCTTAGCTACCGCCGCGCCCAGGCCAGCCTCAAATGCGGCTCTGTCACTGGCATTAGGCGCAGCAATAAACCAGGCTGAGATCTCCGGGTTTGAGGGCACAGCATCATTCACCAGCGCTGTCTCACCACGGGCGACCCGCAGTTCATTCACCAGCAGTCCGACAAATTCTGGCGCGTCCTGCTGCTCTCGATGAATCCGATCCAGATAACCGGGCATCTGGAGCAGCGCTTGCATCAGTGTTTCCTGGCCCAACCTGACATCCTTAACAGACTTGCCCATTAAGCCCTGCGCCAGCTCTTCCATCTCCGCCACAATGTCGGTCGGACCTACTAGCTGCACCATCTTCAGCGTGCCATGAGCCTGGTGAATAGCCGTCAGACACGCCCGCATGCTGCCGGCGTCTTCCGGGGAAATAGCGACAGCCTCAAGCGCATTCTGAGCTTGCTCAAAGAGCTGGAATATCTCACCCTTAATCCATTCCAGGGCTACGTAATCTTGCGTCGTGCTCATCGTCCTCCCACTATCAATCGCTGCACCTGCGTTAGGGCAAGCCACATCACCTTAAGCCGGTAACTTAAAGCCGGTCACTGAGGCTCTAAGCTCGTTGGCCATATCGGCCAAATTACCTACCGCCGTCGCCGTCGACTTGATACCCGCCGTCGTTTGCGAGCTAATGTCTTCGATACTCTTCATGGTGTTCGAAATCTTACCGGCCGACGCCGCTTGCTGACGTGCCGCGTCCGAGATATTTTGAATAATTTCAGCCAGAGTCTTCGATACGCCTTCAATTTCACCCAGCGAAACGCCAGCATCCTTAGCTAGCCTAGTACCCTGGACCACTTCAGCCGTGGTTTGCTCCATCGACGAGACTGCCTCATGGGTGTCGCTTTGAATCGTTTTAACCAGCGCTGAAATTTGCTTCGCTGCCGCGCCAGAGCGTTCAGCAAGCCGCTGCACC
>JGI20154J14316_10001439_pt1 | contig 20960 bp, 16 predicted proteins | sample COG_04_FD_14316 | JGI IMG/M metagenome (IMG submission 14316)
AAGTTGAAGCTAAGCTCAAACAAGCCGCAGGACAGGCTCGGATCAAGGGCTTCCGTCCCGGCAAAGTGCCAATGCGTGAAGTGCGACGTCGGTTTGCAGATGGCATTCGCCAAGAGGTCAGTTCGGAATTGATGCAATCGTCATTCGCTGATGCCGTCAGTAAGCAAGCTATGGCCCCCGCTGGCATGCCGAGCATTCAGAACGTGGTGATGGAGGAAGGTAAGGATTTCGAATTTACTGCAGAGTTTGAGATTTTTCCTGAAATTGAACTCGCTGATTTTGGGCTGATCAACGTCGAACGCCCTGTTGCGACTGTGACGGAAAGCGATATTGATAAGATGATCGAAACGTTGCGTGAGCAGCATAAAGAATTCGCCGATGTCGACCGGGTCAGCCAAGACGGCGACCAGGTTAATGTCGACTTCGAAGGCTTTGTCGATGGTGAAGCATTTGAGGGTGGCAAGGCCGAAGGCTCCGATATCGTACTCGGTAGTAACAGCATGATTCCCGGTTTCGAAGAAGGCTTGCTGGGTTGTAAGGCTGGTGAGAGCAAAGACATTCAGGTGACTTTCCCTGAGGGTTATCAGGCAAAGGAGCTTGCGGGTAAAGAAGCGACCTTCAAGATGACGATTAATAAAGTAGCTGAGCCGACATTGCCAGAGTTGGAAGCGGCATTTTTTGAAAAGTTTGGTGTCAAAGAGGGTGATTTGGCGGCCTTCCGCGTAGAAGTACTTGGAACGATGGAAAAGGAACTTGCTGCGGCGATCAAAAATAAAGTTAAAAACCAGGTGCTGGATGGGCTTGCTGAGTCGAATGCCGTGGAAGTGCCGAGCGCGCTGGTCAGTTCAGAAGTGGACCGTATGCGTCAGGAAGCGGTTCAACAATTCGGCGGAAACCAGAAAATCGACCCATCGATCTTGCCAGCTGAGATGTTCACAGCGCAGGCGACCAAACGCGTCCAGTTGGGCTTGATGGTTAACGCCATCGTCGAGCAAAAGAAGCTGGAGGTTGACCAAGATCAGGTAAAGACCATGATCGAAACCATGTCCAGCTCCTATGAAGACCCACAAGAAATTATCAATTACTATTACTCGAACGAGCAGCAACTGAACCAAATTCAGAATCTGGTACTCGAAGATCAAGTGATTGATGCTATTTTGGCCGGTGCCAAGGTTAGCGACTTGGCCATGGACTATGATGAGGCTATCAAGCCTACGCCAGCCCCGCTGCCAGAAGAAGACGCTGAAACGACCGCAGAGGCCGCTGACGACGCTGATACTGCTGAAGATGAAGCGCCAAAAGCCTAGCCTAAAGTGACTTAACCCTGCTATTACTGCGGGTATGGCGGGGCTCTAAAAGACTTTTTTACTGTCCAAGCATTGAAGTTTAAGCGGAATGACGCAATATTAGGTTAGACACAGTAGGGCTTGCGACGGACTAGCAGGATCCGCTATTTAAATAATGGCAGGTGATCGGCAGGCTGGTTAATCTGCAATCAGATTAACGGTTACCTAACCCAGAAAAATCATGAGGTGCGAATGAGCAACATATTTGACGATCAGCTTTCGACGACCACAAGCCTTGGGTTAATTCCCATGGTTTTGGAACAGACGGCCAGGGGGGAGCGGTCCTACGACATCTACTCTCGGCTTCTGAAAGAGCGGATCATCTTTATTGTCGGCCCAATTGACGATAACGTGGCGAATTTGGTGGTTGCTCAACTGCTTCATGCAGAATCGGAAAATGCTGACAAAGATGTTCAACTTTATATCAACTCACCCGGTGGGTCAGTGACCGCGGGTCTGGCGATTTATGACACCATGCAGTTTATTAACTGCGATGTCAGCACCATGTGCATCGGCCAAGCTGCCAGCATGGGCGCATTATTACTCGCCGGGGGCACGCATGGTAAGCGTTACTGTCTGCCTAACTCTCGGGTTATGATTCACCAGCCCAGCGGTGGATCCCAGGGTCAAGCCAGTGATATTGAGATTCAGGCAAAAGAAATACTGTACTTGCGGGGCCGTTTGAACGAAATCATGGCATTGCACACGGGGCAGACCATTGAGCAGATCGCCAGTGACACTGAACGTGACAACTTTATGACTGCAGGGCAAGCCGCGGCTTATGGCTTGATTGATAAAGTGCAAGAGCCGCGCACACCGCTGGCGTCGGTTTAATCGCCAGTAGGTAAGCTTTAGAGTTCAAATCCGTAGTGGATGTAGATATTATTTATCGTGTAATCGAGATGGCTGAGCAGAGACTTGGTCGCGGCCAATACGCTAAGGGCCTGGGTCACTCGACTGCGCAAAACAGATTGGAATGAGGTGGATTAATGGCTGACGATCACGACGATAACAACGGCGATGGTAAATTGCTGCATTGTAATTTTTGCGGAAAAAGTCAGCATGAAGTACGCAAATTAATTGCTGGACCTTCTGTTTATGTCTGCGATGAATGCGTCGAATTGTGCAATGACATCATTCGTGAAGAATTACAGGAAACCAGTGACGAGGGCGAGAAGAAAAAACTCCCGACGCCACAGGAAATCAAAGAAATCCTTGACGAGTATGTCATTGGTCAGCACTGGGCGAAGAAAGTTTTGTCTGTAGCCGTTTACAATCACTACAAGCGATTGAACTACTCGGGTAAGAAAGACGACGTCGAATTACAGAAAAGTAACATCTTGCTGGTCGGGCCTACAGGTGTGGGCAAGACGTTGCTTGCTGAAACTTTGGCACGATTGCTAGATGTCCCGTTTACGATTGCGGATGCGACAACGCTAACAGAAGCAGGCTATGTGGGCGAGGACGTTGAGAATATCATTCAGAAGCTGTTGCAGAAGTGCGACTACGATGTAGAAAAAGCTCAGGTTGGCATCGTCTACATTGATGAGATTGATAAGATCTCGCGTAAGTCTGATAATCCTTCGATCACTCGCGATGTGTCCGGTGAGGGTGTGCAGCAAGCGTTGCTGAAGTTGATTGAAGGGACCGTTGCCTCCGTACCTCCCCAGGGTGGCAGAAAACATCCGCAGCAGGAGTTTTTGCAAGTCGATACGACAAACATCCTTTTCATCTGCGGCGGTGCCTTCTCTGGACTGGATAAAGTGATTACCAACCGCTCAGCGAAGAGTGGTATCGGGTTCGGCGCGAATGTCGCATCCGAATCGAACAAGAAGAACTTGGGTGATACTTTACGTTCAGTTGAGCCAGAAGATTTGGTTCGTTACGGTCTGATCCCAGAGTTTGTTGGCCGCTTACCCGTGATCGCGACCCTGGATGAGTTGGACGCCGAAGCCCTGGTCAGAATTCTTAAGGAGCCGAAAAACGCCTACACTAAGCAGTATTCAAAGCTATTCGAGATGGAAGGTGTTGATATTGACTTCCGCGAAGATGCACTCGAAGCGATTGCCAAGAAGGCCATGGAACGCAAGACCGGTGCCCGAGGGTTGCGATCTATTCTCGAGTCTGTCTTGCTTGAAATCATGTACGAGATCCCTTCCGTGACTGGCGTAAGCAAGGTTGTCATTGACGAAAATGTCATTAACGGTGCCTCTGAACCGATGTTGATATACGAAAACCAGGAACAGCAAAAGGCGATGCCTGAGTAAAGACGGGAAAACTGTCTGGCGACAGGTGACCAACACCGTTGACTGGGTAGCCAGTTCGACTTCAGGCTAACGCCGAGGTCGATGCTGGGAAAAAAGGGCCGTTGGCCCTTTTTTTTGGTGACTTAGTGCTGTCATTGCTTGAAGTTTGCTATGGATGCGTTAATTGTTCTAAGGTTGATACGGTAGAGGCCGCTGTGTTCCATGGCCGGGTATAGACTCGGTAACCGGCTAAAAGTCCGTTTGGTGCGCCATCCGCCCTGATTGACTAGCACTGTAAGACCCAGTCGAAATCCAATGTATATCGAGTTAGCCGTTTTAAAGACAGTGGTGGCGGTTAATGACCAGGAGAAATTATGACCAGCATGAAAAATATCCCCGTCGTGACGTTACGCGACATGGTGGTATATCCTCACGGTGTCCAACCGCTTTTTATCGGTACTGAAAAGTCAATTCGTGCCCTCGATCATGCGCAGAAAAATGACAAAGACAAACAGGTCCTGCTGGTCGCAAAGAGAGCCCCTGAAAATGAGAATCCGGGGCCAGATGATTTATATGCGTTCGGCACTGTGGCCACCATACTGCAGTTGATTCGCCTACCGGACAAGACCGTCAAAATTTTAGTGGAAGGGGGACAACGGGCAGAAATTACCGAAATCAGAGATGAAGAAAAATTTTTTGTTGGCGATATCAACTTGATCGAAGAAGCTGAGATTGATGCCAATGAAGCCGAGGCGCTGGTTCGATCGATGATGTCGGTGTTTGAGCAATATGTGCAGTTGAGTAAAAAGGTCCCGCCAGAGGTCATGACCTCTCTCGCCAGTGTCGACGACCCAAGTCGGCTAGTGGACACCATTGCCTCGCAAATGAGTTTGAAGCTCGATGAGAAGCAGCATATTCTCGAAATGACGGGTCTTGGCGAGCGCATCGAGCATATGATGAAGCTGCTGGAGGCGGAAATAGACTTGTTCAACGTTGAGAAGCGAGTTCGCGGCCGGGTTAAAAAGCAGATGGAAAAAAGCCAGCGCGAGTACTACCTTAACGAACAAATGAAGGCGATCCAGAAAGAACTTGGCGACATGGATGATGTGCCCAATGAGTTAGATGAAATTCAAAAGCGACTGTCGACTTCAGGTATGCCGAAGGAAGCGCGTGACAAAACTGCTGCTGAACTCAACAAGCTTAAAATGATGTCGCCCATGTCGGCCGAGGCCACCGTTGTACGCAGTTATATCGATTGGATGCTTGGTGTTCCCTGGAAGAAACGCTCGAAGGTCAGAACTGATATTGCCGAAGCTGAGGCAGTGCTGAATGCAGATCATTACGGACTCGAAGAGGTGAAGGACCGGATTCTTGAATATCTGGCCGTGCAACGCCGAGTCCGCAAGATCAAAGGTCCCGTATTGTGCTTAGTGGGTCCTCCCGGTGTTGGTAAGACTTCCCTTGGCGAGTCTATCGCCCGTGCGACTAACCGTAAATTTGTGCGAATGGCCGTCGGTGGTGTGCGTGACGAGGCTGAAATTCGCGGGCATCGACGAACCTATATTGGATCGATGCCAGGAAAAATTGTTCAGAAGTTGTCGAAGAGTGGCACGCGTAATCCGTTGTTCCTGTTCGATGAGATTGACAAGATGGGCCAGGATCACCGGGGTGACCCTTCTTCAGCCTTGCTGGAAGTCCTGGACCCGGAGCAGAACAACTCCTTTAATGACCATTATCTCGACGTCGACTACGATTTGTCTGAAGTCATGTTCATTTGTACCTCTAACAGCATGAATATCCCTGCACCATTATTGGATCGTATGGAGGTGATTCGTATTCCGGGTTACACCGAGGATGAGAAACTCAACATCGCCATGCGTTATCTGGTGCGTAAGCAGCTGACGAATAATGGGCTAAAAGAAACTGAACTAGAGATCAAGCAAGAAGCTGTTCGGGACCTCATCCGTTATTACACGCGTGAGGCGGGTGTGCGGGGGCTGGAACGCGAGATTGCCAAGTTGTGTCGAAAGGTCGTCAAAGCCCGCGACCTCGATGGTGATGGCGAACAAACCAATAAATTAGTCGTCGGCAGTGCTGAACTAGAACAATATTCGGGTGTCAAGAAGTTCAGTTATGGTAAAGCCGAAGAAGCGGACCAGGTTGGCCAAGTGACCGGCCTGGCTGTCACCAGCGTAGGTGGCGAATTGCTAACGATTGAGGCCGCAGCGATGCCTGGGAAGGGCGTGATGACGAAAACAGGCTCTCTGGGTGATGTGATGCAGGAATCGATTCAGGCCGCGATGACCGTGGTGCGAAGTCGTGCTGCGGCACTGGGTATACCTGCAGATTTTCATGAAAAATACGATTTCCACGTTCATATGCCGGAAGGCGCGACACCGAAAGATGGCCCGAGTGCAGGTATTGCGCTGTGCACGGCATTGGTCTCCGTGCTGACGGGTATACCTGCTCGCGCTGACGTTGCCATGACCGGTGAGATTACATTGCGAGGGCAGGTTTTGCCGATTGGCGGTTTGAAAGAAAAGCTACTCGCCGCACATCGTGGTGGCATTAAAACAGTCCTGATTCCCGATGAGAACAAGCGTGATTTAAAGGAGATACCTGACAATATTAAGCAGGACCTGGACATTAAACCGGTCAAGTGGATTGATGAGGTGTTACTTGTGGCATTGGCACGGATGCCAGAGCCAATGCCGGAAATGATCGAAAATGAGGCAGAAAGCGGTTCGGAATCCGATGTAACCCAGAGAATCAGTGCTCATTAGGACATTTGCCTTGACAGTCATTTCGGCTGGTTGGTATAAACTGTTACAGATTAAAAAATCACAGCCGCTTGGTCATCTGCTGTGGCACCATTCTTAAGTGACCAGGAAAGTCCATCAACCAATCAGGGGTATAGTGTGAATAAACAAGAGCTGATCGAAAACATTGCGGCGTCTGCCGATATTACTAAAGCTGCAGCCGGCAGAGCCTTGGATTCTATGATAGATTCTGTAAGCGGTGCCCTGAAAGCTGGTGATTCAGTAGTTCTGGTTGGATTTGGTACATTTACGGTTCGCGATCGTGCGGCTCGTACTGGACGCAATCCACAAACTGGTGCCGAGATTCAAATCTCTGCAGCCAAGGTTCCTGCTTTCAAAGCCGGCAAAGCATTAAAAGATGCTGTAAATAGCTAAGACGTTAAATTTGGTCGAGTTAGCTATTTTTTCAATGAATGGTTAGCGCTAAAATAAGACCAAATGCAGTTCGAAATGGCGCATCTAGTATGCGCCATTTTTTATTATTTGATGAGGAAACGAATGTCAATCCAGAATCTAAGAGACAAATCAGACGGCGTGATCGCGAAAGTTATTGTCGGTTTGATTATTGTGGTCTTCGCCTTGTTTGGGATGGGGTCTATTACGACCTTTCTGACACCGGTGCCGAAAGTCGCGACAGTTGACGGGCAGGACGTTACCCAACAGGAAATGGAGATAGCCGTCGAACGCGGTCGCCGTATGCTGTTGTCTCAAAATACGCCCGCAGCTGAGATCGACGAAGACCAATTGCGTCAGAACGTCTTACAAAACCTGATCGATCGTAAGCTTTTGATCCTGGCTGGAGAGTCTATGGGGCTGCAATATTCAGATCAGCGACTGGACGCGGAGATCGTATCTACTCCAATTTTTCAAGTCGAAGGTGTGTTTGATCCGGGGCAATTCCAATTGGTGATTGGCGGGGCAGGTTACTCAGCATTGAGCTATCGCGAAGAAATGCGCCGGGACAAGTCGTTACAGCAATTGACGACAGGTATTCGTAGCACGGCATTTTTGACTGAGCCGCAAGTGCTGCGGACCAGTAGTTTGGCGCAACAAACCCGTGATGTAGCGTTCCTGCGTATCGACGTAGACGCAATGAAAGATTCAATGGAAGTGTCGGATGCCGAGATAGTCAGCTTCTATGACGCTAATCCGGCAGACTTCATGACCGCGGAAACAGTCGACGTTGACTATGTTGAACTTAAACGCGCCGATCTGATTGATGCCGTAGAAGTGAGCGAAGCTGATTTGTTAGCCTTATTTGAGGAGACTAAAGACATCTATGCGCAAGATGAGCGTCGTCGCGTTGCACATATACTCGTCGAGGTTAATGACCAGTCTTCCGAGGCAGAGGCGGAAACCAGGGTAAATGAGGTTTATCAGCGTATCATTGGAGGCGAAGATTTCGCTAGCCTCGCGAAAGAATATTCGTCAGATACAGGTTCGGCGGAGAATGGTGGCGATCTTGGGTTTAATGCGCCGGGCACTTTTGTCGAAGAGTTCGAAGTCGTCGCTTACGATCTTGGGCTGAACGAAATGTCGGCGCCAGTGCGGACCGAGTTCGGATTTCACCTGATCAAGGTCCTTGATATTGAAGCCGCTAAAGTCCCCGAGTATGCTGATGTTCGTGATCGCGTTGAAGCTACATTTCGGGAGAATCGAGCGGAAGACGCTTTTGTGCAGCGGTCGGCACGCATGAGTGAGCTCGCATTTGAAACCAGGGACCTTTTCGAAATTAGTGAAGAGCTAGGCTTAAGCATCCAATCTACCGGCCCCAGTGCCCGTGATACAGCGGATGGACTGCTTGCGACAGCAGTTGTGGCAAATGCGGCCTTTAGTCCTGATGTATTGCTTGAAGGCAATAACAGTAGTTTGATCGAGATCGATCCGAACCATCACCTAGTACTTCGACTGAGGAAATATCAACCTCAGGAAGTGAAGGCACTAGCGCAAGTGACTGACTTGATTAGGGAACGACTCGCTCTAGAGAAAGCGGTTGCGCTGGCTGAAACTCAATCTAAAGAGATTGTCGCAATGCTTGAGAGTGGTTCTGGTACTCGCTATGTAGCCGATCAGTTTAATTTGGTCTGGTCTGTGGTTGCTAAAGCGCAACGTAATCAGCCCAACTTGGCCGCCGATATCGGTCGTTATGCATTTAGTTTACCGCGTCCAAGAGCAGGTAATAAGTCGGTTGGCTATACCTTGCTGGCTGACGGGGACGCGGCTATCGTCAGTGTAACTAATGTCCAAAACAAGTCTGCCGAGGACGATCTGCAGAATGTCGCGAGTCTAGCTCGGATACTGGCCTCACAACAAGGCGCTAGTGACTTTCTGGATTGGCGCGAAGGTTTGGCCTTGAATGCCACAGTTAAGCGGTCTAACTAATAGCTGCAGTGGAGGGCTTGGGCTGTTTGCAGTTTTCTTGGATACATTGAGAACTCAAACAGCACGGCTGGGCCCCGACACTGTTCGGCCAAATCAAGGCGGCTCGGAGAAAGGCGGCTCGGAGAAAGGCGGCACGGAGAAAGGTCGGGAGGCTCAGGCGGTTTATTCTGTTTGTGTAACGTCTACGTACAAGGTGACGCGATCACCGGGTTGAATATACTTTTTTCGCCCCAGCTTCTCATTCCACTGTTTGATACTTTCGATCGGCACATTGAATTTACTGGCAATGCGAGCCAGCGATTCACCCCGACGTACTCGATAGTTGACTTTTCGAATGACTTCTTGGTTTGCCGGTAAATTCGCCAGAGTTGCCAACGTTGTCTCTGGCGGTTGCGTTAAAGTAGAAAAAATCACCAGCTCTTTGCCCGGCATCAGTGTCTCGGTTGTCGCCATGCCATTCCATTTCGCCAGAGCGCGCATGGACACCTTGAAGGTTCGAGCAATCTCCCAGAAGGAATCTCCTTTGCGAACGATATAACGCGAGGGTGCGACGCCGGTTTTCTTTTCCGTGTAGTTCTGGCGAGATTTTAACCGCTCGTTAGCACTGAGTTCGTAGGTCTCACTGGAGCCGCGGGCGACGGGTATCATCAGCGATTGACCGGAACGGATCAGGTTGCCTTTGATCTTGTTTGCCAGTTGCAGGGTGGCCACGGAAGTATTGTATTTCTGAGCGATGACGCCTAGAGACTCGCCAGACTTTACTCTGTGGCGCTGCCAGCTTAGCCGTTGGTCGAGTGGCAGGGCTTCGAGGTTAGCACGAAACGTGTTTGCGTGTTGTCGTGGTACCAGCAGTTCATGGGGGCCATCGGGGTGAGTCGACCATTTGTTAAATGCGGGATTAAGCAAATAAAGTTCGTCGATAGAAATTTCGGCGATTTCTGCTGCGACAGACAGATCCAATTGTGAGCCTGTATTGACCATTTCCCAGTAGGGTTCATTAGCAATCGGTAGTAGTTCAATGTTGTACTTAGCTGGGTCTGCGATGATGGCGCTGATGGCCAGCAGTCGCGGTACGTAGGCTCGTGTTTCCTTTAAGAGTCCAAGTGAGAAGAAATCTAGCGGTTTGCCAGCCTTAGAGTTCTTGCGCATGGAATAACGGACATTACCCTCTCCTGAATTATAGGCTGCCAGAGCGAGGAACCAGTCGTCATCGAGGCGGCTATGCAGTCGATCCAGATAGTTGATGGCGCCAGTGGTCGCAGCCCGGACGTCTCGCCTGCCATCGTGCCAATAATCCACCTGCATGCCATAGGTGCGACCAGTAGCAGGAATAAACTGCCAGAGTCCCGAGGCTCGGCCATGAGAGTAGGCGAAAGGGTCGAATGCGCTTTCAACGATGGGTAGCAATGCCATTTCCATGGGCATCTGGCGTTGCTCCAGTGCTTCGACAATATGAAATAAGTATCGACTGGCGCGGACCGCAACGCGGTTCAAGTATTCAGGATGGTTAGCATACCAGCGCAGTTCAGATTGGACTCGAGCCTCATCCAGATGGTGTTCAAGTGAGAAACCATCCCGTATACGCTGCCAGAGATCAGCTTCGATCGCGAGCAGGCTATCGGCATCCACCGTGGGGCTGGCCTCCACCAGTATCTGCTTGGCGGAGTAGTCGGGATCCAGGTCGTCATCGTCTCCCGGCATTGCTGCGGCCAGCGCGATGTCATCGGCGGCTGGAGGGGGCTCTTGGGGTAAATTGGCGGAGTCATCGTTAGTAAGACGATCAGCGCCACTGACTGCGGTGACAGGGTCAGGTTGAGCGTTATAAGGCAGAGATTCAACGATTTGGCAAGCGCCGAGCATGACAACAAACGCGCTAATAGTGCTAAACTGGCAAAAATACTTCATGTAGATGTTGTTAGTCTCATGTTGCAGGCGGTAGAGGTAAGCAATCTAAGATTATAGTCTGATTGTGGATGATCTACTAACGCTGAATAGCATCTGAAATAGATGTGGACTCGAGGTGCATTGCGATTGGATTCTGACAACACATTGCTTGATCTTAGGTCCTGGTTTGATTCGCCGCTCGGCGCCCACGTACTGGCTGCTGAAGGGGCTATCATCGATCAGGTACTGCCAGGTTGTTTTGGTTATGATCTGCTGCAATTAAGTGTGCAAAATAAACCTTTGTATTCCGCCAGCCCTATTTTGCATAAATTCGCCATGGGAGTTCGTACTGAAGATCACAATCCTTTCATCGGCCAGGCGACGAATCTCCCCTTTGCGAACGACAGTATGGATGTGGTGTTACTGCATCATATTCTTGATTTTTATGAATCTCCGCAACAGATTTTACGTGAGGCTGGAAGAATTGCGTTACCTTCCGGTCATGTGGTGATCATTGGCTTCAATCCCATCAGTTTGTGGGGCGCGTACAAGCCTATTGGTGAGCTGCGCAATACAGCGCCCTGGTTTGGCCGCTTTATTCGGCCGGCCAGGCTTATGGATTGGCTGACCCTGTTGAATTTTAAGATTGATCGCGCCCAGTACACAACCTATGGTTTGCCCATGAATGGGTATGCGGGTCAGGTCCCTGATTACAGCCTGGGCCTGAGTCGGAATGCCAACTGGCCTTTTGGGGCCATCTATGTAATCGTCGCGAGCAAGCAAGTGGGTAGTATGACGCCGATTAAGCCCCTGTGGCAGCGAGAACGCGCATTCGGGCGCCTGCGTTTGGTTAGACCAGCAGTGAGTCGCGGGATAGCTCGGCGGAACTCAACCCCAGATAAGCCGGATTAGCGAATGACGACGGTGGAAATGTTTACTGACGGTGCCTGTCGAGGTAATCCAGGACCCGGTGGCTGGGGCGTGTTATTGCGCTGCGGCGAGACCGAAAAGCATCTCTGGGGCGGTGAGACAGCGACGACTAACAATCGGATGGAATTAACCGCAGCGATCAAGGGTTTGGAAGCCCTCACCAGGCCCAGTCGGGTCAACTTGACCACAGATTCCCAGTACGTCCGTAAGGGTATTACCGAATGGATTGCTGGCTGGAAGCAGAAGGGGTGGCGGACATCGAGTCGACAACCCGTAAAAAATGTCGACCTATGGCAAGAACTTGACAGGCTGGTGTCGATCCATGAGGTTCATTGGCATTGGGTAAAGGGCCACAGCGGCCATCGCGAAAATGAAATGGCTGACGAGTTGGCGAATCAAGGCATTGATGATTTACCCTAGGCGCCGGGATCAGACGGATACCGTATTAAACACTTAATTTGAGGTAGAGATGCGTCAGGTAGTATTGGATACAGAGACCACGGGGCTTGAGGTTGAGCTCGGACATCGAATTCTGGAAATCGGCTGCGTCGAGATTATTGATCGAAAGCTGACCAAAAGGCAGTTGCACCAATACGTGAACCCGCAACGAGAGAGTGATGATGGGGCGCTTGAGGTGCACGGTATCACCAGTGAGTTCCTCGCCGACAAACCGCTGTTTGCTGATATTTTTGATAGCTTCCTTGAGTTCGTCAAAGGTGCTGAACTCGTCATTCATAATTCGGCGTTTGATGTGGCTTTTATCAATCACGAGATGCGGCGCCTATCACCCAAATTGGGTGTCATTACAGACTACTGTACGGTGGTGGATAGTTTAGCGTTGGCAAGGAAAAAGCACCCGGGACAGAAAAACAACCTGGATGCATTGTGTAAGCGTTACACCGTTGACAATTCTCAGCGCGATTTACATGGTGCCTTATTGGATGCCGAGATTCTCGCTGATGTCTATTTGCTGATGACTGGTGGCCAGGTGACTTTGAGTCTGGGAGACAGTGAGGCTGATGCAAGTGGACCTGGCGGAGAGTGGCATCGTTTACCGGCAGATCGTCCGCCACTCAAGGTTATCCGCGCGAGTTTGGACGAGCTAAAACGGCATGAGGAAAAGCTACAGGGGCTGGCAGAATCATCTAACGGCAACTGCGTGTGGCAACAAATAATTCAAGAGGTAAATCCATGAGTCTTTTCGTCTGGCCCGAACCCGCGACAGATTTTGTCTCCGAGGTTATCGCCCCTGAAGCGTACCAAACAGGCTGCTACTTCGTCTTCAAAGGCAGTGATATTTTATTGCGGTTTGATACGGCCGGTCAGTGGCAACCCATGGGGCATGCCGAGGCTGCCCAGTTTAATGGGACACCCAGTAAGGTTCACTATATGGGTCGAATGGCCGATATGCCCTGTTTTGCCGTTGAAACCACAGGTCTCGAGGATGAGACCTTTGGCGGATTACGAAGCCTATTTGGGCATACGGATAATCTGACTTTCAGTCTGGCTGGCCGTGCGGCTCAAATTGTTGACTGGTATCGATCGCATCAATTTTGTGGGCGTTGCGGTCTCGCAGCGATAGAGCATAGTCGGGATCGCGCGATGATCTGCGAGGCTTGCAAAATTCATAGCTACCCTCGATTATCGCCATCCATTATTGTTCTGATTCATCGTCAAGGGGAAGTTTTGCTTGCTCGTAATCAGCGTTTCCCACAAGGCATGTACAGCACCCTTGCTGGATTTGTTGAGCCGGGCGAATCGATCGAAGAGACGTTGATCAGAGAGGTCAAGGAAGAGGTCGGTGTCAACGTCACGAACCTTGAGTACCATGGTAGTCAGCCGTGGCCGTTTCCGAATTCCTTGATGCTTGGTTTTCATGCGGAATACGAGTCTGGTGATATTGTTCTGCAGGAAGAAGAAATTGCTGACGCCCAATGGTTTGATTGTCAGCAACTGCCAATGATCCCCGGTAAGGTTGCGATTTCCCGATGGTTGATCGATGCTTACCTGACTCGGCTCGGTATACCCATAGAGAGTTAAGCCTGAATCTGGCGTTTTAGATAGCCAGCTAGTTCTAAGACTTGACGCTAGCGGTCTGTTGGCTAAAACCCTTGGCGATTAGGCGCATATAGCCGATCGGGACTATCCTCTCAAGCAGTGCCATCAGCCACGCGTCTTTACCCACCAGGATTTGGGCTTTGTTCTTTCTCACGCCGCGCAGGATCTGGTCGGCCGCTTGGCCTGAGGTCAAGCCCGCCAGACTCTCGAACTTCGCGCTGACTTCTTCTTTGGTGGGCGCGCCATTGTCGCTGGGTAAATAACGGGAGTCTTTAACAATGTTGGTTTTGACGCCGCCCGGCTGAACACAGCTGACACCCAGTAGCGGATGAGTCTCGGCCAATTCCATCCGTAATGCATAAGTGAAGCCGCGGACCGCGAATTTTGAGGCGTTATAGGCGGATTGGCCGGGTACCGCGATGGTGCCAAAAATACTTGATGTATTAACGATATGGCCGGGTTCAGTCTGACTCAGATGCGGTAAGAATGCGCGGGTGCCGTTCACCACACCCCAAAAGTTAATGCCCATTAACCAATCGAAATTCTCGTCACTCATATGCTCGACGCTATCGATGACGGTGACGCCGGCGTTGTTGAAAATCATATTGACCTTGCCGTGCTCCTCGACAACATCAGCAGCAAACTGCACCATAGCCTGTCGGTCGGCGACATCAACGATATGGGTTGTGATCTTGACAGGACTGATGTCGCTGAAGTGATCAGTGATGCTGCTAACAGTTTCGTTCAGGCCCTTTTGGTTGATGTCAGCGATAGCAAGGTGACAACCTTGTTGGGCCAATGATTGAGCCAGAGCGCGACCCATTCCTGAGCCAGCGCCAGTAATGGCTGCTACTTGTTGTTGAAAATTGGACATGGGCATTCCTGCGGTTCTTTGGTCATATTCCGGGGTTTCGAAGTTTGCGCCGATCGCCGATTCTTTGGGTCACTCCCGTTCGGTCAAAATACTCGAGTATTTCAATACATAGATTGCGACCTATGCCGCAACTGTCTCTGAAGTCAGCAACACCAAACCCTTGCGTATCGCTGCGTTGTGCAGTTTCAGTCACGAGTTCTCTTAAACGTTCCAGACCAGCAGGCAAGAAGTAGCGGTTAGCGACAGGTTTGAGCAATAAGCCGGCACCGACTAGTTGATTCAGCAGCTTTGTCGCAGGAACCGGCTCCAAATTGATCTGCTTGGCGAGTTCATGAAGAACCGGTGGTTTGGTCGGCTCTTGCGCCAATAAGGGTTCGACTCGAGCCCAAAGAGATATCAGTTGCGGGCTCAATTGCGCGGCATGGTTTGGTAGTCGGTAGAGATTGCCAGCCAACGAGAGACGCTTGTCTTTGATTAGCAGATCCAGACAAAGACTAAGCAAGCCACTGTTGATGCGGGTCAGGCTAGAGATTTGCTGGAGTGGCAACCCGGTTTGTTGTGGATTGGCTGTTTGCCACTGTTCGATCGTTATTAGCGTTTGCTGCAGATGCTGCTGGAGAATCGCGGGAGCGATAATGCCATACTTGTTTTCAATAAAAGTGTTGGCCGCAAGTAACGTATCTATTTCATTGTCTGTTACATTGAATTGACGAGTTAGTTGGGCACGAGTGCTGCCTTCGGGCNGGGCTTGAAGCCANTTATTGAGAATCTGGTTCAGCGGGCTAGGTGCCGCGAGTAAGCGCAGTTCTGCCAACCGCCTTGAGTTTGTGCGGCCGCGACCTGGTGCTGTCGGGTCAAGCACACGGCCGCCCCCAAGAGTCCGTGCTGCCGACTGGTCACGAATGATTAGTTGGTCGCCAAACCACAGGTTGATGGGTTCGGCGAGAATCATCTGTGCGAGGGCAGTTTCTCCGGGCGCAAGCCCTTGACTCTCCAAGGTGATCAATCTGCCAGTGACATGGTTGGCGCCGCAATGAATGTGCACGGGCGTTGATTGCTTCAATGCCTCAACTTCAGAGGGAAGCAAAGTGGCGAGAATATCGCAGCGGCTAGTGACTTGGTGGTGAGGATTGCTGGTGAGGTAGTTGCCTCGATGGAGCTGAGCCCGAGCGAGATCGTTACCGGCGATATTAATCGCGCAACGATCACCTGGTTGGCCTTCTTCTGCGGTTTCATTCTGTCGATGAATTGAGCGTACTCTGACAGGTACACCCTGGGGTGCAAGTATCAGCTCATCATTCATCTGTACTTGCCCCGAGATCACCGAGCCAGTCACGACCTGGCCAGCCCCCTTAACAGAAAAAGATCGGTCTATGGCCAAACGAAAGTGGCCATGCCGTTGGTGTCGCTGCAAGCTGCGGGCAGTTTTGACCAAAAAGGTAGTGAGTTCGTTAATGCCAGTGAGTAGCGTGCCAGAAACGGGGAATACTTTAGCGTCCTNGAGAAAGGTGCCGCGGGTCAGGGCTTGTATTTCCTTTTGAGCAGCGGTGATACGCTCTGGTGCCACTCGGTCAATTTTGGTGAGTACTACCGCACCTTGTTTGATGCCTATTAGGTTCAGGATCGCCAAGTGTTCGGCGGTCTGAGGCATAGGGCCATCGTCTGCTGCAATCACCAGTAGACCAAAATCAATGGCGCTGACACCAGCTAACATATTGCTAATGAACTTGATGTGGCCTGGCACATCGATAAAGCCGATGCGCAAATCATCGATAGTAGTGTAGGCAAAGCCTAGATCGATTGTCAGGCCTCGGGCCTTTTCTTCCTCAAGGCGATCTGTCTCGATGCCGGTAATTGCATGTACCAATAAGGTTTTGCCATGGTCTACATGGCCTGAAGTGGCAATGATCACGAGGCTGCGGGCCTGGCAGAGTCAACGGTGCTAACAAGCTGGGCTAATTGGCTGAGAATCTGGTCGGGATGGTCTAGAGTTCTTAGATCAAAGATCAATTGATTATCATGGATTCTGCCGATGACAGGTTTAGGCAAGCTTCTAAATGCTGCCGATAGCGCCTGTAAGACTTGATTAGATCCAGTTGTATTGACGGGCTGCAGTGCCAGGCCATAACTGGGTAGTCTTTCCAGTGGCAGAGAACCACTGCCAATCTGGCTCAAGCATTCGATAATTTCAACCTGGGCGATGTTTTTCAGCGCTGGCACCATCTCGGCGTGTAACTCGCGAGCCAGTTCGTGCAGTGTCGCCGCAGGCCGAGTCAGATAGTGCAGGGTCGGTAGGTTAGCGACCAATGTATCTGGGTGCAGATAAAGCTTGAGCACCTCGAACAGGGTCACCATCGTCATCTTGTCGACTCGCAGGGCGCGTTTCAGCGGGTTCGATTTGAGTTGGTCGATGAGATCGCGACGACCCACGATAATGCCTGCCTGAGGTCCACCCAGCAACTTGTCGCCGCTGAAGGTCACCAGATCAGCGCCTTGTGCTAAAGCGGCCTGGGCCGTGGGCTCAAAAGGTAGGCCGTAGCGACTCAGATCGACGAGAGTGCCACTACCCAGATCATTCACGAAGGGTAGGTGGTGGGCATGGGCCAGCGCAGCAAGATCGGCGTCAGCTACTGATTTGGTAAACCCTTTGATTTCATAGTTGCTAGTGTGGACCTTCATTAACAGCGCAGTTTGACTGTTGATGACCCGAGAAAAGTCTTCCAGATGGGTTCGATTGGTGGCGCCAACCTCGACCAGCCGACAGCCAGAGCTGGCCATGATCTCCGGTATACGGAATGACCCGCCAATCTCGACCAACTCACCTCGTGACACCGGTATTTCCCGGTCTCGTCCCAATGTCTGCAACACGAGCAGGACGGCGGCGGCATTGTTGTTGACGATTGTTGCTGCCTCTGCCCCCGTGATTTCACAAATAAGCGCTTCCACAGCGGCATCTCGATCGCCGCGTTTGCCCGTTTGCAGGTCAAATTCCAGGTTGCTGGCTGCACCCAAGATCTCTGCCAGACGCTCAATCGCCGAGGTGGGTAGAATCGCTCGGCCGAGGTTGGTGTGGAGTACTGTGCCCGTGAGGTTGACTACAGGACGCAGTCGGTTGACTTGGCTCTGGTGGAATTTGTCAGCGATCGAGTTGATGAGTTCTTCGGCATCAGGTAACGCCAGGTCCGGATTGACCTTCAACTCAGTGCGTAAGGCCGCGAGGGCTGCGCGTATGGCATTGGTCACGGCTGAGCGGCCAAACTCAAGGATCAGGTTTTGACTGCCTGAGGTGGATAACAGGCGGTCTACAGCCGGCAATCGTGCCCTGGGATTTACCGTGTTCATACGCGAGTCAGACCTCGTTCTCATTCATGACCTGCCTGATAGCGTCCTGCAGCGGGCCTAGACGCCGTATCCAGGGGACCACTTTGAGATTTTTGGCGCGAACCCATTGGTCCTTTGCCAGATCAGCAGTGGCCTGATCGGGGTATATGCCTAATAACAGGACATACCAGGGCGCGCCCTCGACCATAATCTGAACGTGCAGGGGATCATCGAGACCGTTAAGGCGGGCGTAGTTGAGAATGTTCAGCTCTTCTTTCATGGCAATCAGCTGGACGGTATAGTAACTAGCGGGCTGATCGAGAAGGTTCGAAGTGCTGGTCGATGGCCCATTGGGCTCTTCGATCGCGGCATCATCAGCGGTGGCCGTGCTGTCCGCTGTCAGGCTATCCGCTGCCAGGCTGTCCGGGGCAAGGTTTGCTGGCTGGGTATCGATCACAGACGCGACAGCCACTTCTGCTAAGCTTTGGTCGACAACTGTCGCGGCTGGCCATATAGACGTGTCCGTAGGAGTGTTGCGGGTCGCATCGGTGATTGGGACGATTTTGGCTTGATCCGGGGCATTCTGACAGTCCCAATCAGCTTCTTTTGTTGTGCCGTAGCAGTACCAGTTCTGGTTAGTCTCGCGATTATCGAGCAGACTCTCCGCGCCACAGTCTGCTCCTGTGCAGTTTTTAGCCTGCTTACTGGAGAAGATTCCGCCAATCGCGTCAATCGAGTTATTGACGGTCTGGCAGCCGGTGAGTAGCAAAGGGATCAGGAAAATGGCGGTGTAGGTGATCCGTGCAGGCATGTTAAATCAGCTTCTTGAAAATTGTGGGTGGATTCAATCACAGATTTGCGCTGTTCGATAGTCTGAGGTAAAAATCCCTCCCTTGGCAGTTGATCAAACGTTGCCTTTGGGCGACGAAATAGACAATAAAAACTTTAGCAGCGGGAGCTGGCGATGTCGGTAACGGTAGGAATTAATGGCTTTGGCCGAATGGGAAGGCTCAGTTGTCGAGTTGGCTGGCAACGGCCAGGCTATGAGCTGATTCGGGTTAATGAAACGGCAACTGATGCCTTGGGGTCAGCCCACCTGCTGAAGTTCGACTCAATTTATGGTGCCTGGCAACATGACACGAGTACTCGGGCAGAGTCACTCTTGATCGATGATCAAGTTGTCGCTTATACCTCGACGCCAGATATTTCGACCACGGATTGGTCCGATTGCGATATCGTCATCGAAGCCACAGGGTTGCATCATAAGATCCCAGGGGCTTTGCAGGCCTATTTCGACCAGGGCGTAAAGAAAGTGATCGTTGCCGCCCCCACTAAAGGGGCTCTAAATATCGTTTACGGTGTGAATGATCATCTTTACGAGCCTGATCGTGATCATTTGCTGAGCGCGGCGTCTTGTACGACAAATTGCTTGGCGCCGGTGATTCAGGTTATGCAGGCCAAGGTGGGTATTCGGCACGGCACCATGACCACGATTCACGCGTTGACCAATACCCAAACCCTCGTCGATAAGGGACACCGTGATCTGCGTCGAGCCCGGGCCGCAGGCCAATCCTTAATACCCACAACGACCGGGTCGGCCCAGGCGATCACTGACATCTTTCCTGAGCTGACGGGTAAGCTCAATGGCATGGCCGTGCGAGTACCGTTACTGGGTGCCTCGCTGACCGATTTTGTATTTGAGGCCGCGCGGCCAGTCACTGTCGCCGAGATCAATGGGTATTTCCAGGCCGCAGCCAATGCTGAGCTGGCTGGGATTCTTGGCTATGAAGAGCGTCCCTTGGTATCCGTCGACTATATTAAGGACCCGCGGTCAGTGATTGTCGACGCGCTATCGACCATGGTGATCGATGGTACTCAGGTCAAGCTTTATGCCTGGTATGACAATGAATGGGGCTATGTCAATCGCTTGGTTGAGTTGCTCGACCGGGTGGCCGGGAGCCTGCGCGCCTGATGCGCAACTACCTGGTGGTGACTGCCGGTTATTGGGCTTTTACCCTTACCGATGGCGCGATTCGCATGTTGGTGGTGTTGTACTTCCATCTGTTGGGCTACTCTCCCTTTGAAGTGGCCATGTTATTCATTTTCTATGAATTCTTTGGCATTGTCACAAATCTAGTGGGTGGCTGGCTGGGTGCCCGGGTTGGACTGAATCTGACCATGTTAGTGGGTATGGGCCTACAGGTTCTTGCCTTGATGATGTTGACGGTTCCGGATCTCTGGTTGTCCGTCGGTTATGTGATGTTGGCGCAGGCGTTGTCTGGAATCGCCAAAGACCTGAATAAAATGGCCGCCAAAGCCAGCGTTAAGCTCTTCTTGCCAGCCCAAGCCAGTGACTCGCGCCTGTTTAAGTGGGTGGCGGTGCTCACAGGCTCAAAAAATGCACTTAAAGGTTTAGGTTTCTTTGTCGGCGCTGGGCTGATGCAGTGGCTTGGTTTTCGTGGGGCGCTTATGGTTCTCGCTTCAGGACTGTTCTGCGCCTTGCTGGTCAGCGCCTGGTTGCTGCCATCGGGCTTGGGTAAGACCAAGGCCAAACCAGCATTCAGTCAGGTGTTTGCCACACAGCCCTTAATAAATTGGCTAGCCGCTGCTCGATTTTTTCTATTCGGTGCCAGGGATATCTGGTTTGTGGTGGCTTTGCCGGTGTATTTCTATGCCGTTCTCGGCTGGGAGTTTGTCACCGTCGGCAGTTTCATGGCGGTCTGGATCATGGGTTATGGATTGATTCAAGCCAGTGCGCCGTTGATCTTAGGTCACGCCGACCGAGCCCGTGGTCCGAATGGCTTCGCTGCATTAACTTGGGTCGTTGTTCTGGCCCTGGTGCCGGCCAGTATTGCCATGCTCTTGAGCGCCGGAATGCAACCTGATCTGGTGGTAGTCATTGGCCTGCTGGTTTTCGGAGTTGTTTTTGCCCTGAACTCTGCGGTTCATTCATACTTGATCGTGGCTTGGTCAGCGCACGATGAAATGGCCAAGAATGTAGGTTTCTATTACATGGCCAATGCCGGCGGGCGACTCACTGGCACGGTGCTCTCGGGGCTGATTTACCAGAGCCAGGGCTTGATCGGCTGTCTGTGGTGGT